>Ga0210390_10000028_pt1 | contig 157959 bp, 123 predicted proteins | sample IncBWH11OmetaG_FD_161050 | JGI IMG/M metagenome (GOLD analysis project Ga0210390, IMG submission 161050) | Forest soil microbial communities from Barre Woods Harvard Forest LTER site, Petersham, Massachusetts, United States - Inc-BW-H-11-O ... | reverse complement strand
CGCGCACAACCTCTTCCGGCCGGCGTTGCAGCAACGTGCGGATCGGCACTTCCTTCAATCCGCCCGGCCAGCCGCTGTGATGACGATACAACTTCTGATCGATCTTGTTGCCCGTCAACTTCACCTTTTCCGCGTTCACCACCACTACATGATCTCCGCAATCCAGATGCGGCGTGTACGTCGGCTTATCCTTCCCAATCAGCAATCGCGCAATACGCGTCGCCAGCCGCCCCAACACCACTCCCTCGGCGTCTATCACGAACCAGTTCTTCCCTACCATCAACTCTTCGGCCTCGCGGCCTCTTGGAATATACGTCGGCATCTCTGCGGTCACACCTTTCCGTCTAAGGACAAAGAATGAGTCTAAAGTACGTCGCCATTTATGTCAACGAGGACTAGCACGCAGAAAAGGAAAAGAAGGGAGTGTCGACGCGCAACACAACGGATTCAGCAGCGGACCGCCGCAGGCGACCCGCTGCCATGCAAAGCAAAACCAAAACCTAACCTACGAAGTGGTCGTCGCCGCCGCGCCGCGATTCGCGCGGGAAAATGCCTTGCTGCTTTCCTCAGCCACCGCGTCGCCAGTCTTGTCAATCTCGATCGAACCCTTAAAATAGGCTCCGTCCTCGATCGAAATCCGCGCCGTGGTCAAATCGCCCACCACCGACCCGTCCTTCTTGATCTCAATTCGGTCGCGTGCTCGCAGATTGCCCTTCACGTTGCCGTAAACCACCACTTCGCGGGCAATCACATCCGCTGTGACCTTCGCGCTCGCTCCCACTGTCAGCTTGCGGTCTTCCAGCTGAACCAATCCCTCGACCGTGCCGTCAATCAGCAGATCTTCATTCCCGGTGATCTCGCCCTTTACATGCAGGCTCGAACCCAGCCGTGCCGTGTTGCCAGAACTCGTGCTCGGATACGTCGAATCAATTGGTGCCATTGATTTTGCCTCCCCAGGAAAAGCCGGTGCGTTTGCACTCGGTACGGTTGGTTTCACTTGCTGCGCCTGCTGAGACGGTTGCGGCTGCTGCGGTACCGCCTTCTTCTCCGGAGCCTCCGGTTTTTTGTCTCCCCACATTTACCCTCCTAGGACCCAATTTCGCCCTACCACAAACAATATCGCTAATAAGGACCGGGGTCTCTGAATGTAGTCCCGTACGTGAACTCTGCCAAATCCAAAATGGAACAAGTGTGTCCGGCGAGATAACTCCACCGGTCAAGCTGGGGAACTGCATCCTAAAACTTTCAACCTCAAACCGCAAGCGCGATTTGTCTCTGCATATCTCTCGGCACGTCGCCGTTGATTTCGACTCTGTAGCGGCCGCCTTTAGGCGGGCGTTTTTGACTTTGGATTGGTCAACGCACCGCGGCGCCTAGTACTTGCGCAACACTCCCACAACCCGGCCCTGAATTTTCACGTCCGTGCCCTGCACCACAATCGGCGCCATGGTCGAATTCGCCGGCTGCAATCGCACTTTCCCGCCCGGCTCGCGATAGAACCTCTTCACCGTAGCGTCATCTTCGCCTACCAGCGCCACCACGATCTCTCCAGGGTTCGCCACCTGCGTCTGCTCCACCACGATGTAATCCCCATCCAATATGTGATCCTCGCGCATGGATTCGCCCTTCACCTGCAGCACGAACGTATTCTGCCCGCGCGCAAAATCCGCCAACGAAATCGTCTCGTTCGTCTCCACTGCTTCCAAAGGACGTCCCGCCGCAATCCGTCCAGCCAGCGGCAGCTCGATCACGTGGCGATCCAGCACCTGCTCGCGAATCGGCTTCGGCAGTTGCACCACTTCAATCGAACGGCTCTGGTTATAGCCGCGCCGTATATAGCCCTTCTTCTCCAGCGTCGACAGATGCTTGTGCACCGTCGCCAGCGACGTCAGCTTCAGCGCGTGCGCAATTTCCTCAAAACTGGGCGAATACCCATTCTTATTGATGAATCCCACCAGGTAATTCAGTACTTCTTTCTGCCTCTTCGTCAGCGCCATTTCACTCCCCTCTGGGCCCAGGTTGAAGCTTACACACTAGGCGAACCAAAAGCGAAAGTCAATGGTACTCTGGGACAGGTTCGGGCCAGCTTCCCGCAACCTGACTCACCGCGATGGGCACTGTCCTTCGCTGTGAATAAAAGTCGAGCCGATCACGCCGCACGCCGGCATGTTTATAAGCAGGAATCCTCCGTCGTCGTTGCGAAGATTCTTTGCGACCCCCTGTTGTAAGCTTTTCCACACCGGCAATTCGCGGCCGAATCTCAAACACGATTCACAACCTTCGCAAGGGAGCGCCACTTGAAGCGCACTTTTCACATCGCAGCGCTGTTATCCCTTGTCGCGTGCAACGGCGCCCGATTCTCGGTTGCTGCGCAGAACTCGCCATCCAGCCGACCCGACGGCATCTTTACGCCCTCCATATCCATCGTCACGTCCATAGATAAAACCGGCCGCCCAATGACAGTCGAGTCGCGCCAACTGGAACCACGACTCACTCAGTCCATCGTCGCGGGAAATCTCACAGGCGACAGCTATGTCATCCACTTCCCCCAGGGCGACGCCGGCGGCCCCTGCATTTACAGCGGCAACGCCAGGTATCTGATTGAAGGAGGCGGCACGCTCACGTTTCAAATCCTCGCCGATTGCGGAAAATTGCGGCGCGGATATAACTACATGATTTGCAGGCTGGATCCGAGTTTCCGCTGCACGGAAGCTCCCTGGTGGTATTTTCGAGATCGCACCTACGTCATCTCGAAGGAAGGCGTCGCCGTAAACGGATCCGCGGTCGTTCCTTGGCAGGACGCATCAGAAGCTCCGCGGCTATTGCAGAATATGTCCGAGAAGATCAAAGCCCTGAACCAACGCTACAGCCAGCTGACAGCCACCAACACCGTCCATGGCCGCGCGATTTCCTGCCGCGAATATCATCCGGAAACGAAGTCCTACCACGTCTGGGAGTTTCCCACCACGTGCCTCATCAAGAGCGCCTGCGATGGAATGCCCAACCTCGACTCCCTCCGCGATGGCGAATTAATAGATTGGAATTCACCCGCAGGTACCTTCGTAAAAAAACAAAGTAAAGCCACCGACTTCTCAAACTGGCTCTGTTGGATCAGAACGCAATGAATTTACGCGTTTCTCTCTTTGCCGCACCGATCCTTTGCCCATGCCGCTCGTTACTATAAGTACTTAAGAACAAATTCAACCTGCTGATACTCGCGATTTGCGATATCCTCGACGCTCACGAAAAACAAATTTCTCAGGAGAAGCCTTCATGAAACCAGCCCGCTTCCTGGTGCTCCTCGCGCTAAGCATGTTTGCAGCCTCTGTTCCCTTCGCGCAAACGCAGAAGCCGCTCACCAACGCAGACATCATCAACATGACGACGCAGGGCTTTGACGCCGCGCTGATCGTAAAAGACATTCAGTCCAGCAGCACGGATTTCGACACGTCCACCCAAGCGCTCATCAACCTGAAAAACGCCGGCGTAGATAAATCCGTATTGGAAGCCATGCTCGCGGCCCAGTCCGCGAAACCGTCCGGAACAGCGGAAGCCGTCCGCGGCGGTACACCAACGGATTCCTCCCAGCCGGTTTGCAGCGCGAACAACGGTTGCCTGCTGAAAGAAGGGGCCGAGGTTTCTCTAAAATTCGCTCCAGATCTCAATTCGAAAACCGCTCACGAAGGAGACCCGGTAGAATTTCTGCTCGACGATGACTTAAAAGTCGGAAATTCGATACTCGTCTCGAAAGGCGCACACGCCGTAGCCACAGTAACAGACGCCAAGAAGGCCGGGATGATGGGAAGACCAGGAGAACTCAGCGTTCAAATGCAATACCTGGTGTCTGGCACCAATCACGTGCACATTCGCGGCACCAAAGGGCGAGAAGGGGACAGCAAAACCGGAGCAACTGTCGCGTTGACCGTCCTGTTCGGTCCCATCGGCCTCATCAAACACGGCAAGAACGTAGACATACCCGCCGGAACGGCGCTCACAGCCTACGTAGATCAGGACATCTGGCTCGCACCAATCAACTAGCTCGACGAGCAGGCAACCTCGCTATCGCCCTCCACCGATCTCCAGGATCGTTCCAGTCGTATACGAAGCTGCCGCTGAAAGCAGCCAAAGTACTCCTTGCGCTACCTCGCGCGACGTGCCCGGACGTCCCATGGGAATCAAAGGCGCCAAACGCTCCAGACGATCCGGCACGCCGTTGGCAGCGTGAAGCTCGGTTTCAATCAATCCCGGCGCCACAGCGTTGACGCGGATCCCTTCACTCGCCACTTCCCGCGCCAACCCCACGGTAAAGCTATCAATCGCCCCTTTCGACGCCGCATAGTGCACCCATTCCCCAGCGCCACCCGTCCTCGCGGCCAGCGACGAGATGTTTACGATGGAACCGCCCGCTCCACCGCGCCTCACCGACATCCGCCGAACCGCTTCGCGCGAACACAGTATCGTGCCGGCGACATTCGTCGCCAAGACTTGCGTGATTGCCTGCGCTGTTACGGCGTCAACTCGGAATAATCCACCAGTGACGCCCGCGTTATTCACAAGCCCTCCGATCTGCCCGAGTTCGCGCACCGTCGTCTCGAACATGCGAAGAATTTCGTCCTCACGGCTGACATCCCCGTGGATCGCGACCGCTCGCCCGCCACCAGACACAATCTCCCGAACCACCTGTTCGGCCCCAGCCCTATTCGTCAAAAAGTTAACAGCAACAGGGAAACCATCAGCGCCAACCAGCCGCGCGATGGCAGCTCCGATTCCCCGGCTCGCGCCAGTAATAATCACAGCTCCACGGTTTTGCTCGCCCCGAACTTGGTTCGACCCCCCTTTGTCTTCAATCGTTTGTTTATTCATCGTTGCCATTCTAGCCCAACGAGCACACCAGCGCCGTTTCACCCTGAGACGCTGCCTGTGGCAGGGTCGAACGGGAGGCGCGGAATAAGCTAGCCCAGGCCGGAAGGCCTGGGAAAATTCGCGATTAAAATCCCGAGCGCCGTAGGTGCGACACAAGCTTCGCACTAACAACACAGACAATTCCCTTCTCGCGAGAAATCCAAAAACTTATCCTCTAATCTCCCCCCGCCAACGCCTCCCGCTTCCGCTTGTAACGCAACACCACCAGAATCACCCCGACAGCAACCGCAACCCCAATCGTCACCATCAACGCCACTTCCCCATGCCCCAACACCACTGCAAAAATCTTCCGCCCGTACACCGCTCCCAGATACGCCAGAATGCAATATCGCACCACGCGCCCCAGCGTCATCGCCGCCAGAAATTTCCTCGGCGAATACTGCAGAGCCCCGGCCGCTATCACGAACGGCACCATCGGCATCGGCGGAGGCAATAGCGCCGGGAGCGCGATGGCCCCGAATCCCCAGCGCTCAAACACGCGCACCACCTTCTTCGCGTTTCGCTTCGATAGTCTGTCGTTCAGCGCTTTCTCTCCGCGATTCCGCGCCAGCCGGTAAGTCAAATACGCGCCTACCACCGACCCCACCGTCGCCATCACCGCGTAATACAGCCACCACGTCCGTTGATGCGCCGACAGCACAATAGTCATCGCATCCAGGCTGCCCGGAACAGGAATTACCGAGCTGTCGATCAATCCCAGCAGAATCAGCCCGGGCCCACCCAACGTCAAAAACCAATGCCTTACTACATGCGCGGTGGTGGGCGTGGCAATCGCCAATCTCTCGAGTTTGAATTTCATCGCAACGCCGCTCCTCGCCGCCCTCTCACCCGACAAAATGGTCTACCACTAGGACGCTAAGGCATTCGTCAAGGTTCCGCCGCAATTCTGACCCCGCGCCCATGCCCATCTTCCCACGCAGACATCCCAACTCTTACGAAACATCGTCTTAGTGTGTACCGGGCAAACTCACGCCCGTTGTGGTAGCCTATTATCGGACTTGGGCACTCTGTCTTCGGAGTTATGCGAGAAGAAGCGAACCCGCGCAACCCTTTGCGCCGCGCAGTTGGCTACGGCGCCTCACAAACTCGCATTAGTTTTTCCCGTTCTGGTTTTCGCCAAACTAACGCCGCCCCACTCTCTGCTTTGCGCACCGTTCCTTCCCTAAAATCGTCAAAATCCGTTCTGCGGCCCACATTTCTATTCCGTACAAATGGAGCAAATGAAATCTCGGCGAATCCCATAACTCATTCAATACCAACAAAAGCCCCATTTCTATTCAATACTTTTGGAGCCATACTCAACCATGGACGCCCTTCCATTTCGCGCCTCACAACCGGGGTTTTCGGGCGATTCTTGTCATCTACCACCGCGAGGGCCATTTAGGAATGTATACAACTATCTCTGAAATCTTAGGTCGCAAAAGGGAAACCATAGATCAAGCGGTCATCCGCTTCTGCGGTGACTCCGGTGACGGCATGCAAATCACCGGCAGCCAGTTCACCAATACCGTCGCGCTCTACGGCAACGACCTGGCCACCTTCCCGGACTACCCGGCAGAAATCCGTGCCCCCGCCGGCACGCTCCCCGGCGTTAGCGGATTCCAAGTCCATTTCTCCTCGAGTAACGTGTATACGCCCGGGGACAGCGTGGACGTTCTGATCGCTATGAATCCCGCCGCGCTGAAAATGAACCTGGCGGACTTGAAAACCAACGGCATCCTCATCGTCAATTCCGATGACTTCGCTGAAACCGATTTGCGCAAGGCGCAAATCACCGTCAGCCCGCTCGAAGATCATTCGCTTGATGGGTATCGTCTTTTCGCCGTTCAACTTACCAAGCTCACGCGCGCCGCGCTAAAAGATGTCGGCCTGGACGCGAAAAGCATGGACCGCTGCAAAAATTTCTTCGCGCTGGGCATGTGTTACTGGCTCTACAACCGCTCCATGGAACCTACCCTCCGCTATCTCGACGACAAATTCAAGAACAAGCCGCAACTCGTAACCGCCAATAAACTAGCCATGCAGGCGGGCTACAGTTTCTGCGAAGCCACCGAGGCATTTCAGATCAGCTACGAAATTCCTCCGGCCAAGTTGTCGCCGGGAACGTATCGCAATATCAGCGGCAATGCCGCGCTCGCCCTCGGCTTCGTCGCCGCCTCGCAGCAAGCGGGCATCCCGCTCTTCTTGGGTTCCTATCCCATCACGCCGGCTTCCGACATTCTTCACGAACTCTCGATGTACAAGGACTTCGGCGTCACTACTTTTCAAGCCGAAGATGAAATCGCCGCCGTCTCTTCCGCCATCGGCGCCTCGTACACGGGAGCGCTGGCCGTCACCACCACTTCCGGCCCCGGCATGGCGCTGAAAACCGAAGCGATTGGCCTGGCTGTTGCAGTCGAATTGCCGCTGGTGATCTGCGACATTCAACGTGGCGGCCCATCGACCGGCCTTCCCACTAAAACCGAACAAGCCGATCTTCTCCAAGCCCTATACGGACGCAATTCCGAAGCCCCTGTCCCGGTGCTCGCTCCTTCTTCTCCCGGTGATTGCTTTTGGATTGCTATCGAAGCCAGCCGCATCGCCATCAAATACATGGTGCCTGTGATTATTCTCTCCGACGGCTACCTTGCGAATGGTGCGGAGCCCTGGAAGGTTCCCACTGTCGCCGAGCTCCCGCAAATTCCCGTGGTCTTCGAAACTAATCCTGACGGCTTTCTCCCGTACAAACGCAACCCTTCCACCCTCGCGCGTCCCTGGGCCATTCCCGGCACTCCCGGCCTCGAGCATCGCGTCGGCGGCATCGAAAAACAGGACGTCACCGGCAACATCAACTACGAGCCGCTGAACCACGAACACATGGTTCGCACCCGCGCCGAAAAAGTCGAAGGGATTGCGCAAGATATTCCGGAAATCGTTCCCGACGGCGATCAGTCCGGCGAATTGCTAATCGTCGCCTGGGGCTCCACAGCTGGCCCAATCACCGCTGCGATGAAACCCATGCGCGAAAAAGGCCATCGCATCGGCCACGTCCATCTGCGCTATCTAAATCCCCTGCCGCGCAATCTCGGCGAAATTTTGAAGCGCTACAAAAAAGTTCTCGTCCCAGAAATGAATATGGGCCAGCTGTCAATGATTCTGCGCGCAAAGTTCTTGGTGGACGCCGAAAGCTACGGCAAGATCCAGGGCAAGCCCTTCAAGCAATCCGAAATTGAAGCAAAGATCGAAGAGCTGCTCGACTAAGTAGCGCCGGCGTCTCGCCGGCTTTTTGCCGTTGAATTTGTCTTCGTAGGGGCGGGTCTCAGACCCGCCCGCTTTTGACGTGCCTTTTGAATTTGTGAATCGCCCTACAGGGCGATTCATACTGAGATTCGGCAGTGCCGAATCGAAGTGTAGCGGCCGCCTTTAGGCGGGCGCCTTTGGGGTGATCGAAAAATGACCACGGCCACATTGCCGGTTTACACAAAAAAAGATTTCCAAACTGACCAGGAAATCCGCTGGTGCCCCGGCTGCGGTGACTACGCCATCCTCGCCGCCGTCCAGGCCGTCTTCGCCGAACTCGGCGTTCCCCGCGAGAAATTCGTCTTCATCTCCGGCATCGGCTGCTCCAGCCGCTTCCCGTACTACATGAACACCTTCGGTTTCCACACCATCCACGGCCGCGCGCCCGCCATCGCCACCGGCGTAAAACTAATCCGCCCCGATCTCGACGTGTGGGTAGCGACAGGCGACGGCGACTCTCTGTCCATCGGCGGCAATCACACCATCCACATGCTACGCCGCAACGTCGGCCTGAAAGTCCTCATGTTCAACAACAAAATTTACGGCCTCACCAAAGGCCAATATTCGCCCACCTCTGAAGTCGGCAAGAAGGCCAAGTCCACACCCTTCGGTTCCGTGGATCGCCCGTTTAGCCCGCTTTCACTCGCGCTCGGTTCCGAAGCCACCTTCATCGCACGCTCCGTGGACGTCTTCCAGCAGCACCTGAAAGAAACCTTAAGAAAAGCGGCAGCGCATCAAGGCTCCGCGTACATCGAGATCCTTCAGAATTGCAATATTTTCAACGACGGCGCCTGGGAAACCATCACCGAAAAAGAAGCGCGCAGCGAGCAAGTCGTACAACTCGAACATGGCAAGCCGCTAATCTTCGGAAAAAATCGCGACAAGGGCATTCGCCTGGCAGGTCTCGATCTCGAAGTCGTCGCGCTAGGAAGCGGCATCGCCGAAAAAGATTTGCTGGTGCACGACGAGCACAATCCCAATCCCGTTTACGCCTTCGCTCTTTCTCGCATGGATTCCATGCCCGGATTCCCCACGCCCATCGGCGTCCTCCGCGCGCTGCAAGGCGTTCCGCGCTACGAAGATCTGATCCAACAGCAAATCCGCGACGTGATCGCCAAAAAAGGCAAAGGCGACCTCGCCAAACTCCTCCGCGCGGGCGACACTTGGGAACTAAAAGCGTAAATGGCACGGCAGTAGCGCCGGCGTGCCGCCGGCTCTTAGCATTTGAATTTTCTTTTAAATTTGTAACGGCCGCCTGCTTTTTTAGGGGGCGTTTTTAAATTTGTTTTTGAACTTTCCGAACTCGCCGCTAATCCCGCAACTTTCGTTTTCTGCCCGTAGGATCAATCGGCAACGATGCGGTTTTCCAATCCACTCCAGCGGGCCTATTCCCCACTCCCGCAACGTACAAAACTCCTTCGGTCACTCCATCAATTCCCAAATCGCGATCAATCTTCGAATCCGCCATGGCCATCGTGCAAAACGGCGCAAGCCCCAGCCAAGTCGCCACCAGACAAAACGTCTGGCACAAATGTCCCGCTTCCGCCAACACCACGCGATAAGCCCGAGGATAGCGATACTTCCACTGCGTCCGCGTGAACACTCCAGTCATAAACACAAACGCAGCCGCTTCGGAAAACCACCGCTGCCCCATAACGTAATCCGACATCCGATCGCGCGTCATCCCGCGCCGCAGTAATTCCAACCGGTGTCGCGTTGCGTCGTAGTGATAAATCCCCGGAGAAATTCCGCCCACGTCCCGCGCGACTACATAAGCCTCAATCGGATGCAAAGCTCCCCCCGATGGAGAAGTCTTCACCGCGAATCGCCCCAGCGGCGGCACGGCAACCCACTCGCGCACTCCCCACGTCAATCCCAAAAGTGTGGCTAATTCCGCAAGCGCAAGTTTCCCCGCCGCGAATCTTCGCCACGTTCTCCGCGCCGTAAGCACGCGAGTGAATTCTCCTTCCATCCGCGGCGCAGGCAAGACGATTTGCGCAGCCCGCCGATAATGTTTCACCGGAACAGGCATCGCCTTCTCGTGCGTCAACCCTTCCATGTAACGGCCCATGCGCACCAAGTCCGCTTCAAACGGAAGATCGCGCCCCGTGAAGTGAAAGAAACCCGCAGCGGGATTCCAATCTTTCCACGCGACCATCGCACGCTCGATAGGCTGAAGATTACGGTCGGAACGTTGCAGCAGCGAATGTCGCGCCAGCTCTTGAATCGCGGCGCGCAAAGACGAAGAAGTATATTGCGGCAGGTGACGGAACAGCGCCTCAGCGGAACGCCAGCGGTTGAAGAAGTTCAATACTTCGGTCGCGATCGGCGCGGCCGTTGCGCCGTTGCCGGTCGCGTAATTCTCGAAGACCAGGTCTGCGTCGTCCCAGTAGGAAACCAAATACGGAGACCGTCGGAAAAGCGCGCGTTTCGCCTTAGGCATGCGGGCTAACTCAGTTCCACTCGCCGCGAGACCAAATCACAATTCTCCAGCATGAATTACTTGGGATTGATCGTGAACCATTGCCCGAACGGCACCTCGAACTGCCGCGCTTTCACTTTCGGGCACGGGAATCGCAGCAGACGATAGGATTTTTCCAGCATGCGCAGGTTCAGATCGATTTTCTTGCGATCAGCCGGGCTGACTTTGGGCCGAATGGCACGCAACTTCTTCTCAGCCCTCCGAATTGCGGTGGTAATCGGATGAACCGTAAAAGCAACTTTGGCCATGATGCTCTCCTTACGCGCACCTCAAATCCTGGAAGCAGGAAATAAGTCCCCCGCCCCCGGCGTTCCAACACTGCGGATGGCCTTATTTCACTCTGGCCCTGGCTCTCGCTTTGGCTTTGGCTTTGGTCATGAACACGTGCCCAAAAGGTCCGCAGTGAATCTTGATGATTCTGCTGCACTTCGCCAGCCCCCGCAGCTCCAGTTCAATCGTTTTCTTATCGCCCTCAACGACTTTTCCGCGAATCTTCCGCAGCTCTTTCTCCGCTTTCTTGATATCCCTGGCGATGTTCTTCAGCGTGAAATAAATTTTGGCCATGCGAATCTCCTGGAAAGACGCATCGCAACCTTCACCATTGGGAAAACTCAGGCCGATTCCGGGGGCAGGTCGAGGAACGGCGAAAGTGTAGTTGACACACGCCACAGCGTCAAGAAAGATTGCCCCACAAGTCCATCCAGCGGCCACCGCAGCCCAATCGGCAACCGGAGTTGCACGGGTCCGCGGCATCCCGCACCTCCCGGGCGCGGGTATCATTAACGATTCTCAGTTCTCGGCGCGTAGGGCAGCCCGATGCGTTGCACCAGCGTTGCAAACCTGGGATCGGAATGCAGACTCGCAAATCGCGGATGTACCGCGATATTGATCAGACGCACGGAACGTTCGTCATACGCTTTGTCTAGCCAGCGGAATGCTTCATCCTTTTGATCCAGCCCGACGTAAACCAGCGCGATGCTGTAAGGCGAAACATATTGCCGCGAAGACATCTGCAGGAGATCGTGCAAAATCCCTAGCGCCTCGGCTTTCTTTCCCGCCACCGCGTAAGCATTCCCCAGCTCGGCCTTGAACGAAGTTTCGTTTCCAGAAAGCGCCAGCGCCTGCTGCAATTCTTGCAACGCCTTCGCGTATTCTCGCTGCGCCAAATATGCTTGGCCGAGACATCCGTGCGCCACCGCGAAGCTGGGATCCATCGCCACGGTTTTTTGCGCTTGCGCAACAGCCTCCTCGTATCTGCCAGCCAGATATAGCACCCACGACAAATTGGCGTTGATGATCAGCGAGCGCGGATCGAGCTCTTGCGCCAGCTTCATTTCCGAAATCGCTTCGTCGTTCCTGCCCGCAGCCGCCAGCGCCAGGGCGTACCAGTGGTGACTATTCGCCTCGCCCGGATTCAATTCAATCGCGCGCTTGAATTCATCCAGCACGCCCGGCCATTCCAGCCGGTAAGCCCGAATCTGTCCCAGCACGGCGTGCGCGGAAGCCAGATTGTCGTCCAGCTGCAACGCCTTCACTGCGGCCGCTTCCGCCTCCGGCAGTACTTCCGAAGATGCCACATCCTTGTAATCCGCCGCCAACGTCAGAGCTGCCGCCAGCCCTGCATACGATGGCGCGTACGTGGGATCCAGCTGAATTGCCTGGCGATAATCCGCAACGGCTTCCGTCACAGCTTCACCGGTTCGTTTCGCAACGTAATAATTCCCTTGCAGGTACGCGTCGTACGCGGCTGGAACCACGGTGCGCGTTTTCGCCAGGCGCTCTTGCTCCGGCTGCGTCAATTGAATCTGAATTTGTGTAACGATATCGCGCGCCACGTCACTCTGCAGCGCTAAAATATCCGCGACGGTGCGTTCATAACTGTGCGCCCAAAGATTTTGGCCCGTTCGCGGCTGCACCAGTTCGGCGGAAATGCGCACGCGATCGTCCGAGCGAAGCACCGAACCCTCCACAAGCGCGTCGACGCCCAATTCCTGCGCGATCTGTGCGGGGCTCTCGTGCTTGTCCTTGTATTGCATCACCGATGTGCGCGAGATGACGCGCAGTTTCTTGATCTGCGAAAGTTCGGTGATCAGCGCGTCGCACATTCCATCGGCGAAATAATCCTGCTTGGGATCGCCCGTGAGATTTTCCAGCGGCAGCACCGCCAGCGATTGAATGGACGCGGCGCCCACGGCCGGCGACCCACGCCACTTTACTTCGACCAGCTTCCAAACCAGTGCCGCTACCAGCAGCAAAGCCAACACTGCCGACGAAACCGATAGCGCGCGACTCAAACGTGAGCGGCCGGCTGCGGCACCCGGCAGAATCGCGGGTGCTTGAATCGCGGGTGCTTGAATCGCGCTCGCTGGAATCACAGCCGAATTCGTGCGCAAAGCTTCCAGCGCCGCGCGAATTTCGCTGGCATGCTGATAACGCTGCGCCGGCTCCTTCGCCAGGCAATGCTCGATCACCGAGCGCAGGCCGAGCGGCACGTTGTCCCGCAAAGACGGCGGTGAATCGTGCAAAATCATCGAGCTCAATTCGTACGACGTTCTGCCGCGGAACGGCCGCTTGCCATTGGCCATTTCATACAACACCACGCCCAGCGCCCACACATCGCTGCGCGCGTCCGCCGGTTCTCCACGAAATAATTCCGGCGCCATGTAGTGCATCGTTCCCACAATCGCGCCTTCCGTTGTGAGCGTGCTGATGGATTGTGTCTTCAGGGTGATCTCGCCCGGACTCATGTACTTCGCCAAGCCGAAATCCAGCACTTTGACGCGGCCTCCGGGCATCACGATAACGTTCGGAGTTTTCAAATCACGGTGAATCACGCCGCGTTCATGCGCGTGCGCCATGGCATCCGCGATTTGTTCGCCGTAGCGAATCACCGTCTCCACGGGCAGCCCGTCTTCCGGAATTTGCTCCGCCAACGAACGTCCACTCACGAATTCCATGACGATGTAGATCTTGCCGGCCTCCTCGCCGACGTCGTAAATCGTGCAAATGTTGGGATGGTTCAGAGCGGAGGCGGTGCGCGCCTCGCGAATCAACAGGGCGCGCGCGTTTTCGTCGTGATTCAGTTCATCAGGGAGGAATTTCAGGGCGACGTCGCGGTTCAGCCGGTCATCATGCGCGCGATAGACCACGCCCATCCCGCCGGCACCGACTTGTTCGACAATTCGGTAGTGCGAGACAGTCTGGTCGCTCACGTGTGCAAAACGCTCAGGCGAGCATCTTAGGCCGCAGCAGAAACCCAAGTCAACGCGGAAGCCAACGGCGGTTTCGCGCGGTGGATTCGCGGCCGCTCCGAACGCAAATAGGCCCCGGAGTTGAACTTCTTGGACGGTACTTTATCTGCGAGGGATCACCGCTATTGCGGGATCACGCTCCACGTTGCGTACCAGGCGCTTAGTTCGCAGGAGCCGAAGCAGCGGGGACTGCTAGCGACGCTGGTGGCGAGTTCTTGGCGACGGTTGGGGATTGTTGCGACGGCAGCGGAGGCATTAGGGCCAGCGCATGGTCGCGCGTTGCGGCGAATTGGTTCCAGTCCCGTTTGGATACTGGGTCGGATGGCGGTAGCGGCAGGCGCTCGAAATTCAGGAATTCTTTGCCGCGCTGAATGCGGAAATCCAGGTGCGGGCCGGTGGCCAGGCCGGTCATGCCGACCAGGCCAATCCGCTGGCCCTGCTCGACGCGCTGGCCGGAATGTACCAGCACGCGCGACAAGTGCATGTAGTAGGTGGTGTAACCGTTGTTGTGCTGAATCTCGATCAGATTGCCCGCGCCGCCTTTTCTGCCGGCGAAAATCACGCGGCCATCGCCGATGGTTTGCACGGGCGTGCCGGTCGGTGCGGCGTAGTCAATTCCCAGGTGCGGGCGGTATTCTTTCAGAATGGGATGATATCGGTGCTGGCTGAAATGCGAGGTAATCACGGCGGCAAATTTCAGCGGCGAATGCAGAAACGCCTTCTTCATAGACTTCCCGTCCGGCGTGTAATACGCGGGCTCCCCACTGGGGCCATGAAACAGAACCGCACGATAGGCATGCAGGCCGTTGTTGTACTCCGCCGCGAGGACGCGGCCGTAGGAAGCGACTTCGCCGCTCTCGAGCGTTTTCTTCTCGACGACAACGCGGAAAGTATCGCCCGGCCGCGGATCGGTGTAAAAATCCATATCCCAGCCGAAGATTTCCGCCAGGCGCATGGCCAGTTCCGGCCTTTCTCCCGCGTCCAGCACGGCGTTGAAGAGCGATCCGTTCACTTGGCCGACGACGCCCACTTCCTCGGTCTCCGAGGGAATGGTCTGCACCTCGGCATGGAAATCGTTTCCTTGTGGACGGATGTAGAGAACGCGATCAGCGTCAATGCGATAGCGCACTTCGCGCAGATCTCCCAGGGACGAGCGGCCGACCACGAAACTGTTTCCCGCGCGCAGGTGGCGCAGATCGAAAACAGATTGCGCGGACGCCATTAAACGCGTCGCGGCGTTCGGCGTGAATCCCATGCTCTGCAGGAAAGCTACGAACGGCTGGCGCGCCGGGACTCTCGCTTCGCTGAACAGTACCAACTGCTCCAGCATGCGATGAGCGTCTTCGCGCGAAGGAGAAGGTTGGGTCATGAGTTGGTAATCGGAGGCGGATGTGCGCAGGTAATTCACACCCACGACGCCCGTTACAGCAACGGCGACCAGCAAAATGCAGATCAAAATCTTGAGTGTTGTTCCCATAATTCCCTACCGCGAATAATTTACGAAGATGGGAGCATAGCGCAATGCGCCGCGGCGCAGGAAGTGAAATGCCGCGGATTTGTTCATCGGTGCAACAGGCGAGATTGTCCGGTCTTCGCGCTCGCGCGACCGAAAGCTAATCAAAAGTTAGTGCGAGGCGCCGGCGGCGGTGGACTGCGCACGGCGGGCGGATTCGGCGAAATAATTTCGTTCGCGCAGGCCGTGATAAATGCGTCCGGCGATTTCGGAAGCGTGCGGACCGCTCACGGCGCGGCTGCCTCCGCGAATCAGGACGACTAGCACGATTTTCGGATGCGCCTGGTCGGCGTAAGAAACAAACCAGCCAAGGCGTCCACCGAGCGATTCGTCATTGCATGTGCCGGTTTTACCGAGAGCCTGCTCGCCATCGGGATCGTAGCTTTGCTTGGCCGTGCCGTACATCACGGCCGCCAGCATGCCTTCGCGCAAATCTGGCAGCAGCGGCGCGATATCGAGTTGCTGGCGCACGCGCGGCTGAAAATTCTGGCGCGCTTCTGCGGTGCGCGGATATTGCAGGTAATACTGCGTGCCGCCATTCGCGAGAGTGGAAACCAGCGACGCAAGCTGCAATGGCGTGAGACGAATGCCTTCGCCGAAACTGGACATGCGCGCGACGCCGCCGTACGCGGGAGGAACAGACGGCACCAGGCCGGGCTGCTCTTCGGGAATATCGTAACCGGCGCGCTCACCCAAGCCGACAAGCCGCGCGTATTGGTGGACGCGCGGGAAACCCAGGCGCGTGCCGACCTGTTCGAAATAGACATTGTTGGAATGCGCCATCGCTTCGGTGAGGTCCATATAGCGGCGATGGCCTACTTGCAGCATGGTGTCGCGAGTGATGACGCCTTCCTGCAATCCAGCGAGAGCGATCACGGGCTTGATCGTGGAACACGGTTCGAAGCCGGAGGAAAACGCCATCTTCTGATTGACGATGGTGAGGATGCGGCCGGTGGATGGATCCATCGCGAGCACCGAGCCGTTCGCGTGGCCGAGAGCGTCCACTGCAACCTGGCGGATCAGCGGATCGTCGAAACTCGCATCATCATTCTTGGTTGGATCGCCGTACGCCGAAATGCCGGATTTTTTGTGGCGCGTGCGAGTGGTGGAGTTCGCAGGCGTAGCAGCCGACGCAACGGCGAAGGTGCCCGCGAGAAGCAGGCAAATAACCGGGACAGATTGTCTGAAGGCTGGGCTAGGTTGCATTGATTCCTGTATCGGCTCGCGAATCGCGTGCTTCAGCCGGGTACTAGCAGTTTACGGAAGGAATACGGTGAAGTGCAACAGGTAAGGAGGACAGCGTTCCTGTCCGGCATAGCTGGACCATGGTGCAGATGTGGAATTGTGCAGGATTGCAGAGGCCGCAGAGGGCGAGGCGGCGAGAGGCCGCCCCGCGTCCGGTGCGAATTTATTTTTAGGTTGTGAAGCTGCCGTTCTTTTGGCTAACGGCTCGCGCGACCCTGTGAGGAAGCGGTGGCGGCGGCCGCTTTCGGCGGCTGTTTGGCTGCGTCTGCCGCGGCCAACTTTTGCGCTTCGGCCGAGGGCTTGCCGTTGCCTTCCGCCGGAACTGCAGGGTGCGCGAGCAATCCAAGCGACTTGCGCAAATCGTGCTCGATTTTGCCGCGAATGTCGGTGTTTTCCTTCAGGAAAACTCGGGCATTTTCGCGGCCTTGGCCCAGGCGTTCGTTCTTGTACGAAATCCAGGTGCCGGATTTTTCGAGCAGGCCATTGGTGACACCGAGGTCGATCAAATCGCCTTCGCGGGAGACGCCTTCGCCGTAAATGATGTCGAACTCGGCTTCGCGGAACGGCGCCGCAACCTTGTTCTTTACGATCTTCGCGCGCGTGCGTGAGCCGATGACGCGGTCGCCTTCCTTGATGGATTGAATGCGCCGGATATCCACGCGAATCGAGGCGTAAAACTTCAGCGCGCGCCCGCCGGTGGTGGTTTCCGGATTGCCGAACATCACCCCGATCTTCTCGCGGATCTGGTTGATGAAAATCAGGCAGGTTTTTGATTTGGAGACGATGGCGGTGAGCTTACGCAGTGCTTGCGACATCAAGCGCGCCTGCAGGCCCATCTGCGCATCGCCCATATCGCCTTCCAGTTCAGCGCGCGGCACCAACGCAGCCACCGAGTCCACCACAATAATGTCCACCGCGTTCGAACGGATCAGCGCTTCGGCGATCTCCAGCGCCTGTTCGCCGTTGTCCGGCTGCGATACCAATAGGTTGTCCACGTCCACGCCCAGCTTGCGCGCGTAGGAAGGATCCAGCGCGTGCTCGGCGTCAATGAAAGCTGCCTGGCCGCCCAGCTTTTGCGCCTCGGCAATCACGTGCAGGGTGAGGGTGGTCTTACCACCGGACTCCGGGCCGTACACTTCGATCACGCGTCCGCGCGGGAAGCCGCCCACGCCGAGCGCGGCGTCAATGGAGATCGAGCCGGTGGGGATCACGTTCACGGGGACGAGAACGTCCTTATTCCCCAAGCGCATGATGGAGCCTTTGCCGTACTGCTTTTCAATCTGCGAGATTGCCAAATCCAGGTTTTTTGACTTTTCGTCGTTCACAGTGCCACCTCAAGAGGACTATCAGTTTGGTCTTAGCTGGAGACCGAGGCGGAGTGAGTTTAACACTTAGTGCCCGATCCCGGCTCGGCCATTTCGAGAGCCATATTATCACTAGGCGAACAAAAAGCAAAGGGTATTTTTAGCGGTACCATCAATACTTGTAGAAGCCGCGGCCGGATTTGCGGCCTAGCCAGCCGGCGGCTACGTATTTGCGCAGCAGGGGGCAGGCGCGATATTTGGGATCGCCGAACCCGGTTTGCAGCACCTCGAGGATATTCACGCAGACGTCCAGGCCGATGAAATCCGCCAGCTCCAGCGGGCCCATGGGATGGTTCATGCCCATTTTCATCACGGCGTCCACGGCTTCGGGAGTGGCGACGCCTTCCATCACCGCGAAGGCGGCTTCATTGATCAGCGGCATCAGCACGCGGTTGGATACAAAGCCTGGAGCGTCGTTCACCGCCACGGGTTTCTTGTCGAGCTTCTCGCATAGCTGCGTTGTGGTCTGAAAAGTGTCGTCGCTGGTGGCCAGGCCGCGAATTACTTCTACCAGCGCCATTATTGGCACGGGATTCATGAAGTGCATGCCGATGAATCTATCGGGGCGCGAGGTTTGCGCGGCGAGCTGCGTAATAGAAATTGAAGACGTATTGCTCGCGAGGATCACGCCAGGCTTGAGCGCCGCGTCCACATCCTTCAGCAGGCGGACTTTCAGCTCGAGCTGCTCGGGGACGGCTTCGATCGCGAAATCGGCGGCGGCCAGCGCGGAAACCTCGGTAGTGGGCTGGATGCGCGAGAGGGTGAGCGGCTTATCGGCAGCGGTGATTTTTTCCTTCTTCACTTCGCGATCGAGGTTCTTGCCAATAGTCTCCAGGCCGCGTTCGAGAAAGCGCGGTTCGATGTCGCGCAGAATCACACTATAACCGGCACGCGCAAAAACGTGGGCGATGCCGTTGCCCATCGTTCCGGCGCCTAGCACCGCGACAGTCTTGATTTGATCGAGTGTCATAGGTGCTGATGATAATGGAAGTTGAGGAGGGAAAGGAAGCAAAGGAAGGCGAGGAAGTTGCGGAGTTTCAAGCGGGGTTACGCGAGCGACGAAGGCTCGATGGCTTCGACGCGAGCGCGAGCCAAGCAACCAGCGTGGCGAGTTTCTCGTCCTGGGACCACGGAGCTCCGAGGGAACGGCCGAGCTCGACCATGCGGCGCGTTAGGTCGTCCGGCCGCAGGCGCAGCATTCCCGGCGCCTCGTCGCGAAGTTCGCGTTCCTTCGCGGTCTTGCTCAAGAGGCCGCAGCGGGCGCTGGCGTGGAGCAGCGCTTCGCGAAAGAGTTCGCCATCGGCAGTGTGAATCAGTGCGTGTGACGCCAGGATATCCGGCAAGTTTGGCAACGGCCTTCCAGACGCGAGAACCAAACCGCTACGCGTCAGCTGATATCCCTGCGCGTGCAGGCTCTTATGGAGATCGCAGATCGCGTGATACGCGAAGCTTCGTGCCTCAGTCTGGACGTGGGAGATAAATTCGCGGCCTTCATCGAGCGGCATATTCTTCGCGGTATGGTAAGGCTGCCGAAAACGGTAGGTGAAAGTTTCCACCAGGTGAATTCGTTGCCGCGCCAGAACGGACGGTGCGCCCTTGGAGACGGACACCGCTACCAGCGCAGTCCAACCAGAGTGCGCGCGAAATCCAAGCGCCGCTGATTTCATAGGCTCTCCTTGGCGCTGAGCGGCCTGCCAGTCTCTAGGATCCAGTGGAGGTAAGGAACCACACGACGTGGAGCAACGTCAAGGAGATCGCGTGAGGTATCTCTACGCGGCGGGGGCTCCGACTTGTTTATTGGGAGTCAGACGCGTCGCTGATTTGCCGGATCATTTCTAGCGCGCGTTGTTGTGATGCGGGTGTGACATGAATTCGCAGCTGGCCTGCTGAATCGCTGGTTGCGGAACCGATGCCGATGTTGCTGAGGCAGGTGATCAGATTTTCTCTGGTCGTCGTGTCCCGGCCTGTCCAGACTTCGACGGTCGCTTCTTCCGGATCGAAATCTTCGGCAACGTAATCGGGCGGAACGTCGGAAGCGTCGTACTCGTCTTCGTTCTCTGGTGACTCCGGTATTGGTGCATTTGAATGGGGCGGCGCTTCTTGGTCTGAATCTTCAGGCGCGGTTTCACGGCGGCTGGCCGCAGCTTCCAGTGCGGCGCTGGCTGCGCGGTGATCGCGCGAGTGAGTAAAGATTGCATACACCTGCCGGGACCAGCCAGGCAATGAGCCGACCTTATCGGTTCGCGTGTGGTGGGAAATATTGGCCGTTTCGAGCGCGTCAATAATTCCATCCCGCGTTCGCGCGTCAGTCCCGGTCCATAGAAGTTCGGGCGTGCCTGATAGCTGAGGATTGTTGGAATGAACTTCGGTTTCTTCGAGACGCTCCACGAGTGCGACGTCGCAATCGGAGCAACGCGTGAAACCGGGACGATACTCGGCAGTGCACTCAGGGCAAAACATGGATCTACGTGTGCTCCGAAATATCCTGGCACGAACTCAAGAGCCTGCGGGACGCTGGCGCTACGGGAGTTCTATCGCGAGCGCGACAGCATTGCCGCCGCCGAGGCAGAGGGCTGCTATGCCGCGCTTCAGGTTGCGACGCTGCAATTCGTACAGCAGAGTGACTAGGACGCGCGCGCCGGATGCGCCGATGGGATGGCCTAGCGCTACCGCGCCGCCGTTGACGTTTACTTTTTCGGGGTTGAGTTTTAGCACGCGGGTTACGGCGATGGCTGCGACCGCGAAGGCTTCGTTCAATTCATACAGGTCCACGTCCTTATCGCGGTCCCAGCCCGTTTTCTGCAGAAGTTTTTCGACCGCTTCCACGGGCGCCATCATCACCCACTTCGGTTCGACGCCGCTGACGGCTTGCGCGACGATTCGCGCCAGCGGTTGTTTTCCGAAGCGCGCCGCATTTTTTTCGCTGGTGACGATCACTGCCGCGGCGCCGTCATTCGTTCCCGGCGCGTTCCCTGCTGTTACTGTTCCATCTTTCTTGAATGCGGGCTTCAGCTTGGCCAGAATTTCCAGCGAAGTGTCCTCACGCGGCGATTCGTCGGTCTTGATGACGACGGGCTCACCCTTCTTCTGCGGAATTTCCACTGGAACAATCTGTGCGCTGAAAAAACAGGATTTCATCGCCCGAACCGCTTTCTGATGGCTTTCGAACGCGAACTGATCCTGCTCCTGTCGCGAAATTTTATATTTTTCCGCGACCAGCTCGCCGGTCACGCCCATGTGAAAATTTTCGTAAACGTCCCACAGGCCGTCGTTGATCATGGAATCGATCATTTCCTGATTGCCGAGGCGGAAGCCGCTGCGCGCGCCTTTCAGCAAGTGCGGGCAATTGGACATGGACTCCATGCCGCCGGCGACGACCACTTCCGATTCGCCCAGCTGCACCGCTTGCGCCGCGAGGCCGATGGCTTTCAAACCGGAGCCGCAAACTTTGTTGATGGTCATGGCGGCGACGCGCGGGTCGAGGCCACCGCGCAACGCCGCCTGGCGCGCTGGGTTCTGGCCCAGGCCCGCCTGCACGACGTTGCCCAGGATCGCTTCGTCCACCTGATTCGGCTCGATGCCGGCGCGGCGAACTACTTCGGCGACGACTTTAGCGCCGAGCTCGGTCGCAGAGAGCGGCGCGAGCCCGCCCATGAATTTTCCGATCGGTGTGCGCACGGCGCTCAAGATGACAGGTCGTTCCATTATGATTGCTCCTTCGGGCTTCGTCGGTCGGAAATACAAGTATAAGCGCTGCGCGAAACCCGGTCAATTTGCCGGAGGCGCGCGTCTTGTTGCATCGCGCGGCGCCCAGCGCGGCTGACAGCGGCTTATGCGAGGTTCAGCTGCCAGGAAACGCCGTAACGGTCGTTCACCCAAGCGAACATTCGACTGAATCCGTATTCGCCAATCGGCATTGGCGCGTTGCCTCCAGCGACGAAGGCTCCGTTCAGCCTGCGAATTTCTTCTTCAGATCCACATTCGACGAAAAACGAGAACGCGGGCGTAAACGAAAAGTCATGCTTCACGGTGCTGTCGGTGCACATAACACTCTGATTTCCAATCCGAAAGCTAGCTTTCATCACCGACCCTTCAACTCCAGGCCCATTCGCGCCATGGCGAACGATGCTCAACACCTCAGCGCCATGAAAAAGAGACACGTAGAAGTTCATGGCTTCCTCGGCTTTACCTGCAAACATGAGAAACGGCCGAATTCTTGAGTTGGTCACTTGGCGCCTCCCTGCAGTCAGTCCGTGAACCGACCCCGCACGCAAACCGGCGGAATGTTCGTTTTCGAAACAGCGTTCATTGCGACGCGCCCAGCCACTCTTCCGCCAGAACCGCGTAGAGGTAGCTATCGCGCCATTCACCCTTCTCCATGGCGTTTTTCAGGAACAATCCTTCGCGGCGCATGCCCAGTTTTTCCATCACGCGATATGAGGCGCGATTTTTCGCGTGGCAGGTGGCCCAGACGCGGTGCAGCTTCAGTTCGTTGAAAGCGACGTTAAGAATCGCGCGGGCGCTTTCGGTCATATAGCCATGCCCCCAATATTTGCGATTGAGAACGTAGCCGAAGTCGCCAGTGCGGTTCTTTTCGTCGCTGATTCGGAGTTCAATCGAGCCAATCATCCGGCGTTCGCTTTTCAGTTCGATCGCAAGACCCACGCTCGAGCGCGGCCACTGCGCCTGAGCTGCGAGGGCTCGCGCGAGAAACTCCCGAGTGGCTTCCCGCGTATTGGGACCCCAAATCATCAGGCGCGCCACTTCGGGATCGGACGCATATTCGTGCACGTCCGTTTCATCTTCCGCGCGCATCTCGCGCAGCAGCAGCCGTTCGGTCTCGAGCGGAAACCAGCGATTCATTTCCCCATGATAGCGAATGGCGGCAGCGAGCGACAGGGCGCGCGGAATCGCTGGCTTTCGCCTTCCGTTCGCCTATGGAAAACTCTGTTAAGATAGTTGTGCGAGAATTGCACGCCATGAAAACCAACGAAAATCTGGAGCGAAACGCCGACTTGAATCCCGGGCAGCGCGCCGCGGTGGAGCATGGTGACGGACCGCTGCTGGTGGTGGCGGGCGCCGGCACGGGCAAGACCCGCGTAATCATCGAGCGAATTCGCAATCTGCTGGAGACGAAGGCGGACTTGGCCGGCGAGAGCATTTTGGGGCTCACGTTTACCGACAAAGCCGCCGCGCAGATGAAATACCGTGTGGTGAAAGTGATCGGCGAACGCGCCGCGGGCGTGTGGCTGAGCACTTTCCACAAATTTTGCCTGGAAAAAATCCTGCAGGCGACGAATCCGGATTCGCAGCCGCTGGATGAAATCGATCACAAGATTCTGCTGCGGCGGCATATCGGCGAGCTGGACCTGAAACATTTTCGCAGGCTGCAGGACCCCGGCGAATTCATCAGCGACTTCGTGAAATTCTTTTCGCGCTGCCAGGACGAGCTGGTGACACCGGAAGATTACGAGCGATTCGTTGCGGGGCTGCGCAAGAAGCACGACGCCAGCAAGAAATTGCTGGAACCCGACGCGCTGCAAATCGCGGAGGATGAAGTGGCGCGGCAGGAGGAACTGGCGCGGGTCTATCGAATCAGCGAGCGCCTGCTGCGTGCGCGGAATTTGCTGACGTTCGGCGAACAGCTGATGCATTCGGTGCAGTTGCTGCGCAGCGACTCGGCGCTGCTGAAGCAGATGCACGAGCAGTATCGCTACATTCTGGTGGACGAATTTCAGGATACGAATATCGCGCAGCTCGAGCTGCTGTGGCTGCTGGCAGGGGAACGCCGCAACATCGTCGCGGTGGGTGACGACGACCAGGCCATTTACCGCTTCCGCGGTGCGTCCTTCGGCAGCTTCACGATTTTTCTGAAGCGCTTCTGCGGCGTCACCGATGCGAAGCTCGGTCCCGCCACCAAGAAGTTCCTGGTCTCACTTTCACAGAACTACCGCTCGACGCAGCGCATTCTGCGCGTGGCCGGCGAAGTGATCCGGCACAATGAAAAATCTCCGTTGCTGCCGCCCAAAGCGCTGACCACGGAAAATCGCGAAGGCGAACAAATCCGCATCGCGGAATTCGGAATGCCCGAGGAAGAAGCGTACTGGGTTGCTTCTGAAATCGAGCGACTACACGCGGCGGGCGCGCCCTGGCGCCAATTCGCAGTGCTCTACCGCAAACATACGCACCGGGAAAAGCTGGTGGATGGATTGCGCCGCCGCGAAATCCCATTTGTGATTCGCAAATTATCAATTCTATCCAGCACGCTGGTGCGCGATTTGCTCGCGTGGCTGCGGTTAATTGTGGTGCCGGGCGACAACGTGGCCTGCGCGCGCGTGCTGGCCGCGCCCTACTGGGGCCTGGAACCGCGCGACCTGGTGCGTCTGGCGGAGCGCGCCGACAAAAATCATCGGCGGCCTCTCGGTGACGAACTGGAAACGGCGCAGAACGAAGCGCCCTTCAACGAGCGCGGGCGACTCGGTGAATTGGTGCAATTGCTGAACCAACTGCGTCAGAGCGCGAAGCGTTCCAGCGCGACCGAATTGCTGGACGAGTTGATTACCGGGCTGGCCGTGACGCCGCTGCCTTCGGACCAGGATCGCTACTACCTCGATCGCTTCGTGAAGTTCGTGAAAGAGTGGGAGCGCAAGAGCGAAGAAAAACAACTGCGGCATTTCATTGAGTACCTCGCCTATTTTTACGAAGCGGGCGGCGATATCGCGCTCGAAGAAGAAATTTCCGACGATGCGGTGCAGTTGATGACCGTACATTCCGCCAAGGGATTGGAATTCCCGCACGTTTTCATCCTGCGCGTTTCCAAGAACGACTTCCCTTCGGGTCCGCGCAAAGTGGTTTTCGAATTCCCTCCGGAGATGATGAAGGAAGAACAACCCAAAGGTGATTTTCAGCTTCAGGAAGAGCGGCGGCTTTTTTACGTGGCGCTCACACGAGCGGAGCGGCAACTGACGCTTTCGACGCTGGTGAATAAACGCAAAAAGCCTTCGCCCTTTCTCGATGACTTCCTGACGAACGCGAAGATCAAGACGCTGGACACGCATCAGCTGCTGCCGCAGGTGCACGTGCCGCCGGCCGTGGAAACCGCCGGACCTGAAGCTGATTCGAGCGACCCGACGCAACTTTTTCCTCCCGGCAGCGAACGATCGCGAGCGTATTCGCGCGTGGCGCTGTGGGCCAAGGCGTTTCATCCGCCGCGCCCCGAGCCGCTGCAATTGAGCGCTTCGGCGATTGATGCTTACGACCGCTGCCCGATGCAGTACATGTTCAAATACGTGTGGGGAATTCGCGGCGGCGCGCACGCCATGGCCACGTTTGGCAACGTGATGCATCGCACCATCAAGGAATTCATCGCGGAACACGGCAAGCGCAAGAAATTTCTATTCGAAGAGGTGTGCGCGATTTACGACCGAGAGTGGTCCGCCGCCGGATTCATTGACGAATATCACGAACAGGAATATCGCAAAGCGGGGCGCGAGCAGCTCGAAGTGTTTCACCGCAGCTACTGCGGCGCGCCGGCCGACGTGCTGCATCAGGAAAAAACTTTCGAGTTGCCGCTGGAGCACGATGTGATTGTCACCGGCCGGATGGATCAGGTGAACCGCATCGAAGGAAACCAGGTCGAAATTATTGACTACAAGACCGGCAGGCCGAAAGACGTGAAGGCCGCGGCGAAAGATTTGCAGCTCGGTGTGTACGCGCTCGCAGCCGAAGAAGTGCTCGACCTCGATCCGGTGCGCCTGGTGTTCCACAACCTGATGACCAACGAAGCGGTGGCCGCGACGCGCGACGCCAAAGCTTTAAAAGAGACGAAAGAGAAAATCGCGGAAGTGGCCGACCTGATTCGCGCTCGCGAATTTCCCGCGAAGCCGGGATTTGGCTGCGGATTCTGCGATTACAAACCGCTGTGCCCCGCGCACGAGCAGTTGATTTCGATCCGGCCAGCACAGCAGCCAGCGCGGGTGAAAGAAAATTCAGATTCCTAGCAGCGAGCGCAATGCCGCGTTGCGCGAAAGCTGTCGCCGCAAAAAAAACGGGGCGTCGCGATTTCTCGTGACGCCCCGTTTCATTTCCCGATTGGGCTTTTCTGCCTGATCAAGCCCGGGTTGTTCCGCGCATGAACTACTGTGGAACTTCTCCCCGCGATTCAGCGGCGCCGCAAATTTCACAACGCGCTTGATTCGCTTCGTCAATCTATAAAGGCCGCCGCCGTTGAAGTCAAGCAGAAAAACTTTTGCGCCAACGCAAATTATGAAACATCAAAGCGTCGCGCAACCGCACGTTCGCAAAATTTAATGCAATCCGCTCTGGTAATAACCCTGGCGCGCGGTCACGTCCAGGTCCGGGCGGCGAACGCGCACTTCGATGCTGTGAAAATCCTTACTGCGATCGGTGTCCTGCGGCTGGAACGTGATGGTGTACTGGTTACGCGCCTGCTCGGTGACCGAAGCGTAGAGATTTTCCAGCCCGCGATCCTTGGCCGCGTAAAAAGTATCGCCGCCGGTGGACGTGGCGTATTTCTCCAGCCGCGTGCTTTCCTTCTGGCCGAGCGCGTGGCCCACGGAAATGGAATAAACCGAGACATCGGACTTTAGCAAGAGCTGCAGGGTCTGGTCCAGCGTGTGCTCGTTGCTGTGCGAATTGTTTCCGTCCGAAATCAGGAAAATTATTTTGCGACGATCGCGCCCGCGGCTCTTGAGCATCTCGCCCGCCGCGTACACCGCGTCGTCCATGTCCTTATCCTGCTTCTGCTGCTGCACGCCCAGCGTCGTCGGCGCTCCCGTTTCGAGCGAACGCCCGTTGGCGGTGGCGCCCGACGTCAACGGCCCTCCTACCGGCGAACCGGGATAATGTGAGTGAAGGTCCAGGCGCTTGAGTTGCGTGAACAAAAGATCGTTGTTGAAAGAAAATTCCGACACGGTGTGGGGGAATTGATCGTAAGTCACGATTGCTGCTTCATCGTTGGGCCCGAATCCGCCGGAAATCGCGGTCAGACTTTTTTGCACCTGATCGGCGGACTTGATCGAAAGATCGTCATCAATCAGGACGACAGCCGACAGCGGAAACGGATCGGATGTAAAGTAAACAATTTGCTGTTCCACGTTGTCGCAGAACACGCGGAATTCGTCGCGCTGCACGTCGCCGATTAACTGCCCATCGCGATTCTTCACAGTTACTGGAACGATCACCAGGTTCGTGCGGCTTTTAATCGCCGACCGCGTTTCGCCGCCTTGCTTGGAATTTTGTGGCGGCGCTGTCGCTGGCGGCGCGCTTTGCGATTGCCCCGTCTGCGGCTGCGGAGTCTGCACCGGTGCACTGGGCTGCGCCGGCGGCGCCATCTGGCCCGGCTGCACGGGCGGCTTGGATTCTTGCTGCCGCGCCGCCACAGCGCGCGCTCCAGTCCCCGCAAGAGCGCCGAAAAGTACTACAATACCGAGCGTCGAACTCAATCGCGTCATCAGAGATTCTCGTTTCGGCCAGACGGGGCCATTTTAAAGTCGTGTTCTCATATCGCAGCGGGCACTTTCCGGAAACATCCGCTGGCGCGCTGGGTGCATCGTATCAAACGCAACCGGCTACAGGGAGATTATACAATGCGGCTGACCAGCCTCGCGGCGGGCATTTTCACACTGGCACTGGCGGGATACGTAGGGGTTACGACGGAGGCGCCGGCCAAAGGCGCCGCGCAGCCGACTCTGCATGCGCGGTCTAATCAACCAACGGGCGAGCCATTCAGCCAACAGAATCCGCCGCAAGATCAGGGGCAGGGTCCTCTGAAAGTTCAAACCAACGTCGTCAACGTGTTCGCCACAGTCCGCAACAAGCAGCACGGCATCGTCAACGACCTGAACAAGGAAGATTTCAAGATCACCGAGGACGGCGTCGATCAAAAGGTGGAATTTTTCTCGAAGGAAGTAAACATGCCGATCACGCTAGGCATGCTGATTGACACTAGCGCCAGCATGGATCGGATGATTGACGCGGAACACGACGCCGCATCGCGATTCCTGCGGGAGGTGATGCGCCCGAAAGACGAGGCGATGGTGATTACTTTCGATTTCGACGTGGATCTGGTCGCTGATTTCACGCAGGACACTTCCGTGCTCGCCAGTGCGATTCGCAGCACCCGTGTGAATTCAGTGGGCGGAGGCGGTGTGGTGACGCCCGGGACATTTCCGGGGGGCACTAATGCCGGCGGTACGGATCTCTACGACGCAGTTTATCTAGCCTGCCACGATCAGCTGGCCACCGAGGCGGGACGCAAGGGCGTGATCATTCTGACGGACGCGGAAGACACCGGCAGCAAATTGCGTATGCAGGACGCCATCGAAGCCGCCCAGCGCTCGGACGCCGTAATTCACGTTCTGCTAATTTCGGATCGCATGGCGACATTCGGAACGGGACCCGGCGTGGCGCACCGCATGGCGGAAGACACAGGCGGGCGCGTGATTGATGTGCACAACGAAAAGTCGCTGGAAAAAGCGTTCGACGAACTTTCCGAAGAGCTGCGCTCGCAGTACGTGCTGGGCTACTATCCGACCAACATCAAGCGCGACGGCACGTTCCGCAAGATCCAGGTGACCGTGGCGCGTCCTGACGTGAAGATTCTGGCGCGCAAGGGATATTACGCACCGTTCAAGTAAAGTCTTGGTTGCTGAGGTCTTTAGACCTCCATCAAGACTAGACTCAACGCTAATGGCGCTCTGAGATGCCCGCTACAAAACCGACTGCGCAGGCCTGAACTGATTAGCGGATATCGCCGACGTTAATTCCCTGGCGACGGTGGTACGGTGGGCGATGTAGCGTAATAACCTTTGCGGGTGCGCACGTTCAGGCCTTTGCGGTCCGTCTGCACTTCGATCTTCCGATATTTTCCGGTGGATTGCGGATTCGAAGGCGAATATGCGATGAAATACTGGCTGCGCAGTTCGGTGCCAATATCCACGAACGACTGTGCCAGATCGTCCACCTTATAAGGATAGAAAACGCGCCCTCCGCTCTGATCCGCGAACTCCTCTAGAACTTTGTCGCCGCCTTCCACGTGCATCTTGTGAGGCTTGTCTCCGTCAATGGCTAGCCAATCCGTATTCGTGCTGACGCAGTAAATCGCCGCCTCGGCGCGGATGGCCGCTTCCACGGATTCGCTCAGCGCATGATCGCTTAGATTGTCGTCACCGTCGCTGATCACCACCAGCACGCGGCGAACCTCGGGATTCGGTCCCTTCGGCAGCGGAGGATTGGAAAGTTTCTCGGCGGCTCGATAAATGGCGTCGTCCAGCGCGGTACCGCCGCCGGCGCGTTGTTTGCGAATTGCATCGGAGAGCAGCGCGAGATCGCCCGTGAAATCCTGAATCACTTCCGGTTCGTTGTCGAAGGTCATCAGGAACGCCAGGTCCTTGTTTCTGCGGATCACGTGCTGCAGAAAATCGTTGGCCGCTTCCTTTTCGAATTCCAGACGCGGGCGGATGCTATTGGAGGTATCCAGCAGGATGCCGATGCGCAGCGGCAGGTCGGTGTCGCGCCCAAAATAACGAATTTCCTGCGGCGTGCCGTCTTCCAGGACTTTGAAATCACCTTGATCCAGGTCGGTCACGAATTCGTGGCGGCGATCCATCACCGTGGCCACCAGGTGCACCAATCCCGTCGTGGAAGTAATCGGTGGAGTGGCCGCTTGAGGCGTCGCGGGCTTCGTGGCGCTCTGCCCGGGATTCTGCGCCGGCGCGTCGTTGGACGTGGCTGGCGGAGGCGGAGGTGGTGCCACTTGCGACGGGGCTTGTTGCCCGCGGGCGGCGCAGGCGAGAATTAGGAACAGCGCTGGCAGTGACAATATCGAACGCAAGGTGATCGTGCGCGGTGGTCTCACGCGAATCATCATAGGTAATCCCGTAATGCGGCGTCAATCCCGCCGGGCGCCGATTTCGTGAACGAGCCGAGATTCCTCAGATACGTCACCAACTCTTGCGGCAGCGGCGCGCGAAATTCCATGCGCTGACCCGTGCGGGGGTGTTGTAGTGCGATGCGCGCGGCATGGAGAAAGTTGCGTCCCAGCGACGGCAGCTGCTCGCGCCCGATTGATTCCTGATGCGGCGCTCCGTACAGCGTGTCGCCCACCACTGGCAGCGCCAGCGCCGAAAAATGCACGCGGATCTGGTGCGTCCGCCCGGTGTGCAGGTCCGCTTCGATTAATGAAAAAGCACCGAGCCGCATCAGCAGCCGCCAATCCGTGCGCGCTTCGCGGCCTTCGCTGCGCCGTGCAGTCATGCGCGAACGGCGGCGCAAATCCCGCGCCACGGGCAATTCGATGCGCCCTTTTTCACTTTTGGCGTTGCCGTGTAACAGCGTGAGGTACGTTTTCTGCACCCGGCGCTCGCGAAATTCTTCCACCAGCTTCAGATGGGCGGCGTCGTTCCGCGCGATCACCATCGCTCCGGAAGTTCCCTTGTCCAGGCGGTGCACGATTCCCGGCCGCAGCGGACCGCCGACGCTGGAAAGCCCCTTTTCAACTCCAAAACGATGCAGTAGCGCAGCAACGAGCGTGCCAGTATGCGCGCCCGCGCCGGGATGCACGATCATTCCGGCAGGCTTATGCACGATGGCGATGTCCTCGTCCTCGTAAAGAATGCTGAGCGGAATGTTTTCCGGTTCCACGCCGGGCAGCGGCGGAGCGGGTATTTCCACCGTGATGGTTTCTCCGGATTCCAGGTGATGTGAGGGCTTTTTGGTGATGCCACTCACCCGCACGCGCCCTTCGTCAATCAGCGTCTGCACGTGCGTGCGGCTTACGTCCGGGAATTGCGCAGCGAGAAAGCGGTCCAGGCGCTGGCCGGCGTCTTCTTCGCTGACCACGAATTCATGGTGGCGGAGAGAATCGTCTGGCGCGTCGAAATTGTCGTCGGTATCGGAATCAGAATAATCGTGCATGAAGGGATTCGTTTATTCTGCATCGCGTGCCTCCGGCGCACGCTGCCCTAGTCGCCGGCTGCAGCGCGCGCTGGCGTCACCGGCTGAATCGGCGCTTTACCTTGGAGCCCGCGCCACCACAGGAACCCGCCGGTCAAAATCAATACCAGGCTCGTGATCTGCATCAGCGAAACGCTGTCATGAAACATCATGGTGCGTCCAGGATCGCCACGAAAGAATTCGATGATGCCGCGCTCAGTGCCGTACAACAGCAGGTAAGTCCCGAAAATCTCGCCGACAAAGCGCTGCCGCTTGCCCAGCCACATCAAGAAAAGAAAATTCAGAAATTCCAGCCCCGCTTCATACAACTGCGTCGGATGCAGGTGAACTCCCAGCGGCGTGCCGGCCAGTTGCTCGGCCACGGGATTCTTGAACACGACGCTCCATGCAACCGTTGTCGGCTTGCCATAGCAGCAACCCGCCGCGAAACATCCGAGGCGCCCGATGGCGTGGCCGATGGGCAGCGCGGCTGCGCACGTATCGAGCGTGGGCAGCAGCGGCATTTTCTGGAAATGCGTGTACAGCAGGATCGTCAACACGCCGCCAACCACGCCACCGTAAAACGTGCCGCCTGATTGAAACGTCGCGACGCTGAAAATCTCGCGCGGATTCGCCATGTAAAAATCCCACGCGCTCAGAATCAGCCAGATTTTCGCTACCAGTAGCGCCACGAGGACGAAATAAATTCCCATGTTCCAAAGCTTGTCGGGATCAATGCCCGCGCGCGGCGCCTGGCGGCGGCCGTACCACAAACTGATCAGCGCACCCGCAGCAACCAACACGCCGTAGGAGTAAATCGGGATCCCGAAAAAATTATAAATTATCGGATGCATGCCTATGCCGGCTCCTGATTAGGATGCGCCTGCTCGCGAAAGAGTTCCAGCACCACCAGCGCGGCGCCCAGCACGATCGCGGAATCCGCCAGATTGAATGTGTACCAGTGATGCGCGCCGATGTGGAAGTCAATGAAGTCGGTGACGCTGTGGCGCAGAAAGCGGTCCGCCACATTTCCCAGCGCGCCCCCCAGAATCAGCGCCAGGCCACACTCACCCAAACGCCCGCCCGCGCGGCCCGTCGCGAGCAACCACAACAGCATAGCGATCACCGCAACGGAAAAAGCGATCAGCAGCGGACCTCTCCAGGGGTTTTCGGAATCGGCGAACAGGCCGAACGCGACTCCGGGATTGGTGGTGTGCACCAGATTCAACAGCCCGGGAATCACGACGCGTAGAGAACCCACCGCTGTGTATTTTTCCACCGCGTGTTTGCTGAATTGATCCGCTGCCAGTGCGACAAGCGAAATAATTCCCAGCGCAGGTCCACGAAAACTTGAAGCAGCAGCCATCAGGACTGCTTACTCCCGGTAGGCAGGCCGCCATCGCGTTCGATTTCATTCAGCGCGGCAACGCAGCGTTCGCACAGCGTGGGATAATCCGCACTCTCGCCGACGTGAGTGGAATAATTCCAGCAGCGCTCGCATTTCTTGCCCTGCGCGCGCTCCACGCGAATCTGCAAACCGTCGATGCCGCTCGGCGCCGAGCCCTCTGCTTTTCCATCCGCGATATCCACTTGCGACACGATAAATAGCCCCGGCAAAAACGCGGCGTGTTGGCGCAGCAACGACGCTAATTCGGCGTTTGCCGCAAGCGCCACGCGCGCTTCGAGCCCGGAAGTGATCGTCTTCGCGGCGCGCACCGGCTCCAGCGCTTTCAGCACTTCCTCGCGCACCTGCAGCAAGCGCTCCCAGTTCTTCGCGTGCGCTTCGTCCAGTACGCGTTCCAGTTCCGCAGCGGCCGGGAAAGTAGCCATATGCACGCTCGCTGGCTCCGTAGCAGCGCGCGGCAAATGCTTCCACACTTCTTCCGCCGTAAACACGGTGATCGGCGCGATCAACCGCAACAAAGTACTGGCGATACGATACACGACGGTCTGCGCCGAACGCCGCCCGCGACTTTTCGGCGCGAACGTGTACAGGCGATCCTTCAACACGTCAAAATAAAACGAGCTGAGATCCACCGTGCAGAAATCATGCAGAGCGTGATAGACGCGATGAAATTCGAAGTTTTCGCACCATTCGCGGCATTCTCGCGCCAGCGCGCCCGTGCGCCGCAGCATCCACGCGTCCATTTCCCACAGGTCCGCGTCAGCCACCGAATCGCGAGCAGGATCGAAATCGTACAAATTGCTGAGCGCGAAGCGAAACGTGTTGCGGATCTTGCGATAGGCTTCCGCCAGCTGCGTCATCATCGCTTCGGAGATGCGCACGTCCGCCGTGTAATCCTGCGAGACGACCCAAATGCGCAGCAGATCCGCGCCCCACTTCGCGCAAATTTCCGCCGGATAGATGGCATTGCCGAGCGACTTGGACATCGGCGCGCCTTTCTCATCCAGCGTCCAGCCGTGCGTCACAACTTCTCGATACGGTGCGGCGCCGCGCGTGCCGATCCCCACCAGCAGCGAACTCTGGAACCACCCGCGATACTGGTCCGGACCTTCGAGGTAAACGTCCGCCGGCCAGCGCTGATTGTCGCGCGTCAGCACGGCGAGATGCGTCGAGCCAGATTCGAACCACACATCCAGAATATCCGTTTCTTTCCGCCACTTGCGTTGGCCGCAAGAACACTTCGTTCCTGGCGGTAGCAACTCCTCGGCCGTGCGCGTGAACCACACATCCGCGCCCTCGCGTTCAAAGAACGGCAGCACGTGGCGCAGCGCGACGGGATCCTTCAGCTGCAGTCCGCAGGCATCGCAATAAAAAACAATCAGCGGCACGCCCCAGAAACGCTGGCGGGAAATGCACCAGTCCGGACGCCCCGCGATCATCTCGCGCATGCGTTCGCGGCCCCATGCCGGGAGCCATTTCACTTTTTCGATTTCTTCCAGCGCGCGCGGACGCAGAGCCGGAGCTTTCGGCGCAGGGATCGCTGCCGAACCGGCGTCCATCTGGATGAACCACTGTTCGGTGGCGCGGAAAATTACCGGATTGTGGCAGCGCCAGCAATGCGGATAGCTGTGCGTGATTCTCTTTTCACCGACGAGCATGCCGCGCTTCTTCAGCAGCTCAATGACGATGGGGTTCGCTTCGAACACCGTCTTGCCCTTATATTCCGACAAGCCCTCGATAAAACGCCCGTCGTCGTCCTGCGGCGCGTAGGACTCCAGCCCATATTTCTGGCCGGTGCGAAAATCGTCTGCGCCGTGGCCTGGAGCGGTGTGCACGATGCCACTGCCCTGATCGAGCGTCACGTAATCCGCGAGCACACCGGGAGACTGAACATCTAGGAACGGATGCTGAAACTTCACGCCTTCGAAGTCTGAACCTTTCCACTTGCCGTGCACTTCGTGAACTTCGATGTGCAGTTCGGTTTCCAGCGCGTTCACGCGCTCTTTGGCCAGCAGCAGTTTTCCAGCGGAAGTATCCGCCACGACGTACTCGAACTCCGGATGAAATGCGAGGGCGCGGTTCGCAGGCAAAGTCCAAGGCGTGGTGGTCCAGATCAAAGCGCTGACGTCGCCATCGAGCCCCAGCGCTTTCGATTTCTCCCCGGCAACGACCGGAAACCGAACCCAGATAGAAGGACTGGTGTGATCCTCGTACTCCACTTCGGCTTCGGCGAGCGCAGTGCGATCAAAGATGCACCAGTACACAGGCTTCAACCCGCGATAAACGTAGCCCTTTTCGTAAAATTCCAGAAACGCGCCCGCAATTGAGGCCTCATCGCGCGCGTCCATGGTGAGATATGGCCGGTCCCACTGGCCGAAAACTCCCAAGCGCTTGAATTCAACCTTATGCTTCTCCACAAACCCCGCGGCGAATTGCCGGCACATGCGGCGAAATTCTGCAGCAGGCACCTTGCTCGTTTTCCCGCCCAATTCTTTTTCGACTTTCGTCTCAATGGGCAAGCCGTGGCAATCCCACCCCGGAATGTAAGGCGCCCGAAAGCCAGACATGGTCTTGGACTTCACGATCATGTCTTTCACAACCTTATTCAGTCCGGTACCCAGATGGATTTCGCCCGTGGGATAGGGCGGCCCATCGTGCAGCACGAAAAGCGGCGCATCCGCGCGCGATTCCAGAATGCGGTAATACAATCCCTGAGCCTCCCAGGCAGCGAGTTGCCCAGGCTCGCGCTCGGGCAGCTTGGCTTTCATGGGAAAATCTGTCTTCGGGAGATTCAGCGTGCTTTTCAGGTCCACAGGTTTAGCCATCTCTAGGGGTTCGGAAGCCTTTCTATCTTGCGAGATAGAGTTGCGCGCGGGGCAGCTGAAACACCCGGCTCCACGACTGGTCCAGCGGAGCACGGTTGTAAGTTGCTGCACAACGAAACTTGCCACTCGTATGTTACAATGCTTTTTGGATGGTGTCAGCCGCGGCCGGCCAGACATCCTTTTTCGTGGCGGCGCGTCTAAGGTTACATAGGACTCCGGCAGGAGACACCAGGCAGCTCACATGGCAGACCTTACAACGCCAATCAGCGATGCAGGCGGCGACAAGCCGAAACCGACCTTGGAGATTGGGCGTTACCGGTCCCCCGTAGCGGATTCCGAGCTCCGGAATTTCTTTTCCAACGTAAGGGATTTCCTCTTCGAACGCCCCGTAAACACGAAGGGCATGAAGGCTACGGTCTTCAACACCCCCGGATTCGGCGAAAGCCTGCGCGACAACCTGAGTGAGTTTTTCGCTCCGGCGCCGCGCGGCCCGGTGAATTCAGACCTGCTGATCAATTGGAATGCCGGGCTTAGCGGCTTCTGGCAGAATTTGCGCGACCTGATCTCGCCGCCGAAGCTGGCGCCGCTCAAGACCACCAGCCAGCCTGTCGCTGTGCCGGAGCTATGGTCGAAGAATACGCAATTTACGCGCGTGCAGGCGCTGTCTCTGGCCGTCCACGTGGTGATCCTGGTGCTGATCATCGGGCCGTTGCTGCTCGTGCTGCCTTCGCCTTCAACAACAAAAGCCAATTCGCAGGTCGAAATCACGACTATTTCGCCGTTCTTGCCCAAGCTGCCTCCGGGCACGAAGAAAGCCGGCGGCGGTGGCGGCGGCGGCTCACACGATGTTTTGCCCGCGAGCCGCGGCAAGCTTCCAAAATTCTCGATGACGCAGTTCACTCCTCCGAAGGTAGTCACGAATCCGAACGCGCGTCTCGCGATGACTCCAACGGTTCTGGGTCCACCGGAACTGAAGCTGCCTAGCCCCAACATGAACAACTGGGGCGACCCGCTTTCGAAAGTAATCAATGATTCGAACGGCCCCGGCAGCGGCAATGGTATCGGCTCCGGCAATGGCACGGGCGTCGGAAGCGGCAGCGGCGGTGGCGTTGGTCCAGGAGAAGGTGGCGGAACCGGCGGCGGCGTGTTCAATGCCGGCACTGGCGGCTACGGTTATCCGGCATGCATTTATTGCCCGCAAGCGCAATATTCCGACGAAGCTGTAAAAGCAAAATATCAAGGTACGGTCACGCTCGTCGCTATCATCAACGCCGAAGGCAAAGCCACCGACATTCAGGTGCTGAAGGGTCTCGGCTTGGGCCTCGACGAAAAAGCCATTGAAGCGGTTCGCACCTGGCGGTTCCGGCCGGCCGCTGGCCCGAACGGCAGGCCCGCGCCAGTGCGCCAAACCATCGAAGTAACTTTCCACCTCTACTGATCTCATTTCGTCCGCAATATTCGTCCGCGCCCGGGCGTTTACCTTCACGACCATTCCATACCTACGCCTCCGCGCATCTGCTACGATGGGCCCTATGAAAATTTATTCCAGGATTTCAGTCTCCACGCTTTCTGTGCTCTTCCTCGTCGCGGGCGCGATGGCAAAAGCTCCGCGCGCGGCCGCACAGACCGGCTCGGTGCAATTTGTGGCCCACGTCACTCCTTCCGGCGGCGAAGACGAACCGGTGCGCACTCTTCCCTTCTATTTGCTAAGCAAAAGCTACGCGGATATTGAGAAGGAAGCCGAAGCCGCCTCACCTGTTGCCAATCAGGACAAATTCATAGACGCGCTGGACGTTTCCAAGGAATTGAAAGCGTGGATGAAGACGAACCACCGCGTCAGTCTCTCCGGCGAAGACTTCACCAAAATGCTCAAAGCGGACGACATCATGAACGTTCCGGAATTTTTCGCCGCATACACGGAGCGAATGGTCGGCGACCACACCGCGGGTTTCCCCACGCCAAAATACAAGCTCGAGGACCGCGCCAAGAATCCGGCCAAATATGATCTACAGGTAACCGAATACCACGATGCCATCCGCGCGTTCGTTATTGCCGACCCCGGCAGCAAGGATGGCCTGGACCTGAGCCTGGAAGAGGTGAACCCCGGCCACAAGTGGGACATGGTAAAAGCCAAGAACGCGGCGGAATTGAACCGCGAAACCGCGGACCTGGCACGCGGAAAATACCTGGTGGCTCGCGCCGAGACGGATATGCAAGGTCAAGGCGCTCTGCGCGGCATTCCTCCTGGAAATTACTGGCTCGGTACGCTCAATATCGACGCCGTGGCAGGAGACGCGCGCGAACGCTGGGACGTGCCCGTAACAGTCCGCGCCGGCCAACCCAGCTACCTCACCCTCACCAACATCAACGCTGTGAAGCCAGCACACACCGCGGCGCCCTGACACCAGGCATTTATGACGGACGCCGTCGGCATCGCTCGATGGATTCAAGACCTCGCAGGGTCGGACGCACGGCTCAAGGCCGAGTCTGGTATGCGGCTTTACCTCGCGGGCGTCAGTCTCTGCACGCCACTATTGACCCGCTGGGTTTCCGATCCGGAATTCCGCGAACTGACCTTGCCTGGCAAGCCAGCTGGCGCGCCGCATGCCCACTTCGGGCCGTCCGCTATCGTCGTAGGCATCGCCGTGCAGCCCGCTACATTCCAGAAAATTCGTGCGGCCAATAATGCTCCGCGACTTGCGAACGTGCCCGCTGATCAAGACGCCCAGGAATTCGAGCTGCACCTGGATGCTTCCATCGAATTCGATATTCTCACTACGCGCGAGCCTGGCGGCTCCGGGGCTATTGCACGCTTCCTGCAGAAGTTCGGCGAGGGAATCCAGCAGATCGAAATTTATGTTCGAGATGTGGATCGTGCGACGGAAATCCTGCGCACGCGTTTCGCGCTGGCACCGCTCTATCCCGCCACACGCCCCGGCGCCGACGGCACGCGTGTCAATTTCTTTCTGGCTGCCGGGCTCGACGCGAAAAAGGTTCTCATTGAACTGGTAGAAGCCGCGCGCTAGAGCGGGGCTTTGTTGCGCGCAAGCGTCATCCGCCGAATCAATCCATCGCATCCATTCACGCGATAGTTTCGTGTAACCTCTCATTCATTTGTGCGTGATACAATGCGCGAACGCCCAAATTTCGCTCTTATCCCGCATCTATTTCATCCGAGGAGCCACACGATGCCGTTTGTAAACGAAATCGAAGAGGCCCAGGCAGACGGCCGCCTGCGCGAGCTTTACGGAAAAATCGAACAAAAGTTGGGATTTCTGCCGCACTACTTTAAAACGCTGGGCGCCAAACCAGCGGTGATCGAAGCGCAATTGCAGATGAGCGACGCGGTGATGACCGACGGCGCGCTTTCCACGATCGTGAAGGAACAGATCGGCCTGGTGGTCAGCGGCATCAATTCTTCCGCGTATTGCATCATGTTTCACATGGAGTTGCTGCGGCGCTTCGGCGTGGAAAAAGCCCTGGCGCGGAAACTCACCACGAATTATGAAAATGCCGCGGTGGATTCCAAGGTGAAAGCGCTTTTCCGCTTTGCGGACAAATTGACGCGCCATCCGGATGACATCGAAGAATCCGACACCGACGCCGTGAAAGAAGCCGGCTGGGACGACGCTGCCGTGCGCGAAACCGTCCTCACTGTAGCGTATTTCAACTACATCAACCGCGTGTCGCTGGGACTCGGTCTGGTTTCAGATTTCTGAGCGCAACGCACGGCTCAAAAAAGCGAGTTGCTATTCTCCGCTCTGCTCGATCAATTTGGCCACCAGCGCGGTCCATCCGGTCTGATGGCTCGCGCCCAATCCGGCGCCATTGTCGCCGTTGAAATACTCGTAAAACGAAATCAGGTCGCGCCAGTATGGATCCTTCTGAAATAATTCCACGTCGCCATACACCGCGCGCCGTCCATCTGTCTGCAGAAAGATATGCGAAAGTCGCCGCGAAACCTCCTGAGCCACCTCCCACAACGTTTTCTGCTGTCCCGACCCGGTGGGACAATCCACCTTGAAGCCATCGCCGTAGTAGTGATGCACGCGCTGCAACGATTCGATCAACAGAAAATTCAGCGGAAACCACACGGGTCCGCGCCAATTGGAATTGCCGCCGAACAAATCTCCCGTGGATTCGGCGGGCTCGTAATCCACCGCCTGCGTAACCCCATTCACACTCAGAACGAACGGATGGTCCTTGTGATACTTGGAAAGCGCCCGCACACCGTGCGGCGAAAGAAATTCATTTTCATCCAGAAGATATTTGTAGATGCGCTCGAGTTTTTTGCGGTTCGCAATGCACAAAAACACGCGGGCGCCTTTGTCCGTGCGCTGAGACATATCCACGTGCTCAGCAACGTCCGGATTGTGTGCCAGAAACCATTCCATGCGCTTGACGAAATCGGGTACCCGCGCCAAATCCTCGGGTTCAAACGTCTCCGCTGCGAACAGCGAGGTCAAGCCCACGATGGACCGGACTTTCATTGGCAAAAGATTGGTGGTTCCCAGATGCAGCACGTCGTAATAAAAGCCATCCTTTTCGTCCCACAGGCCGATTCCTTCACCGCCGATGTCGTTCATCGCCTGCGCGATGTACACAAAGTGCTCGAAAAATTTGCTCGCCACATCCTCATACGCCGGGTCGTCGTGCGCCAGTTCCATGGACATCGCCAGCATGTCCAGGCAAAACATGGCCATCCAACTGGTGCCGTCAGACTGCTCGATGAAATTTCCCGGTCCCAGTGGCGACGACCGGTCGAACACGCCGATGTTATCCAGACCCAGGAAACCACCTTCGAACACGTTCTTCCCTTCCGGGTCTTTGCGGTTCACCCACCAGGTGAAATTGAGCAGAAGCTTGTGAAACATTCGCACCAGAAATTTTCGATCTTGCTGGCCCTCCACGCGCCCGGCAATTTTATAAACGCGCCAGGCCGCCCAGGCCAGTACCGGCGGGTTCACGTCGGAAAAATTCCATTCATAGGCGGGGACCTGGCCGCTGGGATTCATGTACCACTCGCGATGAAACAGAATCAGCTGCTGCTTCGCGAATTCGGGGTCAATCAGCGCCATCGAAACGCAGTGGAACGCCAGATCCCAGGATGCGTACCACGGGTATTCCCACGTATCCGGCATGGAAATCACATCGGAATTGTAGAGGTGCGTCCATTCGTGGTTGCGACCGAAATAGCGGCTCGCGTCCGGCTTCGGCTGAGTCGAATCTCCCTCCAGCCAGCGGCGCACATCATAGTGATAGCTTTGCTTGCACCACAGCAGGCCCGCGAACGCCTGCCGCTGCACGCGGCGTGCATCTTCGCTCAGATTCGGGTCGATGCGCTTTTCGTAAAATTCGTCCGCCTCTTTCTTGCGCAAGTCGAAGGTCGCATCAAACTCTGGCCCAAAAAGTTCCCGCGCCGGAGTGCGATTTTCCGCGATGTTCTGGTCCGTCAGCCGCGCGCGGATCGTCCAGCTTTGCCCCGGCGCGATTTCCGACGCAAAGTGCGCGGCGGCTTTCGTGCCTGTCATTGCGGGATTCACCGCGCCTTTTTCGCCGTTGATCAGGTACCTGTGGAAGGCGTCCTTCACATACGGAGTCTTGCTCTTCTGCCCGAACAGCCGCTCCATATTCGTTTCGTTGTCTGTAAACAGCGGCTCCGGAGTTCCTTCGATCACCAGCCAGCGCTGGCTGTAATGGAATTCGGTCAGCTCCAATAACTCGCCACCTTCGTATCCCGCCACGCGCGCCGCTTGTGGGGTGTTGTACGCATCGCCCCAGTCCCAGCGATTGCGGAACCACAGCGTAGGCAGCAGATGCAGCCGCGCTGCTTCCGGGCCGCGATTCCATGCGGTAATGCGGATCACAATATCTTCGAATGTGACCTTCGCGTATTCCACGAAAATGTCAAAATAGCGATTTTCCGCGAACACTCCGGTGTCAATCAGCTCATATTCTGGCTGGTGCCGCGTGCGCCGGCCGTTCTCTTCGCGCAGCTGGTCATACGGGAAAGCCGCGTGCGGATATTTGTAGAGGAATTGCAGATAGGAACTGGTGGGCGTCGCGTCCAGATAATAGTAGTACTCTTTTACGTCCTCGCCGTGATTCCCTTCCGCGTTGGTCAGCCCGAAAAGCCTCTCTTTCAGGATGCGATCTTTTTCATTCCACAGCGCCAGGCCGAAGCAGATGTGCTGGTGGCGGTCGCAGAAGCCGGCGATGCCATCTTCTCCCCAACGATAGGCTCGCGAGCGCGCGTGATCGTGCGGAAAATAATTCCACGCGTCGCCGTTCGCGCTGTAATCCTCTCGCACGGTGCCCCACTGCCGCTCGGCCAGGTAAGGCCCCCAGCGTTTCCAGTGCGCGTAGCGTTCAGCGCTGGCTCGCAGCCTCTGCTCTTCGGCTGTCAACTCGCGTTCCATGCTCATCCCTTATCGGCCATGTTTGGCACAGTCATGATACCGGGATTCCTGTCAGGCAGAGTGCTACAGACATTATCGGTGGCGTTCAATCCCGAAGAACTCTACCCGTTGCGGCAGCGTATTGGCAAGCGCGCCGCTTGCACGCATACTCTGTTACGCGATGCTGCGCGTTGCGGGTTGCAAGCGCCTGTTGCGCAGTGAGCGCGAGTGGCGCAGCACGTGGGTAATTCGCTATTCTCTGACGGTTCGCGGTGGAAATGAGCTATCGGATCCGGCGATTCTCAATGGGACGAAAACCATTCACTCGAGCGTAATCACTGAACCCACATTGCAGGCTGCGTCGCGCGCAACCGCAGACTCGCCGCGCCTGGCTCTACTGCTCGTGGCCGTTGCCGCGACGGCCGTGATCGCGCCTATGTTTTTTCTCGGCAACGCGTCAGGCCACGATTTCCAGTTTCATCTGGCTTCCTGGCTCGATGTAGCCGGCCAATGGCGCGAAGGCATTCTTTTTCCGCGCTGGGCCGAATGGGCCAACTGGGGCTACGGTGAACCGCGCTTCGTTTTTTATCCTCCCGGCTCCTGGATGCTCGGCGCGACTCTCGGCACCCTGCTGCCGTGGAAAATGGCGCCGGGAGCATTTATCTGGCTGACGCTGCTGCTGGCAGGATATTCGATGTGGCGATTCGCGCGGGAATGGTTCACGCCGCGCGAGGCCGTAGCCGCCGCAGTCCTCTATGCCGTAAATCCGTATCACCTGATCATTGTGTATTACCGCAGTGATTTCGCCGAGCTTCTGGTGAGCGCGCTGCTGCCCCTGGCGCTGTGCGGTATGGTGCGCTTGCTGCGCGAAGGCTGGCGCGGTCTCCGATTTCTCGCTGTTCCGTTCGCGCTGATCTGGCTGGCGAACGCGCCCGCCGCGGTGCTCGCAACTTACTCGCTGATGTTGCTGTTCTTTGTCGCGGCCATTTTGCGGCGCAGCCTGCAGCCCTTGCTTCTCGGCGGCGTTTCCATGGCAGGGGGCTTCGGCCTCGCAGCGTTCTATATTTTCCCGGCGGCTTATGAACAGCGCTGGGTGCAAATTCGTCAGGTTTTCGCCGATCTCTTGAGCCCGGACCAGAACTTCCTGTTCACGCACGCAATCGATCCCGAATTTCTGTTCTTCAACTGGAAAGTTTCAGGCGTGGCCATGGGGGTAATGCTCGTTACCGGCATTGCCGCCGTAATTGTGGCGCGACGCCGCCGGGAGTTTCCGGAGATCTGGTGGTTGCTTCTGGTTCTCGGCTCCGCAGCGGTGTTGCTGATGTTTCCTCCCAGCATGTTTCTGTGGCGCGTGCTGCCGAAGCTGGAATTTGTGCAGTTTCCCTGGCGCTGGCTGGGCGTGCTGGATTTCGTGTTCGCGTTTTTTCTCGCCGCGGCCCTCGGACGCGCGAAGCGGCCGTGGCTTGGCGGCCTCGCGATCGCCATCGTCCTGACGACGCTGGCCTCCGCCCTGGTGTTCGACGGCTGGTGGGACAGCGAAGACATTCCGGTCCTCACCAAGTCGATCCAAACCGGCCGCGGCTACGAAGGCACCGACGAATATCAACCGCTCGGCTGCGATCGCTACGAACTGCCGGGCAGCGATCCCGAAGGCGAAATAATCGGCAAGCCCGCGCCGCGCATTCAGGAGTTTGACGTGGAAACAAGTGCATTCAAACCTGCGCCAGTTGGCGCAGTGCGCGTCCAGCGTTGGACCGCAAACGAGAAGCTCCTCACAACGGAGAGCGCTACGCCGGTCACGCTAGCGCTGCGCCTTCTGAACTATCCCGGCTGGCGTCTGCAAGTGGACGGCAAATCCGTGCAGCCCAACGCAGCTCCAGAAACCGCTCAAATGCTCGTAGCACTTCCCGCAGGCGCTCACAGTGTAGAGGTGCAGTTCACCAGTACCTGGGATCGCATCGCAGGAGCCATCGTCTCCACAATTTTCGCAATCCTGCTCGTCGCATACATGTTCTTTATGCGCGCGCCTCGCAAATCGTAGGGGCGCACGACGCGCTCTGCGAAATTCTACGACCCGCGATACAACTCGAAGGGCGCCCAATAGAACGGCCGGCGATACACGCTGCCTGAATGTAGAAGCGCCAGCTTCGCGTCGCGCAGAGCCGCATCCGGCGGCACACCTTTGCCGATTTCGGAGTAGAGATGATCCATCAGCTGCGGCGTGGAATTATCATTCACCTCCCACAGCGCGGCGATCACGCCATGCGCCCCGGCGCGCAAGAACGCCCAGGACAAACCGACCAGTCCCTCTCCTGAATACGTGCGCACGCCCTCGCCGTGGCACGCGGAAATCGTCACCAGGTCGGCGTGCAGAGGATGCTGAATGATGTCGCGGGCGTAGAGCTTGTAGTCGTCACCTTGCCTCGAAAGAATTACCGCCGAATCGAGCGGGCTGGTACGGCTCGCCGTGCCGTGTGCCACAAAATGGATGTAGGAAAAATCGGCGGGCTGGCTCTTGAGATACGAATCGGGCGTCGCCTCCGCGCCCGAAAAAACCGTGCGCTCAGCCGCGGGGAAATAATTTTCGATCCCCGTCATTTCCGCCGCAGCCTGCGGCAGTTTCGGAAATTCCGCGTCTGGCGAAACCGGATCGCCCACCAGCAATAGCTTCTTCGCAGCCGCCGCATCCCGCGAGGCTCCAGCCGCCAACAGCGTCAAGGAATTCGCGTACGATACATCCACATCCTCAATCCAGTAATGCAGTTGCGGCGCAGGCGCCAGCAAAGTCTCGAAATTCAATCCATACAGGCTGCCATCCGGCAAAATCGTGACCCCCGCCCCCTTCGGAATCATTTTCGCGGCCGGCGCCACCAGCAAATCATAAAGCTTCCGCCCCGCCGCATTCTGCGTCTCCAGCACATCGCGTGACCCCAGCAGCGCCTGCCGGTAAGACTGCACTAACGGATCAATCTCCGCCGCCGGCGGCAACGTAAAAAGCTCCACCCGCGCCGGCGTGATCACCCACAAATACGAATAATCAACGCCTATCCAATATGAAAAGATTATCGAATTCGACTTTTTGGCAGTCAGTACGGGAGCGAAGCCTTTGATCGGAAAAGTTATGGATGAAGAACCAAAACCGAGCCCTTCTGCGAGCGTCTGAGCTCTGCTTATCTCCGCGACTTCTAAGGCCTCCTGATCTCTGTGATGCGATACTAGGAAATGGATATAGTTTTCATAGAAACCGACTGCGCCCGATAAGAACGACAGTCGTGACTCCTCACGCTTGAAAGAGGAACGCGACGCGTTCAGTGTCATTATCTCTTTTCGAAAATAAGCATCGGCGTCTGAGGGCCGATCCTCTTCGGCATAGACCCCAGTAAGGCCCCCCTCCGCTTCCCACCGCAGGAAGTTATCCGCGTCTTTATCCGCGAGAACTGCGTGGAAATCGGACTCCGCGAGCGCAAAATTCTTATCACTGTACGCGATGTACCCGTCCGTTCGTAGCGAGTAGAGCTCCGATGTGTGGTCTCCCCCTTCGTGCGCCAAGACAAGTGCTTCCCGATTGTATTCTTTGGCTTCGCTGCTCTTCCCCTCCTGGATGCTCACGCTCGCGAGGCTGTACAAACAAACTGCGGCCGCGGCATTATCGTCCAATCCCTTTGCCAGCCGCAAAGCCTCCTTGTAATCGCGTTCTGCTGCGGAATAAGATCGCTGTGCGAGCTCAACCGCGCCAATATTTCGCGTCCAAATCATCTCGTCTTTGGTTCCGCTCAACCGCTGCGCGGCCTCTTTTGCCTGCTCCAGAAGCAACAGCGCATTGTCGAGATCTCCCATCTTGTAATAATTCCATCCCATATTCCCCAAGGTCTTTTCGGTGATGATTCGGGCATCCAGAGATTGGGATACTTTTAGCGATTGTGTATACCAATCGATGGATTCGTCGAAATGCTCCTTATTCATCGAAACAAGGCCCAAACTTCCTGAAGCACGGGCCTCGAGAAAAGGATCTGCGCCTTGCTGCGCATCCTGAAGCGCCTCATGAAAGGAACTTTGCGCGGAGGAAGAATCTCCCTGAAGAACAAGCAACGTGCCCCGTGCCAGAGAGACCTCTCCCTGAAGCTTGGATCGATGAGATTGTGCCAATTGCTCCGCTATTGCGATGTGCTTTTCCGCTTCACTGAAGCGCTGCAGAAAACCATTCGCGAGCCCCTGGACCATTTCCTTCCGGATAGCGACGTCGCTGTCGGCAAGACTCAGGGGGAGAGGAGCATCCAGAAGACTAAGTGAATCCTTGCTTAAACCGCGCCAAGCCAGGATCTCGGCGTCAAGCACTCGAAACTGCCAGGCCCACTCGGGACGGTCACCTAAGCGCCGATAGGCGTCGTCGGCTTCATGCGACGCCCCGAGAAGGTCCCCTTGCTCAAATTTCTGCCGCGTATCCGCGTAGGTCTTTTCCGGGGAGGTATTCGCATTCCGGATCTTTCCGCACCCGCACAAGCACGCGAGAAAAGCCAAGATAAATAACCAGTTTCTCAGGGATACGTTGTGCCGCCGCCCCCGCCGCTTGGACCGATGGCTGTGCCAGCGGAAGGCGATCCCAGCTCCAGGCGCAGCATGGTCACTTCGCGCTCGTGCTGCTTCAGCATCACTTCGCCCAGATACACTTTGCCGAACTGCGGCACCTCGATCACGTTGCCGTATACTTTCAGCTCCCCGCAATTGTCCTTGAACTCTCCGCAACACGTCTTGAAGCCTTTTACCAGCGAACAAAGTACGATCCCCTTCGACACCGGGAACTTCTCTCCCGCGAACCAGTTATACCGTTCGCGGAGGAAATCCGGTACTTCGAACTTGGGCTTGCCCCACAGAAAAACGGACTGCATGCGATCGCGGTATTGCTGATCGCCCTTATACGCTTTCTCGAAAGCGCTGAACGTGCCGAAGCGGTTGAATAAATCGGTGTCGAGTTCCACCTCAATCGGGCAGCCCGCAATCCGCAGGTTTTCGAAATGGCTGCCGATGGGCGTGATGGTCGGCTCGTCCTCTGTTATAAGTTGTTTCGACGCGACGCGCGCCACGATGCGGTCCGCCGTAACCATATCGAGTATGTTCAAGCCCTCGATCGTGGACGACGCTAGCGTCGTGTAGCTTCCGTCCTTCTCATTCTTGCTCCCGGAAACGACCGTGTGCGCCGCCGTGTACGAGATCGTCTCGTTCAACCGAAAATTTTCCCGGCGCGACACTTCGTAGCCGCCCTCTGTCGGCAGCGATGCGCCCGCGTGCACATCCAAAACATGCTGGAATGGCCGGTCAATGCGTCCGCCAAAGCCGTAACCGTGCGCATTGTAGAGATAAATCTTCTTGGTGGGGTCGGTCGGCATCGGAATCATCCTCCTGGTTCAGGAATGGATTATTTATTGCGAGACTACGAGTGTGAATGGGTAGCGAGCCACTTCGGTCGCATTGCTTGCCGTGTTGTCCCGCGTCCCAAGCCCGCGGACAACGACTGCGTGCTTCCCGGGTCCCAAGCTTGAAGATGGAATTAGCAATTGCACGGCATTCTTAGCCTGTTCGGCGGAAATGTTCAAGGAATATTCCGCCGCGCCGGCGGAATTTACAATTTCACAGATGTACGAGGAGTAATGTTCGTCCGGAGGAATATCAAAATACAAACTGAACGGCCGGCCCGGAGCAACCGCCACCGTCAACGGTTCACCACCGCGCGAGCCCGCCGTGATCAGCGAAAACGAAGCGAGCGCTTGCGGCGCAGCTGTCGCCAGCACACCAGCGGACTGCGGCCCCGCACCCTTTAGCCGCGGAATTACCAAGAAAGTTTGGTATGCCACCAGCAGCAACAGCGCCGCGAACACCGGCACCGCGAAGCTCGGCCGCAAGAACGCGCCGAACCAACCGCTCGCAGCCGGCCGCTGCGCATCCACCACCGGCAGACGGACGGGCGGCATAACGGGCTCGGATCCTATAGCCGCCCGACTATTCTCAACGAACGCCGCCGCCAGGCTCAGCTCTTCCGCGCATTCCGCGCAGCCGAAGAAGTGCTCCTCGTATTGCTCGCGGAGGTCGCTCGGTAGGTCTCCGAGGACGTACCGCTCAGCGGCTTTCAATTGGATAGCTTGTAGGTGTTCCATGTATTCCGTCCTACCAGTAGTGACCGAGGACCCCAAATCGTTTCATCCGGCTTCCCTATTGTTTCGCGGGCCGCGGCCCTTCAGCCCCGCTCTTCTCATAGAAAACGCGGAAGTTGTTCTTGGCGCGATGCAGCAACACCCTCAAGTAGTCGCGATCCACTCCAAATTCCCTGCAGACCTGGTCTTTCTCCTTTTCTTCCAGGAAGATAGCGCGCAGCAAGCGTCGTTCCTTTTCGGGAAGCTGCTGCAGCACCTTCCTCACCTGTTCGCGCGTTTCCTTGCTCACCAGAAACCCATCCAGATCCAGCACTTGGTCCATGTGTTCCGGCGTATCTTCATCCAGCTGCGCGCCGTGATTCGACGACCGGTAAAACTCCTGCAACACATTGTTGCAAACAGAGTTAACGAACGCTCCAAGCCTCTCGGGCTGCCTGATTCCCGTTTCAGAACTCATCGCCTTGAATACCCGCAGAAACGTTTCCTGAGCGATATCCTCTACCGCCTGCGACCCGCGCAAGCGCGACCTTAGCTTAATGACTAGCAGTTTTCGGAAGTATGCAACGAAATGCTGCTCTGTCGGGAAGTCCCGTTCCCGGAGACGTTTAAGGTAGGCCTCATCAAAGGAGAAAAATTCCACGCGAGCCTCGAAAGGGAAGCGAGAGTATATCCCGCCGCGGATGTACTGCGCAATCTAACGCCTGTCCAGGTTTGCCGTCCCTTGAGGCGGCGCGCGCCCTCCTGCTTGTGCTGGTGAGACCCTCCACAAAGTATTTCATTCGCGAATGAAACGTTTCGTCGCACAAGCGCACTACTGTGCGTACTTGTACTGAGACTGGATTGACTGAGATTGGATTGGGAGCACAGATGGCCCAATCCCTCCGATGGCGTGAAGCCAATGTCCATCCCCCCGGGCGCGCCCCGGCCCTGACGGTCAGGGAACCCCACCGGGGTGCGCCTCCCCCATGTGCGCCAGCAGCGCATTGGGACGGAAGCGAGGAATTTTGCAATGAGTGCAAACGTATATTTGGAACTGGACGCGCCGCCAAAGGCGATTGGCAATCCCCACCCGCGGCTGGCGCGTCTCTTCTTGGGATCGAATCAACACCTGGAGGCCGCTAACTTGAACGCACGTGCGGTGGAATTTATCGCCAAGGCAGGAAGAGAACAGCAGCTGCGGAATTGCATGCGCAGGGAAGTCGCGGAATTTCTGAAGCGGCAAACTGGTTTCGCCGGCATCTTCGTGCTCACCTCCCACAAAGAGCCGCGCCTGATTCGCGTGCTCAGCCTCTGGGACACGGCACCGCAAGCCACCGAAAACCACTGGGAAGATTCGCCCACGGTGCGAAAACTCGTTGCTGCGCTGATCGACGTGCGCGTGAAAGTCCACACCTACGAAGCGCAGCTGCCCGAATCCGCCGAGACATCTTCGCGGACCAGCGAGATGTCTGGTGTGCGCATGTGCTGACGCGAAACGTAAACACCGAATGGTTCAATCGCGTGTGTGGCATCACTCGCGCGGAATTCGAGGCCTTGGGACCCATGAACTTCGTGAACGAAGATACTCAGCAATTCCCGGATGAACAGCAAACACCAGAAGGACAACAAGACCGGCCATCGCCAGCACGGAAACCTGCTCGCTGTGATACTGGAAATTGTGGGCGACCCGCGATGTCCTCGCTGGAGCTGAAACATTTGTGCGTGGACCACTTCATCGCGCGCTGTTACGAGCGCCTGAGCGTGTGCAGCGCAAACCGCTTCGCCGATCCCGACGAGGCCGCGTCCGTTTCCATAGATCGCTTCCTGCATTCCTGCGCGCAGCAAGCCGCCGGATTGGTTCATCCCATGCGCGGCCTGGACAATCTGGAAAGGGCTCGCCTGTTCGACATTCTGCTGTGGGCATCCGAACTCGCCGCCAAAAGAGGCGGAGTATGCCCGCCAAAAAGATCAGCACAATTCGGCGGTTCCTAGCACGCCTGGCTGCCCTCCCAGGACACTGAGTAACGCGGGCCCTCGCACACTTCTCTGCCAAGACATCTTCGCCTTGAATGATGTAAACTCCGTTTCTCCAGAAAAGTTCGTCGCGCACGAACCATGCGGCAGGGCACGGCGCGTTTGTACAAGAACCATGCACGCAAAATCGACTCGCACGGCATCTATATCGTGTCGAGTATCGAAAGCAGCTGAATCGCCGTTGTCAGCTACAACCGAATCGGGAGGAATCCATTGAAATCATGTCGCGTTTCCGCGGGCCTGCTGTGCACGCTGCCCCTTGTCGCATTGACTTTGCTGTACGGTTGCAATACCGGCTCGACGGCTAACGCGCGCTCGCAATCACAGACTTCCACGCAAGCTGCGGCGCCGCCCCAACAGCTCACCCCCGAAGGCCAAGCATCCTTGCGCGCCATCGTGGACGCGGGAAAGCTCGCAGACCTGCGCTGGCCCGACTTCAGCGATTACGGCAAGCTCGTAAAGGAATTTTACGATTCGTACGGGAATTCCCTGCCCTGGGTCCGCGGCATGGAACCAACTTCACAGGCCCGGCAAGTAATCGCGATCCTCTTGCAGGCCGACCAAAAGGGATTGTCCGCCGATGATTACGACGGTCCTCGTTGGAACGCTCGCCTCGCAAAACTCAAACCCGCCGCGTCACAACCATCGGAAGCAGACGCTGTGCAGTTCGACGCCGCGCTCACTATCTGCGTGATGCGCTACATCTCGGATCTGCACATCGGCAAGATCAATCCTAAGCATTTTGATTTCGATCTCGATGTGCAAGCGAAGAAATACAATTTGCCCCAATTCCTGAAAGCAGATGTGGTGGACGCCCCCGATGTCGCCGCCACGCTCGCTCAGGTCGAGCCTCCCTACCCGGGCTACCAACGCACCATTCAAGCGCTGGACGCCTATTTGCAATACGCGAAGAAATACGACGGCCAGCCTCTTCCCGCCGCTGCAAAAACGATCGCGCCAGGCGACACGTATCCCGGCGTTCCGCAGCTCGCTCAATTACTCCGGCTGGTCGGTGATCTTCCAGCTGATGCGAACGTCCCGGCGGACGCCGCCGTATATCAAGGTCCCCTCGTGGACGCCGTAAAACAATTTCAAGACCGCCTCGGCCGCACCGCCGATGGCAAAATCACTCCGCAAACTTTGGCTGACCTGAATGTTCCGCTCTCCACTCGCGTGCGGCAGATGCAACTCACTCTGGAGCGTTGGCGCTGGTTACCCATCGGACTTCACGCCGCGCCGATCGTTGTGAATATTCCGGAGTTTCGCCTCCGTGCTTACGACGAAAATTTCAAAGTCGCCCTCACCATGAATGTGGTCGTCGGCAAGGCCTATAACCACAACACTCCAGTATTCGAAGACAGCATGCAATATTTGATATTCCGGCCGTACTGGAGCGTTCCCTATTCCATCACCAAAGCCGAATTCATTCCGAAAATTGTGCGTGATCCCGACTACTTGGAAAAGAAAGGCTTTGCGGTGGTGGACAGCCGCCAGCAGGTCGTGACCTCCGGACCGGTCTCGGCTGACGTGCTGCAGCAACTGCGCACCGGCAAGCTTTTCGTCCGGCAAAATCCGGGACCCAAGAATTCACTTGGTCTGGTGAAATTTATCTTTCCGAATAGCTACAACATCTACATGCACGATACGCCCGAGCAGGTGTTCTTCTCAAAAACGCGCCGCGATTTCAGCCACGGCTGCATTCGCCTGGAAAAGCCCGCCGATCTCGCTGTCTGGGTGCTGCGCGACAATACCGGAAACTGGGATATGGCTAAGGTGCGCGCGGCAATGAACGCAGACGCACCGCAGCAAGTGAATCTTGCGCGCCCTATTCCAGTCTTGATTCTCTATGCCACGGTGATCGTCACGGAGGATGGGGTGGTGCACTTTTACGACGACATCTACGGGCACGACGCCGCGCTCGAAAAAGCCCTCGATAAAGGTTACCCGTATCCGGGCTAGTTAGTAGTGATCAGTCACCGGTGATCAGGTTGGCGGGACAATCGAAACACCACTGCCGCACGCGGCCGGTATCCACGTGAATGAAATCAGAGTGCGGATAATAACCCACGCCGCCGCGATGCAAAGCCAGCGCCGCCCGACGCAGCGTGAGCGTGTTCACTCCTGGCATGCGCAGATCAATCGCTTCCGCCTGAATGTGCAGGCTGTTCTTCGCGACTCCCGTGGTGTGAGCGCGCAGCGATTCGTTCGTTGAAGGCGTGCGGTAGCCGCATACAATATCAATCTCGCCCGCAGGATGCCCCACCGACGCCGTCAGATCAGCGAGAATATCGTACAAGCGCGGATCGAAATGCCGAACTTCGCCGGTGTTATGATCGCGCAGAAAATAGTCCAGCTTCGCGAGCGCGCCGGGAACGTATTCGTCCCCGTGCCGGAACACGATCTCCAGCCGTTCGCCGGTGTGCGTGTTGTAGAGCCGCAACACATGTTCCTGGCCGCGCTGTGAGGACACGTCGCCCGCCTGAACGCGTGCGCCGCTCAGCGCAATCAACGAAAGCATTGCCGCCACTACCAATGCAACCCGCGAAATCTTCACAAATGAGCCCATGTCTTCCCTCTACATTCAATTTTAACACAGCTGGATTAACAGCCAAAAAAACTCGGATCGCAGTTGTTCTTTGTTTTCACCGCATTGCTGGGTATTTTACGGCGCTTGGATAGTTGGCTGGGAGGCCTGGACTCGAACCAGGATAATCAGATCCAGAATCTGATGTACTGCCAATTGTACGACCTCCCAGCCGAGAGGGAGACAACAAAAAAGGGCCGTTCGCACGACCCTGATCTACTTTACTGACGGATCGGATTTTCGTCAACCACCTGAGCGCACATCACCGCCCTGACTTCCTTGGAGTTCCACAAAAATCGACGCCTGAAAATGATGTGGAAATCACAGCTTGCGTGCAGATCGCTAAGCGCCGCGACCCCGCTGCCATTCACCTTTGGCCAATTCATAGAAATTGATGATGCGGCCGCTCCCAGGAATTACTTCCCGTCGCACATATTCGAATCCGCACTTGCGCAAAACTTGTTCCGACGCGGCATTGCGTTCTTCCGCATCCGCTTCCACCCACTCCAGCGCCAGCCGTGTGAACGCAACCTCAATGAAAGCCCGCGACGCTTCCGACGCTAGCCCGCGTCCCCAGTAAGGCCGCGCCAAATAATACCCAAGACTTGCGCCCACCCCTTTCCCCGGCGCCCGCAGGCCGCAACAGCCGACATACTTCCCTTCTTCCTTGAAAACCGTCGCCCACAATCCGTAAGTTTCCGTCGGCTTGCCCAGATACTGCTCCCGAAAACGAGACCGCGCTTTCTCCTCCGGCCAAGCCTGCCCTCCCACGTACCGCCGCACTTCGGCGTCGGTATGCATGCTCACAAAATCAGCCTCGTCGCCGGCCTCGTGCGACCGGAACAGCAATCGTTGTGTCTCGAGAAAAATCATCGTGCCCGCCGAACAGATGAGAACTTTATCACAGCAGAAAACCGCCGCCCCAAACACCCGCTTGCCCCGGAGCGAACCATTAAGTTAGGCTCTGCGCATCGTGGCGACTGAAGCCGAATCCAACATTCGCGTGGGCACATCCGCATTCACTGCGGCCGGTTGGGAAGGCGCGTTCTATCCCGCCGGAATGCAGCCTCGCGATTTTCTCACCTACTACGCCACAAAATTCAACAGCGTCGAAGTGGATAGCACTTTTTACCGCACACCGGCGCGCTCCACCGTCACCGGATGGGCCAGCAAGACTCCGCCCGGCTTCGTTTTCTCGCTAAAAATTCCTCAATCCATCACCCATGAAAAATGCCTGGAAGATTGTGATGAGGAATTCAACACTTTCGTGGACACGGCGGAAGTCCTGGGCAAGGACAAACTCGGCCCCATGCTCCTGCAGTTCCCCTACTTCAATCGCACGAAGTTCAAATCCGGCGCCGAATTTCTCGCGCGCCTGCGCCCCTTCTTGAAGAAACTTCCCAAGGACCATCAATTCGCCCTGGAAATCCGCAACAAGAATTGGCTCGACGAACATCTCATGCAGCTGCTGCGCGAACACCGCGTCGCCCTCGCCGTGATTGATCAAGCCTGGATGCCGGGCATCGCAGAACTGACCCAGCGCCTCGATCCGGTTACCGCCGACTTTACTTACGTCCGTTGGCTGGGCGATCGCAAAGGAATTGAGGATCAGACCAAAGTGTGGGACAAGACCATCGTGGACCGCCGCGCCGCCCTATCGCGCTGGGTGGACTACTGTTACCAAACCACGCGTCGCGGCATCAAAGTGTACGCCTACGCCAACAATCACTATGCGGGCTTTGCGCCGGCCACCGTCGCGTTGTTTTGGGAACTTTGGGAAAATCGCCAGTCGCAGGCCTGACATGGTCTGCGCCTGCAGCAACAATCTGAGTATGATGGTGAATGAATGAACGAGATTTTCAAACAGGCTATGTCCCTCGGGCTGGTGGAGAAGTGCGTGGCCGCGATCATCGGAATCCTCATCATTCATGGCGGCTTTCGCCTGCTGGAGCAAACGCTGCCCCGGCGTTTTGGCGGAGTAGATGCGCGCTACAAGGTCCGCAAGTTTGTCTCCTTTACCGGGTACCTCGCGATTCTTCTTTTCCTTGCGGTCCTTTTTGAAGACCGCCTGGGCCGGCTCACCTTTGCGCTTGGAGTAGCCGGCGCGGGCGTGGCAGTCGCCCTGCAGGACTTGCTGGCCAGCATCGCGGGCGCGTTCTCTATCGGTTTTTCAAAGTTATACGTCGTGGGAGACAGAGTTCAGATTGGCGAAACACGCGGCGACGTAATTGATATCGGCCTGCTGCGCACCACCTTGATGGAAGTCGGCAGCTGGGTCGGCAGGGATTTGTACAGCGGGCGTATCGTGCGACTTCCCAATAACGCCGTCCTAAAAGGTTCGGTCTTCAACTACTCGCAAGGATTTCGCTTCATTTGGGACCAGATTAAAGTTGTCTTCACCATTACCAGTGACGCCACACTCGCCAGGGCCACCCTGCTCCGCGTCGCGAACGACGTGATTGGAGAATATCTGGTCGAGGCGCAAAACTCCTGGAACGCAGTGAGCGACGACTATCGCAGCGAAAATCCACCCATCGAGCCCGTCGTCGCGCTCGCGGTGAATGCCGCCGCTTTGGAGTTCACCCTCAACTACGTGGTGGATTACACCAAACGAAGCGAAATGCAGGATCGCCTATTCACGAAAATCGTCGACGAAGTGATCAATAGCAATGGTCGCCTGGCGTGGAACTCTTCGGGAGTCACCGTCATCAACCAAGCGCCGAGTCCCGACCCACTCGCTACGCGCCCGCCATCAGTGCTACCCGCCGCGCGCACGACCGCCGATACCCGGTGAGCCGTTCGCGAGAAGCGGCGACCCTCCTGGCAGATTGCCATCGCCGAACACCTGAGCGACTCGCGGCCGTTCTTGCCCGCTGTGCTGGCGATTGTTAATTGGCCTCGGCAATATTGCGCACGCGAATCATGTCCGAGCGTCCATCCAGCACGCCGGTCACCACCACGTTCTTGCCAAAATATTTTTGCGCCTGCACCTGATCGTCCAGGTGATACCAGACTTCGTTCACATCGTCGCGCAGGATATATCGAACGCCATTCTGCGAAAGGATTTTGCCCGTAAATGTAGAAGTCGCCGGTTCATCGCCAGGCTGCGCCCGCATGTAGCCTGTTGGCGAGATAGAAGCCCGCAGTTGGCTGGATGGTGCGCCCGCAATCAACAAAGCGGCACCGGAAAGAAATAGTAGTGTGAAGCGCAGCACGGAAGTTTTGCTCACAACCCACCTCTCTCACAGAAATTGGGCGGGCGAAGCGAATATTAGTCCAGCGGAGAACGACGTTCTCTCGGGTAATTCCTGTAAAGAGATTCTCGTTAGTACTGTAGGGTACTGGTCCGTAACGAAAGGCCTTTTTCCAATGTCAAAGGCGGCCCAGGCAACAGCGCAAACATTGCGTTGTGCGCGCCAGAGATGCTGGCGACGAGTCAGCAAATCTTGTAATAGCGGCTAGGGCAGCGTGGATGGAGCCAACCCTGCTCGGCGGGCGGCGTCTTCGTTTTCGCTGAGCGCGTTTTGGATTTGCTGGGCGCGTTCATCGAGTGACTGGATCCGGTTGGTGGTCAGGTTGCCACCCCAGTTGGGCGTCACCGGCAGCAGAGTGATTCCCTGGGCCGCCGCTTCGTCCGACATATCCGCCAGCTGATTCTGCACGCCGTCGTACTGGCCGATTAGGTCGCTCTGTCGTTCGATCAGGACCGCTCGTTCCTGGCCCGGGCTCAACGGCCTCTGCGCGGCCTGCAGAACCTCCTGCGGGTTTTGAAATACTGCGGGCGAGACCTCGTTCTGCTGCGCCGTATCCTGCAGCGCGTCAATCTGCTGCTCGATTTCCTGCCTGCGAATCGCCAGCTGCTCGATCGCATTGTCCGTGGTGATGCCCTCGCAGGGCGCATCGAATTGCAGCCCGATGGTCACTCCCGCGTCAGTGTTTCCCGTGGCGCGGAAATCGCGCAGGCTTGCTTCCCGGCTGCTGATGTCATCGAGTTCTGCGTAGAGCGATTCAAGCTGCGCCGCGTACCACACCGGGTTCTGCTCGGCGATTGCGGGCACGCTTGTTGCGCGCGCCATCTGGGATCCGGAGACTGGCCGTCGCGCCTGTGCCGGAGCGGAAGCGTGCGCCGACACAGTTTGCACGTCGGTGGCTGCTTGCGCTTTGGGCCACATCCGGTCAATGTCGTCGTTGGTGTACACTTTCTTCTCGCGGTCCGCCCGCGTCATGCTTCGCGCAGACGTCGGACTTGGCGCGGGTGTCGCGGTTGACGCAGGTGTCGTACTCGTCGCAGAGGTCGCGGTTGGCGCGGGTTTCGCGGGCTTGTCGTCGTCCGAAGCAAACGCCGGAATGGCGATCAGCGAACAGAGAATCGCGGCGAGCAAAGCGTGGAAAAACGAAAGGGTAAGAATTTTGTTACGCATGGACGTGCCTCCGTCCCTCAGTCCGGGAATTATTGCACGCCCGCGCAACAGATGTAAACGAGGACTAATCACGGGACCGCCGCGCGCAAAGACGAGCCCGCTCGCTTCGCGGCGGCAGGGGAGCATTGACCGCTTTGCCGGTCTCGCCGTGATTTTCAACGAAATCGAAATAACTGGAAAGGAAGATACATGAAGCTCGATCCAAAAAAGACAGCGTTGCTGACTCTCGATCTGCAGAATGGAATTTTTGGGTTTGTCCCCGCAGCCGACGCCGTCGTTCCCAACGCGGCCAAAGCCGTGGATTTTGCGCGCAAGAAACAATTTCTGATCATCCACGTCGGACTCGGGTTTGCGCCAGGCCATCCCGAACTTCCGGATACGGAGTCGCGCTGGAAGCGGCTGAAGGAAAACAATCTCTTCGTCACCGGCACTCCCTCCGCCGGATTTCACACCGCCGTCGCTCGCCCCGAAGATCTCATCGTGTACAAGCAGCGAGTTGGCGCGTTCTCCGAAAACCAACTGCACCTGATTCTGCGTTCGCGCGGCATTGAAAATCTGGTGTTCTTCGGAATTTCCACCAGCGGCATCACTCTTTCCACGCTGCGGCGCGCTGCTGACCTGGATTACCGCTGCGTCGTCTTGCAGGACGCATGCTTCGACGCCGATCCCGAAGTTCACCGCGTCCTCACCGAGAAGGTTTTCCCGGCGCAAGCGAGGGTCCTCACCGTGGATGCCTTCATCGCGGATCAGGGCGAGTGACGGAACGCGCGATCCGGCCAGCGCCGCCATAAAACGGGTTCCGAGACGCCTCGGCGCCATCCCGCTGGAGCGCGACACAATTGCGTACGAACCGCGACAGGTGTAATTTATCCGTCGGCCCGTCCGCACCTCAAAATGGAAATCGCGCTGCAGCTCACGAGGAGGCAGGTTATGCGCCGAGTGATGTATTCGGCCCCGGTAATTGCGTTGGGACTGGCACTGGCGTGCGTGGCGCCCGCGCTGCACGGTCAAGATTCGCGCGCCGAAATTCAAAAGCGCCTCGCTGCGGAGTTCAAGCGCACCAAGATGACCGCGGACCGCTCGGATATTGCGACAGCCGGCTCCGTCCTGGATCTTCACAAAGACGGCCTGGTGATGTGCAGCACCGCAGCCATCGCGTCGCCGACCAACACTTACAAGAACGGCACAATCTCGTTCGGGTTCGGCGCCAACATGGCGTGGGGCATGGCGCTCGCTCCCGCCAATCAGCAAACCACCGCTATTCCGCAGCGCAAATTCGTCACGGGTGAAAAGTTCTGGGTCACGGACTATGCCGTCAAACCGGATGGCGTCGTGTTTCAGTTTTACAGCGATCCTTATAACGACGTGCGTTACTACGGCCAACTGAAATTTCCCTTTGTGAAGAACGTCGCTCCTCCCGCCGACGACATGATGAAGACCATCGAGGAGGTAATCACCGCGGAGGCAGATACGCAGGAGGCCGCACCCGCCGATAACGCCGCACCTCCGCAAGAAGCCGCCGCGCAACCAGCCGCGGCCCCGAAGACCATCGCCCTGGGCCAGACCACAGACCAAGTGATCGAAATCCTCGGCCAACCGCAAAAGATCGTCAACCTCGGCGCCAAGCAAATGTACTTCTACCCCGACATGAAAGTGATCTTTACAAACGGGAAGGTCACCGACGTTCAGTAGGCATGTGGAGAGGGCAATCGTTCGCGCAGGTGGGTACTCGCGGCGGGCGTTGCGCAAAACGCCATTCGCGAGAATGGCGTTCCCAGGAAAAGCTGCGCGAAGAGGCGCTTGGCACAGGCCAAAATGCGCGCGCGAAATTCGCGGTTTAGAGCCGATTAGAATGAGAGTCCTCCGTTTGTTTTCATTGCGTTGCGGCGATTTCTAATCGCGGCACAACCAATTAGAAATGAGTGATTCGTGAGCGGTAATTCGTGACTAGTGAACCGCGAGCCGCAACCGTTCCGGAGCACAAGCGCTTCATCCCGCGGCGAGTCGACCCACTTCGGCAGGCATGTGCTGAGGGCGAGCGACGCGACGAGCGCGGCCTGTTGATCGAGATGCGAGTCGCAGCACATTTTTTAGCTCCGCAGCGAGCGTAGCACTCAGGGCGCGCTTCTACAGCTGTCCGCTAGGATGGATTTGCGCCAACTGGCCGAAAAAATGTCGCCACCTGTACTTTTCCGCGGTGAAAAATAGGACAGCTGTCCTTCTGCAAGGTTCCGCGAGAAGTTTTCAATGCGAGTGGCGCACCCGGAGAGGGATCGCGAAGAGATTGCGATAGCAGAAGATGGAAACCCGCACCCTCGTCTGCCAGCCACGGCGGACGAGGGTGCGGACTTGTCATCAAAAGTGGCTAAAGAGCCCAATCAAAATGATGAAGGGAATCGGCACGCCAAGCAGCAGCAAAATAATTGAACGCATTAGTGATTCCTCCTATGAAAATGAAACTCGTCAGACGACGAGCACGCGGTCGCGCTGCTTTCCTCCGATTGTTGCCGCGAAGCTGGCGCAAAAAGCACCAATCAATAGAGCGAGGAAGGTCCAGTACATTGAATGTGCCGCGGCCTTGCGCGCAGTATCGGCAGCCTGCGCTGCCTGGGCAAACGTATCGTCCACTCTTTTTTCAGCGTCGGGCTCGCTGATTCCCGTCCTCGCCGCCACTACTTGCACCAGATAGCTCTTATCTGTCGCGGGAATATTTCCTTCGCGCAGGCCGTTTATAAGAATCAGTCCGACCTCGCTGCGGATCGCGGCGTCATCCGGACTGGTCCTGGGCGGGCTCGTCCGCAGCAGTGAGTCTACGAGATATGCATTCGGGCTGAATGCGCTACGGGACGCCGTGGCACCGGAGCCCTCGAACGTCGTTGCGTCGGCGCGCGCATTTCTGCCTACCGACGCGACCGCCGATGCCAAAAACGCCGCCGTGATCACCAAGCCTACCGCCCAGACCAAAAAACCGTGCGCGGTGTCGCGAAAATATACTTCGTCGGTGTGAATGTTCACCCACTTCGTGCGCAGCCGTCCAGCGAGATAACCGCCGATGGACGACGCAATCAGCTCCGTAAGTATGAGCCAGGCAATCGCGCCCTTTCCTACGGCCGAAGCGGATGCGCCCGCGCCGTCCCACGGCGAAATGGCGGAAAGGCCGATTCCGGTTCCGAGCGCCACGAGTATCAGCGACAAAGCCGCAGCCACGAATGCTCCGGCAAACACGGCCGCCCAGGACACACCGGACGAATGCGCTTCGTTTTTCGTTTCGTGTTCCGGATGCCAGGTTTGCTCCGGTACGGTCAATGTGCGTGTTGCCATGCGCGTTTCCTCCTGACGTTCCGATCCAGTAGGCCCAAGAAGCTTGGTCTGCGTGCTTACACTTGGTGAAGGGAGAGTAGCATCGGCGCAAAACCACGCCATACACACAAGCCCGTAGCAGCGTGAACGATATGCTGTACCGAGGAGCCCGCGCCGGAGGTATTTTTAATGCGGTTGGCGCAAGAGGGGAGAGAGCGCAAATTCGCGGACGGAGAACGGTGCAAGATATCGAAACTACTCGTGGAGCGACATCCACTCTATTTCAGCCCAGCCCCCTGCGAATCCGCCTGCAAATCGCATCACATCGACGGACCTGCGCGCTTCGACGTTCAATATTAGGAAGCCGAAGGATTTGTACTGAATCGGGTGCCCAGCTAAAGCGCTCAGTATGTCCAACGGGCCGAAGCCAATGCGCTCCGAAGACAAAAGCAGCGCAACAGCCTTCGAGTCGGGCGACCACGTGACACCGCGCACATAATAGCGAGGCGGAATTGAAGCCTGAAAAACTTCGGTGTGGTCACTTGAGCGTTCGACGACGATCGGAACTTGACCTGCAGCATTCGACTGAAGCGCGCCATCCCCGGATGAGACCGCGACGTACTGAGCGTCTGGCGAAGCGATCCCTGCGAAATTATGGGATGAGCCCGTGTCAATGTGGGCGCCAGAGGGCGCGCTCCATGGCGGGTTTGCAAATTCTTCACTTGAAGGGGATTTATTCTCCAATTCCAAAACCCGCCCTTCGCTCACATCAATCCGGTAAAGGTATGACTTGAACCCCCACAATCCGGAATCGAGGATCCGCACGTCAATCACTCCGCCAATAGACGGCGGAGGATCGAAGGCACTTTTCGCACGGGGCCAACTTTCGAGGCAAAAACTTGCGAGTGCCAGCGACAAGCACAACGCGCACGCGACGATCCCGGTCTTCCATATGGTCTTTGCACGGTAACCTAGGGACAACGATGGACTCCTACGCCGCAATGAGCTAAATCGGGCCAGCTGACACGCCTCACACCGCGGCGCGCTGGTGGGCCTTTTCCTCGGCGATGCGGCGGCCTACTGCTGGCGCGATCATTCTGGCTTCGGTCATTAGCTGGGCGAATTGATCGGGGTACAGAGATTGGGCGCCGTCGGAGAGGGCTCGCTCGGGATCCTGATGAACTTCGATCAGCAGGCCATCGGCGCCGGCGGCTACTGCGGCGCGGGCCATGGCGCCGACTTTGTCGCGGCGACCGGTGCCGTGCGACGGGTCGGCGACCACGGGCAGGTGCGAGAGCTGCTTGATTACTGGAATCGCGGCGATGTCCATCGTGTTGCGCATGTAGGTGTCGAACGTGCGTATGCCGCGCTCGCACAAAATCACATTGTAGTTTCCGCCGGACATAATGTACTCGGCGCTGAGCAGCAATTCTTCGATGGTGGCAGACATGCCGCGCTTCAGCAGCACCGGCTTCTGAATTTCGCCAAGCGCGCGCAGCAGATAATAATTCTGCATGTTGCGCGCGCCCACTTGCATCACGTCCACGTAGGGCAGCATCACTTCGATCTGCGACGGGTCCATCACTTCGCTAACCACCAGCAAGCCGTTGTCGTCCGCCGCGGCGCGCATCAGCTTCAGCCCTTCTTCGCCGAGGCCTTGAAAGGAATAGGGTGACGAGCGCGGCTTGAACGCGCCGCCACGCAGGAGTTTCGCTCCGGCGCGCGCCACTTTTTCGGCAATTTCGCCGATCTGCGCGGCGGATTCCACAGCGCACGGACCGGCCGCCGCCACAATTTCCGTCCCACCGATGGAAACGCCCTTGCCGAGCTCGACCACCGAGCCTTCGGGGCGAAAATTCCTGGACGCGAGCTTGAATGGATGCGTAATGCGGATAATTTCCTCGACGCCCGGAGCCGCCTGCAGCGCCTCCAGCTCTCCGCGATGCTTTTCGCTCTTGCCGACGACACCGATGACGGTTCGCTCCTCCCCGCGGCTCAGATGCGCCTGAAAACCGCACTCTTGAATGCGCTTCACGACGTGGTCAATCTGTTCCTCTGTTGCGTTTACGTTCATGTTGATGATCATTGCATCCCCTCGGAGATAAATTTATCGGCAGACACTGTTTCCGCCGATTTGTACGAGCCCAAAACTTTCAGTTCTACTGCTTGCTGCGCGAGTTCGCCGAGCGCGGCCGCGAATTCCGGATCGCTGGCTGAGGCTTGCAGGTCTAGATAGAAGCGGTATTGCCACGGGCGTCCGTGCACGGGGCGGCTTTCGATTTTCATCATGTTGATGTTGCGGCGCGCAAAAGGCTCCAGGGCGTGATGCAGCGCGCCAGGCGTGTGCGCCAGCTGAAAGACGAGCGAGATTTTGTCGGCGGCGGGAAATTCCTTGGGAGCTTCTGCTGCTGGCGCGAGCAAGAAGAAGCGCGTGTAGTTCTCCCGGTCGTCTTCCAAATGTTCTTGCAGGATCACGGCGTCGTAGAGCTCAGCGGCGCGCTTGCTAGCGATGGCCGCGCGCGTAGGGTCGGCCACGCGCATCACTTCGCGGACGCTTCCCGCGGTATCTTCGGCGGGAATGCGTTTCAGGCGTGGATGCTCGATGAAGAATTGCTCGCACTGGGCTAGCGCCACGGGATGCGATTCCACCGACGCGATTTTCTCAAGTGTCGCGTCGGGCATGCCGATCAAGTTGTGCACGATCGGAATGATCACTTCGCCGACGATGTGCAGTCCGCTCTCGACGAGCAGATCGAACGAACGATGCACCGAACCCGCGAGACTGTTCTCCATCGGCGCGAGCACGTAATCCGCCACCTGATTCCGAATCGCGGAGAAGGTCGTGTCAAACGTCGCGCACGGCACAAGCGTGACGTCTGCGCCGAGCAGCTTCAGCGCTGCTTCTTCGCTGAATGCTCCACGTTCACCTTGAAATGCGATCCGTGCTCTGGCGAGGCTTTTCACGCCGCCGCCACTTTGCGCCGCTTTTCCGGCAGGCGCTGCTTGCCGCGTTTGGGAAGCTGCGTCGAACCCAAACCATGGTCTGCCTGGACGCGTATGGATTCATGTAGGATCTGGCTGTAGATTTTTTCAACGGCTTCGCTATCGAGCGGCCCGGGATTCAACTTCTTCATGCGCGCGAGGATTTCCTGTTCGCGCGCGGGGACGCGCAGCGCAATGCCGCGGGCACCCTTCAGCCGGCCTACTTCGAGAGCGAAACTCGCGCGAACGTTCAGCAGGTGCAGCAGAGTGGTGTCAATCGCGTCAATTTTCGCGCGCCAATCGCCGATCTTGATTTCACTCATCCCGCTTCTCCCTTTGCATCGAGCGCTGATAATGAGCCCAAAAACAAAAAAGGCCGCGTTCCCCTTAAGGGTCGCGGCCGGCTTAGAAGACTTGGTGCGGTTCTTAGTTGCTAAGTGCTAGATGATCCGCGCGTGTCTCGCCGGCCCGCTTCCCCGGATAAGGGAAGCGGTAGGTAAAAGCGAAACGGTAATAAAACATATCACCCACGCGCCTTGTGTCCTTTTAAATCCCTAGCAACATTCACTATACGAAAGCTCGGGGGCAGCGTCAAGCGTGGCGTACAAAAATCTCATATAAGCGCCATTTATGAATTCGCCAAGAATTACAAATTGGACTTATCTACCTGCCGGACGCCTACTAAGGACGACGATATGCAAAGCGACGCCATCAAGAAGGGGATTTCCCGCGCGCCCGCCCGCGCCATGCTGAAGGCTACCGGCCTCACCGACGCTGATTTGGCGCGCCCGCTCGTGGCCATAGCCAACACCTGGACCGAAGTTACTCCCTGCAATTTTCATTTGCGCCAACTGGCGGAGCGCGTGAAGGCCGGCGTTCGCGCCGCGGGCGGCACGCCGATCGAATTCGACACCATCACCATCTCCGATGGCATCACCATGGGCACCGAAGGGATGAAGGCGTCGCTGGTGTCCCGCGAAGTGATCGCCGATTCGATCGAGCTTTTCGTGCGCGCGCACGCGTTCGATGCGGTGGTGGCGATTTGCGGGTGCGACAAAACCATTCCCGCGACGGTGATGGCGCTGGCGCGATTAAACCTCCCTTCCCTTTCACTTTATGGCGGCTCGATTCTGGCGGGACATTTCGCGGGGCACGAAGTCACGATCATGGATGTGTTCGAAGCAGTTGGCGCGTGCGCCGCGGGCAAGATGACGGAAAAGCAGCTGGGCGAGCTGGAAGACGTGGCGTGTCCTGGAGCCGGCGCGTGTGGCGGGCAATTCACCGCGAACACCATGGCTACGGCGATCACGTTCTTGGGCGTTTCGCCGATGGGCGCGAACGAAATTCCGGCCACGGATCCACGCAAGGGCAAGGCGGCGTTCGATTGCGGCAAGCTGGTGATGCAGCTTCTAAAAGAAGATATTCGCCCGAAGCAAATCATCACGCGGGAATCGCTGCACAACGCAATCGCGTCGGTCGCGGCTACCGGAGGTTCCACGAACGCTGTGCTGCATCTTCTGGCGATTGCTTCCGACGCAGGTGTGCCTCTGTCGCTGAAAGATTTCGATGAAATTTCGGCGAAGACTCCGATTCTGGCTGATCTGAAACCCGGCGGGCGCTTTACCGCGCCAGACATGTTCCGGGCGGGCGGGATGCGCCTGCTCGGCAAGCGTTTGCGGGAAGCGGGGCTGCTGCATGACGGGATCACCACATCGGGGCGGAAGTTGTTCGAAGAAATTCACGACGCGACGGAAACGGCGGAACAGGAGGTAATTCGGCCGCTCGCGAAACCCTTAAAGGCGGACGGCGGCCTGGCGATTTTGCACGGCTCGATTGCGCCGGAAGGCTGCGTCGTGAAACTTGCCGGGCACGAACGCGTGTTGCACAGCGGGCCGGCGCGCGTGTTCGATTCCGAAGAATCCGCGTTCGCCGCGGTGCAGAGCCGCCAGATCCAAGCGGGCGATGTGGTCGTCATTCGTTACGAAGGGCCGAAGGGCGGGCCGGGAATGCGCGAAATGCTGGCGGTGACCGGCGCGCTGGCCGGCCAAGGAATCGATGGAAGCATCGCGTTGATTACCGATGGCCGTTTCAGCGGCGCGACGCACGGGCTGATGGTCGGCCATATTGCTCCGGAAGCAGCGAACGGGGGACCGATCGCACTGTTGCGCGACGGCGACATTATTACTCTCGACGTAAAAGCGCGACGCCTCGACGTCCAGGCCAATCTCGAGGAGCGCCGCGCGCAATGGAAACCGCCCGCGCCGCATTACACCAGCGGCGTGATGGCCAAGTACGCAAAGCTTGTGACATCGGCATCGCTGGGCGCCGTAACCAGCGCCGCGTAGAAATTGCAATTACAAGGAGAATGACGATGGCGAAAATGTTCTGGGACACCGACACGAATCCGCGCGCGCTCGAGGGAAAGCGAATCGCAGTGCTGGGCTACGGCAGCCAGGGCCGCGCCCACGCGCTCAATCTGCGCGACAGCAAATTAAATGTGACTGTAGGACTTCGCCGCGGCGGTCCCTCGTGGAAACAGGCCGAACAGGATGGCTGGAAGCTTACGGGGCCGGCGGAAGCAGCCGAAGGCGCGGACGTAATCGTGATGCTCGCGCCAGACATGGCGCAGCCTGCCTTGTACCAGAACGAAGTGGCGCCGAGCCTGAAAGAAGGCGCGATGATTCTGTTTTCCCACGGCTTCAATATTCATTACGGGCAAATCACGCCGCCGAAGACCGTGGACATCACCATGGTCGCGCCCAAAGGCCCGGGAAATCTGGTGCGGCGCACTTACGAAGGCGGAGGCGGTGTCCCCTGCTTGCTCGCGATCCATCAAGATGCATCGGGCCACGCGTTCGATCGCACGCTGGCATATGCGAGCGCCATCGGCGGCACACGCGCCGGAGTAATTCAGACCACTTTTGCGGAAGAAACCGAGACGGATTTGTTCGGCGAGCAGGCTGTGCTGTGCGGCGGCGCGCGCGAATTGATTCAGGCCGGTTGGGAAACGCTGGTGCAGGCCGGTTATCAGCCGGAAGCCGCATATTTCGAGTGCCTACATGAACTGAAATTGATTGTGGACCTGATTTACGAAGGTGGGATCGCCAAGATGCACCAGTTCGTAAGCGAGACGGCCAAGTACGGCGACATTACGCGCGGTTCACGCGTGATTGACGAGCATGTGCGCGAAAGCATGAAGAAAATTCTCACGGAGATTCAGTCCGGAGCATTCGCCAAGGAATGGATCCTGGAAAATCAGACCGGGCGGCCGGTTTACAACAAACTTCTGGAGAAAGACAAGAATCACCCGATCGAGAAGGTGGGAGCTGAACTGCGCGCGCAAATGTCCTGGCTGAAGCCGGAGACAGCGGCGAGCGCAAGAGGTGCCAAATGAAGGGCGCAGAATTTTTGGTAAGGGCTCTCGAACACGAAGGAGTGGAAATCATTTTCGGTTATCCCGGCGGCGCGATCATGCCGGTGTACGACGCGCTGCTAGATTCGAAGATCCGGCACATTCTAGTGCGCCACGAACAAGCCGCGGCGCTCGCTGCGGACGGCTACGCGCGCGCCACGGGAAAAGTGGGCGTGTGCATGGCCACGTCCGGACCCGGCGCAACAAATCTGGTGACAGGAATCGCGAACGCTTACATGGATTCTGTTCCCATGGTTGCGATCACCGGCCAGGTCGCCACTTCGCTGATGGGCACCGACGCGTTTCAAGAAGTGGATATTTTCGGCATCACCCTGCCCGTGGTGAAGCACAGCTTCCTCGCGAAAACCGCCGCGGAATTGCCACGCATCGTGCATGAAGCTTTCCGCATTGCGCGTTCGGGACGTCCCGGCCCAGTGCTGATTGATCTGCCGAAAGACATCGCCAACACCGTGGCCGAATACGAATTCCACGAAGACGACGCGAGCGAAGAATGCGCCGAGCCATCCAAGGAATCCATCACGCGCGCGCTCGCACTGATGCGCGAGAGCCGCAACCCGGTGGTCTATGCCGGCGGCGGCATCGGCATGGGTAACGCGATCGAGGAATTCCGCACGTTCATCGAAACAACGCGCATTCCGGTGGTGGCCACCCTGAAAGGACTGGGCGCGCTGCCCACGACGCACGAGCTCGCGCTGGGAATGATGGGCATGCACGGCACGAAGACCGCGAATCACGCGGTGCAAACTTGCGACCTACTGATCTGCGTGGGTGCGCGATTCGACGATCGCGCCACCGGCCGGCTAAACGCGTTTGCGCCGAACGCCAAAGTGATTCACCTGGACGTGGACCGCGCGGAAGTTGGCAAACTGAGGCGCGCGGATGTTCCAGTGATCGGAAACTTGCGCCACGCTTTGACAGCGCTGACGTGCAAGCTCGGGAGTATCGAGCCATGGCGTCGCGAGTGCACGTCGTCGAAAGAAACGCACGCCTGGGATTACGCCGCGCCCGGCACGGAAGTGTACGCGCCCGGCTTTCTGAAGAGCCTTTCGGATCGCGCGGGCGATGACTCCATCGTGGCTTGCGACGTGGGCCAGCACCAGATGTGGGTGGCGCAACATTTCCATTTCAATCGCCCGTCGCAGCATCTGAGCAGCGGTGGCTTGGGCACCATGGGATACGGCCTGCCTGCGGCGATTGGCGCGCAACTCGCATTTCCGAATGCGTGCGTGATCAATGTTTCCGGCGACGGCTCGATCATGATGAACCTGCAGGAGCTCGCGACGCTGCGGCGATACGATTTGCCGGTGAAGATTGTGCTCTTCGACAACCGCGCGCTAGGGATGGTGCGCCAGTGGCAGGAATTGTTCCACGACAAGCGCTACAGCGAAGTGGATCTCTCCGACAATCCCGATTTCTGCCGCGTGGCGGAATCCATGGGTATTCCGGCGTTTCGCGTGGAAGATCGCGCGGACGTTTCCGGCGCGATCGACCGGCTGCTCGCGGAACCTGGCCCCGTGCTCGCGCACGTGCTGATTCATCAGGAAGCGAACGTCTGGCCGATCGTGGGGCCGGGCCGGTCGAATTCCGAAATGCTGCACCAGCATGAAGTGGCGCGCGAGGTTGCGCGGTGAACAAATTCACCCTGCAGCTGCGCGTGAAGCAGAGCGAAGGCGCGCTGGTGCGCATCTTGGGAGTCACGCGCCGGCGCCGCTTCGACTTGCTGCACTTGACCGCGGACACCACCGAGGACGGACATTTTCTGGACGTGCAGATGACCGTGCAGGCCGATCGCGCGGAAAATACTCTGGTGCGCCAAATCGAAAAACTGGAAGACGTTTCGCAAGTAGAAGTCGTCGAGCCGGGCGACACTGCCAGCGAACCCCGCGCGGCGCGTTCCACCTCGGCCTGCTGACTGACGGATTTCGCTAATTTGCTTTAAACTATCGCGTGCCTTCGACTAGCGCAGTTCCCTTCTCACGCGTAGCCATCCTCGGAACCGGCCTGATCGGCGGATCGTTCGCCCTGGCGCTGCGTAAACATTTCCCGGACATTTCGATTGTAGGATTCGACCGCGCGGAAATTTTGCAGGAGGCGCTGGCGCGTGGCGCGGTGCGCGAAACGGCACGGGATCTTGCGGCCGCGGTGCGCGGCGCGGATTTAGTCTATGTGGCGCTGCCGATTGGCGCGACGATCGAGGCGCTTCCGGCAATTGCTGCTGCAGCGAAAGATGGCGCGCTCGTGACGGATACGGGCAGCACGAAAGCCATGATTTGCCGCGCGGCGAAAACTGCTTTTGCCGGGGGTGCACGTTTTCTTGGCGGACACCCCATGGCCGGGAAGGAAACTTCGGGAATCGCACGAGCCGATGCTGAATTATTTTCCGGCGCGCGGTACGCGTTGATGGGTCTGGAAAACGATCCGGATCCGCGAATGCATGGATTTGCTGCGCTGGTGCGCGAGTTAGGTGCCGAGCCCGTGTGGACCGACGCGGAAACCCATGATTGGGCAGTAGGCATCGTCTCCCATTTGCCGCAATTCCTGGCCGTGGCGCTGGCACGCGTAGTGCAGGACGAAACGGACGAGACGGGATTGCCTCTTTCGCTTTCTGGTCCCGGATTGCAGGACATGCTTCGCCTCGCGGGTAGTCCTTATAGCGTGTGGCGCGACGTCGCGCATACGAATACCGAAAATATTGCGCGGGCGCTGGACCGTCTGGAGCAGGCTGTGGAGTATTTGCGCACGCGCCTTACTTCGAAGGAATTGGAGCAGGAATTCCTGGTGGCGAATGAGTTGTACAAGCAGCTGAAGAAAGCGGAGTAGGCGGCACATCGCAGCGGCTTTCTCACCGCGAGCGATTCGCGGCGTGACGCCGATGGCGCACCAAAGTGCGCCGCTACAACTCCAGAACCCGGAGCACTACGGCTCGCGCGTCTCAGCTGGAACCAAGCGCTTGTCACGAACGTAGAACTCGCGGCCGCGCCAATGGATACGTTGCGGAAAGAAGCTCGCGACCCAGACGATGAAGGCGAAGGCGTCGCGCAGCGGCAACAGTTCCATGTGCCTGCGAACACCGGCGTCGCGCATGCCATACACGCCAACGACCCACGCTGAAATCCCTCGCAGCAGCAAATAACTCACGAGCAAGGTGATCGCCCATACCGCGGACGGCGCGACAATCGCAGCCAACAGCGCGAGGGGCAATGCTTGCGTGAAAATCAGCCCCAGATGCCCGGCGGGGCGCGAAAAACGAATGCTCACGTTCCAGCGCAGCTGGTGGCGAAAAGCGTCGGCAAGCGTTTGCTCCGGATACACGATGGAAACCGGAAAAGTGCTGAGCTCGACGCGATGGCCGCGCGCAGCGATGCGATTGCCCAGCTCGTAATCGTCGGAAAAATGGTCCACCAGCGATTCGAAGCCTCCGATTTCGGCAAGGCGCGTCTTGGTGGTGGCCATGGTGGCGCCAAGCGTGAAATTGACCGGAGCGAAAAGCCACGCCACTAAAACTCCGGCTGTGAAGTCCGTGCTGTTTCCGATCGCTTCCAGATTTGCAGCGAGGGAGCCGTCGGTGAGCCCGCGATACAGGCAGGTGACCGCACCCACCGCCGGATCGCGAAAGGGCGCGGCGATGGCGCGCAAGTAATCAGGCTCGACACGCACATCGCTGTCGCTCACCGCGAGAATTTCGTGGCCGGCCTCACGCGCCATGCGGCAAAGCTTGTTCACCTTATCGCTAACGCCGAGCGGTTCCGAACCAATCAGTAGATTAATACGGCGCTGCGGAAAATCGCTTGCCAGCTTTGCAATCACCGGAATCGCGGGGTCCAGCTCGTCGCTGACGCAAAATAATATTTCGTAATCCGGATAATCCTGCGCGCAAAGGCTAGCGTAATTCTGGTAGGTATCGCGGTCCAGTCCGTAAATCGGCTTCAGGATACTGATCGGCGGCGTGAAACCGGCGGGAAGCGCAGCGGCATCACGGCCGCGAAAAAACCGCAGCGCCGCAGCGATCGCCACCAGGTAATAAGCGAACGATGCGAGCGCCAGCAGCAGCAACGCATCGCGAGTCACCATCCAGGCCATCAGACTCGCTCAGTAGTTCGCGGTGGCGTGTAGCCCACAATCAAAACGCCGAGGCAGAGCAGCGCGATGCCTGCCCAGCGTAACGGGCTGACAACTTCGTGCAGAAAAAAGCGGCCCAGCAACGCCACGATCACGTAGGACAACGAAGATGCGGGCTGCACGAAACTGAAATCCGCCCAGGAAAGCACCAGCGTGTAGGAAATGAAAAACGCGAGCAAAAGAATCACGCCGAGCCATACCGTTCCAGAAGAAAATGCGCGCACGAAAAAGTGAAATATCGAGACGGGATCCTGCATGTTCAAAGCGCCCACTTTTTTCATACCGTCGGCCAGAAACACGTCGCCCAGCGGGCCGAACGTGACCATGAACAAAAGGAAAACGTAGGTTTTCAGGTGCAGGCCTTGCGAAGACGTCATGCGCCGTGCGATTCGCCCGCCGCGCCGGAAGTTTGCGGCTCCATGGGAGGCGCTTGTACTTGCACCATGGCTTTTTTCTGCACACCTTTCTTGGCCACCTTGCGGCGGTCGTGGCGCAGCTTCATGAAATCCACGGCTTCGTGGAACAGGCGTTTGCGTTCGTGGGAATCCCACAGAGCTTCGCGGACGATGCGCCATGCCACGCGCGGGCGGAAATAATATTCGTCGTAAAAGCGGTTGACAGACTCGACCATGTATTCGCGCGAGAGGTGTGGATATTCGAGGTGCGGAAGCTGGTGGCCCATGTCGTCGGTGATTGCCTCACCAGCGAGAAAACCTTCGCGCATGCCTTGATCGTAAAGCTCGGTGCCGGGATAGGCGTGCGCCATGGAAACCTGAATCGTCTCGCAGTCGAGTTCCTTGGCGTAGTTGATGGTTTTTTCGATGGTCTCTTTCGTTTCACCGGGAAGGCCGATGATGAAATCGCCGTGCACGTGGATGCCGACTTTCTTGCAGTTCTGCACGAAGGTGCGGCCCATTTCGACGGTCGCGCCCTTCTTCAGATTTTTCAGGATCTGCGGATCGCCGGATTCGAAGCCCACAATCAGTAGACGCGCGCCGGCATCGGCCATGGCTTTCAGGGTTTCGTAATCGCTGTGCACGCGAGCGGTGCAGGACCACTGGAAGCCCACGGGCTTGAATTCCTTGCAGAGCGCCAGCACGCGGTCTTTGCGGATGTTGAAGGTGTCGTCATCGAAGAAAAATTCCTTCGCTTGCGGAAACATTTTGTGAGCTTGCTTGAATTCGCGGGCGACGTTTTCCACCGAGCGCACGCGCCAGGCGTGACCCGAAAGCGTCTGCGGCCACAGGCAGAACGTACAAAGCGCCGGACATCCGCGCGTGGTGTAGAAAGAAACGTACGGATTCAGCAGGAACGGGACATTATATTTTTCAATGGTGAGATGTTTCTGGTAAACCTCGGTGGCGAAAGGCAGTGCGTCCAATTCGGCGGTCTGCAGCATCGGCCGCTGCGGATTGTGCACCACTTTCCCGTCTTTAACGTAGCTTGCGCTGAGAATTTCGGAGAGCGGCTTGCCTTGCGCGTACTCAACGACGGAAAGATCGAACTCACCGCGCACTACGAAGTCGATATCAGGGCTCGCCAGCAGGCTTTCCGCTGGTTTGATCTGCACCTGGGGGCCGACAAAACAGATTTTCAGCCCGGGCTTCTTTTCCTTCATGGCCCGCGCCATTTTCAGGTCGCTCCAGAAGCCCACGGTGGAGGTGAATAGCACAACGAACTCATAATCCTGGGCAATCTGCACTACTTCCGCGGGCGTGATGTGGTGTGGAGGACCGTCCAGCAGGCGGCTACCCTCGAGCATCCCGGCAGGATACGTGAGCCAAACCGGATACCAGTAAGACTCAATTTCGCGTGTGGCGGGCCAACGCGAGCCCGCGCCGCCATCAAATTTTTCAAAGCTCGGCGGATTCAACAACAACGTTTTCATTACAGACGCCATGTACTATAACCCCCTCAGGGCTTCCAATAAGACGTATGAACAACCGCCTAACTACCAAGCATCAATTTTACTCGATTTCCACAGCCAGCCCAAGCCATGGTTTTCGCGCGGCGTGCTACTGGAACACTTTAGCCAGCTGGCCGGTAGCCTGAAGCAGCGTCAATTGACCGCGCTGGCGCGCGAAATCCGCATCGAGGAAAGCTACCCACTTGTCGCTCTCGTCAAGCCGGGCATTTTCGATATCGCGCAGGTTGGCCCGGCCCTCGTCGAATTTCGCCTGCGTCAGCTCGACGGTTTCCTGCGCGAGCTTCAGGTCCAGGCGCGCCACTTCCCGGGTGGCATCGAGTTCCAGCACGTTGCGCTGTTTCTGTTTCAGGTCGAGGCGCACTTGTTGGCGTTTGTTCCCCAGGGCGATTTCTGAGGCGCTTAATTCGCTTTTGGCGAGCGTAATAGCTGCACGGGTCTTCGCGGAGTAAATCGGAATGGTGTACTGGATCCCCACTGCGACGTTGTTTCGTTCAAACTTTTTGTAAAACTCCAGATAATTGTTGGTGTTGCTGAGGACGGAATATTGGCCGAGAACGCTGAGCGTCCCGAAATAGCCCAACTTCGCGCCGTGAAGAATGCGCTGGTGCGCGAGTCGGTCATTTTCCGCTTCCTGGATGTCGCGGTCGCTTTCCATGCCGAGCTCCAGCAATTGTGCGTCTTGCAGGTTGGTGGCAAAGCCGGGATCTTCCGGCTGGACTGCAATGGCTTCGTCATCCGCAATACCCGTTAAGTTGCGGATTTGCTGGGTTAGCGCCTCATCGCGGCCCTGGAGCCTGATGATCCTCTCCTGGATGCGCGCCGCCGTGAGCTGGCTACGGGTCACTTCGATGGGCAGTTCCTGATTGGCCTGCACGCGCTCCTGGGTCACTTGCAGAATTTTTTCGGCGCTGGCTTGCTCGGCGCGGAGCAGTTCGAGAGAGTGGCGAACGTTGGCCAATTCCAAAAATGCGGAAGCAGCACGCACGATGACGTCGTCGTGCGTGCGATCGACTTCTAGTTTCATGGATTTGGCGTGCTCTTCGGCAGCCTGTTGCTGCGCCTTCAACGTCGGGTCGAAGATATCCTGGTTGTAGTTCAACTGAAAAGCAGCGGGCGGCGCGCCACCCAGGGAAGGAAAGCCGGAGGTGTAGGCATAGCCGGAGCCGGTGTAAAGATTCGGCCGGAAGGCGGAACGATCCACGGCAGTTTGATTCAAGGCGACCGTATACTGCACGCGCGCCAGAGCCAGGTCGCGGCTATTTTGCAACGCCAGCGCGACGGCTTCGCGCATGCTGAGCTTGCGATTCTCCTGCGCGCGCGCCGGAACCGCGGCGCACAGCCCGAGCAGCGTAAGCAGCGCCAGTTGCAGCGCCGGAAACCGAGCCGCGCGCGGCTTTTGCAAGGGCGTTTTATTCATAACGTAACGATTCCGTAGGCTGCAATCGCGCCGCGCGATTCGCCGGAAGATATCCGAACAACAGGCCCGTGGAGCAGGATACCAAAAACGCCATGACTACCGAGACCCATGACACCGGAATATGCACGCCTGCACTCGCCAATTCCGGCACGAGACTGATGAAGATGTTCGCCACGACGGGAATCGCCACGGCGATCGCAATGCCCACCAGCGCGCCCGTCCCGCTGATCAGAAAAGCTTCCATCAAAAACTGGTACAGGATGGCAACGCGCGGCGCGCCAATGGCTTTGCGAATGCCAATCTCGCGCGTGCGTTCGGTCACCGTCACCAGCATGATGTTCATGATGCCGATGCCGCTGATGGTCAGCGCGATCGTCGCGACTACGATCAACAACACCGTGAGCGCCAGAGAAATCCTCCGCGCCGAATCCAGCAGAGAAGCCAGATTCTCCGAGAGATACTCCGCGCCGCGACGATGGCGGCTGCTCAATAACTGGCCGACTTGTTTGGTGAGCTCAGGAACGTTTTCCGGCCGGTCGGCTTGCACGTAAAGCGTCCGGAGGTATTCCGCTCCGGTGTAATACTTGATGAGCCCTATCGGCACGATCACAGAATACTTGGTGACTTCCGTCAGGCCAAAAGTGGCGGTTCGTTCATGAAACACCCCGATCACGTTGAAGTGCAGATCGCCCAAACGAATGTCCTTGCCCAGGGGATCTTCGTTCGGAAATGCCAACTCGGCGAGTTCTCTGGTGATCACGCAGACTTTACTGTGCGAATTGAAGTCGTCCTGGTCGAGATAGCGGCCGCGGACAATCAGGAAACGGCGAATTGTCTGAAAGCCCTCGGTGACGCCCACCATGCTGACCGGGCGACTCACTCCGTTGACGACGAAAGTCATGGGCATATCGTGCGAGCCCGCGGCGACCTCTACGTGAGGAAGTGTAGCCTGGGCGGCTTGCAGGTCAGCCAGGGTAATCTCGTCACCTAACGTAGTCCGCTGGGTGTCACCGGTGTGTACTAACTCAGCGTGAATCATGTTCACGCCAACGCCTTCAATTTGTCCGACGACATAGCGTTTTCCCACCAACGAGACTGTGACCACCAGCACGATGCACGCGCTGCCGATGATCACGCCCAGCATGGTAAGCATCGCGCGTACTTTATTGCCGCGCAGTTCCTGCAACGCCAGGCTCCAGGTTTCGCCCCAAAGAATCGGCGTGGCTTTCGAAGTTGGTGTGATGGGAATCACCACATGATGAGATGCGGTTGGCAGAGTGCGAGTTTCGAGCAAGTCTTTCACGGATTTAATGCGCGGACTTGGCGAGCTTGTCCAGCCGCGTCTTGGCATCCTTATCGCTGGGATCGAGTTGCAGCGCGGAGCGATATTGTTCGGCGGCCTCGCTGCGTTTTCCTTGCGCTTCATACACGCGGCCCAGCCAGACGCGCGCCGCCGCGTGCGAAGGCCAATCGCTTCGGTCAGACGTGCTGGCCAAGTACGCCTTCAGGTATTTTTCGGCATCGCCCAGATTCGTGCCCGCAAGCGCCAAGGCCGCGCCGCGCCAATATCCCAGGCGCGGATCGTTCGGAGCCACCAACGCAGCGGCCTCGATCGCCGCCTGCATGTCCACAGGCTTATTTTGTTGCTGAAAGAAAGCGATCACTTCCAGGTAATCATCAATTTTGGCGGGCTTGGCAGCCAGAACTTCGCGGTATTCCTTCTCGGCAAGATCCGCCTTCTTTGCGCCATCCATATCATAGACCCCGCGCGCCAGATGCCCGGCGACGGGATCGTGCGCCGTGATGGCGTCCACTTGGGCCTTGGCTTCGTCCTTATTGCCGCCCACCACCCACGGCGCCTGCAAATCATATTCTTCCAGATCGCGTCGCGCTGCGAGGTTGTCGGGGTTCAACTCCACCGCCGCTTCGAATTCCTTTTTCACCTTCCGTGCGTACGAAAAACTGCGATCTCGGTCCGCCTTGCCGCCGTAAATTCTCCCCAGCCACTGATGGTAAACAGAATTTTTGGGATCGAGCGCGATGGATTTCTCACCCGCCACAATCGCGTTATCGTAATCGCGAATTTCGTAGTAGGTGCGTCCCAGCCAGTAGTAAGCCTCGCCGCTGCTGGGATTTTGCGTGATGGCAGATTGCAGCGTGGTGATCGCCGCTGAATAATTCCCGGCGTTGAATTGCCGTTGGGCCGTCTGTAGCAGCGCTGAGATATCCGCGGGCTTAGCCGGGGCCGCGAACGAACGCAGCTCATTCGCTGCCAGCCTTGCTCGCGGCACCGCGTGCAGCGCTGGCGCACCGATCGCCAAGAAACCCACTCCCGCAAGGGCCGCGGTGCGAACCATGATCGCGATTCTCGCGCCATTCTCGTGCTCCGATCTCATTTGGCCTCCGTGGCTCGGACCTTCATGCCATCGCGCAAATCCACTTCTCCCGGCAACGCCACTTTGTCACCCAGGCCCAGCCCAGATAGCACCTCATATTTATCGGCTCCCGCGACTCCCACCTTAATATCGCGCCGGTGCACCGCGTCGCCATCGTAAGCCAGCACGAAGTGTTGTCCCTCGTCATAACGCACCGCGCCCCGCGGAATCACCAGAACCGCGCGCTGTTCGTGAACCAGGACGCGCACTTCCACGTTCACATTCGGCAGCAGCTCGACCTGATTGTTGTCCACCGAGCAAAGCACCTCGCCCACGCTGCGCGAGCCACGCGCCACCACTTGCTTCGGCACTTGCTCGACCTTGCCGTTCCATATGCGGTTGGGCATCGCATCCCACAGCACCTGCACACCCTCGTTCTGCGCAAGCGAACCCAAATCCGGTTCATCCACAAACGCGCGCACGCGCACGTGGCGCAGATCCGCCATTTCCGCCAGCACGTCACCCAGCTTCACGAAATCGCCTTTTCGCACCGGCAGCGAATAGAGCGTGCCGTCAACCGGCGCGATCACCGTGGCCGAACGAACTTTTTCTTCGAGAGCAGCTACCAGATCCTGCTGCTGATTCACGCGCAGGCCAGCACTCTCCACAGTCACGGACGCGCGCTGCTCGAGCGCCGCCTTCTTCTGCTGGAATGTTTGCAGATTGGCGCGCGCAGTCGCGAGCGCCGCCTGGTTCTGTGCCACTTCGTCCTGCGTGGCCGCTCCCTTGTTAACCAATTGCGCCAGCGCCTGCTGCGTTCGTTCGAGATTGGCCACTTTCGTTTCGGCGTTCTGCAAATCCCCTTTCAGCTGTGCTACGTCGTCGGGAGGCCCGCCGGCGCGCGCGTTGCGCAAATCCGTCTGCGCCGCCAGCAAATCCGCGCGGGCTTGCGAGAGCTGCGCGCGCACATCCGCAGCATCCAATGTCAAAATCAGCTCGCCCTTGCGGACGGATTGCCCTTCGGTGGCTTTCACGTCCGCCACAAACGTCGGAAATTCCGCGCGCGCAACCGTCGGCGCAATCGGCTCGACCTTGCCATTACCGGTAATCGAAGCGGTCAGATCCTCGCGCGTCACACTCACAATCTGTACCTGCGGCGCCGGACCGCGCTCCGCCAACACAATCAGCAGCACCACGCACAAAGCCGCAGCGATGCTGCCAATCACCCATTTTGGCCTGTTGCTTTCCGGCATGTAAGAGCGCGCAGCGCTAGGCCGCTGGCTTCCCCCGAAGTCGTGAAATTGTAGCAGACCCTTTCCCGGGTTGCCCGCGCAAACACCGCCAGGGTGCTCCGGCACAGATCCCCGCAGGCGCCACGCCGAATCCACGATAATCCCCGGGCCGGTGCGGCTGTGCGTGACAGGCTGTGCGTGACAAGCGTTACGTGACAAGCATTCCGTAACCGTGAATAGTTGCGGCGGCCATCGGGATTCGCTTCATGCTAGAATCCGCCAATGAGCGAGCCACAACCTAGCCAGCACTCCGCGCATGCCACCGAGACCAAGCCCGGCGAAAAGCCGCCGGCCAAAATCCATCGCGTGTGTATTGGATGCAACAACATGTTCGAAGTGACGATGGAAAATTACGAAGCCAAGCACTGCTCGGTCTGCCACAAGGGCTAAACGCCGGCCCCGCTGAACGGTTGCGGGCACCTCCTAGCGCGCGACAAACTCGAATCTCCTATTACTCCGGCGCGCCGAATTTCACTTTCTCGCGTCTAAGCTGCCAGACGGGGTGGCAGGGCTCCCAGTGCGCTCGGTTCACGTGACGCGCTGCGGGCAGGCGAGCGCCAGTGTGCCGCGCCTGCGCGGCTCCCCCGGTAAATGCTAGAATTCCCAATCGGATGAGCGCCGACTCCCTAATCCACGTCCACGAGCTTTCGAAACACTTCCGCACCTTCAAGCGGCGCGAAGGCGTGTGGGGTTCGATTCAAAATCTTTTCGTCCGCGATTACCGCACCGTGGCCGCGGTGGACCGCGTCGGATTCACCATCGAACGCGGTGAGATGGTCGGCTACATCGGGCCCAACGGCGCGGGGAAATCCACCACCATCAAGATGCTCACCGGGATTCTGGTTCCCACCAGCGGCGAAATTCGCATCAACGGTTACGTTCCCTACCGCCAGCGCCGCCAATATGTGAAAACGATCGGCGTCGTGTTCGGCCAGCGCACCCAGCTGTGGTGGGACATCGCGGTAATCGAATCCTTCAAGCTGCTGCGGCGGATTTACGACGTCTCGCAGCACGATTTTGATGCGCGCATGGAGCATTTCGACGCCATCCTGAATATTCGCGATTACCTGCACACACCCGTGCGCAAGCTCTCGCTCGGTGAACGCATGCGCTGCGACCTGGCCGCCGCGCTGCTGCACAATCCGCCGCTGCTGTTTCTGGACGAGCCGACGATCGGCCTGGACGTAGTCGCGAAAGACCATATCCGCCATTTCCTGCGCGCCATCAATCGCGAATTCCGTACTACGGTGCTGCTGACGACGCACGATCTCGACGACATCGAGGAGCTTTGCCGCCGCATCATGATTATTGACCACGGCAAAGTGCTCTACGACGGCCATCTGGCGCAGCTGAAGCAACAACTGCTGCGCACCAAACAGATTAAGTTCGTGCTGAAAGACCGCACCCAAGCCGACTGCCTGGACGCCTTCTCGCGCGACGGCCTGGAAGTGGATCAAGTGGACGAATTGACCTATCGCATCCGCTTTGACCGAGTGAAAGTTTCCACGTCCGACCTGATTCGCAAGGTCCTGGACGCTGTCGAAGTCCGCGACCTGTTGATCGAAGACGAACCCATCGAAGAAATTATCAAACGCATCTACGCTGGCGATGCGCACCTTGAGGTGAGCGTGTGAGCAGTTGGGTGCAAGCGCTGGTGCCTTACGCGGAATTCTCGCGCGTGGGATTTGTCAACATCCTCGCATTCCGGCTGCGCTACTTTACCGGCATCATCACTTATTTTCTGAACGTCACAGTGTATTACTTCATCTGGAGCGCTGTGTACAGTGGCGGTCTGTCCATCGCGGGCTACAACCTGGCGCAAATGATCACGTACGTCAGCGTCGGCTGGATGATCCGCTCGTTCTACTGGAACACGATTGACCAGGAAATGGCGTACGAAGTGATCGAAGGCAAAATCGCCATGGATCTGATCAAGCCCGTTTCCGTGCAGTGGATGTGGATTTCGCGCGCGATCGGCGAATCGGCTTTTCGGTTAGGGCTTTTGACGCTGCCGACGGCCATCGTCGTGGCGCTCGTATTTCCGGTGCAAGGTCCGGCGTCGCGCGAAAATTTTCTGCTGTTTCTGGTCGCGGTGCTGGGCAGCTTCTTCCTGATGGCCGCGACCAATTTCATGATCGGCACTTGCGCGATCCCGCTGAAATCCATCCTGGCGTTGATTCGCGCGAAATACTGGCTGATCGAGCTGCTCTCCGGCCTGCTGATTCCCATGTCATTTTTTCCGGACCGCGTGCAACGAGTGCTGGCGTGGCTGCCGTTCGAACACATCGCTTACACGCCGCTGCAGATTTATCTGGGCAAGCTGGACCGCGGGTCGGCTTTGCGCGCGTTGGGAATTCAGTGGCTGTGGGTGATCGCGCTGCTGTGGCTCGCGCATGTGTGGTGGGAACGCGCGGCGCGCAAGATCACCATTCACGGAGGTTAGTTCATGGCGCAAACTTTGCCAACGACAAGGCCCATCACTGAACGGTCAAGTATCGCTGGCTTCCTCGACGCCACGCGGCGGCATTTCGGGCTTTTCTTCGACTATTTTTCGCAATATGCCAAGGTGCGCGTCAGCTATCGCGGCGATTTTTTCATCAGCCTGGGGACTAGCTTCGCCGCCACGATCTTTGCGCTGAGTTTTGTCGTGGTGCTATTCCAGAAAGTACCGCAGCTTGCCGGATGGCGCTTCGAAGAAGTGCTGTTCCTCTACGGCTTCTCGCTGATTCCCTACGGCATCTTCAACATCATCAGCCTGAACCTCTACGATTTCGGGAACAATTACATCATCGAGGGGAAATTCGATCGCGTTCTGCTGCGTCCCATCTCCTCACTTTTCCAGGTACTCTTCGAAACATTTCGCATCGAATCGCTGCAGGAAGTGGCCACAGGTGTGTTCTGCATGTGGTGGGCCGCGCGCCATCTGGGCCTGGCATGGACTCCTGGGAAAGTCGCCATGCTATTTTTCTTCGGCCTGTGCGCCGGCATCATCTATATATCGGTCTTCCTGATCCTCAGCACTGTGTCGTTCTGGTTCGAGGACCGCATCGGGGTCCACCCGCCCGTGTGGAACGTGATGGCCTTCGGCCGCTACCCACTTTCGATTTACAGCGGCGTCGTGCAGTTCTTCCTCTGCTGGATTATTCCCTTCGGCCTCGCGTCCTTCTATCCCAGCGTGCGAATGCTGGGCCGCACCATCTCGCCGCAATATGCTCCGCTCGTGCCGGTCGTCGCCGTGGCATTCCTCACCATGGCAATCTCCCTCTGGAATTTTGGCACGCGCCACTATTCTTCGACGGGGACCTGAAGCTGGCAGGTGGGACGAACTAGGAAACTTTGAGGATCAGAATCACGCGGTCATCTTCATGCGAGCCGCCGCGCGAGAAGCTATCGACAGCGGTCATGACCGCCTGCACGATTTCCTGAGCTGGCAGGTGGCGCTCGCGAGTCACCAGGTCTATCAGCCGCTCGGTGCCGAATTCATCTTCCGAGGAATTATTCGCCTCAGTGATTCCATCGGTGCAGAAAACCACCACGTCGCCCGGATGCAGCTTCACGTGTCCACGCTCGTAGCGCACGCCTGCGAAAAGTCCCACCACCATGCCGCCCTCGGTGAGATATTCCACGTCGCCATTCACGCGCACCACCGCGGGCTGCACGTGTCCCGCGTTCACGTAATGCAAAGTGCGCCGCGGCTGATCGAGCAAGCCCACAAACATGGTCATGAACTTCTGGCCGCGCGTATCGGCCAACATCATGTCGTTCAATGATTCCACCAGCCGCTCGAGCGAATGCAGATGCGCCAGCAGCGCGTGCAACGTCGCTTGGAGGTTGGCCATCACCATCGCGGAGCCGACGCCCTTGCCTTCCACGTCCGCTACCACGGTGAGAATCGTATCCGGCGCAAGCGCGATGAAATCGTAATAGTCGCCGCCCACTTCGAGCGACGGCCGGTGCGCCACGCCAATTTCAAACCCTTCGAGTACCGGCGGACGTTCCGGCAGCAAACCCAATTGAATGCTGCGCGCCAGCGCCAGATCGCGTTCCATGCGTTGCTTGTGCAGCAGGTCGCGATGCAGCTGCGCGTTTTCCAGCGCCAAGGCCACGTGATCCGAAATCGCGCGCAACAAATTCTCATCCGCGCGCGTGAACGGCCCGGATTTCTTGTTCAGCAATTGCAGCACGCCAATGGTTTCGCCGCTCTTGCTGCGGATGGGCAAACACAGCAGCGATTTGGTGCGAAATCCCAGCCGTATATCTACTTCGGATTCAAACCGCGGATCAGCGTAAGCGTCTTCCAGGTTCACGGTTTCGCCGTGTTCCGCCACCCAGCCGGCAATTCCGCGGCTCGTCGGCAATCGAATTTCATGCGTGTCGAGGCCCAGCCCAACAAGCGACCAGATTTCACCGCGCTCACGGTCCACCAGAAACACCGTGCCGCGCTCGGCGCCCGTATGCCGCGTCGTCAGCTGCAAAATAATGTTCAGAAGTTCGGCCAGATCCAGCGTGGAATTCAGCCGCTTGGTGGCTTCCACAATCGTGGAAAGCTCGATCACCGCGTGACGCCGCTCGCTGCTCTCCAGCGCCACTTCCGCATAACGCCGGAAAAGCTCCAGCCATCCGCGGGTGCGAGGATCGAGCGGTCCTTTGGGCCACGCTTCCAGGATCCCTACAGGATTTGTCCCGTGCCCCAGCACAAAGGTGCAATGATTGCCGTTGGTTCCGGAATCCTTCCCTTGCAGAATCCGTTCGATGCGCGCGGCGTCCGGCTTGGGCAGCTCGCCGCTTTCCTGCCACACCGATGCAGCGCCGCCCACTATGCGCCATAGCCGCGCGCCCTCCAATCGCCCGGGCGCGGCCAACACACACACCATCTGCGCAGCGAGCTCGCCCGGCTCGGTTTCCGGATTGAGCGTCGCGACCACCTGCTCGAGCGTCTCGAGCGGCAGACCGCCCTCGCTGGGCTGAGCGGATTTGCGTTTCACGCTGGGTTTCCCTTGTACTGGATCACCAGAATCGTAATGTCGTCGGATTGCGCCGCACCTTCGGTGAATACACGCATGCCTTCGCGGATGGCATCGCCGAGCTGCGTCACGTCCTCGCCGGTAAAATCTTCCACGATCTTGCGCAGCCGGAATTCTTCGAACAGCTCGTTGCGGGTGTTGCTGGCTTCGGACACGCCATCGGTATAGATCACCAGAAAATCGCCCGGCTCGAATTGCGCGCGCGCGCTCTGGTACTCGGCTTCGGAAAACATGCCCACCGGAAAATTCGCGGAGCCCAATCCTTCCAAGCCGCCGGCCTTGCGCTTCAGCAGCGGTGGTACGTGCCCGGCATTCACATACTCGAAGCGCCCCAACTTATCGAGAATCCCGTAAAACACGGTTGCGTAGCGGTCTTCGCCAGTGCGCTCGCACAAATATTGATTGACGCGCGAAAAAACTCCCGGCAGCGAAATATCCATCGCCGCGGTGGTGAAGAAAACGCCCTGCAGCAAAGTAGCCAGCAGCGCGGCCGTAACGCCCTTCCCCGAAATATCGCCCACAAAAAATCCGTGGCGCCCGCCGCCCAGCTCGATCACGTCAAAGCAATCGCCGCCCACCGAATGGCACGAAAGCGTCGAGCCAGCCACGGCGACATCCGGCAAATTAGGGAGCGATTTCGGCAACAGCTGCTTCTGAATCTGGCTGGCAATTTCGATTTCGTGGTCCAACCGTTGCTTGGAGCGCATCGCGGCGAACAATCGCGCGTTTTCCACCACCGTCGCGGCCTCGCGCGCCAGCGTGCGCAATACTTCGCGGTCCAAATCCGTGAATGCGCTGGACGGCACATGGCTATCCAGATACAGCACGCCCAGCAGCTCGCCCTGTCGCGTGGAAATGGTGGCATCCAGCGTTTCGATCACTGGCAGCTTGTCCACCGGAATCGCAATCACGGTGTGCAATTCGAGCCGCGCCACGCTTTCCTGCTGGCTCATCCCGCCGTCTTCGCCCGTGTCGCTGACAATCAGTTCGCGCCGCGTCTGCGCCACACGCTTCACCACCGACTGCGAAACCTGCAACTGGTCCGGGCGCAAAGTGCGCCGCTGCGCGTCGCGCGCCACAATCATCTGCAATTCGTGCGACTCGTTCGCCAGCAGCAGCACGCCGCGTTCAGTGCGCGTCAGTTGAATCGCCGCATCCACCACGGCTGTCAGCACGTCTTCCAGCGAAAGCCCGCTGCCCAGAGTGCGCGCCACTTCCAGCAGTACGCCCAGGTGATACAGTTCGCGCGAGCCCGAATGGGTCGGTGCCGGCGCTTCCACGCGCTCCACCAATTCCTCGATCGTCGCGCCTTCGCCCAAAAAGAGCAGCTTGTAGGAATCCGCCATGCCGAAATCCACTTGGTCTTTCGGCTGCAGCTCGTGCTTGATCACCTTCTGCCCGTTAACGAACGTTCCATGCCGGCTGCCCATGTCTTCCAGCACCATGGTGCCATTCACGGAAAGAATCTGCGCCTGCTCGCGGCTGATGCGGCTATCGCGCAGGGTCAGTTCGTTCCCAGCTTGCCGTCCAATGCGGAACGGCGTGGCGGTAATGGCCACTTCCCTGCGAACACCATTCGGTTCAATAACGACGAGTCGTGCGGCACGTGGCATTGGTTTTAGTTGCTTTCTCGGGGGCCCGCAAAGGTACAGCTCGCCCAGGAGCGGCCTCGCTGGCACCGCACATGGTAGGTAAACTCGCGCCCGAAGTAAATAGCTGCTGCTGATTTGCGCGCCTTTTCCCGGCCCCGCGTGGGGCCCTGCTGTTGCCGTGGTTTCTCCGCCCATGTAGAATTCACTGCGGTCTGCAGATTTTGCGTTCTCGACCTCCGTATGGGCCCCGCGCCAAGCCGCTGGGCGCGCTTTTGCCGGTCGGATAGCTGTAATCGAATCAGGAGACTTGATGATCAAAGCTGTTGCCGCCGCGGGGTTGATCGCGGCGCTTTTGCTTACGGCGCCCGAGGCCGCTAAAGAATGTGGCCGCGCCGCAGATGCCGGGCGGGTGATGAAAGAGATCATGAACATCCCCGACGACATTCCCAAAAGCGTGATCGGCAAGGCGGAATGTGTCGTCGTGCTTCCTTCGGTGGTGAAATTGGCTTTCGTTCTGGGCGCCAGCTACGGACGAGGCCTGATGACCTGCCGCAGCGGCCCTAATTTCAAAGGTCCTTGGGGCGCGCCAACTATGATGGCCCTGGAAGGCGGCAGTTTCGGCGTGCAACTGGGCGGCCAAGCCACGGATTTTGTGCTGCTCCTGATGAACAACCGCGCCGCCAGCAGCATTCTCACCAGCAAAGTGAAATTGGGCGCCGATGCTTCCGTTGCGGCTGGCCCGGTGGGACGCAACGTGACGGCCGAAACGGATGTCTCCATGCACGCGGAAGTGTTTTCCTACTCGCGTGCGCGCGGGCTGTTCGTGGGCATCTCGCTGGCAGGCTCCACTCTGCGCCCAGACAACAGTGCGAACACCATTCTGTACGGGAAACCAGTGGATGCGCGGGATGTGGTGCTCTTCGGTAAAGTTCCGCCGCCGGATTGCGCCCGGCTGCTGATCGCCACGTTGAATCAGAAATCGCCGAAGAATCTTTCGGGGGATTGATGGCGCGTCAAGTGACGCGCAGCCCCAGGACATACGGTAACAAGCCGTGAATTTTCGCAGAACTCTTACGCCTCGTTTCCTCGCCGCGGCATTCTTCTCCGCCTCCATAGCCGTTTCCGCGCACTCAGCGAAAGCGCAATCATCACCCGCTAGCGTCACTTCCTATCAAATTGATCTGGACGCTGCCAAACAATGGGTGGACACAAAAATTGATCTACGCGCCGGTGAAAAACTGCGCCTGACCGCCACCGGCACTATCACTTATCCCGCGGACAAAAAGCATCCCGACGGCCGCACGTTCGGACCCGATGGACTCCCGCGTGGCTTCGGAGATTTGATCCACGAGTACGCAGTCAGCGACGCAGGGCACGGCTCGCTGGTCGGGCGCCTCGGGGATGACGATGTTGCGCAACCATTCGCAGTAGGTGCGAGCACTGAATACGAAGCGCCGGTGGCCGGGCGGCTGTTTCTAGGAATCAACCAGAGCCTGCGCGATGCTGAAGACGCGAAGGGAAATTTCCAAGTAATAATCGAAGTGCTCAATCCGGGCCTCAGCACCGCCGCGGCCGCGGCCATCGGCGGCCCGCCGGAAACGCCCGTGCCATCCATCACTGCCGCACTTCTGCGAAAAATTCCGCGGCGCGTTTCTGACCCGCAGGGTAAGCCCGGGGACATGGTCAACATCCTGCTCGTAGGCACTCAAGAGCAAGTGGTTCAAGTTTTCGCGCGTGCCGGTTGGGTGCAGGTGGATCGTTCCGTGCAAGATGCCGTGGTGAACGCAGTGATTGACTCGCTCGAGAAAAAAGATTACCTCACCATGCCGATGAGCACGCTGTATTTGTTCGACCGTCCGCAGGATTATGGTTTCGCGCATGCGGAGCCGGTGCGCGTGGCCATGTCGCGCAATCACCTGCGCGTGTGGAAATCGCCTCACGTCGTGGATGGCCGCCCACTGTGGTGCGTCGCCGCCACCCACGACATCGGCTTCGAGCGCGATGAGCGCAACAACAAGCTGACGCACAAAATTGATCCGGCGATTGATGGCGAACGCGAGTACGTCAACGACACGCTCTCGCGCACCGGCCTGGTCACGCAGCGCACCCACCTCACCCCCGCCGATCCCGTCACCACAGCCAGTACGGCAACCGGAGGCAGCTTCCACTCCGATGGCCGCATCCTCGTCCTGGTGATGAAAGACCAAATCAGTACTGGCAAAGCTAATTAAGCCCGGCTTGGACAGGCGCTCCAATTCGGCGGTCGAATGCAATGTTTGTATTCCCCGCACATTCGATCATCCAGCTTGCTCACACCTGGACTAATTTCGCCTACAATCGATATTACCGAAGCTATAACCATGCACCTTGACGCGATTCGATTTCTCACGTTTGGGCTGCTCGCGGCCTTCGCGATATGGCTTTGGAGGTTTTCGTCCATCCTCAGGAAGACTCCGCGAGATATGCGCGCCGCAGCACTTCGAGGCTCGGCGCGAGCGATGGGCAGCGAATTCTGGGCGACGGGGAATCCCTTTCAGAACGAGCTCGCGGACGCGTTTACGATTGACCCAAACTCAATCGTTCACACCTTGCAGTGGCCGAACACGCACGTCCAGATTTTTTCGTTTCAGGAAGTTCATCACCTCTCCAAAGGCCGAACCTCGTATCTCTACTGGGCAGGCTACCGGTTTAACGACCGCTTGTTCCCGAAGTTCGATTTGAAGCCGACTCGCACCGCGTCCTTCCTACGGCGCGGATGGTGGAGGAAAGTCTCTCTGCCCGGCCAGATCGAGTTCGAAAGCCGCTACACTCTGACAGGAGAGAACCGCCCCCTGGTCGAGCAATTTTTCACGCCCGGCCGCTGCGTGGCAATCCTGTCCAGGGATTGGCCTCGCGGGATCAGCTTGAAAGCAGGCGGCCATTGGCTGTTGGCCCATCGCGAAACATTGCTCCACGCCACCAGCGAGTCCGACTCCGAAGTCAGCGTCGCGAAAGAAATACAAGAAGTGTCCTCGCTCGTGACGGGAATGTTGCCCGTAGCGGAAGCGCTCACCGACTCACAACTCGTCGAGCAATCGCAGCGGTATGTGGGGCTTTCTCAGGATAGTTGGAAAACTGGTGGACGTTGGCTGGACCGATTGGCGTTTCTGCTCGTGGCCACTGCCATCGCCATCTCAATTCTATTTTCGGCCTTCTTTCTTGGGCCGTGGTGGGAAAAATTCAACAAAATGACTCTGGAAACAGATGCGAGGCGATACTTGTTCGCCACCCTCGTCATTTTCGCGACATTTGCAATTAGTGAATGGCTCGTTCGTTTTTACCGCAAGACGAAACAGCGAGCCGCGACTCGGTTAGAGGCTCAATACTCCGTCTTTCCGAACTGACCGGGAACCGAAACCGTTCCCCTGAGATTGAGTCATTCATTCCCGCCAATCCATAACCCCTGTTTGTCGCCTCATCGAGATCTGATCCACCAGGTAATTTTCTGCCGCGCTGACGCCTCGCGCCCTCCGCTCCATCCGCGGCGCGCGGCCCTGCATCGTCAAAGGCATTGCCTCGGCGCTCAGTTTCACTTATCATTACCTCCCGGCCCTGAGGGATCCCCATATGTCCGGCTCGTTCTTGAGTTTTTTCGCTCTGCGTGACAATCCTTTCCGGGCCAACCCAGATCCGCGCTACCTATTCCTCACTCAACAGACGAAGCAAACCCTGGACCAGATCATCGAAGGGATCCGCGAACGTAAAGGATTGTTATTGCTCACCGGCGAAGTCGGCACCGGCAAAACTGTGCTGCTCAATCGCCTGATGGAGTGGCTCGAGCAGGAGCGCATCCCCAAAGCATTCATTTTCAATTCGCATGTGAAGGCCAGCGAGCTGCTCGATTTGATCCTGGCCGATTTTGCTGTTCCCTTTAACACCCAGCGCGGAACACCGCTGGCCCACCTCCAGAGTTGGCTGCAGGATCGTCACTGCGCGGGCCAAACCCCGGTACTGTTCGTTGACGAAGCGCAAGGGCTCGGCCTGCGCACGCTCGAAGAGCTTCGCATGCTTTTGAATCTTCAGGGCGCCCAAGGCAGCCTGTTGCAGATCGTACTCTGCGGCCAGCCCGAATTCGAAGAAACTCTGAAACGCCCTGAGCTACACCAGCTGCGCCAGCGCATCGCACTGCGCTGCCGCACCGCGCCGCTGACGCTCGAGGAAACTCAGGGTTACATCGATGCACGCTTGCGCCTTGCCGGCGCCTCGAGTACCTCGGTCTTTCATCCAGAAGCGATCCAGGCGTTGTCACATTATTCGCGGGGACTTCCGCGCGTGCTCAATGCGCTATGCGAAGAGTCGTTGACGCGAGCCGCGCGCGAGAAAATCCGTCCCGTGCCCGGACGCATGGTCGGCGAAGCCGCGCACGAACTTCAATACGATGAGATCAGGCAGTTCGTACCGATTTCCCCTTCGGGCGATCACGGGGCTTTTTCAGGTCTCTTTGGACACTCAGCGGGTTTTGCGGGAGTTCCAGACATTTTAGCGGCGGCAACTCCACTCGTGCAAGACGCGCCGCTCGATGCCAAAGCGCCCGGCATCCCGAGTCGCGAACCGAAGCCTCTCGCTGCGGCCGCCGCTGCGGGCGAATCCGCACGCACGCCGTCCGCTCACCATGCGACTCACCCGTCAGCTCTGGACGCTGGTCCTAGCACGCCACGAATTTCGCGCGCGCCCATCGCGTTTCCTTCACCGAGTGACCGCCAGCTATCGTCGTCTCCCGTCTCGGATGAATTTGTCGCCCGTGTTGCCTCGGCGTCCAACGCTACCAGGCTGAGCGAATCGCGAATCGTCGAACGCACTGCCACTCCGGCCGTGACCGCATCTCGTCCCGCTGTGCCAAAGGAAGTACCGAACGAGATGCTGAGGGAAATCGCCAAGCGGGCCGCGATGAAACGAAATGATTTCGGTAAGCGCTGGAGACGCCATCATGTTTCCCTGATGAAGAATGTGAAATCCACGCTCTCCGCGATCGCGTTGGCATCGCGCGTCCGTCTGGCACAACTGCAATCACGCGCTCTCTCGTCGTTCAATCGTCTCTCCGAACAATGGTCGATTTGGCGAAACGAGCACTCGAACTTCTTCAAAACCAACTTCAACTGGAACGATCTCGCGACGTCATGCCTTCGATGGTTGCGAGCGCCCTCTCATGCGACGCGGCGCCGCCAAGCCTCGCCAAAACCGCAAATCCACGTGCCACGGACCCTCTCCTCCGGTCGTATTCCGGCAACACCGCCTGTGCGCACTCGCTCCTCGCATCGCGTCGGCGGCTCGAAAGTGATCGGCAGCCTTAAAAAAACGCCGAGATTCAGCACAGCCATCTTGCACTGGCTCCAAGAGCCAAGCCACTCCTTGCGCGAACGAAAACGTCCGCGTTCCTCCAATACGCACTTGGCTTGACGCGATTCAAAGTGACGGATTCTCAGAAGCCCCGCCAATTCTAAAGGTATGCCCGCGCCGTGTTGACCTCTGCGTGACCGCGACCTATGATGGCGCGATTCTTTTGCTCAGGAGACACCTCGTGAATTTCAGCCGACTTGCGTTGCTGCTCGTGTTGTCGATCACCGCGCTCGCTGCTTCCGATTCTCCGGACACGCGCGAAATCACCGATCCGAGGTCCGTCGCCTCGACACCTGCCATGGGAGCGAACCCGATCCCGGTGGACGACCTGTTTTACACGCGCTCGGTCGCAGGCGGCGCGTGGTCGCCGGACGGCAAGGAAGTCGTCTTCAGCACCAACCTCACCGGGCGTAACAATCTGTGGAAAGTCAGCGCCGCCGGCGGTTGGCCCATCCAGCTGAGCCAATCCGACGATCGCCAGTCCGGCGCCGCATGGTCTCCCGACGGAAAATGGATCGTCTTTCAATCCGATCAGGGCGGCGGCGAAATTTACGATCTCTTCGCGATTCCCAGCGACGGCGGCGAAGTCGTGAACTTGACTAACACGCCGGAGATTTCCGAGAACAGCGCCGTTTGGTCGCGCGACGGTAAAACCATCGCCTTCGCCTACAAACCCAGGACCGCTTCTGCTACCGATATCGCCGTGATGGACTGGAAGACGCGTGCCGTGCGCAACTTGACGCAGGAAAAAACCGCGGACCATCTGTGGAGCAACGCCATCTGGAGTCCGGACGGCAAGTACATCTATGCCACGCGCTTCAATGCCGGCTTCACCGATTCGGACGCCTACCGCATCGATGCCGCCACCGGCGCGCAGGAAAATTTGTCTCCGCACGAAGGGGATGATCGCACCATGGCTTCCTCCGTTTCGCCCGATGGTGCAACGTTGCTGGTCGCTTCCGACCGCCCGGGCGGCTACAGCAATGTGGCCGAAATTGAAGTCGCCACCCAAAAGCTCACTTGGGTTACGGATCTGAAGTGGGAAGCGAACGCGGGAGATTTTTCTCCCGACGGCAAGCAATTTACCTACGATGTGAACGAGGATGGCCGCACCGACGCTTATCTCGCCGACAGCGCCACGCGCCACGGCACAAAAATCAACTTGCCCGCCGGCCTCAACAGTTACGCCGGTAATCCTTCGCCCTTCGCGCACATGGGCGCGCGCCTGCTGGTTTCGCACCAGAGCTCCACGCAACCGGGTGATCTGTGGGTCTACGACATCGCGCAGAAAACCTCGCGCCAGCTCACTTTTTCCGCCATCGCCAGCCTCACCGCCGCGAAAATTCCGCCTTCGCAGCTGGTGCACTACAAAAGCTTTGACGGAAAGATTATCAGCGCGTTCGTCTGGGTACCCTTCAATCTGAAGCGCGACGGTTCGAATCCCGCGATCGTGCTGCCCCACGGTGGCCCCACAGGCCAGACCACGGATTATTTCAATCGCACCGTCGTCGCGCTCGCCACCCGCGGCTATGTCTGCATCGCACCGAATGTTCGCGGGTCCACTGGCTACGGCATGGCATTTCAACAAGCCAACGTGAAAGACTTGGGCGGCGGCGACCTGCAGGACGAAATCTACGGCGTGAAATTCCTGGAAGCCACCGGCTACGTGGATTCCAAGAAAATCGGAATCACCGGCGGCTCCTACGGCGGCTACATGACACTCATGGCCATCGGCAAAGCTCCCGATGTGTGGGCTGCGGCCGTCGAAGAATACGGCATCATCAACTGGCTCACCATGCTGCAGCATGAAGATCCCTTCCTGCAGCAATACGAAAAATCCCTGCTCGGCGACCCGGAAAAGGATCGCGCCATCTACGACGCCGATTCCCCACTCACCTTCATCAAGAACGCCAAAGCTCCGCTGCTGGTGCTGCAAGGCGATAACGACATCCGCGTGCCCAAGGAAGAGGCAGAGCAGGTAGTGAAAATCCTGCAAGATTCCGGAAAAACAGTGGACGCGCATTACTACTCGAACGAAGGCCACGGATTCGCCAAACGCGAAAATCAGATTGACGCGATTCGCCGCACCATTGATTGGTTTGACCGCTACCTAAAAGGCTCGAAGTAGCGTCTAAGCGGGGCAGAAGCAGCCAGGGGTGCCAACGTGCGGTATCTGCCTCGCGGTTTCGCCGTCTGCCTTTGTGTAACGCTGTTTGCATTTGCGCCCGAGCCTGGACCGCGCCCGACCGCTGCCCGCGAATCCTCGCCGACCTTCCCGGCGACAATTCCTCTCGCGATAACCCACGTCACCATCGTCAATCCACAAGGGCCGCAGCAGCAGGATATGACCGTGGTCGTCTCCGGCGGAGTGATCGAATGGATCGGCAGTTCGGCTGACCGGAGGCGTCCCGCGCACAAGGATGCGGTGGAGTTCGACGGACGCGGGAAATTCCTCATCCCCGGTTTGTGGGACATGCACACGCACGTTGCTGGAATAAACGCCGACCCTGCATGGTCGAAAAACGTACTGCTCCCTCTGCTGGTCGCCAACGGCATCACCGGAATACGCGACATGGGCGGCGATCTGAACGCGCTGCAGGAATGGCGCCGCGAAATCGCGTCCGGCGCGCTGCTTGGTCCGCAAATTGTGGCCGCAGGACCGATGCTCGTGCCCGCGCCGCGGCCCGGCAAGGCGAAATCGACGGACACATCCGTCCTGGAAGTGGGCACGTCCGAAGAAGCCCGCGCCGCAGTTGATCAGCTGCAAAAACAAGGCGCCGATTTCATCAAGGTGATTCAATTGTCACGCGAAGCTTATATCGCGGCCGCTGAAGAAGCTAAAAAAGACGGCATCACATTCGTGGGCCACATTCCCACGGCCATCACCGCCAGTGAAGCTTCCGCCGCCGGCCAAAAAAGCGTCGAGCACGTCATCTACAGTTCCCTCGCGCTGGATTGCTCGTCTGAAGACGCTGAGCTGCGTCGCCGCTTGCTGGAGGCCGCCGCGAAACGAGAGAGCTCCGCCGCCGTGTACGACGAAGCGGACAAAACTTTTTCGCCCGAGAAAGCCGCCGCGCTTTGGGCGACTTTCAATCGCAACGGCACCTGGGTCACGCCCACGCTTTATTCAATTTCGATCGTGGCGCACTCGCCGCAGCAGTCGCCCGACGATCCCCTGCTGGCCTACGTTCCGCTCGCGCTGCAAGAAGAGTGGCGCCCAACCGGACCGCCTTCGCAAAAGGAATTGGCAGACGCCGCCTGGTGGCAGCGCCAGTACGAAAATGACCGCAAGCTGACCGGTGCGATGCATCGCGCCGGCGTGCGCTTGCTCGCGGGCAGCGATTCGCTCGATCGCTATGTATTCCCCGGCAGCAGTCTGCACTACGAACTGCGCGAGTTGGTCGCAGCAGGACTGACGCCGCAAGAAGCCCTGCGAACAGCCACGGAAAATCCCGCGGAATTCTTCAACAGAAAAGATACCGGGATGATCGCCGCAGGCCGCCGCGCCGATATGGTCTTGCTGGACGCCGATCCGTCACAGGAAATCGCGAACACGCAGAAAATTTCAGGAGTAGTTCTAGCCGGGCAGTTCCTGCAACGAAAAGACCTCGACCAGCTGCTGGAAAAATCCCGCGCCGCTGCCGCCGCATGGCACGCGAATAGCGCGCCGCAATTACAACAATAATTCCTCAGAACAGCGAGATGCCGGAAGCCGCACGCGGCGCTGACGGTTTCGGCACACGCGTCTGGCTGTCCCATGCGTCGCTCAGGCGCCGAATGGTTTCACGCAGCCGCACCGCCAGGTCCACCACGGTCTGCAGCCGCTGCGTGTCCGCCGCAGGCAATCGCACGCCATGCGAAAGCAATAACTCCGCGTTGCCCAGGATTCCCGTAAGCGGATTGTTGATCTCGTGTCGGAAAATTTCCGCCACGTCCTCCGGCATTTCCGCCCAAGGCGATCCCCCGCCCATGGCCGACCGCTGCGCCCAGCGCAAGCGCCGCTCCACCAGGCACGCGGCCAGCTGAATAAAGTCACCCCGGCGCGCCACGAACTCCACTTCGCCCTCCGCCACCATGCGCAGAATCTCGCCTTGCCGCTCGGCAGACGCCAGCAAAATCACCGGAGCCGTTCTGGTCAGTTGCCGCAGCAGTTCAGAAAGCGGCGCATCCTGAAACACCCCATCGTCCAGCAAAATCACGCACGGCGAGTCCTGATCCATGCGCTCGATTAAATCCGGCAAGTTCGTCGCCAGGCAGACACGCCCCACATGCGCGCAAAGATTCAGCTCACGCGTGAGTTCCTCCGCGAGTCCAGCATCGGCCACGCACAGCAACGCTCCTCCGGCGGCCACACTCACCGTTTCTTCCACGGACATCGCCATCGCGTTTTGCTTTTTTCTCATTTGGCCTGGCGCGTACCTGAACCGGAAATCAAGACGCCCTCCTCGGCCTGCCGGCTACGTTCCAGCCGGCGATTCACCGCCAGCTTCAATTCTTCCACCAGAAAAGGTTTCGCCAGGTAGGGCAGTTTGCTCTTCTCCAGAAATTGCATGGTGCGCGGCGCCAGCGTATCGCCGGTGACGAACAACAATTGATTCTGTACCGGACTTCCCGCGCGTATCAGCGCTTCGTAAAACGCCGGACCGTCCAGCCGCGGCATGCGCAAATCGCATACCACCAGGTCATAGTGCGAGCGCGAAAGGCGCGCCAGTCCTTCCTGACTTTCCAGCACCGCCTCCACTTGATGGCCTTCTTCCCGCAGCACGTCCACGATCAGCTGCGCCACGCTGGGCTCATCTTCCACCACCAGGATCCTTCCGCTGCGCACCGGCTGCGAATCACTCGCGAATTCTGGTGCCGCCGGTTGCCGCTCGTCAGCCGGAATCTCCAGCACCGGCAACTCAACCACAAAGCGCGCTCCCCCAGTGCTCAGATTTTCAAACGTCACTTCCCCGCCGTGCTGTTTCACTATTCCGTAAACAATCGAAAGTCCTAATCCCGTCCCCACGCCCGAAGGCTTCGTCGTGAAGAACGGATCGAAAATCCGCGAAGCAATTTCCCGCGGAACGCCAGGGCCATCATCCGATATTTCCATTGCAATCCGATTGCCGTCAGCCGCCCGCGTCTTGATCTTCACTTTTCCCTGACCGCGCTCCTGCAGCAATGCCTGCTCCGCGTTCATCAGCAAATTCAACACGACCTGCTGCAACTGGTAAGGATCCGCCATCGTTTCCGGCAGGTCGCTCGCCAGGTCGCACTCCACCAAAATATTCTCCACGCGCAATTCGTAGCTGCGCAGCGCCAGCGTGCGCTCCGCGATTTCGTTCAAGTCCACCCGCGTGCGCTCTGGCTCATTTTCCCGCGCAAAATAGAGGAGGTTCTTCACGATCCGCCGCGCCCGCTCCGCCTGCTGAAATACCTTGGTCGCTTCCGAATACTGTTCCGGCTTCAGCCCTTGACCCAGCAGCAACTGCCCGTAACCCATGATGGCAGTGAGGGGATTATTCAATTCGTGCGCGATGCCCGAAACCAATTGCCCCACCGCCGCCATTTTTTCCGTCTGCAACAGCTTCGACTGAATCTGCCGCTCGCCGGTCACGTCGTAATACAGCTCCAGCCAGCCCACCGCACGCCCTTCGCGGTCCAGCACCGGTCGCGCAAACCGCTCCAGGATGCGCCGCATGGGCCGCGTCATCTCCAGCTCGTCGTGGCCCGGAACTCCTTGCCCCGCCGCAAACACTTTCCATGGCGCGGAAAAATTTTCAGGCGTGCGAAATCGGGGCGCCACCAGATCTATCAAATTCTCGACGGTTCCCAGAGATTGCAATTGCCGTCGCTCCATTCCGAAGTATTGCCCGAACCGCGCGTTGCAGAACCGTATCCGCCCCGCCGCGTCCAGCAGGATCGTGCCGGTCTCCATCGAATCCAGGACGCTGGTAAGCTCCGCCTCCACCTGCATCCACTTCCCTTCCGCGCGCTGCACCACTGAACTTTCTTCCAGGCACAACACCAGATTTTGCGCTCCGTCCAGGCTCGCTCGAAAACTGATGCGCACCGGGAAGCCGCTTACCAGCAGACCTTCTACCGTGGACAGCGCGTTCGAACCGGCCTGCAAAGCGCACAACCGCGAGAACTCCTCCGAGCTCGGCCGCGTCAGGAACTTTCCCAACTCCCCCTGCAGCAGTTCGCGTTCGTGGCGATGCAGCATCTCGCTGGCGCGCGGATTGGCACGCTGAATGATTCCCTTCGCATTAACCACCAGCAACGCTTCGGCGCTCGTGTCAAACACCGCCGCGAAGGCTGCGTCCCCGAATGGCAGATGCGCGGTGCCGTGAGGCTCGCCAGCCCGCGACAGATGGGCATTCGCTCGCGTCAGCGCACCGTGAGATGCGGCCTGCTTCATCGGAACATTCCCCGGTAGGATGTGCGGAACTGCAAAGGAAAAATTACGACGCCGTCTGCCACGGCACGGATTGATTCGCAGCCGACGTTACTCATCTGGATGGCGCTTTCGCGAAGCGCGATTGAATTCGCATGCACAATGCATTGCACTATTCGGTCCAAGTGCGCCGCGCGTAACCCTTTACTTATCAGCGTGGTGGAGATGCAGGGGGAGAGTAAAAAGAGAAGAACTTCCCAGTTCGATACGGAACGTCCCTTCTGGGGATTTTTTGCCGACCGCAATTCGTCAGGACTTAAGGCGAGGTACAGCTATTTCTTGGACTGCGCGTGCGGTGTTCAGTTCGGTTGGGTTTGCGCGTCATACTGCTTCAGCTTGCGATACAACGTGGTCTTGCCGATCCCCAGCATGCGCGCCGCAGCCAGCTTGTCGCCTCCAGCTTCGCGCAACGCGCGCAAGATCGCGCGCCGCTCCAGTTCATCGAGCGGCAGTAATTCGTCAGTCTGCGGCAGCCGGTCGCCCGTGCCGTACTGCAGATTCGTTGGCAGATCGCCCGCGTGCAGAATAGGCCCAGAACCCAGCGCAATCGCCCGCTCGATAGCGTTTTCCAGCTCGCGCACGTTGCCCGGCCAGTCATAGGCCATCATCCGCGCGATAGCGTCCTCGGAAATCGTGCGCATCTTGCCATTCGCCTCGCTAAATTTCTCGAGGAACGAATTCACCAGAATGGGGATGTCCGTTTTCCGTTCGCGCAACGGCGGAATCTTGATCTGCACCACGTTTAAACGGAAAAAAAGATCCTGGCGGAAAGTTCCCTGCCGCACTGCGACATCCAGATCGCGGTTGGTTGCAGCGATGATGCGCGCCGAAAGCGGTATGCGCTCCGTCGAACCCACCGGACGTACTTCCTTCTCCTGCAGCGCGCGCAGCAGCTTAGCCTGCATATCAAACGGCAAATCCCCGATTTCATCCAGAAACAAAGTTCCGCCGTCGGCGATTTCCATCAATCCCTGCTTCGCGTGCAGCGCTCCCGTGAAAGCGCCTTTCACGTAGCCGAACAATTCCGCCTCAATCAAAGTCGGCACGAGCGACGAACAATCCACAGGAATAAATGGCTTGTTCCGCCGCACGCCCGAATAATGCACCGAGCGCGCCACCAGTTCCTTGCCCGTGCCGCTCTCGCCCAATATCAACACCGGATAAGCGTGCTGGCTCACCCGTTCGATCAGGCGGTACACGCGCTGCATCTTCACCGAAACGCCGATCAAATCCGCGAATCCCGGCCGCGTCCGCAGCGTCTCGCGCAAGACGCGGTTTTCCTGATCCACGTCCAGCAGACGAATCATACGGTCCAACTTGCTGCGCAGCTCCGGGATGTGAAATGGCTTGGTGATGTAGTCCGCCGCCCCCAGACGCGTCGCCTCCACCGCGCTCTCAATCGTGCCGTACTGCGTCAGCACCAGCACCGCCGTCTGCGGATAGCTGGTGCGCACGCGCTTCAGCAGTTCCAGCCCGCCGATCTGCGGCACGCGCAAGTCCGTGATCAGAATATCCACCGGCATCTGATCCAGAATCTCCAGCGCCTGCTCCGTCGTCGAAGCCGTTCGCGTGCGCAAGCCCGAATCTGTCACCACGTCGTGGCATAGGCTCCTGGTTGCGTCCTCATCATCCACAATCAACACTGTCGCCGATATCGGGCGCTCCGATGTAAACACCTGTCCAACGGCCATGGTATTCGATCCCCTTTCCGGATTCGTTTCCCGAGTTCATTTGCAACACAAGCACCAAATGGGAACGTTTCCGGATCTGCCCGATCTAACAGTGTTTAGGTGTTGATTCGGCGAAGAGTGAGGAGCGGAGTGTAGAGTCGAAATGGAACAATTAACAAGTCCGTAATAGTACGCAGGCGGATAAGTCTATTTGCTCGTACATCATGCAACGTCGGGAACAGCGAAATTTCAATGCGGGAAAATCGCGACAACTGGCTTACAACTGGCGCCGCATCTCGTTCAATTGCCCTCGCCACGCGTCGCTCAACGCCTGCTTAGTGCCCGCCAGTTGCGGCCGTCGCGCCCGTCGCGAAGGATTTCGGCGCGGAATTCCCGGATAAATCGAGAACAAACAATCCATCGTTCGCAGAGCCAGCATAAATCAGCCCCGTCGCGCCAACCGCGACCAGCACCGGGAACTGCGCTTCGCCCGCGTGCGTCGCAACTCCCGCACCGCTGCGTTTCACACGCGCCCAAGTCGCGCCTTCATCCCGTGATATGCACAGCCCCGCCGATTGCATCGAGACGAGCCAGAAGTCCGGCGCTGTGAGCAGTCCGTCCGCGAGCCCTCCGGGCAGTCCCGCTTGCGCCTTCGCCCACGAAACTCCGGAATCGCGCGAAATGTAGAGGCCGGTCCGAGCCGCGGCCAGCAAGATGTTGTCGCTGGTGCATTCGACCTTTAGGGCTCCCCCCGATTCCAACGGAAGATCGTGCCAAGCCCACGTCCGCCCCGCATCTTCGGAAAAGACCATGCCGCCCGAAGATACCAGCCGGATTTGCCGCCCGTCACGCGACGCGCGCACCGAACCCACCGGCAACTCGCCCGGTCCAAACGCCAACTCCGTCCACGACCTGCCAGAATCGCGCGACACGAAAAGCCCCTGCTCGGTCGCCGCGAACCACGCCGTGTCGCCGAAAAACAAATCGTTCACCGCGGGCCGGAAAGCGCGAACTTCAGCGCGCGCGCCGCCAAAATCGCTCCGGGAATTCAGCGCTGAAGAAGAAGGTTCTGAAAGCGCTCCAACGTGCGTCCAAGTATTTCGTTGCGCGTCAAACCGCACCAGCCCACCCGATGCCAGCGCAGCCCACCAGCCCGCGGGCGAAGAAAAAATCTGCCGCACCGCTTCCCGGTCGAGTCCCGCGCTCATCGCCACCCAGCTCTTGCCGCCATCTTCGGTCCTCACCAGCGCATCCGGCGCATTCGCCAGAACCGCCGCCGCGCGCTCCGGGTCTTGCAGATCAATAGCCAGCGAAACGATGCGGTGATGATGGAATCCCTCGTTCGACGCGTGAAAGCTCGCTCCGCCGTCATCACTCGCCAGAACTCCGTGCTGTTCCGTTCCAAGCAACACACGTGATTCGGCGCCGCCATCGTCCGGGACTATCACCATCGAATTAATCACCCAGCTCCGCGGCGAAATCCGCCGCCAGGAAGCGCCGCCATCCATCGACTTCCACAGCCCGTCGGTCGTCCCGGCATACAAAATCTTCGGCCGCGCCGCGTCCTGCCGAATCACCGGCGTGCGCCGTGCGGAATACGGAATGCCTTCGAGTTTTTCCCAGGCGCCTCCGCCATTATTGCTGCGATAGATCCCAGAACACGCGCTGGCAAAAATGCGCCGCGGATTCTCCCGGTCCGTCACCAAGCTCAGGACGTCGGAATCATCAATCATTCCCGCATGAATCGCACTCCAGTGAGCGCCGCCATCCACAGTCTTCCACGGTAGATGGAACGTCCCAGCATAAATAATCTGCGGGTCGCGCGGATCAATCGCCAGCGAATCAAAATTGCGCAGCTCCGCGTCACCCACAGGAGTAATCCGCTGCCAGCTCTCGCCGGAATCGCGCGACAGAAAAACGCCATCGAGAGCGCCAGCCACAAGTATCGCCGGATCTGACGCCGCTTGCGCCATCGCCCGCACCGCATGCCCCGCCAGACCGGAATCGCGCCAGGTCTTGCCGCCATCGCAGCTCAAAAAAACTCCGCCAGCTTCGCCCGCAGCCTCGCGCGTCCATGTCGCTGCATACAGCCGCGCCGAATTTCGCGGGTCCACCAGAATCGCCGTCACCACGGCGTTTTGATTTTCCCCCACTCCACCCAGAGGTTCCCAATCGGCCCCAGCATCGCGCGACGTGAAAATCGCGCCATCGGTCGTTCCGAAATACAGCACCCCGGGATGCGCAGGATCGCTCGCGAGCGCCCGCACGTCCCCTCCCGCCGGACCCATCGCCTGCCAAACCTGCGCCTGCACCGGCAGCACACACACGCACGCCAATCCAAATAGCAAAATGGGAAACCACCGGAGGGACCTATTCATCGAAGTCATGTTCGGATACGGGACATGTACGTCCGGCAAAAAAATTTGCGGCGGAATCAGCGCGAGGACGTAGATTATTTTCGATTCGAAGCATCGGGCCGCGCCAACTCTGGCGGAGCGCAACAGCGAGATGCTCCCGGTACGCAACTTCTCAAATCAAAGCCACTACTCGCGAAAACTCCGCCGCCCGCAATTGCCACCGGGCATACTGCTGCTTCCGTTCTCCCCAATACTTGCAACAATCTCAAGGTTAACGCGAACTCAGTACGACGCGCCATCCGGAACAAACACTATATCCACCCGCCGATTCTCCTGAGCCCCCGCCTCTCCTGCCGCGGTCCGAACCTCCACGCGCGAAGCGTCCACACCCTTGTCCTGCAAATACTTCTGGGCACTCGCTCCACGCTCGGCGGCCAGCTTCGTGGCGCGCGCTTCCTTGGGATCCGCGTAACCCACCAGCACCACTTTCGACCGCGGATCGGTCTGCAACCGCACCGCGACGTCATCCAGATTGCGTTTGCAGACGTTGTCACTCCGCGCGCTGCCCGGCGAAAAATCACAAGCGCTCACCTTGCTCGCTTGCGGCGCAGCAGCCGGCGCTTGCACCGTAACCGCTGCCGTGCAATCGCAGGCGCTGTGCAATTCATTTTCCGCGCGTCCAGTCACAGTATAGGTTCCCGGCGCGAGCCCCGATGTATCCAATTGCACAATCGAGCCACTGCCAATAATCCGCCCGCCGTTGGCCAGCCACGTGAATCGTATCGCTGTCCCCGATGGGTCGTTCACATTCGCGGTAATCTCCGCGCGTTCTCCGGCCAATACGGTCGAACGATCCGCCGTGCAAGTCATGGTCGGCGCAGCGGGCGCAGGTTTCGGCTGCACGCTCACGTTTGCAGAGCAACTCGCGCTCTTGCCCGCGCCGTTATCCACGCGCGCCGTCAGCGTGTAGCTACCCGCGCCCGCACCACTGGAATTCCACCGCACGAAAGGTCCCGCTCCATCAATTGAGCCGCCCGTCGCGGTCCACTGGTAAGTCAAAGGAAAGCCGTTCGCATCGGTCGCGTGCGCAGAGGCCGTGATGTAATCCTCCGATCCTTCGCGCACCGCGGACCGGTCCACATCGCAAGTCGCCGTCACCACGTCCGGAGGCAGCGGCTTCGCCGGCCAGTGCGCCACGCCCACCTTGATCACGAATCCGTTGCGATCCCGATGATTCGTCAGGTCCAGCGAATAGCGGTAGCCCATATCCAGCGCGGCCCACTTCCAGGCGTACAGCCGGAACCCGATAATGTTGTCCACGGGATCGCGCGCGCCAAAGGTGGTGTTCTGAATTCCATTGCCGACGTACACCGTGCCGTCGTACTCCGTCATGATCTGAAAACGCTTCGTCGGAAAAATTATAAATCCCGCGCCCACCTGCATCTGATCAGCCAGGTTCAGCACCACGGTCTGAGGAACGCCACCGATCACCGCTGTATAGCTGGAGTCTCGTGTGAAACGGTAGGACCAGTTCGCCGTCGCAGTAATGCCGCCGTGAAAAAACGTCTTGCTGGCCTCCAAACCGATTCCGTAATTAAATTTTCCGTACTGCACCTGGTTCTGCAGCAGGTCCGTGAGCCCGGTTTTCGTAGGAAGATAAAAATCGCTGCGAATGGACAGACTGATCGGTTTGCCGCGCCGCTCCGAAAGCAGCCCAATCTTGAATCCCAAATCCACTTCCCCCACGCCGTGGCCGTTGTGCGATGCAAACGGCATATCTTCCACGTAAGCCGGCGGAAAACCGGTGGAAGGAATTATCGAATTGTAAATCGTGTTCCGGAATTGCGGGTTCGCCGCGTTCACCGGAGCCAGGCTCAGCAGGCTCGGCACTCCGACGTGAACGTAATCGTACGAATTCATCTGAAAAAATATCGAGAACCAGCGATTGACGCCATAACCCACCGAGGGAATCAGCTGCAGCGAAGTAATGTCACCTGGCATGCGCGAATATTTGTTCAATCCCACGCCCAAGGACCAGCCATGCTTGGGTAGGGTCTCGCCGGTTTCCAGCGTGAACAGTCCCGGATTGCCGTCCAGCGCGGGCATAGGAGTAAAATTCGGCTGTTCCGAATCCTCGTCGGCCGCCATTACCGCGTTGCCTTTGGCAGCGCCGGAATTAGGTTTGGGCGGCGCCGCAGGCGCTGGCACTGATGAAGATGAGGATGACGACGAGGAAGATGGCGCAGCAGCTGACGAACTAGCCGAACCGGCTGCAGCGTCGGACGTGCCCGCAGCAGGCGTGGAATCTGCCGAACCTGCGGCGGTCTTCGCGGTCGCGCCACCCACGGATGATGGACTCGACGCGGACTTCGCGGCCGTGGTCGTCGGCGCGTCCGGCTGACGAGGCTTGGTATCGTCGGCGAAACCTGCAGTCACCATAAATAACCCAGCCAACACAAATATCGCCGCTCGTTGTAGCACTTTCAAAGTCCGCCTCCTCAGCACAGCTACCGCCCCCTGGCACCGCGCTGACGATTCCACCCATTCTTTCCCCCGCTGGCGGCGTAATGAAAAAAACCACAGGACTCTTATGGGGGCCGAAAAACGGAGTATCGAGCGTGTCCTACCAAAACCCGCAAAACTGGGCGGATTATAATTCACGCCCGTCCGTTCCTGTACAGTTTTTTCTCAAACTTCGCCCGCTGCGGTCCCTGCGCCCAAAGCCGCCGCAAATTTCCACGATCCCGCCCACTCACGAAGCACAAACCGCGCTCGCCTTACCCTCGCCGATTTGCTATATTCAGTTCAATCGGTATCCGCTTTCGCCTCCAGCTGAAAGCGCCAAACTAAAATTTGGAGGAGTTTATGAAACGCTGGAGGATATTCGCATTTACGGCCGTTGTGTTGGCATTCTCGCCTATGGCAGCGCAAGCTCAATCGCAGGATTCCGCCTCGCAAGTCCCAGACGCGCCACCGGACGCTGCGCCGCGCGGCACCCGCTTCCTAGTTTCCCTGCAAACCATCATCTCCACCAAACAAGATAAAGTGGGAAAACAATTCCAAGCCCGCACCCTCGAACCGCTAGCAACGGCGGAAGGCGCCACACTGCCAGCAGGCGCCCAAATCCGCGGCCACATTGACAAAATTCAACCCGCCGGAAAAGTGGGCCGCGCGCGCCTCTGGCTCACCTTCGACGAAATCCACAGCCCCACAGGCTGGATTCCCCTGGTAGCCGACTTGATTGACGCCCCCGGAGTCCACTCCATACGCGTGCTCTACGATCGCGAAGGCGAAATCCGCGCCGCCAACAACACGCAGCAAGCCGCCGTCTTCGCCGCAGCCGAAGCCGCATTCGTCGGCGCCGAACCAGGAATCGCAAAAAAAGATAAACAAGACGCCGCTATGGGCGCAGCCATCTCCGCCGCCACCGCCTTTATGATCACCTCCGGCCTTGGGCAAGAACTGACCCTGCCGCAAAACATGAAGCTCGAACTAGTCCTCGAGCGCCCTCTTCGTCTCGGCGGGGCATAGCAGCTCTAGAACCGCAGCGTCAAAACAGCGCGGCAAATGATATGCGCGAGCGATTGCGCTCCGCTGCATATACCGCATCCCGTTAGTTGCCGAAGTACGCCTGACGCATCGCGCGCGATCCTTCGTCTCGTCGCACCTCAACAAACGCTTCATCAAATTTTAACGTCCGCGTAAACCCGCGCCCCGCTACGTGTGTGATCGTTTTGTCCGCCTGGGAGGGCCAAATACGTGAAGAGAAAATTCATTCCGATGGCAATCGTTGTCGCCGTAGCATCAGCACTGGCAACAGGAGCATTCGTAAGCGAAGCAACTGCGCAAGACGAAGATCGCAATCGTTCCGGCCGTTTTGAATTCGCACCCGATACTCTGGTGCTCAGCCGGAGCGTCTATACAGGCGACGCATCAACCGTAACGGTAGGACAGACTCTTCCGCCTGGCTGCGTTCCCGGCACTGTAACGCTCCCGCTCATCGCTGGCGGCACCACTACCGTAGCGATCCCCGCCGCCAGTTCTTCCGGCTGCAACGCCGCGATCGCCGACGGCACGTACCCCACGGTTTTTAACAACGACTCTGCCGATGCCAGCTTCGGCGTTACTTCCCCGATCTTCCTGGACAACATTACGACCGACGGCCAGCGCCTCGGCACGCTCCCAATTCCCAGCAACCAGATCGTAACCAGCTTCAGTTCGAAGTCGGAATTGGCCTTAAACCGTTCGCTCGACGGCAAATCCATCACCTTCGTCGGCTACCGCGGTGGTCCGGGATTTCTTACCGCTCCTAATCAGCTCGACGTCTCGAATTCCAACACGCCTGGCGTCGTGGATCCCAGCAATCCAGTGGTCTCGCAATACTACCGATCGGTAGCCGAGGTGGATGCCGGCGGCAACATTGAAATCACCGAAGGAAACGCCTACAGCGGGAATAACGGCCGCGCGGCGATCAAAGCCAATTGGACGTATTACCTGGTCGGCAACGACAATAACGGCGGCCTCTCCAAGAGCCAGCTCACCAAGACCCAAGTGGGAATCAAGCTGGTCAATTCAACTGGCGCCGAACTTCTCTTCCCGGGCCAGACACCGCCCTTGCCGCCCGACATCAACAAGATCGGAGATTTCGAAGTCACTCAGGTTGGCTACACCACAGCGGACAAGGCGGGAAAGGATAACAATTTCCGCGGGCTGACAATCTTTAACAACACCATGTACGTCACCAAAGGTAGCGGCAGCAACGGCATCAATACCGTCTACCAAGTCGGCAACGCGGGCGTACTGCCATCTGGAACCACTGCGGACCTCGCGGCATTGCCGATCACCATCCTGCCGGGATTCCCTACGTCGCTCGCCAGCGGCGTGGATCAGAATGGGAACCCGGCTCCCATCGCTTTTCCCTTCGGGATCTGGTTTGCCAACGCCAATACGCTATACGTCTGCGACGAAGGAGACGGCACGCTCGTCACCCCAGCAGTCAATGGCAACGTCGCGGATGCTGCCACCCTCGCGACGGCAGGCGTGCAGAAATGGAGCCTGGTGAGCGGAACTTGGCATCTGGATTACACCCTGCAGAATGATCTGAACATCGGCGTTCCCTACAGCGTCCCGAACTACCCAACGGCACTTAATCCCGCAACGGACGGCTGCCGCAATATCACCGGGAGAGTCCACCGCGATGGCACTGTGGACATCTATGCGGTGACCTCGACCGTGAGCCTCAGCGGAGATCAGGGCGCCGATCCCAATAAACTGGTGAAGGTCACCGACATTTTGAAAGCGACCACTTTGCCGAAAGCTGACGGTTTTTTTGGCATCGGCCGCTTCGTGACCATTCGTTCGGCCCAGGCCGGAGAAGTTCTTCGCGGTGTGACGTTCGCGCCGCAAGACCGCGGTGGCCGTGATGATGACGATCGCTAGCGCTGTCATTGTCGCAATCGCGATCGTAACAATTCAATAACCGCCGCATCGGTGTTCCGGGCGAACCATCGGTTCGCCCGGAACATTTTCCTGCAACGGCCAATTCTCGCTCTGAACCCGTCCCACTTCGGGAAGCGAACGGCGCCACGGTCGCAGTCTCCGCGACCTGCCTCAGACCCGCTCTCTTGGATTTCCGCCGTACTGCTGGTAGATTCGAAGTTCCGATGAACAACTCGACTCCCAACCAGCAGCGCATTCTGATCGTTGAAGACGAAGAAAACGCCCGCAAAGGTTACGAAGCGCTGCTACGCAAATGGAATTGGGAAATTCTCGGCGTCGGTAGCGGTGAAGAGGCCCTCGCGAAATTTCAGGAATTCCAGCCCAGCCTGATTCTCGCGGACGTCGAGTTGCCCGGCATGAACGGCCTCGATCTGCTCAAGCAGCTTGGCGACGACATTCTCCGCATCCCCGTCATCATCATTACCGGCCGCGGCAGCGACGAACGCGTCGTGCAAGCCATTGAAGCCGGCGCCTACTGGTACATCGAAAAACCGCTGAAGCCTCCGGTGTTGCGCGCGCTGCTCGAACGCGCGCTCGGCCACGTGCGCAATCAGCAAGCCGTCGTCGCGCTCACACGCGAACTGCGCACCGCCGGAAAACTCGGCACGCTCGTAGGCACTTCCGCGCCGATGCAAGACGTAATGCGCCAGGTGGAAATCGCCGCGCCCTCCACCGCCTCGGTTCTCATCACCGGCGAAACGGGCTCGGGCAAGGAAATGGTCGCGCGCTCGATCCACATACTCTCGCCGCGCGCCGATCGCCCCTTCGTCGCCATCAATTGCTCCGCCATCCCCGAATCGCTAATGGAAAGCGAAATTTTCGGCCACGAGAAAGGCGCATTCACCGGCGCCGCCGAACGCCGCATTGGCTGCTTCGAACTCGCCGACGGCGGCACGCTGCTCCTCGACGAAATCGGCGAGATGCCAGCGCAAACCCAGGCCAAATTGCTGCGCGTCCTGGAAGATCACAAAGTTCGCCGCCTCGGCAGCAAAGTGGAAACGCCCGTGGACGTTCGCGTCGTCGCGGCCACCAACAAAAATCCCGAACAGGCCGTCGCCGATGGACATCTGCGCCAGGATTTGTATTTCCGCCTGAACGTTTTCAACATCCATCTCCCTCCGCTGCGGGAGCACAAAGAAGATTTACCGCTCCTGGTGGATCACCTGCTCGCCGACATCTCCACCAAACACGAAAAGAGAGTCTCGGGCGTCGGCACCGACGTAATGGAACTCTTCAAGTCCTACCCGTGGCCCGGCAATGTGCGCGAGCTGCGCAACGTGCTGGAGCGTTCCGCCATCGCTTCCGATCGCGGCACCATCGCACGCCAGCATCTGCCCGCTGAATTTGGCCGCGTCACGGCCATGACCACTTCGGGCCTCGGCGGCCTGCGCTTCCCCATCGGCACCACTGTAGACGCCGTCGAGCGCGAGCTGATCCTGCAGACCCTCGGTGCCACCAGCCAGAACAAGACCCGCGCCGCTGAGCTTCTCGGCATCAGCCTGAAAACTCTGCACAATAAATTAAAAGAATACGAGGCGGGGCGACGAGATGCGTCTCAGCCTGAAAACTAAATTCACGCTGGCGACCTCCCTGCTCGTCCTGGCGGTGGTCACAACGGTGTCCGCCCTCTACATCGCGCGCCTCACGCGCCAGACGCTGCGCCAGGCCGATGACCGCGCCCGCTTCGTCGCGCGTCAGATCTATCTCGCCTGCCAAAATTCTTTAACCGACGCGGCCGCCCGCGGCGAATCCCCGGCTTCCTCCAGTCCCGCCGATTTGCGCGCCTACGTGCAACGCGCGCTCGACAACAGCAGCACGCTGAATTCCGTGATGGAGTCCGCCATCGGATATTCCCCCACCATCTACGAAATCACCATCAGCGATCTCGATGGAATCGTCCTGGTCTCCAGCGACGCCAGCCTGCGCGGCGAGAAAATTGCCCAGCGCCCGCCTGTCGATTCGCTTGAACGCGGCGGCTTTTTCCAGCAATTGCGCACTCTCTACGGTCCACCTCTGGTGTATGAAGATTCGCTGCCTTTCAATATCAATGGCCCCTTCGGCGACATCCGCATCGGCCTTTCTTCGGCGTTGATCCGCAACGAAATTTCGCCGGGCCTCGTCTCCGCCGGATATTATGCGCTGGCTTCCGTCTTGCTCTCCACTCTGCTGGCGCTCATCGTCAGCCGCGCTTCGCTCGCTCCGATCGATCGCATCTCCGCTCAATTGGATCGCATCTCCGCCGGCGAATTCGACCTCGAACCCGTCGAACGCAGCGACGAATTCGGCGCCGTGAGCACGAAAATCATCGGCATCGGAAAACAATTACGCGACGTGCGCGAAATTTTCAGCACCCTGCGCGAAAACCTCGATCAGGTGATGGGCGGCCTGGAAGACGGCCTGCTCCTTTTCAACGCGCGCGGCACCGCTGTCCTGGTCAGCCCCTCCGTCGAAAAATTTCTCGGCCAGCGCTCTGAAGTCCTGCGCGGCTTGCGCGTCAGCGAAATTTTTCCTCCCGGCCATCCCGCGCGCGAGGCCCTCGGCATCCAGGGCGACGAAGTCGGTCACATCGAAAATGCCGAAATCACCCTTGCCGGGCTGCACGGCTCGCAGCGCATCGGCCTCAGCGCGCAAGTGATCCGCGAGCACGGCCTGGCCATGGGCGCGCTCATCACCTTGCGTGACGTGGAATCCCTCGAACGCATCGGTAATCAGTTGCAAGTCTCCGAACGCCTCGCCGCGCTGGGCCGCGTCACCGCGGGCGTCGCGCACGAAGTGAAAAATCCTCTGAATTCCATGCGCCTCTGGCTGGAAGTTCTAAAGGCAAATATGCCCGTCGAGCCCGAACCGCAGCAGGCCGTCAAAATGCTCGACAGCGAAATTGACCGCCTCGATCGCGCCGTGAAAACATTCCTGAATTTCACCAAGCCGCTGGAAATCAAGCTGGAAGAAACCGATCTGCGCCTGCTGCTGGACGACGTGCTGGAAGCCGCGCGCCCCACCATCGCCAAAGCCGGCATCGTACTTCGGGTGGACTTGCCCGCGGAATTTCCACACGTCCTCGTCGATGGCCAGCTCATCCATCAAGCCGTGCTCAATCTCCTGCTCAACGCCAGCGACTTCACCAGCCCCGGCGGCTCCATCTCGCTCAACCTCAGCCGCCACGGCGATTTTGCCGTCATCGCCGTGTCCGATTCCGGCGCGGGTATCTCCCCCGAAAATCAAAAGAAAATTTTCCAACTGTTTTTTACAACCCGTCCTGGAGGTACTGGTATCGGACTCGCGAACACTTTTCGGTTTGTGCAGTTGCACAACGGTCGGATAGAATTTGAATCGGAGCCCGGACGCGGCACCATCTTTCGCTTGGAATTACCGCTGGCGCGTTCCCTGGAAGCGCCAACAGGAAAACACCGCGACTTCGGGCAGCCTTTCGCTGAAGAGAAAAGATAGCGATAAGGAACAGACGCCAGAGGTTCGGCATCGGAAGCTGCAAGTCAGAAACTGTTAGAATTTAAAAGTTAGAAGATAAATGCCCAGCCGAAAAACAGAATCCGCTTTGCTGGCAGCCTTTTTTCTCAGCGGGCTGTCATTCAGCGTGACGGGGTGTGACCGCACGACGGTGAAAGCCGCCGCGCCAGTCACTGCCGCGCCCGCTCCTTCCGCAGCGGATTCCAAGCCGATCACCAACGTCGCGCCAGACACCGACGCTCTACCCCCAGTCGAAGCCGTCGCGCCTCCCCCGACTCCCGCCGCCACGACCGCAGCCCCTCTGCCGGTCGAGCCGGCGCACACCAAGCCGCCACCACCTCCTCACCGCCAACCCGCCGAAGCATCCTCGGACACTCAAGCCGAGCAGCCCGCGCGCACTCCACCGCCGCAAATCTCGCCGCAACTCTCCCCCGGCGATCAGGCCAGCCTGCGCCGCAGCACCGGCGATGACATCAACGTCGCGCAGAAAAATCTGCAGCAGGCCACCGGCAAAGTCCTGAACGCCGCGCAACAGGATCTGCAGGAAAAAATTCGCAGCTTCCTCGCCCAATCCGACGAAGCCGGCAAAGCCGGCGACTGGTCCCGCGCCCAAACCCTCGCGCAAAAAGCCCGCCTCCTCTCCGTCGAGCTCGTTGACTCGCTTTGATGCGAAATTCGCATCCCACTCCACTTTGCTGCAAAGAAATTCGCCCCTGCCTCGTCGAACACTATCCGCACAACAATTCCTGATAATATGAATCGATGGGCGCTTACGACGCAGTCATCGTTGGCGGCGGTCTGATCGGCAGTTCGATCGCCTTCGAGCTTTCCTCCGAAAAATTGCGTGTCGCGCTGCTCGATCGCCAGGAGCCCGGCCGCGAAGCTTCCTGGGCCGCTGCCGGAATGCTCGCGCCTGGGCCGGATTCGTCCGACGCCACGGCGCTCGTTCCACTGGGCATAGAAAGCCTACGTCTCTACCCTGAATTTATCGTCGCAATCGAAAGAGCTTCCGGAAAGTCCGTGGATTTCACGCGTAATGGCACCTTCGAAGTGTTTCGCGGCCCCGAAGCTGAAATCGCCCGCAATAAAATGGTCGCCGAATTTCACCACCTTGGGTTGGCCGCTGGGGCGATGTCAGCAGACGAGGCTCGCAAACACGAATCATCACTTGGCGCGAACACCGGCGCGGTAGCCTGGCTCCCCGAAGAAGCAACGGTAGACCCGCGCCTGCTCGTAGAAGCTGTGCTCGCGGCCGCAAAGCTAAGCGGCGCAGAAATTCGAGCCAATTGTGCAGTGGATGCCCTGCTCTATGAAGGAAAAGCGTGCACAGGCGTGGTTGCAGCCGGCCAGAAAATCTCAGCCAAACAAATAGTCATCGCCGCCGGAAGTTTTTGCGGCACCATCTCGGACCCCGCGCGCGAAGCGCACCAGCAACCGCAACTGCAGCACTACGCCCCTGTGCATCCAGTACGCGGCCAAATGCTGGCCCTGCGTTCGGAAACCGTGCAGCTGAAAAAAGTTCTGCGCTCGCAGCACGGCTACCTCGTCCCGCGCCGCGACGGTCGCATCATCGCCGGCAGCACGCTCGAAAATTCCGACTTCGTAAAACAAGTCACGCCGCAAGGCGTCCGCCAGATTCTCGATGCCGCGCTTGAACTGGCTCCCGCCCTCGCCGACGCGAAAATCGTGGAAGAATGGTCCGGCTTGCGCCCCGGCACGCCCGATCTTCTGCCCATCATTGGTCCCACCGATATCACAGGCCTATGGCTAGCCACCGGACATTACCGCAACGGCATTCTGCTTGCCCCCGCCACCGCAAAAATTATGCGCGATTGGATCGTCACCGGAAAATCAAGTTTCAAAGCGGAGAGTTTTTCGCCACTACGTTTCACGACAGCCAAATCTCACTCGCGCGCTAATCGCAGTGCTTCGGGAACCTGAAACAGCAAACACAAATCTAAAATGGATCCTTATTCCGCACAGGCTCGCGGTTCGACGGCCCCGCCAGGGACGACGCCTGCCCCGGCCCGGCGAACTGCACTTTATCCGCATCCAGATACAGCGAACGGTCAATCACCGCTTCCACTGTAGAGCCGCGCGGCATCTCCGCATCCGGCCCACGCGTCAGCAGCACCGCCGCCAAACCCACCGCTGCTCCAGCGGCCGCGCCGATCCCCACGCCTCTGCCGCTTTGCGTCGCCAGGCCCCCGATGCCGGCTCCCGCCGCCGTGGTCTTCGCGATCGTTCCGATGTCGTGCCCTTTTTCTGAATCGCCGACGATTTTCCCTTCGCTGTCCGTAGTTTCGTTTCCGCCCGTACCGACGCCGCCCGGCACCGCGTTGAGGTTCACCATGTAAGCGTTCGGCAAAATCATCGTGGTCAACTTGATCATCAATTCGCCGCGCCCTTTCACCCGCCCCGGCCGCTTCGATTCCGTCACTTCTCCGCTCACGTACGATCCCGCCGGGATCACTACTTTCCCGTCAATCATCACCGGAAACAAAGTCTCGAAATACACCGGATCGCCCGGCCGCGCGCTTCGCGTGGATATCGCATTGTGCAGCACTAACGGAATGTGCGTTCCGGACGGCACCATGATCTTCACAGCAGGTGTCGCTATCGGAACTACGGGCGCACTCGTACCAGCCGGAGCACTCGCAGTCGAACTCGCGCCGCCCGCCGTAGCAGCAGCCGAACCCGCAGCGGCCGGCGCACCAGACCCAGTCGGCGGAGGAGCAGGAGCAGCCGCTGCTCCCGAAGCGGACGCACCAGTTGTTGGATCTGCAGGTTTCTGTGTCGCGGGCTGGCTCGCAGCAGAAGCAGCAGGCGCCGGAGCCGGCGGCATCGGCCCCGTTTCTTGTGCTGCTAAAGGCAGCGCGCATTCGGCGACGAGGAACAACAGAAGGGCGTGCGCCATGCAAAGCGAGCTTTTCGTCATCGGTCCCCTCTTCACCATCATCCGGTAAGGCCTACGTAACTAATAAGGATGCCGACCCGCGTCCAGCGAGATGTATCCCAGCAGGATGTACCAAGCATAAACCTCCCGCCTCCCCGCTGCCACGCTTTCCTTCCCCCAACCCGGCCCAGTCGTCCCACCGCCGCAGCACCCGTGTACGACTAAGACACCGCCAAAATCATCCCCTCCCGACTACCGATATAATGGCTCTTGAGGCCTCTCGTGGCGCCCCTCCACATTGCCCAACTTCGTGCGCCGTCCTCCCTTCGGCGCAAGACTCTCCTGATAATCGGCATCACTATGCTCGGCTTGGTCGGTGGCCTCTTTGCAATCTCCCGAATCGTGCTCATGCGCGGCTTCGCCCGATTGGAAGAGGATTTCGCCGGGCGCGACATCTCCCGTGCCTCCAGCGCCCTATCGAACGAACTGAACACGCTCGACCAGACCACCAGCGAATATGCCACGTGGGATTTGACCTACGAATACGCCAAGGGCCAGCGCCCAAGTTACGTCAAAACCGAATTCCCTGCCCCCACGTTTCAGGAACTGAAGATCAGCTTCGTGTTCATCTTCGACGCCCATGGCCGCAAACTCTTCTCCCGTGGCTTCGATCTGACCAACGGTGGCGAAATGCCCGTACCGGCGGGCCTCGATGATCACCTCAAGCCCGGCTCATTGCTCCTTAACCTGAAAGATGCCCAAAGCAAAGTCGCAGGAATTCTCGATCTTCCCGGCGGACCGGCTCTGGTGGATTCCCGGCCGATTCTTGCGAGCGATGCCACCGGACCCATCGCAGGTACCGTGATCATGGGCCATCTGCTCGATGCCGCCGAAATCAAGCATCTCGCCGACCTTACGCTGATGCCCCTGGACGCACAGACCCTCTCGTCCGTCAATCTGAGTCCCGATTTCCGCGTCGCAGCCGCCGCCATTTCCAAAGGTTCTCCCCATTTCATCCATCCCCTCAACTCCGAGTCTCTCGCCGCTTACGCGGTACTCGATGACATCTACGACCGGCCCGCGGTCATCATCCGCGTGCTCCTGCCTCGCACCATTTACGAGCAAGGCCGTACCAGTCTGGTCCAGTTTCTGCTGTTGCTGATCGCCGCGGGCTTCGTCTTCGGCGCGGCCACTCTCTACCTTCTCGAGCGTTTCGTCATTTCGCGCATCGCCAACCTCACCGAAAGCATCACCCAGATCGGCGCCAGTGGCGATCTTGCCGCGCGTCTCGATGTCCCCGGTCACGACGAACTCGCGTTCCTGGGCGTCGCCATCAACGGCATGCTCGAAGACCTCGAAAAATCTCAGATCGAACGCCACGAAGGCCGCGCGCGGCTCGCCGTGATGATTGAGCGCATGCCTGCCGTGCTTTGGACTACCGACAAAGAACTGCGCTACACCTCCAGCATGGGTGCCGGCCTCGATTCACTGGGCGTCAAGTCCGGCGGCCTCACCGGCAAGACACTCTCTGAATACTTTCAGACCGACGATCCGCAACACCCCTCCGTCGCCGCGCACTGGCGCGCTCTGGCAGGCGAAGCACTCACATACGAATTACATTGGCAGAAGCGCATTTTCGAATCTCACGTGCGTCCGCTGCGCGGCCCCGACGGCGAAATCGTCGGCGTGATCGGCGTCGCGCTCGATATTACCGACCGCAAACAGCTCGCCGACCAGCTGCGCCAATCGCAGAAGTTGCAGGCTGTCGGCGAACTCGCAGGCGGCGTCGCCCACGATTTCAATAATCTGCTCATGGTGGTAAAGGGCCACGCGGAAATGCTTGCAGACCGCCTGCCCCGCGATTCCGCCGATCGCCAGAATCCCGCGCTGCAGAACGTCGAACAGATTCAGCAAGCCGCCGAACGCGCCGCCGCGCTCACGCGCCAACTGCTCGCCTTCAGCCGCATGCAGGTATTGCAGCCGCGCGTTTTGGATTTGAACGAAGTCGTCGCCGGCATGATTCAAATGGTTTCGCGCGTCATCGGCGCGAATATCGAGCTCGCATTCCTGCCCGGCGCGAATCTCGGCCGCGTGAAGGCCGACCCCAGCCAGATCGAACAGGTCGCCCTGAACTTGGTGGTCAACGCGCGCGACGCCATGCCCGATGGCGGGCGCTTGACCATCGAAACGTCCAACGTTCAGCTGGAACGCGATTACGCCACGCAGCACGCCGTTGTGGACCCTGGCCCCTACGTCATGCTCACCGTCAGCGATTCTGGCACCGGTATGGACGCCGCCACCAAGGCCCGCATCTTCGAGCCATTTTTCACCACCAAGGCGCAGGGTCGCGGTACTGGCTTGGGGCTCGCTACGGTATACGGTGTCGTAAAACAAAGCGGCGGCTACGTCTGGGTGTACAGCGAACTCGGCCACGGCACAACTTTCAAGGTGTACCTGCCGATGGTGCAGGCGCCTGCGGAAAAGACAGCGCCAGAAAAAACCGTCCAGGGCCACGAGCCCGGCACCGAAACGATTTTGTTCGTCGAAGACGAACAAAGCGTTCGCGAGCTCGTCAGCGAATATTTATCGGCCCGGGGTTATCGGGTTCTGGACGCGTCCGACGGACAGCAAGCCCTGGAAATCGCTGCCGCCCACTCCGGAAAAATTCAGCTGCTCATCACCGACGTGGTCATGCCGCGCTTGAGCGGCCGCGAACTCGCCGCGCGCCTCGCCGCCACCCGCCCTGACCTCAAGGTCCTCTACATCTCCGGCTACACCGACGACAGCGTCTTCCGCCACGGCGTCCTGCAAGGCGGCATGGACTTCATGCAAAAGCCCTTCAACCTGAAAGCGCTGGCCGCCAAAATCCGCGAAGTCCTCGAACGCGTCCCCATTAACTCCTGACGCCAAAATTTCCCTTTCTGACTTTGTAGCGGCCAGCTTTAGCTGGGCGCCTTTGACTTTGACCGTGAATCTGATTTTGACAGTGTAGCGACCGCCTGCGTTTATTAAGCGCGCGTCTTTCCCTTGCACGGGGCGCAACTGCCTCGCACACTCAACACAAACAAAAAGCCCGCCCTCCTTGTCCAAGGAGGGCGGGCTTCTGTTTTTACTCTTACTCTTGCTCCGTCGAAAAACGTCGCAAGTCCTATGGAGTCGTTATCGTCACGCTGATCGCCGTCGCGACCCCGTCATAGTTTTGATCGCCGCTGTAAGTCGCGGTAATCCCATCCGCTCCCGCCGGCAGGCTCGTCGTCGAAATGGTCGCGGTCGCCGAGGCCAGACCAGTATTCGGATCGCTGCTGCCAGTAACGGCAACCGTTCCCAGTTTCTTTCCGCCAGCTGTGAACGTCACCTTGCCGGTCGGCGGATTGCCGAAGCTGCTCGTGCCCACCGTCGCCGTCAGCGCCACGCTCGCGCCCACCGCCGCAGTTGCCGGGCTGGACGTGAGCGTCACTGACGTCACACCCTTGGTGATCACGAACGACATGGGCTTCGCCTCGTTCGGCAAGAAGCTCAAATCGCCAGTGTAAGTCGCACGAATCGTGTGCGTCCCCACCGAGAAAGTGTTGATCGAATTCGGCGTCAGAGTATTTCCCTCGGAATTCAGCCTGAACGGATTTCCCGAGACCCCCCTGCCGTCGTCCGTCAAAATCACGCTTCCGGTCGCCGTCCCGAACCCGGACCGTCCCGCTACGTCCGCGCGCAGGAACACGATGCTGCCGTACCCACCGCCGGTAAACGGCACTTCCCCCGTTTGCTGTGCGTTCAGCGAGAAGAACGAGATGGTCGTAGTGCTCGGCTCCGGCAATACAAAAATCGGCACCGCATTCGAATCGCTGTGCGCGAATGTCCCGTCGCCAAAGTAATCCGCCGTCACGGACGAAGGACCGCCGGGCAACAGATGCGTGGTGGTCTTGATCGTTCCGTTGGCGCCCAGCGTCAAATCGCCAGCCGGATTCTGATTGTTTGTTTTCAATGCAATTTGGCCAGAGGGCGTGCCACCGTTCGCGATCACCGCCACGTCCACATTCGCCGCTTGCCCGTGCACCAGGAATTCAGGGCTCACCTTCAGCAACGTCACCGTCGGCGTGAACGTCACCGACTTCCAGTTGTTCACCAGGTTCGCGGCGTTCACCGAGCCTAGGCCCGTCGTCAGGTCGTACCCGACTCCGGACGTGTATCCCGTGAGCACCCCGATTGGCAACGTGCCTTCGGTCCCGCAGTTTGGGGAACCCTTGGCGCACGGTACCGCGTTCGTGTCGGCCGTGATGTCGTTGAATATGCACGAAGCGGCTGGTGCCGTCGTCAATATCGCATTGCCATTCACGTTGCAGTTCGCCGGATTTTGTTCCGCCGCCAACTTGTAAAGCACGAAGTTGGCATTTCCCTGCCGCGCATGCGTCTTCTGGTTCACCAGCGCCAGAATTCCCGCGAACGCTGGCGACGATACCGACGTCCCGCCAAATCCCGCGAAATCCTCAAACGGCGGATTCAGATCGCACATTCCCGTCGGGCTCAGGTCAGCTTCGCAAATGATGTAGAACGATCCCAGGAATCCGTTACTGGCAAACAAGGAAACGTCCGGAATGTCTCGCACGCTGTCTGCCGGCACGCCCACTCCCGTCTGCCAGGAAGGTTTCGCATATCCTCCCGTGCAGCTCGCGATGTGCGTTCCATCCGACGAAATGCAACTACTCGCCCCGCCGCTCCCGCCGACGATGTTGAGGAACCCTGCGGCGCTTGCGTTGTTGCAAGTGGCTATCGGGTCCGCTGGGAATCCGATGAACGCAAAAATCGAGTTCGCGCAGCTGTCGTTCCACGGCAGTTCCGGAATGTAACTCAGCGCCGAAGCCTGCGTCGTCGGATCGTTGGTCGCGCTCCAAAATGCCGCCGGGTTGAAGAAGTTTCCGCCGAAGTCCGTGCCGCCGACCGCGATGTCGAACGGCGTGGACGCATCGCCGCTGATCGCCAGACCGTCGCGCGCTCGGGTAGCCGTGTCAAAGTTGTCGCATCCCGCGGAACCGCCGTCTCCCGCCGAAACGAATGCGCTGATGCCTTCCGCCGCTGCTTGTTCCCACACTGCGTTCCAGAATTGGTTTCCCGCCGTGCCCAGGTGCAGCTCGCACTGCCCGAAGCTCATGCTGGAAATCGAAGCGATGTTGTTGTCGGCAATGTACTGCGCAGAAAGCGCGATACCTTCCGTGGTATTCGTGCTCGAAGAAACGACCATCTTGATTTTCGCATTCTTAGCCACCGCGCCCGACCAAGTCACGTCAATCACGGCCTCCGGTTCGACGCCCGGATCAATCCCCGGATCCGGCCCGTCCAACACCACTTCCGGGTCGTTCACCGGCAGACCGAAAAGCGCGCGGAAATTGTGTACGTCCGACACGTTGATATTCGATTCCTGGACGATGGCGATTGTTTCGCCTCTTCCATCAATTCCGGCGTTCCACAACGGCAGCACGTTGTAAATCGTCGCGAAGTCCGTGGGACCGAGCCCAAATTCAGCTCCGCCATCGAAGGTGAATTGCGGCCCGCTAATCTGCGTCGTTTGTCCGGTGCCCTTGTCGCGCCGGTACAGCCCCGTGTAATGGGACGTAGGCTTGGCGCGGAAATCGTGCAGCGATTTTACGCCTACCACCACGGCAGCCAGCGCCGCCGGAATCTGCGGGTCGCTGGAATTGGCCCAGTGCTCTTCGCCGTTCACTGAATAGTGATGGATCGTGGTGTGAAACGCTTCCTGCACCTGCGACGCCGTCCCTGAGAACTCAATCACGTGGCGCCCCGGCGATACATTCGCCACCTCAAACCCATGCGACTGCAGCCACGTCGTAATCGTTTGAATGTCCTGGTCGGAGGGGCCGAACATCTGCCCGTACTGTTGCGGCGTCAGCCAATTATGAAAGTTAGGCGAACCTTGATTCTGTTGCTCCGCCAACAGCTGCTTGATCGCTGCTTCTTGCGCCGGCGTGTGCTGCAGCACCAGCAGCATGCGATTCATCGGCAGGCCACCGGGCGCTTCGCCACGATCGAACTGCGGCGCCGCCATCGGATGTGTGTTGCCCTTCAGCGTCACCAGATTTTTTTCATCCACGGCCTGCGCGATTCGTGATTGCACGCTTGCCAATTGCCCCATCGTCACTACCGCCGCGCTGAAAATCAGTGCGCACACCACTGTAAATCCCGTAATAAATTTGATTCGCATCGAAATTTCTCCTGGTATCGAACACACGCACCCAATCACACCAGGGAACACGCCCGCCCCTCGCGGTTCATGTGCCAAGGTAGTGACGAGCAATTAATAGCAAGCGCGATGCGATGTCAAGCGAACAAGCCGAGAAGACAAACTTTTTACAATCTGGCGGAATTAAGGCCTAGTACTCATGGCTACGCATGCGACCGCTGCTGCGGTCATAGCGCGCCGCGTGCTCGATTGATCTTCTGTGAATGGCGTATAACAGGAAGAAATAAATTGGGGCCGCAAACGCCTGCGGTCCGTGGCGTCTGCGCAACCGTTAAGTCAGAATCACGGTCTGTCCCGTTAAATCAAACCGCTTCCGGCAACGGATGTTCCGGCAAGCCACCATATCGTCCATTCGCACCATGTACGATCGCGCCTTCGCAAATTTCGCGCGATCGTCTTCGTTCCCGCCCGGAGGCAGCGCGCCCTTTTTCGTCCGCGCCATCCAACGCACTGGATAAACTCCCTCTTCCCGGCAATGCGGACATACAAGCGTCATCTGCTTGGTTTCGGGCTTCTCGTCGTAATATCTTTTTTCATCCATGCGTTCTAGCCCGCCTGAGTTTTGAGTGGCACTTCGTCCAGATTCACAAATTGTATGCCCGCGTCGCGCCACCGCGGCAACCAATATTCCAGCGCCTTCACCACGTGACCGCGATTCCCTTCCAACACGCGATGATCTCCATCGTGTAACAGGACGATATCCCCGCCACGCGCCCCGCGCAAGCGCTGAATGACTGGCTCGGGTGCGTCCGTCCGCCAATCTTTCGCGGCGACGTTCCACATTGCCACACCAGCCCCGCCGCGTCGCCGCACAATTCCGTCGAGCAAAGGGCTGCGATATCCGTACGGCGGCCTCATCCATCGCGGTTTCTTTCCGGTCGCCGCCACAATCGCATCGTCGCAAAGCTCGAGCTCTTCCGTGATTCGTCGCGGTGATAAAAATGTAAGCGACGGATGCGTTTCCGTGTGATTGCCGATCGCATGCCCGCGCTCCGCAATCTCCCGCGCGAGAGCCGGAAACGCCCGCACGCGCTGCCCAATCAGAAAAAATGTCGCCCTAGCGTTGTATCGCTCCAGAAGCTCGAGTATCCCCGGCGTAACAACGGGATTCGGTCCATCATCAAATGTGATCGCCATGCACGACGTATCCTTCAATCGTTGCAACGTCGACCCGAAAAGCTGCGATTCCGGCGCCAGCGTCCCCCACGCAAACAACCCACCCGCAGCACATACGCCGGCCACCCCAAACCAAGCTGGATTGATCGTCATCCCACCTCAAATCTTCGCATGCGCACAAGCGGTGTGCCAGCGAATGTGGAATTTCCGCCACCGCGTCCACATACGTTGGGATTTCGCCAATCCATTTGCTACGATGGCCCCGTTCGTAAGCACAAGATGCCGACCACTCCATCAACACCACGCCAAAAAATCCCCGATTGGTTCCGCTGGCTCGCTCTGCTCTCGCTCGTCGCCTGGTTCGCAGCCTATTGGCACGCCTGGGGCCCCGCGAATTTCCTCCATCTCTGCGACATCGCCGTAATCCTTACGTGCATCGGTCTCTACACTAACAACGCGCTCCTGATTTCCAGCCAAGCTGTCTCCTCAGTACTCATCGACATTGTGTGGACCCTCGACGCGGCTGCCAGGTTATTCTTCGGCGGTCACCTGATCGGCGGCACAGAATATCTCTTCGACGCTACCACTCCGCTCTGGGCCCGCCTGCTATCGCTCTTCCACATCGTCCTGCCCTTCATCCTGCTCTGGTCGCTCAGCCGCCTCGGTTACGATCGCCGCGCATGGAAACTGCAATCTGCCATCCTGCTACCAGTTCTGATCGCCTCGCGCTTCGTCACTCCCGACCAAAATCTCAATTTCGCGGTGAAAGATCCCTTCCTCCATCGCTCCTACGGCCCCGCTCCCACGCATCTCGCCATCACTTTCCTTTTTCTCGTCTTCGTGGTCTATTTCCCCACCCACTTGTTCTTCAGCCGCCTGTTTCCGCCCGCCGAATCCCTGGTACAAAACGGGCTCCGGGATCACCGGTAACAAATCCGAACCCTCGGGCGTATAGAATATGGATCGCCTGTCCGCGTCAGGAGTTTCATGAAAGCCACCGACTTCGAATTTCGCAATCGCTTCTGGATCTTCGGCCTGATCTTCGGCGTCGGATTCTGGCTCTACGCGCTCGATCGCGTTAACGCGATTCAATACCTCATCAACATCACCATTGGCGAAAATTCACCTCACGCAGACTTGATGGCGCGCTGCGCCCTCGCTTTCGCGACATTGCTCATGCTTCTCACCGCGCTGCTGCGCACTTGGGCCACGTCCTATCTGCGCACCGACGTGATGCAGGACCACGACCTGCACGCGGAAAAAGTCGTCGCTTCCGGACCCTATCGCCACTTGCGCAATCCGCTCTACTTTGGAAATATTCTGATGGCCTTCGGCATGGGCCTGCTAGCTAGCCGCGTGGGATTCGTGGTAATCGTGGTAGGAAATTTTATTTTCTGCTTGCGCCTGATCGGCCTGGAAGAATCCAACCTGCGAAAAGAACAGGGCGAATCCTACATCGAATTCTGCCGCCGCGTCCCCAGGCTGTGGCCGTCGCTGCAAGCTCGCCTGCCGGACAGCGGACTAAAGCCTCACTGGCAACAAGCCTTCGTAGGCGAGCTCTTCATGTGGGGATTTTTCGTAGCAGTAGCAGTCTTCGCCATAACCCTAAACACAAAACTTCTCTGGATTATATTAGCCGCATCCGTGGTCGCGTACATCGCTTCCAGCTACTTGCTCGAGGCGCGAAAAAAAACAAAAATATCTTCGTAGCAAACGGCGAGCCACATTCCCTCGAATTAGCCATTACTCCGTCTGCCGTATCGCCCGCAAATCAATCCCCAACTGCTGGCACTTCTTATAAAGATGACTCCGCTCCAACCCCAAAGCCTTCGCCGTATTCGTCATGTGATGATGATGCAATTTCAGTTCCGTCAGCAAAGTCTCGCGCTCGAATGCCTCCACGCGCTGCGCCAAAGTCCCCATCTCCAGCGCAATTCTCGCCGAAGCCGTTCCGCCGCCAATAGAGCCAGACGCACCCGCCGCGGCGGGCAAAGCCCGCTGCACCGTCTCCGCCTCTACCATATCCCCTGGAGCCAACAACAAAACTCGCTCCACCACATTCCGCAATTCCCGCACATTCCCCGGCCACGAATAACGCTCCAATTCCGCAATCGCGTCCGCCGACAACTTTCGCAGCTTCCAATTGTTCTGCTCCTCCAGCTGCCGCACGAAATGTTCCGCGAGCACGCGTACATCCTCGCGCCGCTCGCGCAAAGGCGGCAATACAATCGGAAACACAAACACGCGATGATACAAATCCTCGCGAAAAGTTCCCGACCGCACTTGCTCTTCCAGATTGCGATGCGTCGCCACCACCACGCGCACGTCCACCGAAAATGGCTTGTCGCCTCCGACACGCTCGATCTCGCCCTCTTCCAACACGCGCAGCAATTTCGCCTGCATGGTCATCGGCATATCGCCAATCTCATCCAAGAACAGCATGCCATGGTGCGCCTGCTCGAATTTCCCGGTGTGGCGCGAAGCCGCCCCAGTAAACGACCCCTTCTCGTGCCCGAACAACTCCGTCTCCATCAGCTCCGAAGGCACCGCCGCGCAATTAAGCGAAATGAACGGTCCACTCCGCCGCCCGCTTTTTTCGTGCAGTGTGCGCGCGATCAATTCCTTGCCCGTGCCAGTTTCGCCGCGAATGCACACCCGCGTTTCGCTCGCCGCCACGTGCTCCACCTGCGCCATCACTTCTTTCATCGCCGCGCTGGCCCACACAATGTGATGCCGGCCGAGCCTGCGCCTCAAATCGCGATTTTCTTCCTCCAGATGCCGCACCCGCAGCGCGTTCTCGACCGTAAGCAAAAGCTTTTCACTGGAAATGGGCTTCTCCAGAAAATCGCTCGCGCCCAGTCGCGTGGCCTTCACCGCCATTTCTATCGAAGCCTGCCCAGACATCATCACCACTGGCGAAGCCAAACCAATCACCTTGAAATCCTCCAGCAACGCGATCCCGTCGCGCCCCGGCATCACCACGTCGGAAAGAATCAGGTCGAAGCGCTCGGCCTTGGCCAATTCCAACGCGCGAGCAGCATTGTCGCAAACGGTCGCATCGTGCCCTGCCAGCCGAAAAGCTCGCGCCAAGGACGCCAGCGTATTCGCGTCATCATCAATAATCAAAATGTGGGCTTTTGCAGACACGGGAGGCTATGCCTCGTCTTCTTTTTTCTCGAAAACCATCGGGAAAGTCTGCGCCTTGTGCGGCGGCTTGATTGGCAGGTCAATATGAAAAGAAGTCCCCACGCCAGTTTCGCTCTCAACGGAAATTCGCCCGCCGTGATCCGCCACCACCGCTTGGACGATCGCGAGGCCGAGGCCAGTTCCGTGCCGCTTGGTCGTGTAATAAGGCGTAAAAAGCCGCTCGGATTCTTCCGGCGTCAGTCCCGTGCCAGTATCTGAAATTTCCAGCGTCACTTCACCATCTTTATGCGCGGTGCGCAACATCAGCACGCCGCCCGCCGGCATCGCGTCCATCGAGTTCAGCACGAGATTTTCAATCGCCCTATGCAACAGCGTCGCGTCCGCCTGAATCAGCGGCAGGTCATCTTCCAGATGCAGCTCCGGAGTAATCGCAGGACGCCCCACCGCGCTGAATTGTCCTTCAAATAGTTTCACCACGGTGCGCACGATCTCGTTCAGGTTCACCGAGCTCAGTTCCGGCTGCGGCATCTTCGCGAAATCGCTGAACCGCCCCACAATTGCCTTCAGATTCTCGATCTCCACCAGCAATATTCCCGTGGATTCCTGAAACACTTCTTCGAACTGCGGGGAATTCTGCTCGCGCGCCTTGCGCAAATTCTCCACGGTGGTCTGCAGCGGAAAGAGAGGGTTCTTCAATTCGTGCGCCAGCCGCCGCGCCAGTTCCCGCCACGCCGCCACCCGTTCCATCTGCACCAATTTGTCGCGCTGCTCCACCAACTGCTCGGTCATCTTATTGAACGACGACGCCAGCTGCCCTATTTCGTCGCTCCCGCGCACATTCACTCGCGCGCTCCAATTTCCATCCGACACTTCCTGCGCGCCTTCCGCCAGTTTCTGCACCGGGCGCGTCACGCGCGCGGCGCCCCACCAGCTCAACATCAATCCGAAGAGCAATCCCACCGCCACCACGCCCAGCGCCAGCCAGCGGATCCGCCGCTCCAAAGTCACTACGGCGCGTTGCGAGACGCCCACAAATAACACGCCCAGTAATTCTTTCGAGCGCCCCTGTAGCGGCACAGCGTGGAACATTTCCGCGCTCGCCGCATCGATGCTCCAGCGAATCTCCGTGGACTGCTCCACCGGGCTGGCCTTTTCTTTCGCCACCAGCGGCGCAAAGCGGTTTGCATCCGGCGCCGGCCCGTCCGCGTCCAGCAGATTCGCTTCCTGAAATTCCGGATCCAGATTCAAATAAAGCAGCGCGCGCATATTCGCGGGCAGCACCAGAGAAGCCAGAAATTCCTTGCCCAGCCGCTCACCGCCCACCACGTACAAATCCCGATCGCCCACGCGCACCGTAGCCACCGAAAGCAGTGCCAGCACCGGCCCCGCTTCCGTATCAAGCTTCGTCAGGAACGCGCCGCGCGCCGGCCAATCCTCCGGCTTGGTCACCCACTCCATTTTGTAATTGAAACGCGCCGGAGATTCCTGCGAGGAAATAATCGTGCCATCATTGTTCACAAAATCCAGCAAATCCAGCTGGTGCGATTTCGATACGCCGTGCGCGTCGTTCACGTACACCGACACATCCGCATTCGGCCGGCTCAAATCAATCGCCATCCGCACGGTAGGCTCCGCGTCGGCGATGCCCTTCACGCTCTCGACTACTTCGCTACCGCGTCGCGCAAACTCCCGCTGAAATTGCGCCAGCAGCGCATCCGTGTGCTCGCGATTCATTTCGTCAAACGCCCGCCGGGTCACGACGGTGACGCCCGCCGCGATCAATCCCACGGCCAGCAGCAACGCCAGCATGAAGTTGACGAATAACCTGGTCCGAAACGTCACGGAGTTCTCCGTGTTTTGGCGATTGGTGATTGGGGACTGGTGATCAGCGATTGGCGATCAGTAAGTAGTGACTGGTGGCTTTTCATTTGTATCGAATAGAAAAAAGGAAGTGCTTTGATTGCTATTGGTTGCAAAATTCGTAGTTGGGAAAAACCGTTCATTTGTATCGAATAGAAATTGCTATTTTGGGCGTGTTTTAGGCGGGGGCGTGCGGCCGGGAGGGCCGGGATGGCAGCGCTGGTGCGGCGGCTGATGGTGTTCGACATTTTCACAGATTCATCATCCTCTTCGTGCGCGCGAAATGCAAAAGGTTGTGTGTGTACAGGAAGCTGCTGCCCCGTGAAGGGCGCTGCTTCTGAGCCGGTGTTGTCGCACAAGATCATTGAACTCCTGTCGGCGTCGGCGTTTCCGTATCCAACCACACATCCGCCAACGGCCAATTCTCTCCTGGCCCCGGCGCCTTCCAATCCCGCACGCGCGCGCTCAAACCATAAACTTGCGGCAACCAAACCAGCGGCACCACGCGATACGTGCTCAGCACCGCGCGCTGCTGCTTATAGATGTCCTCGGGCGAAGCAGCTTCGGGAAACGCGCCAGCCTCCACGCCCGCTAGCGGTCCCGAATAAATCCGCGCAAGAAAATCTTTCAGCGCAACGCTGGGCAAAGGCGAAGTCATCCGCCAACGCACGAGTTGCATATCCACGTGACCCGCTTGCGAACCAGCCCCGCGCGATTTATCCGCGCCGGCGCTCGCGCCTGGCATTGCCTGCGCCCGTAACGCCATCCCCGCTTCCTTCGCGTTCACCACAATCCGCTCCGCCACGCTCTGCTCCAGCGGATCAGCGGAATCATATCCCAACACCAAAGCACCCGACGGCGCGATTTGTTTCCATTGTTCCTTCGCATGCGCCAGATCCGGTGCCGATGGCGGCGCCGCCGGAAACAAGAACGCCGTCCCGCTAGACCACTGCGGCAACAACCCGCCTGCTGCCTCGCCGGTCTTCTGCAAAATAAAATTCACAATCGCCACGCGGTCAATCGCCAGCGAAAGCGCTTGCCCAGCGGCCTGTCTCGCCGCTTGATTCGTCGTCCGTGCGCTCGAAGTGGCCGCCGCATTCCCGCCGACAAAAACCAGCGCCAGCAATTCATCCGGCTGCGAAGCACTCACCCGCACGCCCTGTTCCGCGGCCCGCCGCGCATCCTGCGGCGCAATCTCCGTCAGATCCACCTTGCTCAGCTCCAGATCAACAAGCCGCTCGTGCGCCGCGCGCCCCATGCTGATCTCAATCGAATCGACAAAAGGCCGCCCTTCGCGAAATTCCTCATTCGCCGCCAGCTCCGCCCGCTTCCCCGCCTCGAAAGCCTTCACGCGAAACGGCCCACTCCCGGCCGCCCCCGCAAATTCCCCGTCGGCATCCCAATGATCAAAGATTAGCGAATCAATCTGCCATTTCACCGCCGCTTCCTCCGCCGTCGCAGCTTCCACGTCCGGATCAAGCGATGCGACAGCAGCGCCAATCTCCACGCGCAAAGTCCCGCCGTACCGCGGCCTTCGCGAAGATCGCGCCGGCACCGCGGCAAACGTCACGCCGACCAACGCGCTAACGACTGCAAGTCGCCGTAACAACATATCCCTCGTATTCACCCGTCTTCAGATTGTGCACAACGATGCGTGCTGTCCCTGAGACGCTTCCCGGCACTAACGTGAGCACTGGGCCATCTGTTCCGATCGGCGCCCCGGATTCGCTGAAATTATCGTTCGTGGATTGAGACCCTTGAATCGTGTCCGTCTCAGTCCAGTCACCAGTCCCGGTTTCCAACGCTGCTCCGTGGCCTTCGCAGGGAGACTCAAATACCACCGCTTGCCCAACATTGACGCCTTCCAGCGCAGTGCTCGGGAGAGTTCGCGGATTTTCATACGCCCCAGTGCCTTTGCATTTCACGGTTTCTGGCTGCGCGAGTTCGCCGGTGCATGCGGTACCGTCAAGATAGAGGCGCGTTCCGTCCTTCTCAAAGAACCCGTCAGGATTTCGCGGTTGATAGGTTGGGCGAGGGATTGGAATTGACCTGCTCGATCGCCAGCCCCCATCCTGGAACTCGTAGTAGGCCAGCCGTCTGGGTTCGAGAACCGCAAGCAGCGAAGCGCTCCCGCTGCCGCCAAGCGGCCAAACAAAAAAGTCCAGAAACTTCTCGGGTTGCTGCCAAATCAATCGCTTCTGGAGCAAAAGTATCTCGCCGCTGGTTTGGTTCGCGCTCGGCGCCAATTTGGGAGCGGAGACAATCGCAATTTGCGGTTCATTTTTCGTCTCCGAATCGCTCTTTATCTCCGCGACCAATACATAACCGTCCGCACCCTGCGATACCGTCACTTGCGCCGTCGTTACCGATTCGGCTGCGGCAATACTCGGGGATGCCAGAAGAAAACTGCGATTTCTCAATTCGTCCGCGAGAGCGCCATGCACGTTCAAAGTCTCTGCCGCACTAAGCGGCGAGATATTCTTCACTTCGAGCGAAAGTGGTTTTAGCGGACTGACATCAGCCGCAATTTTGTCGGCGAGCTTCCGCACAGCGTCATTCCACGGCTGCGGCAACGGATTCGAAATTTGCCCGAGGGTTCTGAATGGCACAGCAATAAAAAACAAAGCCACCAGCGTTACGTGAAATCGGAGAGGAAGTCCGCGGGAAGGCCGCATCAGTGTGCGCGAATCGTGAAACAAGTTCGCGAATCGCCATCTTAGCACACCGCCGAATCCTCAAACTTGAGCGCGTGTCCGCGAAGTTATCGTGGCACAGCGCCTCTTCGCTGTGGTCTTTCTGTTTCCCACGCCCGCAAATCACGCCGGCTGGGTGGCTGCGGCTCGGCTCCAGGACGCAATCTTCGCTGCGGCGGTCGCGTCGCATTGTCTCCTGGTCCTCACCGTGCCACCCGCAAGGGTTTTTTGCCGGCGTCACTCCCGAACCAGGCTGCCCGACTCGCGGAACAGGCCGCGAGAACCTCGGCCGGGAATCTCTTTGATTTCGTCGCATGACAAAGTCACAGCATCACTGTTTCCCACCCGCCCGCGCCGGCGGATCATTCAACCCCGGAAAGGCCTGCGCTGACTTCAACACATCATTCGTAAAGAAAAATTTCCCGTCTGTGGGCACCATCATGATCTGCACCCGGTCGCTCAACCTCTGCGCCACCGTCAATTGCACCAGCATCGAGTTCACCTTCAACGCCGACGCTTCGAGCTGCATCTTCTCCGCGTCCGCTTGCGCCGTCAGCCGAATCTGGTTCGCTTCCGCGTCCGCGAGCAAATCCTGCCGCTCCTTCTCCGCCTTCCCGTCGATCACTTTCGCTTGCGCCGCGGCCTCCGCGCCGCGCACGGTTTCTTCGTTCTGCGTCTGCGCCAGCAAAGTGCGCCGCTGCTGCTCGGCCTTGGTGTCAATCACCTTGGCCTGCGCTTCCGCCTCCGCATTCTTCACACGCGCCTGCGCCGCAGCGTCCGCATCTTCAATCGTGGTCTGCTTACGCGCCTCTGCTTCCAGCTTCGATTGCTCGATCTGTTTCTGCTTCAGCGGCAAGGTGTACTGCATCGAGTCCGATTCCGCCTGCGCCATCAACACACGCGTGCGCGCGTCGCCCTCTGCGCGCTTGATCTGCCGCACTTTCTGCGCCTCCGCCTGCGATTCGGCGATCTTCACTTTTTTCTGCTCGATGCTCTGGTCCACCGTCACTTGGTCGTCTTCCTGCTCCTTCAGCAACAATCCTTGCAGCCCCTGCTGGTACTGTTCCGGCAGCAACACTTTGCGTAGCAGCACTTCCTTCACGATAATTTGGTCTTCGCCCAATCGCGCGGTGATGGCCTGCGTCGCGCGCTGCCGGAATTCGTCGCGCTTGACGGAGAATACGTCGCGCACAATATAATTCGGCGCCAGATCGCGAAAAGTGCTGGTCACCATCGGCGCCACAATCTCGTCCTCAATTGGCTGGGGCAAATTCGCGTCCACATAGTCCAAATGTCGCGGATCCAGGCGATACCGCACCGTCACCGCGAGGCCGACCGACAAACCTTCGCGCGCTTCCACCGTCAAAATCTCCAGCCCCTTGTCGCGCGGATTTTCCGACGCCGCCGTGGAATAAACTTTCTCCCGAATATCAAAAAGTTGCGCGCGCTGCACCAGCGGCACCAGCAAATGCGTCCCCGCATACAAAGTTCCCGGCCGCACGCCTGAAATCTGGCTCACACGCACCGCAGCGAACCCATCCGGCACCACGAGGATGCTCTTGCCCAGCAAGCTCGAAAGCGCCGCAAGCACCACAAGCTTCCCGGCAGCCGACCACCGTATTGCGCGCCGCGGTCCCGCCGATCGTGGCGGCAAATAGAACGCCGGACGCGCAACCGGCGCAGCAGCCTTAGCGTCCGCGGCGGTTGTGCCCGGCGCCGGACTACCTTCGCTCGGCGTCCCAGCATTTGATGTGAAGAGTGAACTGCCTTCGGCTCGCGCTCCAGCAACTTGATCCGCGGCGACATCCTTAGGCTTACGTTCGCCGAGCCGGAGAATCCGATTCAACTCGAATGCAAGATAAAGGTCATAAAGGACAATCGCGACAGCCATTCCCAGGAACCCAAAACTCACAACAAACAGCAACAGCCGCAGAAAGAGCATGCGACACCTCCCTTGCCTTCGCCTTCGTGGCACAGCCGCTCCTGGCTGTGCTCTCGCCTCTGCCTTTGATCCAAACGCCTATGCCGCCCGCCGTTCCGATTCGCCGCCGCTACGCTCCCGCGAGATCGCCGCCATCCTCTGCGCCACCGTCTGCGGCACCGGCCGCGCCGGCATCAAACGCATAAGCACCACCAAACTCAACCACTCCAGGCCCAGCGCCACCGCGTACGAAATGAAAATCGCTCCCGCCACCGCCACAAATCCGATTCCGCTTTCCATGGCCATGTCCTCCGTTTGAGCTGGGCCGCAACTGAACTAAAAGCAGGAAGGTAGCCAATCGAGGAAAGAGGAAGTCTCAAAGCGCCAACCGCAGCCCCAACCCAGCATCCTCAACACGTTGCCGTCGAAACGCGGCCAACTCAGCGGCAAACAAATTCCGTGACCCCCTTGCACAAACGTGGTCCCACAAACACGTCGTGGAAATCCACACTCGACGCCAGGCATCGCAAAGAAGCCAAACCCCGCAACCGCTCGACCTCTGCTAGAATCTGCCTCAGGCGCTCAAGCACCCATGGCCATGACACCCACTCCCGCTTCCACTCCCGATCCAGAGCCGCATCCCGGTGCCCCACTCTCGGATGCCACCAAGCCCACGCGCCCGGGCCAACTTGCCGGCGGCTTTCAACTCTTCCGCATCTTCGGCATTCCCGTCTACCTGCACTCCAGCTGGATCATCATCTTCCTGCTGATCACCGTATCGCTCGGGCAGCAATTCACCTCGCTGCATCCCGGCTGGTCCACGCAACAGCACTGGGCGCTCGGCATCATCACCAGTATCCTGTTTTTCGGTTCGCTGCTGTTTCACGAACTCAGCCATAGCATCATTGCGCGCCACTACCGCATTCCAGTGCAATCCATCACGCTCTACGTCTTCGGCGGGCTCTCCAGCATTTCGCGCGATCCTTCCAGCGCGCTGCAGGAATTCAATATCGCGATCGCCGGCCCGCTTTCCAGCCTGTTCCTGGGCGGATGCTTCTGGCTAGTCACACATTATTTCCATAGCAACGAACTGGTCGTCGCCTCCTGCACCTACCTCTGGGAAATTAACGTGATGCTCGCCGTCTTCAACCTAATCCCCGGATTTCCGCTCGACGGCGGACGCGTGCTGCGCAGCATCGCCTGGGGCATCACCGGAGATTTCAGCCGCGCCACAAAAATCGCGTCCTACGCCGGACGCTTCTTCGCCTACGTGATGATTTTTATCGGTGTGTGGATGGCTTTCCACGGCTATCTGGTCAACGGCATCTGGACCGCTTTCATCGGCTGGTTCCTGCTAAGCGCCGCGCGCGAAAGTTATACCCAGGTCGCCGTCCGTAACACGCTCACAGGCGTCCGCGCGGGCGACATCATGACGCAGGACGTCCCGACCGTGGAACGCAACATCTCCGTGGATGATTACGTGCACGAAGTTCTGCGCACCGGCCGCCGCTGCCACGTCGTCACTGGCGCCGGTCGCCCGGTAGGCCTCGTCACGCTAGCCTCCGCGCGCGCCGTCCCGCGCGACGAGTGGGCCAACACTTCCATTCAAGCCGTGATGATGCCGTTCGACCGCGCCCACTGCGCCACGCCCGACGAGCCCGCGCTAGGCGTCCTGCAGCGCATGCAAACAGAAGACATCAATCAAATGCCGGTCGTAGCCGATGGCGCCATCGTAGGCATGATCGCCCGCGACACCATCCTGCACGTCCTGCAGACGCGCCTGCAGCTGGGCCACCTCGCGTCATGATGGTGAACGCATCGCGCGCGTGTCGTCATCCTGATCCCGCGGAGGCGGAAGAAGGACCTCTCTTGCCCTCCCTTGCACGGCCACAAGATTGAAGGAGTCACCCATTAACGAAACGGACTACGACCGCCTGAAACGAGAAGAAACTCCCACCGTCACCCGCCGTGGCTTCAACGTCTGGTTCGGCGCCGCGGGCGTCCTAGCCATAGCGGGTGCGCTCGTGGCCTACTGGGAAAAACACAAACCCGGTAATCCAGTGAAAGTAATCGCTCAAGCCGGCGAAATCCCCATCGGCGGCTCGAAAATCTTCACGTATCCCGCCGACGACCGTCCTTGCTTTCTCCTCCGCCCCGCCGCAGAAACCTACCTGGCCTTCAGCCGCCTCTGCACCCATCACACCTGCCCCGTCTTTTATCGCCCTGAAGAAAACATCTTCGCCTGCCCCTGCCACGGCGGCATTTATTCCGCCACCAACGGCGCCGTCCTCGATGGCCCGCCGCCCAAGCCCCTCCCGCAAGTAATCCTGGAACGCCGCGGCGACGACATCCTCGCTACCGGCTTCGTCGCACCAACCTGAACGAACACACCAATCCCGCGAACCTGAATACTTGATTGCAACGCATGGAAAAAACTATCTCTGCGGCGGGGTTCGATACCTAGCAGCTTTCGCGTCCACGCCTTCCGTCACCGTGACGATCACATCCGCGGGAATGTCCTTCAGCTCCTGCGCGTACCCGCTGGGCCAGTGAATCACCAGCGAATCCACCGTCTCATGCTTCCCCAATCCAAAATAAATCCGCGGATCCTGCGCCGAAGAATAACTCATCCCGCCCTTCGCCTGGTCGTAGCTCTTAAAGTCTCCCGCGGTCAGTTTCAACGAAGCCCCAATCCCGTCGCGATTCGATTTCACACCGATCAACCTCACCGCGATCCAATGATTTCCCTGCGCCGCGGGTGAGCTCCCGCCCTCGTTCCGGAAAAGCTGCGCGTCCTCGCCATTGTTGCTAACCAGAAAATCCTGCCACCCGTCGTTGTCGTAATCTCCCACCGCGAGGCCCCGTCCCACGCGCGGCTTACGAAAATCCGCGCCTTCGGTTCGCGTGGCGTCCACAAAATTCCCGTCGCCGCGGTTGCGATAGAGCATCTTCTCTTCTTCGTACGCAACCTCCGGGTGATACATCGGAATGTTGTCCAGAATATGGCCGTTGATCACCAGCAGATCCCGCCAGCCATCATTATCAAAATCGAAAAATCGCGCCCCGAATGCGCTCCTCAATATATTGCTCTGCCCGATCCCCGAAGCAATCGTGTAATCCGTGAACGTCCCATCCCCATTGTTCCGGTACATTCGGTTCAACTCGAAATCCAGGTGGCTCACAAAAAGATACATCAGTCCGTTGTTCATCACGTCCGCGGCGTCGGCGCTCATCCCCGCTTCTGGACGCCCGTCTTCGCTGAATCCCACGCCCGATTTATAAGTCGCGTCGCGAAACGTTCCGTCCCCATTGTTCAAGTACAAGAAATTCCGCTGTGTGTCGTTGGCAATAAAAATATCCGTCCAGCCGTCTCCGTTCAGGTCGGCCAGCACCACCGCCAAGCTCTTGCCGTCCGTGTTCAGCAGCCCCGCTTTTTCCGTGACGTCCGTAAACGTCCCGTCGCCATTGTTGTGATAAAGCTTCGCCGAACTCCCGTGAAAACTGTCCGGATGGCAGTAAGCGGTGGCCTGCGGAACGTCCGTGGATCCGGGACGCACATCGCCGCACAGCACCGGATGATCCATGTCGTACTGCACGTAATTCGTCACCAGCAGATCTAGCTTCCCGTCGTGGTCGTAATCAAACCAGCCGGCCGCCGTGCCCCAGTTTCCGTCGTCACCCACTCCGGCCTTCGCGGTCACGTCCGTAAAAGTTCCGTCGCCGTTGTTGTGCAGCAGCACCGAATGCCGGTAGCCGGTCATATAAATGTCCGGAAACCCGTCGTTATCGTAATCGCCCACCGCGACGCCGAAAAAAAATGTCCCGTCGCTGCGGATTCCACTTTGCTCCGTCACATCCGTGAACGTCCCGTCGCGATTATTGCGATACAGCGCCGGCTGCGGCGGCAGCAGCGGGTGATAATACGGCGTGTAACCGCTGTTCACGAAAAACGCATCCAGATATCCGTCCTGGTTGTAATCAATCCACGCGACGCCGGCCCCCATCGTCTCCAGGTACAGCCGCTGCGGCGACGCCGCTCGCTCGTGATGAAAATGAATCCCCGCCGCGCTGGTCACGTCGCGAAATTCCACATGATAAGGATTGGTGATCTCGCTGCGGTGCCGCAGTTTCACTGCATCATCTTGCTGTTGTCCTGTGGATCCGCCATGCGGAGACACGGCGGGAGAGGGCGCCGGCGCGGCCTGTCGTTCACGCGCCGCAATCAAGCTGCGGTACGCCACACGCGCTGAAGACCCCAGCAATGCGCCTGACACGTCCGCAGTAGTTATAAAAAGGATAGAAAGCGAAACGAACAGAAGTGTGCGAAAACGCATTCGTTGCCGGGTCATTGCGGAACAGATTCTAACAGCACGCCAATCCTCATGCTACGTGGTGGCCGATTCGCCCCTCATCTGCAGCTTTGACGCCGTCTTCCTGCGCACGGATAGCAACGCCGTGCCACTTCGTTCACATTTCATTAATACTCGTCCCGATTTTCATACTGCTCAGTTCTTTTATGGAACTCATTCGCACTCTGTGGAAAACTTTCGCTCGCACTCAGTTTCGTGTTGACTCCGTGCAGACCCAAGGATAGCCTGCTTCCATTCTGTGGGCTGGGGGGCCCTTGTCCGGAAGTGATTCCCATAATAATTCCGAAGTCCGTGAACTATGGGAACGTGAGCTGTTCGCTCCGTTCTCTTGGTGTCCGTAAAAACCCGCGCGACACCACGCCGCGCGGTGCGGCGCTCGTTGCGTGCATTGCGCTCGTCGTCGCGATCGCTATTTTCCCGAGCGCGCCCGCTACACGCGCGGACGGAAACGCGCGCTCTGCGAATGGCGCTGCTTCGCCAGCAGCTCCGAAGAAAGTGATCATTGATACCGACCCCGGTACCGACGATGCGCTCGCCATTCTCCTCGCGCTGAATTCGCCGGAATTGGATGTGCGCGCTCTCACCGTCGTCCCCGGCAACGTGACCGCGCAACAAGGCCTGGAAAACGCCCTGAAGCTCGTCTCGCTCACCAATCGCTGTGACGTTCTCGTCGCCGGCGGCGCCCAGCACCCGTTGTTTCAGAAGCTGATCACCGCCGAGCTCTGGCACGGCGCGAACGGGCTCGCCAACGTCGAATTGCCGCCCAGCAAGTGCAAAGCCGACCCGCGCTTCGGTCCCGACCTGATCATTCAAATGATTCACGAGTCCCCGCACGAGATCACTCTGGTCCCCGTTGGCCCACTCACCAACATCGCACTGGCGCTGCTGAAAGATCCTTCGATCGTTCCGCTGGTGAAGGAAGTCGTGATCATGGGCGGCTCGATTTCCGGCGGCAACGTCAACGCCGCCGCCGAAGCCAACATCTATAACGATCCCGAAGCCGCACAAATCGTCTTCCACGCCGGCTGGCGCTTGACCATGGTCGGTCTCGACGTCGGCGATAAAACTCTGTACGACCAGGCGCATCTCGATCAACTTTCGAAAACCCACGGCCCCGAAAACGACTTCGCCGTGAAAGTTCTTACTTTCCTTCTGGGCCAGGAAGCGAAATACGGCGCCGGCGGTGGTTCACCGATGTACGACCCGCTCGCCGTCGGCACCGCCATTGATCCGACCATCGTCTCGACGCAACCGATGCACGTGGACGTCGAGTCGCGCGGCGAGTTTACCCGCGGCGAGACCGTCGCCAATCGCCGCAATGCCGTCGAGCGCAACGTCCTGCACGGCGATCACTACATCATCGAAGGCATTGATCGCGTGGACCCCAACGTTCAGGTCTGCACCGGCGTGAACGCTGAAAAATTTCTGCAGCTGCTGAATTCGCGGCTGGCGGGTAAATAACATGCAAAACATATTGTTCGCTCATTCCGGTCAATCAAAATTCGCAGTGGATCGCTCCACACTAAGAGGGAGAGAAACGATGAGAATGTGGAAGAGTGTGCTCCTCGCACTGACGCTGGTACTTTCGCTGTTTGTCGCCAGCAGCGCTCGCGCGCAAACTTTGCAGAATGGCGCGGTTCGCGGCACGGTCTATGACACTTCACACGCCGTTGTCTCGACGGCTAGGGTGACCCTCAGCAACCCTGAGAGGGGCCTGACCCGCGACCAGGCGGTCGGCGCGGACGGCTTCTATTCCTTCGATAACGTTCCGCCGGGCGTCTACACAATCGTGGCGACGGCGGACGGCTTCGCGGTGACCACCGTGAAACAAGTCAACATCAGTGTCGGCTCGTCCCTCAACGTGGACATCACCATGCCGCTCAAAACCCAAACCGCCACGGTGGAAGTCTTGGCGGACTCCGGCGCGGTCGTCGATACCTCTACGGCGGGAGTGACGCAATTGTTGAACTCCACCAGCGTCGAGAATCTTCCCTTCCCGGGCCGCGATTATCGCGACCTCGCTCAACTCTCTCCCTCCGTGACGGTTGTTCCGGGACTTCGCGGTGGCCTCCGCCTGGGCGGCCAGCAGAGCGATTACAGCGGCCTGGTTGTGGATGGCGGCGACCTGACCAACAACTTCTTCGGTGAAAATTTCGGTTCGCTCGAAACCAAGAACCTGACGATTCCCCTCGAGGCCGTGCAGGAGTTTCAGGTTGTCACCAACGGTTTCGCTCCCGAATTTGGCCGCGCGACGGGCGGGCTGCTCAACGTCGTCACCAAATCCGGCACCAACGATCTGCACGGTGAAGCGCACGAGTATTACCGTGGCGGCTCGCTCACCGCGACGGATGCTCTGGGCAACCCCTCTAATATTGACAACCAGAATCAGTTTGGCGGGTCTGTCGGCTTCCCGATCCACAAGAATCGCCAGTTTCTCTTCCTTTCAACTGACATCCAACGCGAGAATGGCCCTTTGGATACGGTTTTCTGCCCAGCGGGAGCCAATCATGCAACTTGCGAGGCAACGCTCGCGGCTGCTGGCGGTGGCCCGGTCATTGGGTCACCTGTCGGCACGTCGGTCTTGCCACCGAGCTGTGGCGGCCCATCGGCCATCGGAGAAGAGCTGCTTCCGGCGTGTTACGGCGTCAGTACCCTGGCTGGTTTTGAAGGTCCACACAATCAGTATCAGAACTTCTTCACAATTCTCGGCCACTACGATTACCAATTCAGCCCTGCGAACCATTTCAGCATCCGCGGGTTAGGCACGCGAAACCACACCAACGGCTTCACCGGCGGTTTCGGGCAGACCGAGACTTCGATTTCGATCGGCAACGCCGAGAACTTCGTCAATCAGGGCATCAGCGGCGTCTTCGGATTGGACACGGTGTTGGGCAAGAAGGTCAACGAAATCCGCGTCACCATTCAGGGAGAAACCCGCAAACGCCACCCCATCGGCGCGGGTCAGCCCGAGCTCGAAATTACCGGAGTTGGCAACGTCGGCCAGCGCTTCTACCTCCCCGCAAACAACGACAACGGCAAACTGGTCGTCGCTGACAACTTCTCCTATTCCTTCGGCAAGCACGACGTGAAATTCGGCGGCGACGTAAATTCTTTCGTTGACCGCAAAGACATATTCGCGGGATGGAGTGCCGGTGAATTTGTCTTCTTTGACCTGTGCGATTTCAACCCCAACCCGGTTACGTGCGCTGGTACAACCCCCCCCCCGTCAGGAACCACACAGGTGGATGGCTTTGAACAGGGCTTTGGCTTGAATAACAAACCCTTTCTCCAAGCTTCCGAGCTCTTCCCAGCCTATCAGAACGGCATCGGCCTTTACTGGCAGGACAAATGGCAGCTTACGTCGCGAGTCACCCTTACTTACGGCTTGCGCTGGGATGGCACGCTGAACCCGCAACCGCAAACTCCAATCGCCGGCAATGAGGTTATGGTTGGCGAGGGAAGCGGCAGTCATCTCGCGCCTGTGCCGCAACGCGTTGCCCGCGACTTCAAACAGTGGGGCCCGCGCATCGGTGTAGCCTGGAACGTCGGTTCAACGCAATCGCCCACCGTGGTGCGTGCGGCCTGGGGTTTTTACTACGCGCAGACGCCGACCATTTTCATGCCCACCGGCGGCAGCGGAAAAACCGCCAACCTATTTTGCTTTAGCGGCCCTTCCTGCCAGCCAACCGCCAGTACCCTCTATAGCCTTCCGTATCTTTTCCCGAACGCGCTTCCCATCGGGGTCGACGGCTTGTGCGGGTCGCCTGAAGGCTGCCCGGGGCCCACGTATGTGGATCCCAATTTCAGAAACCCGAGAGTCTCTAACCTTACCGTCAGCGTCGAGCATACCTTCGCGCGAGACTGGACGGTCACGTTAACCGGTCTTTCCGTCCATTCGTGGAATCTCCGCACCGGCGGATTCAGCACAACCGTCTGGGCTCGAAATTTTGACATCATCGGTACGGATCCGTTTGGCCGCTCGATAATCGCCGTCAACAACGCTGGCAACCCCAATGTGCCGATTTGCGCGAATGAGTTGCCATCAGCGCCCGAGCCTGCCGACTGCTCGTTGTCCACCAGTGGTACCAACGAGCTAGGCAGCTTCGGCCACGCAAATTATAATTCGTTCGTCGCCAGCGTTAACAAACGCTTTTCGAATCGCTTTCAATTGTTCGCGAATTACACTTTCTCAAAAAATGATGCCAATGGCTCGAGCGAGCGGGATACCGATTCGTTCTTTGGCCCGCAGGACCCCATAAATCTCAACCTGGATTATGGCCGTTCCCAACTCGACCTCACTAACCAGTTCACTTCCGGCGTTGTCACCAATTTGCCCTGGGGCTTTACATGGAGCAACAACTTCATCTATCACAGTGGTCTCGCCTATCCGGTTTACATTCAGACCGATCTAAACGGAGATGGCATTAGCAACCAGGGCATTGGCTCCAATGACCGGCCGGTCATTGCGAATGCTGCGGGTAAGCTCGGGCTTCTGCAGGATTACCCCGATCGCCAGCCGAACTACTTCGCTTGGGATATGCGGATCGCCAAGGACATCAACTTCAAGGAGCGCTTCCAGCTCCGCCTGAGCGTTGATTTCTTCAACGTGACGAACCGCGGCAATCTCCAGTCCGATCCGGATAACAGCGCTTTTGTTCCGTTCGGTGCTGGATGCACCCTGTTCCCGGGCAGCGTCACAACCAACCTCACCACCTGCGTTCCGCTCACGCACGTCCCACAACCCGGAGATCCGACCGGTTTGGGCAACACCTTCCGCACTCTCGACGAATTGCCGACGGGCGCCACTCCTTTCGCGGCGCAATTCGGAGCGAGGTTTCAGTTCTAAATGCATCAGCCCCGCAGTGAGCGTCGGCGCTTTCTGCGGGGCTTCGGCGGGTTCATGATGCTGGCAGCCGCCGGAGGCGAAAGCATCCGGCAGGCTGCCGCAACCTCTGTATCACGTGAAAAGTTGCGTTGGCCCAAACCCATCGGCAGTCCCGTCCTCGATAGCCTGCCTCCCGTTATCGAAAACTCGCGCGACGTCCACACCAACGTGGACAAGCTCGTCGAAGTCGCCGGCTGGATGGCCTACGAAGAGCTTCCCATGCCCGAATATCACCTGCCTCTCGGCGTCGGCCAGGACAACCCCGACGAAACCATTGATTTCATCATGGTCGCGGACGTCATAGACACCGCCTTCACCGATTTCACCACCCACGTAAAATTCCAAGTGGATTACGCCGGCCAGCGCTGGTCGGACTCCGAAGCCGAATTCGCCTGCCTCAAGCGCGCCATGGACCAGGGCATCCCCATCCTCGACGGCAACTACCTCGCTCAACTAACCCGTCCGCAAATGGAAAAAATCTTCGCGGGCAATATCGAAATCCCCATGCTCGATGAAAAGCTGGAGCTGTGGCGCCAGGCGGGCGCCGTGCTCGCCGCGAAATACCACGGCCGCTTCCATAATTTCATCCGCAGCTGCTCGCCGCGCCTCTACGATCACGGCAACGGCATGGTGGACCGCCTCGTCGTCGAATTCCCGCGCTTCAACGACGTTAGCATCTACGATGGCCACGAAATCAAGATCTACAAACTTCCGCAGCTCGGCCTCTGGTTTCTCTACGCCGGCCTGCACAAATCCGGAAAATTTCAGCTCGAAGACGTTCACTCCATGACCGCCTTCGCCGATTACATCGTGCCCGTAGGCCTGCGGCTGATGGGCATCACTTCCTATTCGCCCGCGCTCGAAAAAGCCATCAACACCCATCAGCTAATCCCGCGCGACAGCACCCAGGAAATCGAAATCCGCGCCCACTGCATCTACGCCACAGCCTTGCTCACAGAGGAAATTAACAAGCTCCGCGCCCCCGACGCCCAAATCATCATCCCCCAAATCGATGCCCGCATTTGGACCCACTACCACACCACCAACTGGCCCCACCACCTAACCCGCACCATCATGTATTAGTCCGCAAGGCGAACCGCCTTACCCTTAGTTAACGAGCACTCCAACTCCTCCGGCCGCATCCCCATCGCCTGTCTCATCGGCTATCCACGCGTAAATGTTTTGACGTCGTGAATAGTCCCGCTTTGCGGGGCGGTTCATCTTGAGATCCCGCGCCGCAGGATCGAAGGTTAGCAGCGCACTTCAGCGGGTCATCGGTAGCATAGGCAATCTTGCCTGAGCTCTACTTTTCGTTTGAATACCAAAGAAAGACAGGCGGGAACTACAACTCCGAAGCTGACATCCCTGCTGAAACCAAAGCCCGGAGACAGCGTCCGGCCCGATCCGCAATATCACGAACCAGACGCCACGTCCTCGGGCATTTCAGTTCGCAGCAAAATCCGCTCTCCGCGCCTAATCCGGATGGCTGTGGCGCCAGTTCCAGTAATTCCTCTGCTCTTTATGGCTGGCGTGCGCGTATTCAACATCGTGCCGGTGATTGTCCGACAGGTACACTCCCCACGCGTGACGCTCGTGGTCGTCCCAGTTGTGATAATCGTGGTGCCCCGAGTCATAGACGCGTACCTGAACGCCCGCTTCTTGCGGCACAGGTGCGGCCATCATTGACACGGGCGCCGCCAAAGCGGCAGTCAAAAATAGCGCAGCGATGTAACGATGCGTATGATGCATATAGAAGTCCTCCGAATTTGGGATTCCGCTCTTGCTACGCGGTGACCTCGACTATGCACGCGGCCCCGCCGCGCCGATGTGCGATACAGCACACTGTATCGCACACGACATCAGCGCCCGCCGCCCCCGAACACGTCGTAATGCCCATCGCCCTTACTTGAAAGAGTCGGTATGCCACCCCGGATTCACCCACTCTCCGTTCCGCCGCACAAAAATCTCCGTCGCGCGCCCGGAAACCACCGCGCGCTTGCCGTTTTCTTCCGTTTCCACCACGTACGAAGTCCAGATGACCGCCACGTCGCCAAACCTCTGGATCTCCGTCCGCGGAAATTCCAGCCGCGGCAGTTTTCCGCCGTCCGCCTGAAAGTCCGCCGCCGTCCGCAAAATATCCGCCTGATTCTTCCACTTTGCCTCATCCGAACTGATCACAATCGTGTCCGGCGGCACCAACCGCTCCAGCGCCTTCGCGTCGTTCGTAAACCACGCGCGCCACACACTCTCCCGCACTTTCAGAATTTCCCCGCGCTCATCCTGGCCAAACGCTATTCCTGGCCCCATCAACATTCCCAAAACGCAAATCCCAATCATCATCCGTACGCTGCGACGCATATTTTCCTCCTTTGAATTTAACGACCCGCTCGAACACACCCGTACACCCGACAAAATTCCAACCCGTAAATCATTTATCGCACAACGAACGCTGCGCGCCCCGCGCGGAACATCATTCCTTTACTCTAATTTTTCAGTGCGCAGCTTTTGCCACCTGCGACTGGTATCCGCCCGGCACAGTCCGCGAAGAAATTACCAGCCGGTTCCACGCGTTGATCGCCGCGACCGCCAAACTCAGGTCGCATATTTCTTTCTCATTGAATTGCGCGCGCACTTCTTGATACATCGCATCCGGCGCGTGACCCTTGGCAATCAGAGTCAGCGCTTCCGTCCAGGCCAGCGCTGCCCGCTCGCGCTCCGTGTAATAAGGGCACTCGCGCCACGCATCCAGCGAATACATACGCTGCTCCGTCTCCCCGCTCGCTCGCAGATCTTTCCAGTGCATGTCCAGGCAGTACGCGCACCCGTTGATCTGCGAAGCGCGCAGCTTAACCATCAGCAGCAAGGGCTGTTCCAATCCGCATTCGTGGAGATATTTCTCCAGTCCCAGCATAGCCGCGTAAGCTCCCGGCGCTGCCTTCATGAAATTAAATCGCGCTTCCATAATTCCTCCTTTGGCCACGTTCACAAGATTCTAGCCGATGCCGCTCAGGCTCGCGCAGCTGCCTTGCGATCCCCATAGAACGCGAGCAAAACCGCTCCCGCCGATGCCGAAAACACCGAATAATCCATCGGCGACTTGATCCCAAACGAAATCGCCATCGCAATTCCAAACAACGCCAGCAACAGCGCGCTTCCCAACGCCACCCATCGCGGCCACACTCCCAATATCAACGCGACGCCCAAAAATAATTCCGCCGCCGTGGCCGCCCACGCCAGATACGGTATCGAATACGCCGGCATGAACGAATTCACCTTTGCCGTGTAGCTCACGAACCCCGCGAAATCTCCATATCCCACATTCCTACCCGTGTACCACCCGAAACGATCTGCAATCCCCGACAAGAAAGCCGCGCCCAACGTCCAGCGAGCGTACAAAATTCCCCACCGCTCCCAATTCACCGCGCGCGCCGTCACCGCCACGCCACTCGCCGAATTTTTCGATTCAGTAAACGATGTCTCGCGCATGATCACTTTCCTCCTGGCCCCGCAGCCTCGCCCGCCGCAACACTCAACGGGCCATCGTGATCGCAGACAAAAAACGCGACAAGTTTTGCCGGCTCGGTAGCGCTCGCATTCGCCGACACTACATGCACCCCATTCGCCGCCTCGTGGAAACTCTCGCCTGCCTTGTACACCGCCTCAGCCACGCCCCGCACCTGCGTTCGCAAAGTCCCCGCCACCACGTATCCAATCACCGGACAAGGATGACTGTGCGGCGTAGACGATTCGCCCGGCCCATAGTTCACCTCCACCAACGTAGCCTTCAGATGATCGCCATCCATTTTCGGTAGCGCCTCGGCTAGTACGATTCGCGCTCGTTCACTTTTCTCCTGCCGCTGGGTATCGCTGCGCACCTGACCCCAGCCCAAAAACCCCGCCGCGACGACGCATGCAGCAGCCGCAATGACTCTACTTCGCATTCCGTAAGAACTCATCGCTCCCTCCGGCACGTTCGAACTTAAATCCATAGCGGTCCATCGACAAGGTCCATTTATGGTATTTTACCTGTACCACTTTGATGGCCAAAAGAGCTGCCACCTTCGAACTCGCCCTGCCGCCGCGCGATCCGCGCATTTCCGCCTACCGATGGCTCTACTCGGCCCTGCGCTCCGCCATCCTCGAAGGCCGCCTGCAACCCGGTACCCGGCTTCCCGCCACGCGCGATCTCGCCACCCAATACCGCCTCTCGCGTGGCACCATCGTCAATTCCGTCGAGCAACTTAAGTCCGAAGGTTACGTGCAGGCCCGCACCGGTTCCGGCACCTACGTCAGCAACACTCTCCCCGATGAATTGCTGCAGGTGCGAAGCAACGCCAAGGCTCCACTGCCGCCGCGACAACAGCAGCGAGGAATCCGAGCACAGAAATTTTCCGCGTACGCCAAACGCGTCCACTTGTTTCCGAATTTTGCTTCGCGCCCCACTCGCGCCTTCCGCCCCAACCTCCCCGCCTTGGATCTCTTCCCTACCACGTTGTGGGCGCAAGTCGCCGCCCGCCGTCTGCGCAGAGTCTCCACGAATTTCCTGATGGGCTGCGAGCCGATCGGATACCTGCCCCTCCGCCAAGCCGTCGCCGATTACCTCAGCACCTCTCGCGGAGTGAATTGCACCGCCGATCAAATCGCCATCGTATCCGGCGCTCAGGAAGCGTTCGATCTCGTCGCGCGCCTCTTTCTCAATCCCGGCGATCGCGTCTGCATGGAAAATCCCGGATACATCGGCGCGGCGACCGTCTTCCAATCGCTAGGCGCAAAAATTTCGCACGTCCCGCTGGACGACGAAGGCATGCAGCTGCGCGATTCCACGCTGCGCAACGCGCGCCTCGTGTACGTCACGCCCGGCCACCAATTTCCCGTCGGAATCACCATGAGCCTTACGCGCCGCCTGCAACTCCTCGAATCCGCCCGCAAATCCGGCGCGCTGATCCTGGAAGACGATTACGACAGCGAATTCCGCTATGCCGGCCGCCCCGTCCCCGCTCTCCAAGGACTCGATCGCCACGCCCTCGTTCTCTTCACCGGCAGCTTCAGCAAGGTTCTCTTCCCGTCGCTACGCCTCGGATATCTCGTGCTCCCCGCAGACTTCGTCGAGCGCGTTTCCGCCACGCTTTCGATCACTCGCCGCCACGCTCCGCTGATGGAACAAGCCGTCCTCTGCGATTTCATCACCGCAGGACATTTCGGCCGCCACCTCCGCCGCATGAGGCAAATTTATGCGGAGCGCCTGAATGTTCTGCTGGATTCCGCGCGGCAAAATCTCACCGGCTTGTTGGAAATTTCAGGAATTGAAGCTGGCTTGCAAACGGTAGGGTGGTTACAACGTGGCATCAACGCAGAATCCGCAGCAGCAGCCGCCGCCGAACGGAACGTGGAAGTCACTCCGATCAACATCTACAGCCACGGCAATGTCGCGTCAACAGGCCTGCAGCTAGGCTTCGCCGCGATTGACGCCAAAGAAATCCGCCGCGGCGTGCAAGACCTAGCGCTAGCGCTCGAGCAAACGATGAAAGCTAGCAATCGCCGCGCCAAAAACAATTCACTTTGATTTCTGTTCTGCGATCCACCGGTCCGTGCGCGCTTCCAGTAGATCGAGCGGCAAAGTCCCGCCATTAATCATCTCATCGTGAAAAGTCCGTATATCGAACTTCGCGCCCAGTTCCGTCCGCGCCCGCTCGCGCAGTTCGCGGAACTTCAGCTGCCCCAGCTTGTAACTAAGCGCCTGCGCCGGCCAGGCGATATACCGGTCGGTCTCCGACTGAATTGTCGGCTCGTCCACCGCGCCAGACTTGCGGAAAAATTCCACCACTTGCTCGCGCGTCCATCCCTTCGAATGAATCCCCGTGTCCACTACCAAGCGCACCGCGCGAAATAATTCCGACGAAAGCCGCCCGTAATCCGAAACCGGGTCCTGATAAAATCCAACTTCCTTCCCCAGCTGCTCCGCGTACAAAGCCCATCCTTCGATGTACGCGTTGAATCCCAACCCATGCAGCCGGAATTTCGGCAGCCCGGTGAGCTGCTGCTGCACCGAAAGCTGCAAGTGATGCCCCGGAATCCCTTCGTGATAAGCGATCGCCTCATCGCCCACCAGCGACCGGTTCGCAAAATCAGATGTCGCCACCACCACACGCCCCGGACGCTTCCCATCCGGCGTGCCGGTAACGTAATGCGTTGCCGCAGCCGCCTGAAAAGGCGGAATCGCCTCCACCGTCACCGGCGATTTCGGCAACAAAGTGAAAAGTTCCGGCAGCTTCGGCTGCATCTCCGCGATGTAATGCCGGAAATCATCAAGAATCTGTTCCGCGCTCGTCGGTTTATATTTGGGATTTTTCGCGATGGATTCGCGGAACGAGGCCAGGTCGGCGAATCCCTCCTTCTTCGCGATCGCCGTCATCTCGCCTTCGATGCGATCGATCTCGCGCAGGCCAAGCTGATGAATCTCTTCCGGAGTCATGTGCGTGGTCGTGCGCCCATAGATGTCGTTCTCGTAGCGTTTTTCGCCGTCCGGCAGCGAAGTCACCGCCAGCACCGTCCGCCCCTGCGGCGCATATTCCGTGCGCACAAACGCGGCAAACGTGCGATACGCCGGAATCACATCCTTATTGATCTCGTCCGTAATCTCCTGCGTCAGCCGCTGCTGTTCGTCCGCCGAAATGTCCGCCGGATATTTATTGGTCGGCAGCAGGAATGGGTCCGCTTCAACAATCCCTTCGCACTGCACTGGGATTTTCTCCAGCAGAAATCGCACCGGCATCAGCTTGTCGCGCATTCCCGCGCGCATCACCTCGCTAGTCTCGCTCAACACGCGAGGAATCTGCCGCAGCCGCGCCACGTAGTCCTCATAGTGCTTCACCGAATCCAGCGGCACCGAAAGCGGCAGGTCCGCTAGGCTGGTGTGGATGCCGTTCATCTGGTTCACCGGCATTTCATACTCTTTTAAATTGAAATCCGCGATGCGCTGCTGCAGCACCCGCGCCATCACGTCGTGCGAGAGCTGATCCTGATCCGGAAAACCAGTGTTGGGAACAGCGTCCAGCCTCGCCAAAAACGCCTCGTCAGTCTTGTGGCGCTCCGCAATGGCGCTAAGAGAGTAATCCGCTAGCTTATCGTTGTAGCGATAATCTCCGTACGCCGTTGCCCGCTCCGGAAAATTTCGCAGGTCAGATTCGTACTGCTCTTCGAAGATCGCGTTCTGCGCGGCGATGCGCGACGCCACGCTTTCAGCGGGCTTTTGCGCGCGGAGCGAAGCAGCTACACACACAATGACGGCAACTCCCACAAGCATTAGGGTTTTGTTCATTCGCATAGGTCACGGATTCTAGCAGAAACAAATTCCGCCCACAGGCTAAACCGCCGCCACGCGTTGCCGGGAAATCACGATCACGGTGTCACACCCCCGCCACCACTCAATCCCGCCAGCGCTCGCTTGTAATCCGGATCGTCCGGCGAAATCTCCACAGCTTTCCCATAGGCCGCACGCGCCTTCGCACGGTCCCCTCGCTGCTGGTAAATCCATCCCATCTCAAAATAAGCATCGGACTCCTTCGGATTCACCAGCACGGTTTGCTGAAACGCCCCCAGTGCATCATCCAGCTTGCCTTGCTTCTCGAAAATCTTCCCCTGCACGTACAAATATTCCGGATGATAAGGCGCCCGCGCCAGCGCCTGCCCAATCGCATCGCTGGCTTTTTCGATCTCTCCCGACGAATAATAAAGTTTCGCCAGTTGTGAATACGCCGCCGGATAAGTCGCGTCCATCGCAATCGCCTGCTGCAGCACGGCGAGCGATCCCGCAAAATCGTTCTTCATCGCCAACTCGTCCGCTTGCTGCACCAAATGCTTCGCCTGCGTCTGATTTTCCTTGGTAGTGCGATCGTTCTGCGATGATTTCTCGAATTCCTCCAAAGTCGCCGCCGCCTTCTCATCCTCCCCCGCGCAGCGATACGCCCGCGACAACAAAAACAAAGTCTCCGAATCCGCCGGCGCCGCCGCCCCGGCCACGCTCGTCAATGACTCCAGCGCCGCCACCGCCCGCGCGCAGCGCGCTTTGATTTCCTCCGCCGCAGCACCCGCCGGCGCGCGCACCAGAATTTTCCCTAGCAACGCGCGCCCCCGCGGATTCTGCGGCTGCAACTCCACCACTTTCTCCGCGTCTGGAAGCGCCAAGCTGTCGCGATTCTGGCCCGCATAAATTTCCGCGCGCGTGTAAAGCGCCAGCGCATTTTTCGGATCGCGCGCCAGCACCTTGGCAATTTGTTCCAGCGCCAAAGCGACATCCGCCGCGTCGCCCTTCGCTTTGTACGCCACCGCCAGCCGGTTGCGCGCGTCCAAATTCGCGGGCTGGATGGCCAGCGCCGCCGTCAGATGCGCAATCGCCGCGTCGTAGGTCTGCAACTCCAGATCCAGATCGCCCAACATCGCCAGAGGCGCCGCGCTCCTCGGATGCTCACGCCGCGCCTGTTCCAAAATCTGCTTGGCCGCATCAAAATTGTGTACCGCGCGAAACGCCTGCGCCAAACCGATCTCCGCGTCCACATTGCGTGGCGAAATCCGTAGCGCATCGTGATAATCCGTAATCGCCTCAGCGTATCGCCCGGCGCCCGCGGCAGCGTGAGCCCGTTCAATCAGCGTCACCGCCGCTGCGGGCCCCGCCGTCTGCGCGAAACACACACAAAAATCCGCAGCAAGACCAAGACAGAGCATCACGCCCATTAACAGCAGAGCACCAAATGTCCGCGCTCTTCCAAATCCCACAAACATCCGCGAATTATAACATCCGCAATTGAGGTCACTTGACGCGACCCGCTTTGGCACCACGATTCCAGCTCTGAATCTACTGTTTTCTCTTGACTCACACCAACCAGCGAACTATAAGCTCCGTTGGTGCCACAGGTGTCCTGCCGCCGAAACGTAAGCAAGGGAAACCAGCTGCAAACCATCAACAGCCGCATCAACACAAGGGGATCAATCATTACCATGGGCCTGAAGAGAATCATGCCGTTAACCGTAACCGTGATCGCGATCGTCGCGCTAGCCACCATCTCCGTCAGCACCGCCAGCGCGCAAACCAAACGAAAAGTTATCATTGACCAAGACGCCCGCGGCGCCGCCACCACCGATCAGCAATCCATACTGATGTTCCTGCAATCGCCCAACGTCGAAACTCTCGGCATCACCGTAGTCAGCGGCGATATGTGGCGCGACGAGGAAGTAGCCCACACCCTCCGCATGCTCGAACTCACCGGCCACCAGGACATCCCCGTATATCCCGGCGCGGTCTACCCGCTTATCAATCGCATGGAAATGATCGAACGCTGGGAAAAACTCTACGGCGAGGTCCATTATCAAGGCGCATGGAACGGCCACCGCCCCGGCATGAATCTCGGCGACGGCCTGCGCGGAAAATATCATTTGCCCTTCGAAGTTCCCGATCTCCCCGAAGGCAATCCCACTCTGCAAGCGCAAAAAGAAGACGCCGCGCATTTCATCATCCGCATGGTCCACAAATATCCGCACGAAGTTACCATCTACGCGGGCGGCCCCATGACGGACATCGCTCAGGCCATCAGCCTCGACCCACAAGTTTCCGAACTCGCGCAAGAGCTCGTCGTCATGGGCGGCAGCATCGCCCCCATCGTTCCCAAAGACTGGATTGCCGCAAATCGCCGCGAATTTAATTTCTGGTGGGATCCCGAGTCCGTGCACATCGTCCTTACCGCGCCATGGCACAAAATCACCGTCACCACAGTGGACATTTCGATAAAAACTCGCATGACCAAGGAATTGATCGCCGAAATCGCCAAATCCCCCAGCCCTGCTTCGCAATATCTGGCAAAATATGCCGACGAAGAATTTATGTGGGACGAGCTCGCTGTCGCCGGATGGCTCGACCCCACCGTCATCACCGAGCAAACGCAATTCTTCATGGACATAGATATTTCGCACACGGCAGGCTACGGCAACGTGCTGGTCTGGACCGACGGCGCGCAACCCGGCCTGGGCGAGCAGCTCGTCAACATCCCGGAAGAGCTGAATAAAGAAAAATTCTACAAACTGTTTGTTGACCTGATGGCGCTGCCGCCCGCAGCGCCTGCAGCCGCAAAGTAGCGAGACGCGAACCCATGTCAGACACCACAGCAAAAGTTGACGTCGTAGGAATCGGCAGCTGCACCGTGGATTATTTCGCCATCGTGCCGCGCCTGCTCGGCCCAGAAGAAAAAATCAACGCCACGCGCATGGAAATCCACGCCGGGGGCGTCACCGCCAATAATCTCACCCAGGTTGCCCGCCTCGGCGTCAGCACCGGCTGGCTCGGCCTCATCGGCGACGACGAAAACGGCCGCATTATCCAGAAAGCCTTCACCGAAGATCACATGGATCTTTCCGGCGTCGAGGTTGTGAAGGGTGAATATTCCGCCCTCACCTGGATTCCTGTGGACGCTGCAGGCGAACGCTGCATCTACATGTTCCCCAACGTCACCGGAAAAATCTCCGTCTATCAAGTCCTCCACCGGTTCGCACCACACATCCAAGCCGCCAAACATTTCCACACTGAAGCATCGCAGCTCCACATCGCCCCCGTTAAAGAGGCGATGCAGATAGCGCACGACGCCAAAGTCCGCGTGATTTTCGATCTCGACGTCTCGCCCAGCTTTTTTGCTGAATCCGAGCTCGGCACACAGGCCGAACTCTGCAGCGCCCTACGCCTCGTGGACGTGCTCAAGCCCTGCAAAGCCGCAGCCCGGGAATTGACCGGCGAAGCTGATTATGAAAAAGTCGCCACCGCCCTGCTGCGCATGGGCCCTTCAGTCGTCGCCATCACTCTCGGCGTCGACGGCTGCTTAATCGCCACACCCAAAGAAGTCGCCAAAGTTCCCGCCTTCAAAGTGGACGTGGTGGACACCACCGGCGCTGGCGACGCCTTCATGGGCGGCCTTTCCTTCGCCCTCCTACAAGGTTGGAATATCGAGAAAGTCGGCCTGTTCGCAAACGCCTGCGCCGCCCTCTGTTGCACCAAAATCGGCGCCCGCGCCATGGCCAGACACGATGAAGTAGTAGCGCTAATCAAGAAACAAAGCCCAAAAGGTGCCGCCGCGTTTTAGCCGTCGTGGAATGCTTGGCGATGCGGGAAGGGCGGGGCTTCAGCCCCCCCGTAAGCCCAGGCGAAGAATGGGGTTTTAGCCCCTGAAGCCATACTTTTGAAAGGCAGCTAGATAAAGGACTTCATGTTCACACCAACAACATTCGGCACCGCCCTATTAATGATGATCGTCTCCGCCGCCTGCTGGGGCTCCTGGGCCAACACCTACAAAGGCGTAAAAAATTATCGCTTCGAACTTTTCTACTGGGACTACGCGATCGGAATTTTCCTCGCCGCCCTGATCTACGCCCTCACCATGGGCTCCACAAACGACGGCCCCACCAGCTTCCTTAATAATGTCCGCTCCGCCGACCTCTCCAACATCGGCTGGGCCCTCCTGGCAGGAATCATTTTCAACCTGGCGAATCTCTTGCTCGTAGCCGCGATAGACATGGCCGGCCTTGCCATCGCCTTCCCCGTTGCCATTGGCATCGCCCTGGTAGTCGGCACAGTCCTCAGCTTCGTCCAACAGCAACGCGGCAACGTGATGATGCTCGGCGCCGGAGTCCTCTGCGCCGTTGTCGCGGTAATCCTCGACGGCAAAGCCTACGGCGAACTCGGCACGAACAGAGAAGCCTCGCGCAAAAGCATCATCGTCTGCATCATTTCCGGCGTGCTGATGGGACTGTGGGCGCCATTTTCCACCCGCGCGCTCACGCACGGAAATACCCTGGGCCCCTACAGCATCGCCGTCTTCCTCACCGGCGGCGCGCTGCTTTCCTGCCTCTGGTGGAATTTATATTTCATGAAGAAGCCGCTAGTGGGCGAGCCCGTCGCATTCAGCGGTTTCTTCCGCGGCCCCGTGAACGGCCACGTCCTCGGCCTGCTCGGGGGCGCCATCTGGACCACCGGCACGGTCTTCAATCTCGTCGCCGCCAACTTCACCGGCGTCGCAATTTCCTACTCCATCGGCCAATCCGCTCCCATGGTCGCCGCCCTCTGGGGCATTTTCGTCTGGAAAGAATTCGCCGGCGCGAATAAACGTGCACAAGCTTTTCTCGGACTGATGTTCATCTTCTACTTCCTCGCGATTTTTCTGATCGCGCGCGCCAACACAGCGGGGTAGCACGGCGCCTCTTTCCAACGCGATCACTGCGCAATCGGCGGCCTGCGAAAACCACCGGTCGCAGCCTCAATCTTCGCCGCCACCGCCAACACCGCCTCATCCTCCCAAGGTCGCCCCACAATCTGCACTCCAATCGGCAACCCCTCCGGCGAACGCCCCACCGGCACCACTGCCGCCGGATTCCCCAGCAAATTAAACCACTGCGAGTAGCTCATCGCCTTCAAATATTCCACCTTGCGCCCCTGCACCATCCATTCCCGCTCCCCATGACGAAACGCCGGAACTGCGCAAGCCGGACAAAGCAAAATCGGAAAAGTTTCCATCTGCCGCAGCAATTTTTCGCGCAAAGCATCGCGCCCCACCAAAGTGTGCAACCACTCCCGCCCATCCATCGCCGGCTCCAGCGCCACGCGTTCCCGCCAGGCGCGGTACATCGGACTCAATTCCTCCTCGCGCCCCTCCACGGTCGAAGCAAACGCCATCTGCACCGCGCGCCCAAATAAATTCCACCAAAGTTGCCACACGCGATCCAGATTCTGCGGCCGCCAAGCTTCCACTTGAAATCCCTGCGCGCGCAAAGCTTCCGTCGCAGTCCGCACCGCTGCAGCAGTTTCCGGAGTCACAGGAGTCACACCGTCATCCTCGAAATAAGCCACGCGCAACTTAAGAATTTCCTCGTCGCTCCACACACGCAAAGGCACGGGCGCCGACGCCGGATCCCCAATGTCCGGCCCCGCCATCACCGCAAATAATCGCGCCACGTCCGCGACCGTCCGTGCCATCGGCCCCACCACGCCCAACTGTGAAAACGGCCCCGCCGACAAAGGATAATGTCCGGACGAAGGCACGCGCCCCGGTGTAGGCTTCAATCCGCAAATCCCGGAAAAATGCGCCGGGACGCGTATCGATCCGCCGCCATCGCTCCCTACTCCCCCCGCCGAACATCCCGCTGCAATCGCCGCCGCTTCCCCGCCGCTCGATCCGCCAGGTGTCCGCTGCAAATCCCAAGGACTATTCGTCCGCCCGTAAAGAGCATTGTCCGTCTCATAAGCCATCAAAAATTCCGGCACATTCGTATTCCCCAACAAAATCGCGCCAGCCCCTCGCAATCGCGTCACCAGCGTCGCATCTTCCGCAGGGACGTAGCCGCGCCGCAATCGGCTCCCGCACTCGCAAGGCCACCCCGCCACATCCACACAACTCTTCGCAGAAATCGGTACGCCGTGCAGCAATCCAAGCGAATCAGAGTGCGCACGCGACCCCGGTCCGACTGCAGCCTCCGCAATCTTCGCCTGCTCCCGCGCCCCATCCACGTCCACATGCACAAACGCATTCAACTGCGGATCGCGTCGCGCATTCAATTCCGCAATCCGCCCCAAATGCGCATCCACCAATTCCACAGGCGAAACCGCCCGCGCACGAACCTGCTCCGCCATCTCCACAGCCGAAAGGAAATTCAAATCATTCATAGTTCACTCGACAGAAATCGCGCCAACGCGCCCGCCAGTCTAGCACGCACGCTAGCGCTCCCCAGGGTGTAGACGCTGTGGCGGCCAGCTTTAGCTGGGCGGCTTTGACTTTGACGCGGTAGAATGTCCCACGCACTCAGAAAGGGAGAGTAATGATCCGCATCACCCGCGCAACAATTTTCCTGGCGCTACTCACCTGCACGTTGATCGCAGCCAGCCAAGAGCAACAACAACAGCAGCAACAAGAGCAGCCGCAATCACAGCAGCCGCCGCAACCACAGCATCACACGAACGCCCACGCAAAGCCCGCGCCCGCGAAATCCGACGACGATTCCACCGCGCAAGAACCCCCCGCAAATCCCCGCGCCGACGTAATCCGTGAAAACAATTTCGGCGTCTCCCTGATGAATCGCCAGCAATTCGAAAAAGCCCTCGGCAAATTTCAACGCGCCTGCATCCTCGACCCCCAAACCGACATTGGCTGCCTCAACTCCGGCATCGCGTTCCTCAACATGCAGCGCTTCGATGAAGCCCGCGAAATCCTCCAGAAATCCGCGCAGCGCGACCCGCGCAATCCCTGGGCCTGGTTCAACCTCGGCCTGATGGAAAAAGCCGGGGGCGACGCCGAAGCCGCCATCGCCGATTTCCAGAAAGTTGCCGCGCTCGATCCCTACGACGCCGACACCCAATATTTTCTCGGCCTGATTTATTCCCAGCAACAGCAATACGACAAAGCCATCGCCGCGTTCAAACGCGCGCTCGAACTAAATCCCTTTCAGGTTTCCGCCGAATTCGGCATGGCGCAAGCCCTGCAACGCAGCGGCAAAACCGCCGACGCCAAAGTTCACTTCGATCGCTTCCAGCACATGACCTCGCAAAAACTCGGCAAACCGGTAAGCTTCATCTACGGCGAACAAGGAAAATATTCTCTAGCAGAAATCTTGCAGCCCGCTCCCGAGCCCGTGCCGCAAGCGATGCCGGTCCGTTTCGTCAACGTCACGGCCGCCGCCAACCTGCCGACCGCTACAGCACGCATCGCAACCGCGCAAGCAAACGCCACACTTGACACGACGACGGGGGCGACGGCATCTGGCAGTGTCACGATTGGCGCCCGAAAAACTCGCAGCCCCAAACCCGCCGCGCAATCCACCGCCAGCTCCCTAGCCCAATTCCTGGGCAGCGGCGCCTGCATCATTGATTACAACGGCGACGGCAAGCCCGACATTTTCCTCGCAGACGCCGACGGGCGCGGCAACTCCGCCCTCTACAAAAATATCGGCGCCGGAAAATTCATCAACGTCACCCGCGAAGCCCGCCTCGAAATCCACGGCCAACAAATGGGCTGCGCAGTCGGAGACTATGACAATGACGGCAAGCCTGACCTAGCCGTCAGCACCAATGGAAAAGTCATCCTCTTCCACAACGAAGGCAACGGCACATTCAAAGACGTAACCAAGGATTCCGGTATAGAAACCGAAGCCACCGAGGGCGCGCTCGCGCTGGGTCTCACGTTCATAGATTTCGATCACGATGGCGATCTGGATCTCTACGTCACCCGCTTCAATGATTTCCCACTCGCCAATCCCGCGGCCCCGTTTGAATTCCCTGTGGACGTCCCGCCCCCCGGCAACGTCCTCTGGCGCAACAACGGCAACGGCACATTCACCAACTGGACGACCGAAACCGCGCTCGCAGGCGCCTCCCCATCCGTAGGCGCCCTAGCCAGCGACATCAACAACGATCGCGCGATAGATTTCGTAGTAACCGGCTGGCAAAAATCCCCCGTCGCCTATCTAAATCCCCGCGAAGGCGCATTCCAAGCCACTACGCCCTGGAGCAGCGACATGCCCGCTCCCACTGCCGGAGTCGTCGCGCTCGATTTCAATAAAGACGGTTGGATGGATCTCGCCTTCACGCACTGGGGCGCCCCGGGCCTAAGCCTCTGGCGCAACAGCAACGGAAAATCTTTCGAACGAGTGAATCTGCCAGACCTGGACTGGATGCGCGGCTGGGGTGTTGCGGCAATTGATTACGATGACGACGGCTGGATTGACCTGGCGGCAGTAGGTGAAGATTTCACAGGCGCAGGCCACATCGTCCTGCTCCGCAACGAAGGTGCCGCCGGCTTCCGCGACGTAACCGCCTCCACAGGCCTCGACAAAATCACTCTAAAGAATCCCCGCGCCATAATCGCCTTCGATTTCGACAACGACGGCGCCACCGACCTGCTAATCACTCAAAATAATCTCCCGCCAGTCCTACTAAAGAACGACGGCGGCAATCGCTACAACTGGATAAAAATCGCGCTAAAAGGCGAGAACGACAATAAATCCGCCATTGGCACCAAAGTGGAAATGTACGCAGGCGCGTTGCAACAAAAATGGGAAATCCCCGGCGGTTCCGGCTATCTAGGACAAGGCCCAGCCTCAATCGTCGCCGGCCTGGGCGCCGAGCGCCAAGCCGACGTAATCCGCCTCCTCTGGCCCACCGGCGTTCTGCAAGACGAGCTAGAAATCCCAGCCCACAAAGAAGAACTCGTCACAGAAATTGACCGCCGCGGGAGCTCCTGCCCCATCGTCTTCGTCTGGAACGGCCAAAAATTCGAATTTCTCGCCGACATGATCGGCCCCGGAATCGTCGGCCACTGGACCGGTCCCAACCAGCGCAACCTTCCCAACCCCGCCGAATATTTCAAAGTCACCGGCTCGCTCGCCCAACCGCAAGAAGGCCGCCTGCGTTTCAAGATGCTCGAACCAATGGAAGAGCTCGACTATCTCGACCAAGCCCGCCTGCTAGCGGTCGATCACCCCATAGACGTCGAGGTTTTCCCCAACGAACATTTCGCCAGCCAACTTCCCTTCCCGAAATTCAAAGTGATCGCCAGTCGCGACGCGCATCTCCCCGCCGGCGCATGGGACGATCACAGCCGCGATCTCCTCCCGCTTCTCCGCGAACAGGATCACAAATACGTCATGAATTTCCCGCTCGCCCCCTACGCAGGCTTCGCCGAAATGCACATGATCGAACTCGACCTCGGCGATTGGGATTCCTCTCGCCCCCTCCGCCTCCTGATGGACGGCTTCACTGATTATTTCAGCGCCAGCTCCATGTACGCCGCATGGCAAGCCGGAATCACTCCCGTCCCGCCCTACGTCGAAGTCCAAGACGGCTCCGGCCAATGGGTCAAAGTGATTGACGACATGGGCTTCCCCGCCGGTCTCTACCGCACCATGGTTGCCGACCTGACCGGAAAAATTCCTCCGGGCGTCCGCTTCATTCGCATTTCCACCAATCTCCGCGTCTATTGGGACCGCATCCGAGTGGACAATTCTCCCGAGGAAACGGAGTTCAAACTCACCGAAGTCCCCTTGGCCGAAGCAAAGCTACAATTCCGCGGCTATCCCCGCGTAGTCGAAGGCAATCCGAAAAACGAACTCTCCTACATTTACGAAGACGTCAGCGCCACCGGCCCCTACGGCCGCCAAATCGGAAATTACACCCGCTACGGCGACGTAACCGACCTGATGCAGAAAACCGACGACGAGTACGTAATCTTCGGCTCAGGCGATGAAGTCTCGGTAGATTTCGACTCGACGCACCTGCCAGATGTTCCCGCTGGCTGGACCCGTGACTATTTCCTCTACGCCAACGGCTTTGCTAAAGACATGGACTTCTACGCCGCCCACGGCGACACCGTAACCCCGCTCCCGTTCCACACCACGGTGCCGTATCCCTATCCCGACGGCGTAGCGTACCCAGAAGACAAGCAGCACCTAGACTACATGCTGAACTACAACACCCGAGGCGTAGCAGGCCCAGCCAACGAAACTTTCCGCTTCGACTATCCGAAGCCGGAAAAATAGGTGTTCTCGCAGTTACCATCCGGATCTACATGCAAGTCCCGGAAGTTACCCCACTGTTGTGAAAGGTTATGATGATCCGATGGACCGTCGTGACTTTCTCCGGCTCGTACAGCAATCAGCATCTGCAATAACTGCCTCGAATGTACTGCAAGTCTTGCCGTTTTCCGCGATGGCACAAGCGAACGCTGAAAAACCACTCACTTCGAAGGCGGACCGACCTCGGGTTGCGCTCACGATGGACGATCCCAACGTCTCCTTCGCAAGCCGTATGCCGTGGCAGGAGGCAAACCAGCGAATACTCGGCGCACTTAAAGCCCGCCAACTCAACGCCGCGCTGTTCTTGTGCGGCATGCGAGTCGACCGACCTGAGGCGCAAGGCCTCGTCGCGGAATGGAACGATGCCGGTCATCTCATTTGCAATCATTCTTATTCCCATCTAATGTTCACAGACCCTGCTGTCTCTTACAGCGAGTTCGCGGCAGATTTTATCCGCAATGAACCGATCATCGCCCCCTACAGACAACGCACGCGGTTGTTTCGTTATCCATTTCTGAAGGAGGGGGACACCTCCGAAAAACGTGACCGCTTCCGAAGTCTCCTGAACGAACACCAATATAAGGTGGGGCATGTAACCATTGATGCCTCGGACTGGTATGTAGATCAGCGCATCCGGGAGCGTTTGGAAAAAGATCCAAAGGCCAATCTGGATCCGTACCGTAATTATCTGGTGGCGCACTTATTGGACCGTGCCGTCTTTTACCGCAAACTCTCGCTTGATGTATTAGGCCGCGAAATTCCTCACACCCTGCTCGTTCACTACTCCTACATGAATGCGTTGTTCCTTCCAGCGGTGTTGGAAGCGTTCAGTCAAGCCGGTTGGGAGTGGATCGATGCGAATCGCGCATACGAGGACCCCGTATTCCAACGCGCGCCTCAGACCCTGCCCGCCGGCGAGAGCTTGATCTGGGCCTTAGCGAAAGAATCCGGCAAGTTCGATAGCGTCCTTCGCTACCCAGGCGAAGACGATAAGTACGAAAAACCAAAAATGGATGCGCTCGGGCTTTAGTTAAGCGGCACTTCGACCAATGTGCTGACAGCAACCAATCGCTAACGCCGAAACTCCACGGCTTGCTTGCCTCCGCATACCGTGATAATTTCACTACTTCCGAATCACCAGCAGTAACTCACTCACGTATGTCGTCGTCTAATTCAAACGTTCAAATATCGAAAATCACCGGGCCTGCGCAACACGCCTCCGCACCCGCGCGCGATCCCGTCTTCTGGCGCGTCGAAGGCAGCCTGCTCAACCTCACCGCCGTCCGCCCTGTCGGCTTCTTCGCCTGGAACTCGCAAAGCTTCCTGCAGCGCTGGACGCGCCGCGGCGCCATGGCCATCCTCGCCGTTGCCCGCCCCTTCCTCTATGTCACGAACCGCGTCTTCGCCACCCGCCTCCTCCACACCGTCCTCCGCGGAGTCAGCCGCGACCGCCTCGACCTCCTCGGCGAAGAATTCTTCGAATATTTTCTGAAGCCGCGCCTGAAGCAAGAAGGTATCGCCAAGCTGCAAGAAGCGACAGCCGCGGGTGGCGAAATTGTCCTGGTAAGCCAGGGCCTCGACCACATCATGCGCCCGCTCGCCAAGCACCTGGGGATCGCGCGCATCATTTCCAATCGCCTCGATTTCCGCGAAGGCATGGCCACAGGACGCCTGCTCGACCCCGTAATCCGTCCCCGCGGCGCCTTCGCACGCTTCACCGGCAGCCAACCCGACGGCCGGGTCCCCCGCGAAAAATTGATCAGCATCCTGGGCTTCGACAAAAATCCCCAAGTCCTCGACGAAGCAATCAAGCCAGCCGAACGCACCGCGCCCAAAGTGTACGTCCCGGTAGTCCATTACGAAGCGCGCAACGGCCACCCAGCCTTTTCCGTCCGCGCCGCCCTGCGCGGGAAAAATATTCTGCTGATAGGCGCCACCGGCTTCATAGGAAAAGTTTGGCTAGCGAACCTACTCAGCGATCTCCCCGAAATCGGCCGCATCTACCTGCTAGTCCGCCACAATCGCGCCAACACGTCCCTCCAACGCCTCCAGCGCGTGATCGAAGAATCCCCGGTCTTCGAAAAGCTAGCCGAACTCCACGGCCCCAACTTCGCGCAATTTCTCCAGGACCGCATCGAAGTAGTTGACGGTGACGTGAG
>Ga0210390_10000027_pt1 | contig 163972 bp, 129 predicted proteins | sample IncBWH11OmetaG_FD_161050 | JGI IMG/M metagenome (GOLD analysis project Ga0210390, IMG submission 161050) | Forest soil microbial communities from Barre Woods Harvard Forest LTER site, Petersham, Massachusetts, United States - Inc-BW-H-11-O ... | reverse complement strand
CAGGACCCGGTGGACGCTGGTCAAGCTGGCGCTCGTCGGCCTGACAGCCATGGCGATCGCCGGGCTGGCCAGCGTGCTGGTCTCGTGGTGGGCGGCGCCGGTTGACGCGGCCGGCGGGTTTCCGGTCGGCCACACCCAGCTCGGCCGGTTCTCCCCGCAGATTTTCGCGGCTCGCGGCCTGGTCCCCATCGGGTTCGCCGCCTTGACGTTCACCATCGGCGTGCTTGCCGGGGTGCTGGTCCGCAAGATCATCCCGGCCATGGCAATCACACTCGTACTGTTCGCCGGGCTGCTGTACGCGCTGCCCGCGTTCGTGCTCCCCCATCTGGCCACGCCGGTTACCCAAGTCGCCCCGGTGACACCGGACCTGACCCGGGACCAGGTACTGCCCTCCGGGGAGGTCATAGTCGCTGACAGCAGCCTGCCTGGCGCGTGGATCATCTCCAACCAGACGATCACCCCGTCGGGGCAGGTGTTCGTCGTGCCGCAGTCATCCGACAGCGCGTTCGTGTCGGCCTGCGCAAACCCCGCCCAGGCGGAGTGCACCGCGTGGTTCGCCGGCCAGCACCTGCGCCGCCAGATCAGCTACCAGCCCGCCAGCCGGTTCTGGCAGCTCCAAGCCGAGGAAACCGGCATCCTGCTGGCCATCTCCTTGGCCCTGGCCGGCGCCGCCACCTGGAAAATCCGGCACTACCACCCATGACCACAGCGCCGAGGACCGCGATGGGGCGCCATCGCGGTCCTGCGCGGTGCCGTTGACGGGTGGCCCATGACATTTCTTCACCTGGCAACCCGGCCTGGCTGGCGCTAGGGTTTTGTTTTCCGGTCGGCTGGCGGGGTGCGGTGGCCTGGCCGGACGATGCCGTGCTCGTAGGCGTAGACGGCGACCTGCACGCGGTCGCGCAGGTCGAGTTTGGCGAGGATGCGAGCGATGTGGCTCTTGACGGTGGTCTCGCTGAGGTAGAGCCGGGCGGCGATTTCGGCGTTGGACAGGCCCTGGGCCACCAGCCGCACGACGCCGAGTTCGCGTTCGCTAAGCCGCCCGGCCGCGGAGGCTGGCGCGGTGCCGGGGGCGGGGTCACGGCAGAAGTCCTCGATCAGCCGCCGGGTGATGGCGGGAGCGAGGAGGGTCTCGCCGGCGGCGACCGCGCGGACGGCGCCGGTCAACTGCTCGCGGGTGGCGTCCTTGAGCAGGAAGCCGCTCGCGCCGGCCTTCAGGGCGTGGTAGACGTACTCGTCCAGGTTGAAGGTGGTCAGCATCAGGATCCGGGCCCGCGATCCGCCCTGGACGAGCCGGGTGGTTGCCTCGATGCCGTTCATGTGGGGCATGCGGACGTCCATCAAGATCACGTCGGGGTCCAAGACCCCGGCCTGGGCCAGCGCCTGGGCGCCGTCGGTGGCTTCCCCGGCGACGGCCAGGTCCGGCTCGTCTTCTAGCAGCACCCGCAGGCCCTCGCGGATCAGGTCCTGGTCATCGGCGATCAGGACGCGGATCACGGCAAGTCCCCGAGCGGCAGCCGGGCGCGCACGGTGAACCCACCGCCAGGCCGGGGCCCAGCGTGGAACTGCCCGCCGAAGATCGCGGCCCGCTCACGCATCCCGGCCAGCCCGTGCCCGCCGGCCGGGGCCTGGTGATCGGTTTGCCCCGTTCCGTCGTCGGTGATCTCGATCGTGACCGCTTCGGCCCCGCAGCCGATCGTCACACCCGCGCGGGCGGGGCCGGCGTGCTTGAGGACGTTAGTCAGCGCCTCCTGGACGATCCGGTAGACCGAAACGTCCACGGCCGCGGGCAACGCCGCGGGGTCACCGTTGATCACCAGGTTCACCGGCAGCCCGGCCGCCCGGACGGTGCCGGCCAGCGTGTCAAGCTCGCTGATGCCCGGCTGCGGGGCGAGTTCGGTCTCCCCGCCGGTGCCGTGCAGGACGCCCAGCATGCGGCGGGTCTCGTTCAGTGCCTGGCGCCCACTGTGCTCGATCTTTTTCAGGGCCGGGCCGGCGGGTCTTCCAGGCTTCTGGGCAGCAGCCGCCTGGAGCACGATCACGGCGAGGTGGTGGGCGACGATGTCGTGGAGTTCCCGGGCGATCCGGGCCCGTTCGGCCGCCGCGGCCTGCTCGGCCTGACGCTGCAGCGTCGCGTTCCGCCTGGCCAGAGCTGTGGATTGCCTGCGGGCGCGGACGAGAACGCCGGCCAGCCAGAATGCCAGCAGCTGCAGCGACGACAAGACCACGGCCGCATGGCCGCCGTGCTGCGCGAAGGCCAGCCCCAGCCTGCCCTTGTGGCTGATCTCGACCACGACCGGGGCGGCGACGACCAGGCCAGCGGCCGCGCGGCGCAGGCTGGCGTGCGCGCCCAGTGAGTAGGCGGCGGTGAGCAGCACGAACGTGAACCCCAGGCTCTGCGGCACGCCCATGGTGAACCGGGACTGCAGCGCTAGGGCGGCCCAGATCGCCAGCCACATCAGTAGCGGCGCGCGGCGGCGCAGCACCAGCGGCGCGCCCATGAGCAGGGGCGTCAGCGCCCGCAGCCACAAAGGCCCGGGGATCATCGCGGTGCGGACCAGCCCGGGCAGCCCCCACACGGCGACGGCGGTCAGCCCGGCCGCCGCGATCCCGATCCCGGCATCGGCGGTGATACCCGGGACACCGCCCGCCAACCGCCGGACTGCCTGCATGCACCGAAGGTAGCGCCTGGCCAGGTTATGTGCATCGTCCGTGAGGCGGGCCCAGCATTCATCCTTGCGGATGAACCGGTTTTCGCTCCCGCGGCCGCAGACACCCGGCACCAGATCCAGGGACAGTGGGGGCGGACACACCGGATTTCTGCATGGAAGGAGATCGATGAACATCGTCGAGGCCAGCGGCCTGGGCAAGCGCTATGGCCGTACCTGGGCGCTGCGCGAGTGCACGCTGGAGATCCCCGCCGGGCGCGTGACAGCGCTGGTCGGGCCGAACGGGGCCGGCAAGAGCACGCTGCTCAACCTGGCGGTTGGCCTGTCGACGCCGTCGGCGGGCGCGGTTACCGTGCTGGGCGGCCGCCGGGCGGGCTCGCCGGCCGCGCTTGACGGGATCGCGTTCGTGGCCCAGGACACACCGTTGTACAAGAACCTGCCGGTCGCGGACATGATCTACATCACCCGCAGCCTGAACCGGCGCTTCGACCAGCCCTACGCCCGTGCCCGGCTGGCCGAGCTCGGCATCCCGCCCAGGCGGAAGGCGGGCAAGCTGTCCGGCGGCCAGCAGGCGCAACTCGCGCTGACCCTGGCGCTGGCCCGCCGGCCCCGGCTGCTGGTGCTTGACGAGCCGGTGGCCATGCTCGACCCGATCGCCCGGCACGACTTCATGGCCACGGTCCTGGCAGCGGCGACCGCGGACGGGGTGTCGGTGCTGCTGTCGTCCCACGTGCTCACCGAGCTCGAACGGGGCGCGGACTACCTCATCCTGCTGGCCCGGGGCCAGGTGCGGCTAGCCGGGGCAGTCGATGACCTGCTCGGCGCCCACGGCCAGGCCAGCCTGGAAGAACTCGCGATGACCTACCTGCGCGAGACCACCGCGGAGGTAACGCGATGACCGCGATGACCAGGCCCGCCCGCCCGGACGAAGACGACGTCCGCCTGCGGCCGGTACCGTGGCGGCGGATGGCCGGGGTCACCTGGCGGCAGCACCGGATCGCACTGGCCGGCGTGGCCGTGCTGCTTGGCGCGCTCGCTGTGTACCTGTGGATCGCCGGCCTGCCACTGCACCACGCCTACGCCGCCGCAGTCGCCTGCCACCCGGCAGGCTCGGCTGCCTGCCAAGCCCTGGTCGGCACTTTCAACAGCATGGACAGCCATATGACGGGTGCGGCCAGCCCGGGGGGCGTCCTTCTGCAGGTGGTGCCCGTGCTGATCGGGGCGTTTGCCGGGGCGCCGGTGCTGGCCAGGGAGCTGGAGACCGGCACCTTCCGGTACGCCTGGACGCAGGGCTTCGGCCGGTGGCGCTGGGCGCTCGCCAAGCTGGTGCTGCTCGCGGTCGTGCTCGCCGCCGCCGCCGGCACGGTCGGCGTGCTGGTGTCCTGGTATTACCAGCCGTACTTCGCCGCCGGCAACCAGGCCCTGGGCCTTTACGAGATACCCCCGTTCGTTACCCTGTTCAGCCTGCGCGGGGTCGCGTTCCCCGCCTGGACGCTGGCCGCCTTCGTGATCGGTGCCCTGGCCGGCATGCTCATCCGCCGGGTCGTCCCCGCGATCGTCGCCACCCTGGCCGTCTACGCCGGGCTCGCCGTCGCGACCGGCGGGTTCTTGCGCGAGCACTACCTGACCCCGCTGGTCACCACCATCCCGAACGTGCCCGGCACCGCGTGGATCATCAGCCACTGGTGGACCAAGGACGGCAGGTTCGCCTTCGCTGGCAATCCCTCCCTCAACCTCCTCAACCAGTTCTGCTCTTCCCTTCCACCGGGGCAGGGGAAGCCTTCGGTGGGAACATTCGCGCAATGCCTAGCTCAGCACGGCTACACGCAGTGGACCAGCTATCAGCCAGCCAGCCGGTTCTGGCCCTTCCAGTGGATCGAGGGCGGCTGGCTGCTCGCGCTGTCAGCGCTGCTCATCGCCGCAACCCTCTGGCTAGTCCAACGCCGCGCCGCCTGATCCATCCCGCCAGGCTGTAGGGTCTCACGACACGTGACGTGTCGATCTTCGTTGACCTGAGGTTTCTCTGCTGTCTCACAGCGTTGGCGGCCATGATCAGTCTCAATACCCGTGGCATTTCTTCACACAGCGCGGCCTGGCGGTGCCGGGTGCAGACTTCGCAGGTGACCTGCCGGGGGCAGCGTCCATTTGGCTGCCCGGACCCGGCGGTAAGTCTGCACGTAGATCGGGGCGTCCAGAATGATGTTCGGGGACTGCCTCGTGTTGCGCCAGACCAGGCACGGGTCGGCGTCGTTGACCGGTGCATCGCCGACGATGACCGTTGACTACCCCGTACAGCCCGGGGTCGCTGAGCGTCGTCAGGAGCAGGTCGTGGGTTTCCTGGCCTTGCGTGCTTCCACGATGGTTTTGTCCTTCGAGGGGGGTGATCTGGAGGGAAGGGCGGCCAGGCCCGCCGCCATCGGGCGGTCACAGGGACCAGAGGGCTTGGGTGGGGGATAGGCGGGCGGCGCGGATGGCGGGCAGCAGCCCGGCGAGGGCGCCGATGAGAATAGCGGCAACCAGCCCTCCGGCCCAGGCCTCGACCGGGATGACGGTGGACCAGCCCTTGACGTGCGCGTAGACGGCGGTGGAGGCCGCGCCGGCGATGACTCCGGTGACGCCGCCAACGAGTGCGAGCAGGATGGCCTCGCACAGGAACTGGATGCGGATCTGGCCGCGGGTTGCGCCCAGCGCGCGGCGCAGCCCGATTTCCTGGCGTCGTTCCAGCACCGAGATGATCATGATGTTGGCGACGCCGACCGCGCCGACCAGCAGCGCGACCGCGCCCAGGCCGAGGAAGAGGGTGTCGAACGCGCCGGCCGCGTCGGCCTGGGCGGTCAGCGCGTCCGACGGCTGGGAGACGTCGACCTCGCTGGGGTCTTCCGGGCTGGCCTGGGCGGCGAGCAGGTTGTCGACTCTGGTGATGGTTGCCTGGGTGCTGACCGTGCGGACGTACAGCTCCGATGGGTGCCCGTCGAAGCCAAGGTACTCGCGGGCGGCGGGGAAGCCGACCAAGACTGCGGTGTCCAGTTGCTGGGCCAAGGTGGCGGGGTTGAGGATGCCGACCACGGAGAACCACTGGCCGCCGACCCAGATCCGCATCCCGGGCCAGATCCGGTCGATGCCCAGCAGCTGGGCTGCCTCGTAGCCCAGCACGGCGACGGGCTCGCGGGCGGTGGCGGCATTCAGGTAGCTGCCCTGGGCAACCGACGTGGCGACGGCGGCGGGCAGGCCAAGGCTAGCGCCCTCAACGCTCAGCCCGTTGGTGTCGATGGCGGGGATCAGCGGGCTGCGGTAGACATCGGCGCTCACGGTACCGGTGTATTGCACGGCGGTGACGCCGGGCAGCTGGCCGACCATGCCGGCTGACGCGTCGGGCAGCTCGGCGGTCTGGCCGGTCAAGGTCTGCCCGTTGGTGGCGGTTAGCAGGTTGGTGCCCAGGCTGGCGATCTCGGCCAGCAGCCCGGCCTGGGAGGAGGCGGCCAGGCCGAGCACGGCCACGATCGCGGCGACCCCGATCGCGATGCCCAGCGCGGACAGCGAGGCGCGCAGCTTGCGGGTGCGCAGCCCGACGCTGGCCAGCCCGGCCAGGTCGCCGGGCCGCAGCCGGGCCGCCGGCGGCGCGGTGGCCCGGTCCGGTGCGAGGGTGATCATGAGGTCCGTTCCTGCACGGTCCGGGACCAGGTGAGCTCCCCGGCGAGAGCGGGGCTGGTGTCGTTGATGATGTGCCCGTCGAGCATCTCGATACGGCGCCGCATCCGGCCGGCGATCGCCTGGTCGTGGGTGACCACGATGATCGTGGTGCCGGCCGCGTTGAGCTCTTCCAGCAGCGCCAGGACGGACGCGCCGGTGGCGGAGTCCAGGTTCCCGGTGGGCTCGTCGGCCAGCACCACCGGCGGGCTGCCGGCGATCGCCCGGGCGATCGCCACCCGCTGCCGTTCCCCGCCTGACAGCTGAGTCGGGCGGGCGCTGCCGCGGTGTCCCAGCCCGACCCGGGTCAGTGAGGCGGCGGCGAGCTGGCGGCGCTGTACCCGGGGGACGCCGGCGTACAGCAGCCCGTCGGCGACGTTGTCGAGTACTTTCTGGTGCTCGGCGAGGAAGAACTGCTGGAACACGAACCCGATCCGGATGGCACGCAGCCCTGCCAGCTCCCGGTCGCTCATCGCCGCGGTATCCAGCCCGGTCACCCGCACCGTCCCGGCCGTCGGCCTGTCCAGGGTTCCCATCAGGTGCAGCAACGTGGTCTTGCCCGACCCGGACGGGCCGACCACCGCGACCAGCTCCCCGGCGGCCACCGCCAGGCTCACCCGGTCAAGCGCCCGCACCGGCGGCGGCCCCGGGTACTCCTTGGTCACCTGCTCCAGCTCCAGGACGGCGCTCATGAGGTCGGCACCACGACCTGTTCGCCGGGGGTCAGGTTCCCGGTCACCTGCACCAGGCCGGAGGCGTCGTCGAAGATCCCGGCCGTCACCGGCACCAGCCGCCGCGAGTTACCCGGCCCGGTCACCTCGACCGCGTACCCGCCAGGGGACTGGGCCAGCAGCGCGCTCACCGGCACCGCCAGCACGTTGCTGACGCTCTGGGCGGTGATCTCCACCGTCACCGGCGCCTGGTCCAGTTTCCCGCCCGCCGACGGGTCCGTCAGCGCCACCGTCACCGGGACCGTAGCCGAGCTCCCGGACCCGGATGCCACGGTGCCCACCGAGGAGATTGTCCCCGGCGTGCTGGCCCCGTCCGGCAGTTGGACGCTCACCGAATCCCCCACCGCCACCTCCGACTCATCGGAGGTGCTCAGCGCGATGCTCACCACATGCCGGTCCGTGGTCCCCGACAGCACCGGCCCGGCCGCCGGACTGCCCAGGCTCCCCAGCACGCTGGTGACACGGATGGCCTCCGGCTCGAACACCACCGACCCCGCCGCGAGTGACCCCGACGGGCTGGAGATCCCCGCCGCCGACTGCAGCGCCGCCACCCCCGCCTTCGTCTCCCACGAGAAGTAATCCCAGCCCAGCGCGCTGATATCCGCACTGTCCGCGTAACCGAGATACACCAGGTCATGGTTGAGCTGGGTCACGTCCGCCCCGGTCACCCCCTCATCCAGGACCCGCCAGTCCGGCACCGGCCCATACAGCAGCACCACCGGATCGGTCAGATCGGTCGTGTACAGCACCTGCCCCTGCCGGGTCACCTGCCCCGCCGACGGCAGCGAGGTCAGCGTCCCCCCGCCCGCCCCGGTCACCGTGTAAGACCCCGCATATCCCAGCGTCCCGTCCACCGAAGTCTGCACCGACAGGTTCCCCCGGACCACCGGCTGGGTCGCCGGCGCCGCCGCCCCCTGCCCACCCCCGGACGCGGCGGGCCGCGAGAAAGCACCGGTCCGCCACGCCGCCAACACCCCGCTGACTACCAGCACCACCGCCACCCCCGGGACCACCCACCGGAACCGGCCATGCCTTCGTGACCCCGCGGGGGCACGCAGGCTTTCCGGGGCGCCGGCGGCATGCCCGGAGCCGGGAGCATCTGCCGGCCCGCTGGTCTCCCCGCGGCCCGGCGAAACCATCTCGCTCACGGCCAGCCCCCTGTCCGGGCCGGCCGGCCGCATTCCCGGTCCGCCATCACGACCCCTGCCCGTTCGACGCTGCCCCCGGGAATACCGCGTTGCTGTCGTGCGCCTGCGACTGGCAGGTACTGAACGCAGACTGGTAGCCGGGCAGGGCGATGTTGATGCTTTCCGGTACGTCGAACACGTTCTGGCTGGTGGGATCGGGGAAGGCCGGGAAGCCATGAGAGCGCATGCAGGCGGCGAGCTTGTCGCCCGCGGCCAGATCCTGAGCCGTTACCGCGAGCCGCTGAGCCTCGCCCGGCACTAGGTGGATGCACGCCGCTTTCGCGGCCTGGAACGCGGGGGAGCTGGGATCGACACTGTCAGGGCCGACGCCGGAGAAGCTGAATGCTCCGTTGACGGGATCCGGGAAGTTCTTGATGCCTTGGCTGCGCATGCATTCCGCGAACTCCACGAGCTGGGCCGTGGTAACCGGGGACGATCCGCTGTCCGGGATGCCCGGGCTGGAGCTCGAGCACGCTGCGGCCGCGAAGGCCATTGCGGCCGCAGCGACGGTGATCGCCGCGATCCGCAGGGCAGGCGGCCGCCCGCGCCACTGGACGGCCCGGATGCTGCCGGCCGCACCCGGCCCTCGGCCGGGACGGACCGTGAACGTCATCCCGTCCGGCGCCTGCGCCGAACCGGACCGCTTATGCAGTCCGTCAATCTCGATAGTCGCGTCCATGGCCACAAAGATGCCGCGGTCCGCGGTCGCGCCACATCTGCCCGCGGACCCATCTGCACGGTGCCGCAGTCTGCCTGCGGGCATACGCCCGCAGGCAGACGACCCGGCAGCCCGAGGCGGCTACGATCGCTGCCGTGAGCATGCCCCGGCAGGCTGGAGGCGCCATGATCATGTGGGGATTCCCGGTGCTTGGCTGCGCCCTGCTGGCTTCCGCTCTCCTACTGCGCCGCAGGCCGCTCTCGGCGCTGGCCGTGATGCTTGGCGGATCGGTGGCCAGCATGGCGCTGCAGCCGAGTGCCCTGCAGGTCGTGGTCGTCTGCGTGGTGGGCCTCGAGATCTGCTACATAGCAGTGACACGCACCCGCAGGGTCTCGCTGACCGGCGTGGCTATGGTTGGCGTCAGCCTGATTCCGCTCCTGGAAGTGCGCTCTGCAGGCTCACCTCGGGGCAGCGGCAACGTGGAACCGGCCATGGCCCTTGCCACGATTTTTGCCTGGCTTGTCGGGCATTCGATCCGGCAGGCACAGGCGCAGGCCGAACTGGTCCGCGCGCAGGCGGCCGCCCAGACCGCGATGGCAGAGCGGCTGCGGATCGCCCGCGAACTGCACGACATCGTGGCGCACAGCATCGGCATCATCGCAATCCAGGCGGGCGGTGGCCGCCGGGTGTTCGACGCCCGTCCCGACGAGGCACGCGACGCCCTGGCCGCCATCGAGGCCACCAGCAGAGAGACGCTGTCCGGGCTGCGCCGGATGGTGACCGGACTGCGGCGCGCCGACCTAGAACCCGGGCCGGGGCAGGCGCCGCTGGGCCCGGCGCCCGGCCTGACCGCCATCGAGCGACTGGCCGCCTCGACCCTGGAGGCAGGCGTGAAGGTCGACGTGGACTGGCACGGCAGCCGGGAGCCGCTACCGGCCGACATCGACCTGTCGGCGTTCCGCATCATCCAAGAGGCGGTCACCAACGTGGTCCGCCACGCCGGCACCGGCCAGTGCCAGGTCTGCATCGACCGGCAGGACGGGCAGTTGTCCATCGAGGTCACCGACAGCGGACGCGGTGGCAGCGGGCATGGTGGCGGGGTGGCCGGGACCGGATACGGGATCACCGGCATGCGCGAGCGCGCCGCGCTGCTCGGTGGCGACTTCTCGGCCAGCCCGCGCCCCGGCGGCGGCTTCCGCGTCGCCGTCCGGCTGCCCCTCCCCGCGCCTGCCCGATGACCATCCGGGTCATCCTGGCCGACGACCAGCCGCTGGTCCGCGCCGGCCTGCGGATGCTGATCGAGCAGACACCCGATATCGACGTGGCCGGCGAGGCCGGAACCGGCGCCGAGGCGGTACAGCTGGTCAGGGACGCCGGCCCCGACGTGGTGGTGATGGATATCCGCATGCCGGGCATGGACGGCATCGAGGCAACCCAGATGATCACTTCCGGCGACACGTCCGCCCGCGTGCTCATGCTCTCTACGTTCGACGACGATGACTACGTCTACGGCGCGCTGCGCGCCGGGGCCAGCGGGTTCCTGGTCAAGGACATGGCACTGGAGGACATCCTGGCCGCGATCCGCGTAGTCGCGGCCGGCGACGCCATCATCGCGCCCGGCGTCATCCGCCGCCTGATCGCGCAGTTCGCTGGCCAGCCCGGCCTTGGCCGCAAGCCCCGGGAACTGACCGGGATCACCGACCGCGAGCGCGAGGTGCTCAGGCTGGTCGGCCTGGGCATGTCCAACGCCGAGATCGCCACCGCCCTGTACATCACCGCGGGCACCGCCAAGACCCACGTGGCTCGGCTGCTGGCCAAGCTGGATGCGAGGGACCGGGTACAGCTCGTCATCACCGCCTACGAGGCAGGCCTGGTCTCGGCACCGCACTGACCGCGCCAGGCGAGCTGCAATGACGCCGAGAAAGCACTATCCACCAGGCTGGCTGGTTCGATGGTTACTGTCCCATATGTGCCTGACAATTCCGGGAAGCCTGTCCGTTCTCGTCGATCATGACACTGACAGGCACCAAGTGCAGTCGGCTGACATTTCGGCTGAGACTCGGTGCGCTCCAACGCTGCCCTCCGGGAGGACTTGAGGGCGGCTCCTACCTTCCTTCTCCTGCGCGTGTCAATGTTCATGTCCTGGATTGGCTCTGCGGCCTGCACGTTGACAGAATCGCTGAGATTTCTTGGCGGAGCGTACCAGCGAAGATGTCAGTATGCCGGCGGCTGCGGTGAGGAACTCCCCTTTTTGCGACCTCCGCTGATGGCCAGCCGTGACACTAGGCTGCCATCACACACGGTGATCGCCTGTGTCGAGTAGCATGCCGTAGGTATCGGCAGATCGCCGGATCGGGGCCTCGAAAGCGCAGGACCTCCGGAATGTCGGCGGTCTTGGTTAGGGTGTCCGGCATGCGAACGAACCAGTCCAGAGTTACGGGTAGTTACCAGTTCAAGTGCGGGCAGGGTCTATGCGCGTTGACAGGCGATCGGGCTACCTCCAAGCAGGAGGGCGACCTCTTCGCGCTGCTCGACTTCGTGATCGGTGACGGTCGTCAAGACGTACATGTGCGCATCGGAGGCCGGGAAGTCCGGCTCGACATGAGATTCGACCTGCCCAGCGGCCGCAAGTTGGTGGTGGAGTATGACGGTGCGCGCTGGCATCGAGAGCACGAGGAACGGGATTCTCTCAAAGCCCGTAACGTCGAGTTCTACTACCCGAAGTGCGTTGTGGTTCGTATCCGCGAATATCCCCTCGAAATACTCGACGCTGATCTCGATTCCCATGACGTGCAGGTTCCTGCCCGTGTCGATGGCAAGGCCTGCGCGCAGCTGGTTCTGCTTCACCTCATACACGTGATGCCGTCTGACTTCGTAGACAGTTACGGTGAGGCAGAGGACAGGGTGATCAGCTTCTTGCGCTCTGCCTCCCGGCCGTTGGGCCGCAGACGCGTGAAATGCGAAACATGCTGGGAGATCGCTCGCTACTATTCGCTGACCGTCGCCGACGTGGCACGGACCTGTGCGCCCGTGGGAAAGCGGTGAACTAAGGGACTGGGGAGGTCATCGGATCCCGCCCGTCCGTTCTCATCGATCACAGCGCTAGCCGGGGTCAGGGTACGGGGGGCTGACATTTCCGCTGCGACCAGCGGCCGCCAGTGCTGCCCGCCTGCAGAAGGGCCGCCGGCGGCTCTTGCCCTCTTCCTTGCGCGGGTGTCAGTCAGCGTGTCCTGGGTCGGCCCTCGGTGAGGTTTTCGTGCAGGCGTCTAGGCGAAGATGACAGAACATCGACGGAGCGGCCGCGATGACGGGCAAGCTGCAGGACTCGCCATCGACAGCGGGCGTTGACACAGTTCAGCCTGCGGTACCGGCACCGAACTGTTGCATTATCGCAGATCTCGTCCGCTCCGCAGCCGTCACGGATTCAGTGCGACGAGCCACCTCTGATGAGAACCAGATCATCTAAACACGGACATAACGGACCTAAGCAACCACCCTGACGACGAACTGCCAAGACTCGGCCACATCTACCCGCAGAACAGTGATACAACGCCAGCTCCACTGAGAACGGACAAAGCCCGACGGCGTGTCTCACGAAAATGTCGTATACGTCATCCATACGACATCGACGGTGAGATTACGACACGCGGCGTGAGACCCTACAGCAGCTCAGCCGGGTGCCATGTCCACGAAACGGCTGTAGTGCCCCTGGAACGCGACCGTCACCGTCGCGGTCGGCCCGTTCCGGTGCTTGGCGACAATCAGGTCCGCCTCACCCGCCCGTGGCGACTCCCGCTCATAAGCGTCCTCGCGGTGCAAAAGAATGACAACATCGGCATCTTGTTCGATACTATTGTGGATATTTGTTGAATTTGCTACGAAGTTGTGCGTGCCCAGTACAGTCGCATCATAAACAGGTCGAGAGCCGATGCTCTCGATCGAGGAGACCGTGTCCCAAAAGACATCATTCGTGGCCAGCATTTCGAGCTCTGAATCATCCAGAACCTTGGCGATGAGCCCGAGTCGTGATCGACTCGGACTGATCTTTTCGTTCAGATCCCCCCGGCTGCTCGTCCCGACTTTGGTCTGCATCCGGTGCAATGAAATGGCACGTGCGGCGAGGACCTCGCGCACTCGTACCCAGACATCCGCAGGGACGGTATCGAAACGCCCCACAGCCGTCATCTCGTGGAGGCGTGCCCTGGCTTCCATCACTGAAGACGCGCGACTCCCGTGAACGCCGATGTCATCAACAAACTTCAGTTGCTGCTCGACACCGGTCACGTCGATGGTCCATTGAGGGTGACCGTACGTGTTTCCCACTGCACGGAGTCGGGCTACGATCCCGAACCGTAGAAGCAGGGTCTGCAGCTGCCTTGCGAGTCGCTCGCTCGTGGTACCGAAGTAGATCCGCACGTTGCCGGACTTCGAGACGGTCACCGAGCCGTCGGTCGCCCAGAGATGCCGGAAGAATAGGGCGACTTGGGCCTTTGGTAGCGAAAATATCGATTCAGGCACAAACTTCTCATGACTGCGCAGACCAAACAAGCCAAGGGAGTCGAGCCACTCAGCTACTGGGTTGCGACGGCCGCGTGCCAGCCGGAAGGGGGCTGGCAATCGAAGCGACGTACATCGGGCTCGCTCGTGGTAGTCGCGAACCGCCGTGATCCCGAAATGCGCCGCGGCCATAGTGACTGCTGCCAGGTTTTCTTCGTCGACGCTCGCGTAACGAATTGGCTGGTGCTTCACGAACGATCCGTCGCCGATGAGGTGGGCGAGCATGACAATCTCATGTTCTGGCATCGAGCGCTCATGAAGCGGGCCTGGCACAGTACGTGGAATCGCCACTCGCGAGCCAACAGTCAGCTCGCCGAGCGACTGCCAGCCGCGGAACGTGAGGAACGGATGGTTCGCGGTGGCCTGCAGCTCACGTCCGGACGCGAGCCGAACGCGGCAGACTTCCTTCACACCGCTGGAGAATGCGTGAGTCAGGGTGCGAGGCACGAGCTTCAGGCGCTCATCAACCGACCACACAGGGATGTCTCGCTCGCCTGATGCCATCAGCTCGTCGAATGTAACCTCCGCCCCGGTGTCGGCCCGGAGAATCCGAGTGTCACCAGTAAGGCAGCCGGATTCGCGCAGGTCAGAGAGCATTGGCTTCTTGTCTTGGCGCTGCTCGGGGCCGCGGTTGAGCTGGGAGAGCGCCACCACGGGCACGTCCAGCTCCTTGGCGAGCAGCTTCAGCGAACGGGACATCTCCGACACCTCCTGCTGCCGGTTCTCCACCCGCCGGGGGGAGGACATCAGCTGCAGGTAGTCGATGATGACGAGCTTCAGGTCGTGGCGCTGCTTGAGCCGACGGCACTTGGCGCGGATCTCCATCAGCGACATGTTGGGCGAGTCGTCGATGAAGAGCGGGGCGTCGGCGACCTCGCTCATCCGCCGGGCCAGCCGCGCCCAGTCGTCATCGCTCATCTGGCCGGTGCGCATGACGTGCATGGGCACTCGCGCCTCGGCGGCCAGCAGCCGCATCGTGATCTCGTTGCGCCCCATCTCAAGGCTGAACATCACCGAGGGCAGCTGGTGCCTGATCGACGCCGAGCGCGCGAAGTCGAGAGCCAACGCCGAGTTGTGCGTCGGGATCATGGCGCGGCCCGCCAGGTACAGGTGGTCCTTGCTGTCTACCTGCACGCAGCGGACGGGAACGGACGGCACCGGCCTGACCGCGACCACGTACCGCCAGGGCAGGGTGTCAGTGAACCGGATGACGTGCCCCGCGGCGGGCTTGGCGGCCACGGTGGACTGGAAGCCGAGGCTGTGGAGAAGCTCGCGGACATCCGCCGCGAGCGCCTCGCCTGGCACGGTGATCCGCGCCGGGCCCGTTACCCGCGCCACGCCAAGAAGCCCGGTGAGCAACTCGCGGCGCTGGGCGGAGCTGGCCCGCAGGTACTCAGGCGGGATGCGCCCGGCCGACGGACCCGCCGACCCGCCATCCGACTCCGACCGCGCCCCCGACGGTCCGAACGCACCGTTGCTCCGCCCCGCCGCCCCCGCCAGCGCCCGCCCGGCCAGTGCGGAGCCGAGCGCGTACGGAGTGACCGGCAGCTCGGCCTCGGGCAGCTCGAGGCGCCGTGGCATCGCCACCGCGTACCGGGACCGGGTGCCAAGGGCCCGGCAGGACAAGGCCCTGGCCATTTCTCCGGTGGTCACTATCTGCGGCGGTGTGAAACCGGCCGCGTGCGAGGTCCAGGTCAGCCACTGATGGCCATCGTCGGCGACGATCACCTCGCCGTCGGAGAACTCCACCTGGTAGCACGGGCGCCCGTGCATGACCTCGGTCGCGGCGATCACCCGGGTTGGTGTCCCGTCCGCGCCGAGCAGTTGGTCACCGGCACGCACCGCGCCCATCGCGGTCCATCCGGTGGGGGTGGCGAGCGGCGTGTCGAGAGCGAGTGCCTTGCCGACTGCGGGACGGGCAGCGATCACGACCATCTGGCCGGCGTGCAGGCCGTTGGTGAGCGCGTCCAAGTCGGCGAACCCGGTGGGGACGCCGGTAATGCCGCCGCCGTGGGCGCCGATCGCCTCGATCTCCTCCAGTGCCCCCGGCATGATCTCCGATAGCGAGTGATAGTCCTCGGTGATCCGCCGGTCCGTCACCCCGTACACCTCGGCCTGGGCACGGTCGACCAGCTCGTCCGCGTCCGCGTCGCCGGTGTAGCCAAGCTGGACGATGCGCGTCCCGGCCTCCACGAGCCGGCGCAGGATCGCGCGTTCTCTGACGATCCTGGCGTAGTAGCCGGCGTTGGCGGCCGTTGGTACGGACGCGATCAGCGTGTGCAGGTAGGGCGCGCCGCCGATCCTGGTTAGCTCACCGCGCCTGGTCAGCTCGTTGGCCACCATGATCGGGTCGGCCGGCTCGCCGCGGGCGTAAAGGTCGAGGATCGCCTCATGCACGAGCTGATGCGCGGGCCGGTAGTGGTCGCCGGGCCTGATGACCTCGATCACGTCCGATATCGCGTCCTTGGACAGCAGCATTCCGCCGAGGACACACTGTTCCGCCGCGACATCGTGCGGCGGCATCCGCTCGAATTCCTCGCCGCGCTGCGCCACCTCGGCCACGCTCAACGGACGCCACCTCCCCCAGACGTAACGGGCACGCCCCAGTTCAGACACCGTCATATCGAGGGGCTATGACATTCTGCCGGCACTCGGCGCCGCCCGCCACAGCACCCTGTGGATAACTTGTTGAGAAGCCGTCGGCTAACTTGTGCACGGCCGGTGGAAATCGCTGTGGATCACAGTCGCCCCGGCGCCCGGAAAGGGGCGTTTACCTGCGGATACAGCATCCACCGGCTGTGCAGGAGAAAAACCCGGCGAGATTTCTGCCCGAGTTATCCACAATAAAAATCCACAGGCGCGACTCGCTTGCCTGTGGAAAAGTGTTGCGGTACGCGTCGGGCTTGGCTCTTTTCCCGTATACAGAACGAATGGTGCTGACCGCGGACCGTCCGCCTCAACCCCATGGCGAGCAGACCGGCGGAGTGCCTGCGCCCGGCTCGCCGACTCGGCTATCCTTCGCGTGTGTGTTCGATCAGGGGGGATGCGGTCGATCGGATCGCCGAGGCGATTGACCAGCTAGCAAGCGATACGCGGGGACAATCTAGCGGGCCGGAACTAGCCAGCCGGGTGGCGGAGCTGTGGCTGATGGTCAGCGCTCTCGACCCCGAGCTCGCCAGGCGAAGCCAGCATTACACGACGCCGCCGACGGCACGCCTCGCGGATGAGGACATGCCGCCGGCCGGGTGCGCGTAGCTAACGGCCCGGCTGTGGAGAGGGCTGTGGAAAGGAAGCCGGGAGGCTGTGGATCAGCCTGCCGCGATCTCGATGGTGAGGGCGGCGTTCACGTCGGGGTGCAGGCGGACCTGGACGCGGTGCGCCCCGGTCGACTTGATCGGGTCGGGAACCGCGATCTTGCGCCTGTCGATTTCCGGACCGCCGGCCGCGCGGACCGCAGCCGCGATGTCGGACGGCCCCACCGAGCCGAACAGCCGGCCGTTCGCCCCCGCCCGGCGGGTCAGCCGTACGGTCAGCTTCTCTAGCTGCCCGCCGACGGACCGGGCGTCCTCGACGGTGCGGATCTCGCGGGCCGCCCGGGCTCGCTTGATCAGCTCGACTTGCTTTTCCGCGCCGCGCGTCCACTTCATCGCGAACCCGCGCGGGAGCAGGTAGTTGCGCCCGTAGCCCGCGGCTACGTCCACCACGTCACCTGGCGCTCCGAGGCCGCTTACCTCCTGGGTAAGGATCAGCTTCATTGGCGTACGAGACATCGCTTCGTCCTCCCCTGCCCTAACGTGCCGTGCTCGTGTAGGGGAGCAGAGCCATCTCCCTGGCGTTCTTGATCGCGGTCGCGACGTCGCGCTGGTGCCGCGTGCAGTTCCCCGTCACCCGGCGGGCGCGGATCTTGCCACGGTCGGAGATGTACTTGCGAAGCAGGCCCGTGTCCTTGTAATCCACGTAGCTGATCTTGTCGTGGCAGAACGCGCAAACCTTCTTCTTCGGCTTGCGTAGTGGTGGCTTGGCCATCATGGTGCTCCTTAGCAGAGCCCCGCATTACTGCAGGGATGGTCGGTTTCTGTTTTTCCTGGTATGGCCCCGGAGGGTCACCCCTCCGGGCTAGACCGGGGGGGTGGACCGCCCAAATCTAGACCGGGGGCCTTTGGGGGGTGGACCCCCCCAAATCTAAAACGGTGGCTCGTCGGAGTAGCCAGCGCCCGAGTCAGAGGCCCACGGGTCGGCCTCCGCCCGGTTGCCGCCGCCGGACGCGGCGGCTGCCTGCCCGCTGAATCCCGAGCCGCCCTGGCCACCGCCGCTGCGGTTGGCCCGGTTGACCTTCGCGGACGCGTTCTTCAACGACGGGCCGACATCGTCGACCTCGACTTCGAAGACCGTCCGCTTCTCGCCTTCCTTGGTCTCGTAGCTCCGCTGCTTCAGCCGACCCGAGACGATGACCCGCATGCCGCGCTGCAGGGACTCCGCCACGTTCTCCGCGGCCTGCCGCCAGACGTTGCAGGTGAGGAAGAGGCTGTCGCCGTCCTTCCACTCCCCGCTGGCGTTGTCGCGGAACCGCGGTGTCGAGGCGATGCGGAACGTGGCCACGGGCTGTCCCGCCGGGGTAAACCGGAGTTCCGGATCGGCGACGAGGTTGCCGACGACCGTGATCTGGGTGTCTCCTGCCGCCATTGTGCTACTCCCAGTGGCTAACGAGATTGTCGTTGTGGTCAGCGGTGCTCGGGCCGCAGCACCTTGGTGCGCAGCACGGCCTCGTTGAGGTTCAGCTGCCGGTCCAGTTCCTGGACGGTAGCCGGCTCCGCGGTCAGGTCGACGACGGCGTAGATGCCTTCCGGCTTCTTGTCGATCGGGTACGACAGTCGCCGCTTACCCCAGATATCGAGCTTGCCGACTGTGCCGCCGCCGCCGGTCACGACCTTGAGGAACCCCTCGAGCGACGGCTGGACCGTGCGCTCCTCGAGGTTCGGGTCGAGGATGATCATGATTTCGTAATGGCGCATGCGCGTCCCCTGCCTCCTCTGGACTGACGCGGTCACGGTCTTTCCGTGACAGGAGGTTGCGGATTGCGCGGATAGACCGTCGCTTTGGTCCGCAGCGTCCAACATTACCAAGGGTTCAGAGCACCCGCGCCCAATCCGGGACCTCCGTGATTCTGGGCCCCGGTTACGGGAACACTCCCATACACGAAAGACCCTTGGCCGAACTCCCCACCACGCACATTCTGACGCCAACCCCTGGGAGACAGAAGTGGCAGGAACCATCAGGACCGGCGGGCACCACCTTCCGCATGTATCGCTGAACTCAGACGGGGAGCCACATCCCCTGGTGAACGGGCTTACTGTCTTCACGCTGGCCGTCGGCCTCGCGTCGTTCGTCCTCGGCCTGATTATCAGGAACGTGTCAGGCGCCTCCGGGCTCGGCTGGGCGGTGGCGAGCGCGGCCACTGGGCTGACCGCCCTGCTGGTGGGGCTGTACACGCAGATGATCTCGGCGACCCGCGAGCAGCGCGTGCTGATCGTGACGGGAATCATCGCGGGTTTCGTCGGTCTGGCCCTCGGTCTCGCCCACGGCGGCTTTTCCGGCTAACTTCCGAGGGTCCGCCACCCCACTAGACTCGGGCCATGGTGCGCATCGGAGGGCATTTCCACACCGACGACCCGCTGGCCGAGGCGGTGGCGTGCGACGCGCGGACCGCGCAGTTCTTCCTTGGCGATCCGCAGGGCTGGAAGGGGCCGGTGATCCCAGGCGGCGACCCGGGCGCCGTCCGAGACGCGTACGCCATGGCCGACGTGGACGTCTACATCCACGCGCCGTACGTGATCAACGTGGCGAGCACCAACAACCGGATCCGCATCCCGTCGAGGAAGCTGCTCGACGGCCAGCTCAAGGCGGCCGCGTCGATCGGTGCGAAGGCGCTAATCGTGCACGGCGGGCACGTTACGTCCGGTGTTGACCCGGCCGAGGGCCTAGAGAACTGGCGAAAGGCGATCGAGCGGATAGCGCGTCCGCTGCCGATGTTCATCGAGAACACCGCGGGCGGGACCGGCGCCATGGCCAGGTCACTTGACGCCATCGCGCGGCTGTGGGAGGCGGTGACCGGAGCCGCGCCGGAAGGCGGCGAGATCGGATTCTGCCTGGACACCTGTCATGCCAACTCGGCCGGCATCGACCTGGGCGACGTCGTCGACCGGGTCAAGGCGATCACGGGCCGGATCGACCTGGTGCACTGCAACAATTCCCGTGACGAGTTCGCCTCGGGCGCCGACAGGCACGCGAACTTCGACTCGGGCACGATCGACCCCGCCGTCCTACTCGACGTGGTACGCGCGGCCGGTGCTCCGGTCATCTGCGAGACGCCCGAGGCTGGGCTGCCGGCCGACATCGGCTGGCTACGGGATAAGCTCTCTGACAACTGAGCGGGACGCCGCGCGCCTCGCTCCCAGCTGAGAACGATCCGGTCCATGGCGCCGTCCAGCACACCGCCCGCCGGATCATCCTGCCCGGAAAGGCGCACCAAGTCCCGTTCCGGGCGCAGGATATCGGTCACCACGACCGCGGCGAGCAGGCCCACGGCGAAGAATCTGGCCAGCAAGATCCCGAAGTACCAGCCGGTGCTCACCTCGGTGCCAGGGGCGTTGTACATATACGAGAAGTAGAACCAGATGCCGAAGAAGTAGGCCACCTCGGTGAGCTGCCAGAGGATGTATTGCCAGAGCCGGGGCCGGGCGAGCACCGCGAACGGGACGAGCCAGATCACGTACTGCGGCGACCAGACCTTGTTCAGCATCAGGAAGGACGCGAGCAGCAGGAAGCACACCTGCGGCAGCCGCGGCCTGCGCGGGGCGGCGAGCGTGAGGACGGCGATCGCGACGAAGGCCAGCGCGAAGCACCCCGACGTGACCAGGTTCAGCTGGCCGATGGAGGAATTGCCCACCACCGGCAGGCTGAAGTGCTCGAACATATACCAGACAGATCCCCAGTCGGCGCCGCGGGACCGGCTGAACGCGTAGAACCGGCCCCACCCCGCCGTCGCGACAATCGCGATCGGCAGGTTGACTACGAGCCAGGCGATCACCCCGGCGGCCAGCGTCCGGCAGAGCTCGCGGATCTTCCCTGTGCGCAGGCAGAGCAGCAGCAGCGCGGCGAAGAACAGCAGCGGATAGAACTTCGTCGCCACGCCGAGGCCGAGCAGCGCCCCGGCGAGCCACTCCCGGCGCGCCGCCCACGCGGCGATGCCGCCGGCGGTGAGCGCCATCGCGAGCAGATCCCAGTTGATGAACGCGGCCAGGATCAGCGCCGGCGACAGCGCTGTCATCAGGGTGGCCCTGAGCTGCCCGTCACCCTCCCGGCCAGCCGCGTACCCCGTCGCGAGCACGCCGGCGACCAGGCAGACCGCGAGCAGCACGACAGTCACGTAGTAGAAGTCCCTGCCGCGCGAGAACGGGTCGCTGACCGAGTGCACCAGCCAGCCCGCCAGCTGCATCATCGCGCCGATGAGCACCGGGTATTCCACCGGATGCCCCGAGTAAGGCACCTGTCCCGAGGACAGTCCCTCGTTGTAGTACAGCGGATAGATGTCGGTGTAGCAGGCGTGCTGGAACTGCCCGGTATAGCTGTTCCACGCCCCGCCTGAGCTGCACGGCAGCTTCTGCGCGTAACCGAGAACCGCGGCCACGGCCGACGCCGCCACGCCTGCACCGACAAATGCCGGAGTTCGCACTGTTCCCCGCCCGGTCCCCGCCGCTACCCGGGGCTACCCGGGCGGCGGCGCTTGCGACGCCGCGACACGCGAGCCCATAGCAGGGAACCCGGCAGCACGGAAAGGATGCCGCCGAGGGCCAGCCCCGCCTGGGCACCGCCGACCGTCGCCGCGCCGCCAAAGCCGGGAGGAGGTGTTTGCGTGGCGGTCGCACTGTTGCTCGGCGTCGCTGTCGAGGTGGCCGTGGAAGTCGCCGGCGGGGTCTGCGTCTGCGTCGGCGTCGGCGGCCCGGTGGGGAACGTCTGCGTGGCCGTCGGAGTCGGGGACTGGGTCGGGCCGTGGCCGTGACCGTGGCCAGGCGGCTGCGTCGGGCAGTTGAAGATGAAGTGCCCCTGCGTGCAGTTTTGGTTGTGCGGCTTCTTCTTCGGTGGCTTCTTCTTCGGCAGGTTGCCTACCTGGTTCCACTTGGCGCCGGTGAACACCGGCGACTGGAACGGTTCGGCCGGCAGCTTCAGGAACACGTTCTGCGCGAACGTGTTCCAGATCCGGGCCGGCCAGTATCCACCGAACCCACCGCCTACGTTCCCGCCGAGTCCGTTCAGCGTCTCGGTCGTCGTCGGGGCCTGGCTCTCGGTGAAGATGCCCACGGCAAGCGCGTACTGCGGGATGGCGCCGATGAAGAACGCGGACAGCGCGCTGTTGGTGGTACCGGTCTTGCCGATGATCGGCCGACCGTCGCTCATCGCCGCGGCGGTACCGGTCCCGTCTACGGTGGTGGCCTCCATCGCGTACTGCACCTGCGAGTCCAGCGCGGGGCTGAGCACCACCTGGGTGCTGACAATGCCGTGTTGCACAGGACCGCCGGGCGCCTGATACCAGTCGACGACATGGGCGGAGTGGTGGGTGCCGTTGTCGTCGATCGTGGCCAGCATCGAGTCCTGCTCGTTGACCGTGAGCGGGGCGATGCCGAGCGCCATGCCGACCTCATGCTCATAGGTGGCCAGGCCAGACCCGCCGTCCTTATATGGCTCCAGGTTCACGCCCATCTCTCCCGCCACCTGCACGATTTGCGGGGTGCCGACCCGGTGCGTGAGGTCGGCGAAGGCGGTGTTGGAGCTCTGGGCGAGCGCGTTCTGGACGTTCATCGGTCCGAAGACCACGTTCCCGTCGTTGGGAATCTCGTAGGCGCCAGGCTCGGCCTTGGCCGCGGACCGGGCCGACAGCATCATCTGGTAGGGCGGCTGGTCCTGCGGGACCCACAGCGGGCTGAAGCCGTTCAGGATGCTGGTCTTGACGTTCATGCCCTCGCTCACGGCGGTCGCCAGCACGAACGGCTTGAACGACGACCCGACCTGTTCCCTGGCGTAAACCGCGGTGTTGTCGTCGCAGTGATACTTGAGGCACTGCGACTTGGACATGTTCTGGCCGCGGCCCGGGTACATGGCCACTATGGCCCCGGTCGCCGGGTTCTGCAGCTCGGCGCCGACAAGCGCGTACGGCGGCAGCGCGCCGCCGTCTTGCTTCATCAGCGTCTCGTTCTGGTCCACGGCACTGTACAGCTGAACTTCCATCGGCCGGCTGATCGTTGTGACGATCTTGTACCCACCGGTCTCCAACTGGGCCAGCGACAGCTTTTCGACTCCCTCGAGCTCGTTGGCGACCACGTTCATGATGTACGGGGCCCACGGGTCGTTGCTGCTCGAGGTTCCCTGCTGCTGCGTACCCGAGTCGGTGAGCATCTTCGGGAACTTCTCGCCGTTAGCCGCCGCCGGAGACAGCTTTCCCATCTTCACCATGCCGTCGAGCACGTAGTGCCAGCGGTTGATCAGCTCGGGCCGGTACTGCGGCTGCCAGTAGTTGCTCGGCTGCTGGATGATCGCTGCGATGACCGCCGCTTGCGCGACGGTCAGCTTCGACACCGGCACCCCGAAGTACGTCTGCGACGCGGCCGCCACACCGTAAGCGTTGTCCCCCAGGTCGATCGTGTTCATGAAGTTGGTGAGAATCCACTGCTTGGACTTCTCTTTTGAGATCTTAATCGCGACGAAGGCTTCTTTGATCTTCCGGCCTAGCGTCTGCTGGGTACCGATGCCCGCGTAGTACTGCCTGACGAACTCCTGGGTGATGGTCGAACCTCCGGACAGCGAGCCGCCGCTGCCGGTGAGGTCGTCCCAGGCGGCCCGCAAGATACCGGTCGGAGAGATGCCGCCCTCCGTCATGAAGCTACGGTCTTCCGCCGCCATCACCGCGTCGTCCATCACCGCCGGGATCTGGTTCCAGTTAAGGATCTGCCGGTCAAAGATGGCGAAGGTGCCGATGGGGGTCTTGCCGTCGCTGTAGTACACCGTCGAGTTCTGGTACGTGTCCGCGACCAGTTCCTGCGTCGGGAGCTGCGTGGAGTGGTACTCGTACTCGTAGGCCCCGATGAGCAGCAGGAAGAAGAGCACGAACGCCGAGCCGACGACAGCGGCCGCCTTCTTCCATGTCCAGTGCCGCCACCAGCGGCCCTTCATCTTGGCTCGACCGCGGCCGCCGGGACCGCCGGGACCCGCGCCGCGCCCGCCGCGCCCCGGGCCACGACGTCCTGGCCCGCCCGGGCCTCCTGGCCCAGGCGCCCCGGGCGGCCCGGGCGGGCCGTACCCGCTGCCCGGACCGTTGCCGTAGGCGGCCGTCGGGTCAGCGCCGCCGTAGTATCCCTGGCCGCCGCCGGGCGGCCCGTAGCTAGCCGCCGCCCCGAACCCAGCTCCCGCTCCCGCGCCGTAGTCCGCCCGCGTCGCGTCGCCAGGCGTGGCGTCCCTGTCGGCCCCGCGCGAGCCGGCGCCGCTGCCCGGGGAGTTCTGCCAGCCCTTGTCGTCGGCCCAGTAGCTATAGCCGCCGTCGCCTCGCGGGCCGTTGCCGTCGGTACGGACCGCGCCGTTCAGTCCGGTCTCGTAGTCCGAGTCGATGCCCGAGTCGCGCCAGAAACCGTCGTCCCCCCAGCCTTCCGGCTCGGGGTACTTCCCGGCTTTCCCGTTCCCGGGCTTGCCGTTCCCGCGCGCGTAGCCGCCGCGAGAGCCATCACCGTTCCGGCCTGCGCTGTGTCTGCCCGTCTCCCGCGCCCCGGAACCTCCAGCGCCGGCACCTCGCCCGCCGCCAAGGTACTCGTTAGCTCCCCGCCCTCCAGCGGGCCGATTCGGCCCGTCAAAGTCGTTGCTACTCACACGTCCCTCGCTGTGGCTGTGAGCGGGCCCGCAGGCCCGCTCCTGGCTGGGATGTCGTCAGGCCCGATCAGGCACGCGCATCGAGACGGCGAGCGACCCGGCCCGCCGAACCCACACGTTACACGCTGCCGTGAACCGTCCTGGCTCGTTCGGCAATTGCCTCCTTGTGACGTAACCGGAGCGTCCGCGCCACGTCACAGGCTGCTTCAGCTACTGGCCGCTCCGTGCGCGGCGCCCGCGGCGCGCGGGCGGCTCGCCAGTGCCGAGCACGTACGACGTAGCGAGGTGGTTCCAGCCACAACTTTGACAGACCTCGACGACGTAGACCCTGAATTCCCCGTATTCCGCTGCCATCTCCGTCAACTCGGGTCCTCGCTTGACCCGCCCCGCGTACTGACCGAGTTCGTCCCCGTACACATAGGTAACGTGCGTGAGCTTGGTCTTGCGGCAGATCGGGCAGCCGACGTCGGTCGTCTCGCCGTGGAATTTGGCCGCTCGCAACAGGTACGGGTGCGCGTCGCAGACATCGGCGACCGTCGTGTGGCCCGCGTACACCGACGCCAGTGTCGCGCGCCGGGCAAGCCCGTAGTCCACAACGGATCGCCGTGATGCCATGTCCCACAGGGTACGTCGGAAAGCCCCGCCAAGCCGAGCCTGCGGCACAGTCCGGGGCTCGCTCAGCGCGACCGGTTGCCGGATCAGACACCGTTGCGTATGCTGTGACCGTTCGACTCGATATATCGAACCGAGATATCGGCAAGAGATATCGACTTGATACACCTAACCATAACCGCCGGGGGGATGCCGTGGGCCGTAACCGGACAGGCGTACTGGAATTCGCGGTGCTCGGGTTGCTGCACCGGGCGCCGATGCACGGCTACGAGCTCAGCAAGCAGCTGAATGTGCTGCTCGGCACGTTCCGAGCGCTGTCCTACGGGACCTTGTATCCCTGCCTGAACAAGCTGTACGCCGAGGGCCTCATCGCCAAAGAAGACGACGCGGCCGCGGCAGAAGCACGGCAAGCGGCGCGGGCGGCTTCGCCCGCGCGAGCGGGCCGGGCCGGCCGGTCGAAGATCGTCTACCGGCTGACCGCCGAGGGCAAGGAGCGGTTCCAGGACCTGCTCGCCGATTCGGGTCCCGCCGCCTGGGAAGACGACGAGTTCGGCGTGCACTTCGCATTCTTCGGCCAGACCAGGGCCGACATCCGGCTGCGGATCCTCGAAGGCCGTCGGAGCCGACTCGAAGACCGGATGGAAGGGGTGCGGGCGGCCCTCGCGCGCACCAGGGAGCGGGTCGACAGCTACACCCTTGAGCTTCAGCGTCACGGCCTTGAGTCGGTGGAGCGCGAGGTGCGGTGGCTCAACGAGCTGATCGCCTCCGAACGGCAGTCAGAGGCCGGCTGGTCTCCGCCAACAGGAAAAACCAGCAGCGCCGCGAGCGGACCCTACCCGCCCGCGGACCAGACCGACATGGATCGCGAAAGCGAGAAGGAGTCATCCTGATGGGTACAGTGCGCGTCGCCATCGTGGGGGTGGGCAACTGCGCGAGCTCGCTCGTCCAGGGCCTTGAGTATTACAAGGACGCCGACGATGCAGTTCGCGTGCCAGGCCTCATGCATGTGCGGTTTGGCGACTATCACGTGTCTGACATCGAGGTGGTCGCCGCCTTCGACGTGGACGCTAAGAAGGTTGGCCGCGACGTCGCGGAGGCGATCTACGCCAGCGAGAACAACACGATCAAATTCGCCGAGGTGCCGCCGACCGGCGTGCTCGTGCAGCGCGGACCGACATTCGACGGGCTCGGCGAGTACTACAGGGAGATCATCACCGAGTCCGACGAGCCAGCCGTTGACGTGGTGGCGGCGCTGCGTGAGGCCCGCGCAGACGTTCTGGTGAGCTACCTGCCGGTGGGCTCGGAGCAGGCGGACCGGTTCTACGCGCAATGCGCGATCGACGCCAAGGTCGCGTTCGTCAACGCGCTCCCCGTGTTCATCGCCTCCGACCCGGTGTGGGCGGCCAAGTTCGCTAAGGCGGGCGTCCCGATCGTGGGCGACGACATCAAGTCGCAGGTCGGCGCCACGATCACGCACCGCGTGCTGGCCAAGCTGTTCGAGGACCGCGGGGTCGAGCTGATGCGTACCTACCAGCTCAACTTCGGCGGCAACATGGACTTCATGAACATGCTGGAGCGCAGCCGCCTGATGTCGAAGAAGATCTCCAAGACCCAGGCCGTGACCTCCCAGGTGCCGCACGAGATGGAGAAGGCAGCCGTGCACATCGGTCCGTCCGACCACGTGCCGTGGCTGGACGACAGGAAGTTCGCCTACGTTCGGCTTGAGGGCAGGTCCTTCGGCGACGTCCCGCTCAACCTTGAGTACAAGCTCGAGGTCTGGGACTCGCCGAACTCGGCCGGCGTCATCATCGACGCGCTCCGCGCCGCGAAGATCGCCAAGGACCGCGGCATCGGCGGACCGGTGATCTCGGCGAGCTCCTACTTCATGAAGTCGCCGCCCGAGCAGTTCGGCGACGACGTGTGCCACGACCTGGTAGAGAAGTTCATCGCGGGCGAAGTCGAGCGCTAACCAGCGCCAACGCGCTAATCGCGGGTCGGCCAACGGCGTCCGGCCCGCGATTACTTTTGTCCGGACTTAGCTGGCGGCCGGCAAGCTCCCGTAGCGTCCGGCACTAAGCTAAGCAGGTGTCCGAAGGGGCGGAACGAGATGGCACGGTGCCCGGTAGCGCAGGGGACGCCGTAACCGCTGGCGCGCCGGAGCGCGGGTCCTCATACATCGCCGACCTCAGGGTCGTGCTCGCGGAACGGGACTTCCGCAAGCTGTTCGCCTGCCGGCTCGTCTCGCAGACGGGTGACGGCGTTTTCAACGCCGGCTTCGCCGCCTATGCGTTCTTCGACGCGCAGTCGTTTCCCAACCCGGCCCGCGCGGTATACGCGTTCACCGTGCTCTACCTGCCGTACTCGCTGATCGGCCCGTTCGCGGGGGTCTTCATCGACCGCTGGTCGCGGCGGCAGATCATCGTGTGGGGGGCGCTGATCCGGGCCGCGATGGTGGGGGTGACCGGCTTCGTCGTGCTGAGCGGGCAGACCGGCTGGCCGCTGTACGTGTGCGCGCTCGCCGTGCTCGGCGTCAACAGATTCTTCCTGTCCGCCGTCAGCGCGGGCACGCCGCACGTGGTGCAAAACGACAAGCTGGTGATGGCGAACGCGGTCGCGCCGACCACCGGCACGATCCTCGGGTTCGTCGGCGGCGTGGTCGGCCTCGGCGTCCACTTCGCGACGGGCGGCGGGCTGGCCGGCTCGGCGGCCACGCTGTGGTTCGGCGGCGTCTGCTACGTGGCCGCGTCGTTCCTCGGCATGCGCATGTCCCGGGACCTGCTCGGTCCGCGCCGGGGCACAGGCGACGATCCGGCGCCCGCCACAGCGGGCGTCTGGTCCGACCTGATGGACGTCGCGCGCGGCCTGGTCGCCGGGCTCAAGCATCTCGGCAAGCGCAAGAAGGCCGCCTACGCGCTGGGCGCGGTCACCGTGCACCGGGCGCTGTACGGGACGCTGCTGGTCGCTGCGCTGCTGCTGTACAGGAACTACTTCTACCACGGCAGCAACGGGAACAACGCGCTCGGCCACGCGACGCTGCTCGTGATTACCTCGGCGATCGGGTTCGGGCTGGCGGCCGTGGTCACGCCGCAGGGCGTCAAGCGCGTCGGCAAAGACGGCTGGATCACCACCTGGCTGGTCGTCGGCGCGATCGTCACGGTCGTTTTGGGCCCGACGTTCAACCAGGTCGCCTTCCTGATCCTCGGGTTCATGATGGGCCTGTCCGCGCAGTGCGTGAAGATCTGCGTGGACACGACCGTGCAGCAGGAGATCGACGACGCGTACATGGGCCGCGTCTTCTCGATCTACGACATGCTGTACAACGTCGCCTACGTCGTCGGCCCGGCGATCGCCGTGCCGTTCATACCGGACACCGGCAAGTCCTATGGGCTCGTGCTCGTGGTCGGCGCCCTGTACCTGGCGGCGGGCCTGGCGTACGGCGCGCTCACTCTGACGAAGACGCCGACGGGAGGATCCCCTCACGCCGCGCCCACCGCAGCAACTCGGCAGTGACCCGTTCCCGGCCTAGTTCGCCCTCTTCGAGCCGCAACTCGAGCAGGTAGTTCCACGCCTGGCCGACCAGCGGCCCCGGCCGCAGGCCGAGCAGCGCCATGATCTCCACGCCGTCGAGCTCGGGCCTGATCTTGTCCAGCTCCTCCTTCTCGCGCAGCACCTCGATGCGCTCCTCGAGCGCGTCGTAGGCGGCGGCGAGCCTGGCGGCCTTGCGGGCGTTCCGCGTTGTGCAGTCCGCCCTGGTCAGCGCGTGCAACCTGGTCAGCAGCGGCCCCGCGTCACGCACATACCTGCGGACCGCGGAATCCGTCCACTCGCCGTCGCCGTAGCCGTGGAATCGCAGGTGCAGCTCGACGAGCCGGGACACCTCGGCGACCACTTCCTTGCCGAACCTCAGCTCGCTCAGCCGCTTGCGCGCCATCTTCGCGCCTACCACCTCGTGGTGGTGGAAGGCCACCTTCCCGCCTGGCAGCAGGGTCCTGGTCTTCGGCTTGCCTATGTCGTGCAAGATCGCGGCGAGCCGCAGCACCAGGTCGCCGGACAGCCCGTATCTCGGCTCGAGGTCGATCGCCTGCCGCAGCACGACGAGGCTGTGCTCGTATACGTCCTTGTGCCGGTGGTGCTCGTCGACTTCCATCCGCAGCGCGGACATCTCGGGCAGCACCTGATCGGCGACTCCCGTGCGGACCAGCAGGTCGATCCCCGCGGCCGGATCTGGCGTCAGCATCAGCTTGGTCAGCTCGTCGGTGATCCGCTCGGCGGAAACGATCGACAGCCGGTCGGCCTGTGCCCGCATCGCGTCCTGCACCTCGTCGACGACCCGGAACCCCAGCCCGGCGGCGAACCTGGCGGCGCGCAGGATCCGCAGCGGATCGTCGGAAAACGAGTCTTCCGGCCGGCCTGGCGTGCGGATCACGCCTTCCCCCAGCGCCGCCAGCCCGCCGAACGGGTCGACGAGCTCGTAGGACGGCAGCCGCGAGGCCATCGCGTTGATCGTGAAGTCGCGGCGGGCGAGATCCTCCTCAAGCGACGTGCCGTAGCTCACTTCTGGCTTGCGCGAGCGCGGCCCGTACCGCTCACTGCGGTAGGTGGTGATCTCGAAAACGGTGTCGCCCTTGCGCAGGCCGATCGTGCCGAAATCGATCCCCACCGTCCACGTCTTGTCCGCCCAGTTCCTGGTGAGCTCGAGCACCCGCTCGGGAACCGCGTCGGTGGTCAGGTCCAGATCTCCCGGTTGGCGGCCAAGGAAGACGTCCCGCACCGGTCCACCGACGAGCGCCAGTTCGTGTCCGGCGCGCGCGAAAAGCTCGCCGAGCACGGCCGCGGATGGCGTGAGCGTACGCAGCAGCGCCGCCGCCGCCTTACGCTGGTCAGGCCGCATTGGGGCGATGGAGGTGGAGTCTGACACGGGCATCGAGGCTAACTAGCCCAATCCTTTCCAGCGAACGGCAATAGCATGCGAAGCGTGCGCACTGTCGGTCGTACCCTGATTGCTTGCTTCCTTGCTCTGGCCGGACCACTTCTCGCCGTACCGGCGATTGCGGCCCATGCCCAGGCAGCGGTAGCGCTCAACCAGTCATCCGGAACGGACGGTGCTTCCCCGCGCCAGCTCACCATCTCTATCGACGCGGTGAACCCCAGCTACGCGACTTCGACTTCGACCGTCACCGTGAGCGGGACGCTAACCAACGATACCGGCTCGCCCTTGCCGGGCATCCAGGTGCAGCTGCTTTCCGCGCAGCAATGGTTCACCACCCGGGCGGACATGGACAGCTACGCGGCGGGAAACAACCTGGGCTACATATTTCCGCAACCCGAGTTCGATGCCACCTATGCGCTGCGCGGCACCTTGCACAGCGGCGCGACCGTGCGCTGGTCCGCGTCGTTCAGCGCCGCGGCGGCGGGCTACAGCACCTTCGGCGTGTACCCGCTCGCCGCGCAGGCCGAGTATGCGGACGGCACCCCCATCACCGCCGACCGCACCTTCCTGCCGTTCTGGCCGGGCAAGGGCAGCGCGGATGCGCTCAACACCTCATGGATCTGGCCGCTGATCGATCAGCCACGGCGGGATCCGTGCCCGCAGACGCTAGCCACGAACTCGCTCGTCGGTAGCCTGAGTTCCGGGGGCCGGCTCAGCACGCTGCTTACCGTGGGTCAGCAATGGGCGCGGCGGGATCACCTGACCTGGGCCGTGGACCCGGCGGTGCTCTCCGATGCGGAAGTGATGACCCATAACTACGCGGTGGGCGGTGACGCCACCTGCACCGGTTCGCCGCACAAACCGGCCAGCAAGGCGGCCGCGAACTGGCTTACCGAGTTGAGCACCGGCACGGTGAACGACCCGATGTTCCTTACCCCGTACGCCGACGTCGACGTCTCGGCGCTGAGCCATGCCGGGCTCGATAACGACCTGAAGTCCGCCTACCATCTCGGCGAGACGGTGGCCCGCCAGATACTGTCCCGTCCGTTCGGGATAGACGGGGAGAGCAGTGGCGACGACGGGGCACCCGCGATCGCCTGGCCAGCCGACGGGGTCGCGGACGCGAGCGTGCTCGCCAGCCTCGCCAGCGACGGCCGCATTTCCTCTGTCGTGCTGAACAGCAGCCAGCTGCCCTCCACGGACGCCCCCTACGACAACGCCCTCGCGAAGACCACCACGCTGAGCGGGGGCTCGATGCCGGTGCTGCTTGCCGACTCCGAGCTGACCGGGGTCATCGGCTCGGCCCCGGCCGGTTCGTCGGCTGGCGCGCAATTCACCGCCGAGCAGGATTTCCTTGCGCAGACCGCGATGATCTCCGCGGAGGCCCCTTTCTACAAGACCACGCGCGCCCTCGTGATCGCGCCGCCGCGGAACTGGGACCCGTCAGCGGCCGAGGCCTCCCGGTTGCTCGCGCTGACCGACTCGGCGCCGTGGCTGCGCAAGGTCCCGTTGTCCACCCAGACCATCGCCGCGGGCAAGCTGACGGCGCACAAGTCGCTGCCCGCCTACCGGATCGGGCCCGACGAGCTGAGCAGCGGCTACCTGGATCAGGTGCGGACCGTCGACTCGAACCTGGCGCTCTACGAGGACCTGATCTCCCATCCGTCACTCGACCTGCAGGAAACCCTCGAGGAGGCGACCGTCGCCACCGAGTCGACGGCGTGGCGCGGCGCGGGCGCGGCCACCGGCAGCCTGGCGCTCCAAAAACTCGGGACCTACCTGAACGACGGCACGCACTCGGTGCGGATCCTGACAGGGACGAAGCTGCTGCTGGCCGGTGAATCCGGGCCGGCACCGGTATCGGTGCAGAACACTGGGCTGTTGCCGGTTCAGGTCAGGCTCGTAGCGATACCGGAGAGCACCCAGCTCTCGGTCGGGAACATCAACGAAGTGATCACGGTGCTGCCCAACAAGACGGCCCCCGTGCGGATGACGGTGCATTCCTCGGGCATCGGGACCACGGTGCTCCAGCTACAGTTGGAGACAAAGCACGAGTTGCCGATGACCTGGACCGCGCAGTCGCTGAGCGTCGAGGTCACCCGGTACGGGCGGGCTCTCCTCGTGCTCATCGGCGCGGCGCTGGGCGTTCTCGTGCTGGCGTCGGTGGCGCGGTGGGTCCACCGACGGCGGAGTGAGCGCACCGCAGACGGCAGATCTGGAGGCAGCGGATGACCAGGCCGACACGGCCCGGCGAGCCTCCTTCGCCCGACGATTACTCGCGTGAGCGCCCCGAAGAGGATGGTGTTCCTCCTCCCCCACCCGGCCGCCCCAGGTTCACGCCGCATTCGGACACGCCGCCGCCAAGGCAGGCCGGTGCGCAGTCGCAGCCGGGGGCACATCCCTACGCTCCGCCCCCGCCCCCCTTGCCCCCGCACCCCTCGCCCCCACTTCCCCCGCAGACACCTCAGTTCTCAGCTGCGCCTCAGCGACAGCAGGCGCCTCAGCCCACGTTTACTCCGCACAAGGACGAACCTCGGTCCGGGCAGCGGCGGGCGGGCGATCCCCCGAGCCGACGGCAGGGCGCTCGACACCGCGGCGAGGACAGGCCAGGTCCCTCGTTTACCCCGCGCGAGGGGTACCTGCCGCCACCGGACGCCACGCTGCGAGCGGCTTATCCGCCGCCGACGGCGATCCTGCCGTCACCGCCCGGGTATCCGCAGCAAAGCTATCCGCAGCCTTATGACTTCCCTGAGGCGCCACCGCGCGCGGCGCCGCCCAGGCGCAGGGCGCCTGACGGCAGCAGGGCGCCGGGCGGGGACAACCGCACCAGGATCCTCCAGGTTCCCGGCCCGGTCCCCGACGTCCCGGGCACCGGGCCGCAGGTGGCCATCGACACCCGGCCGAACCTGACGCGCTCCAGCCAGGTGATGGCCCTGGGCACCCTCGCCTCGCGGCTTACCGGCTTCCTGCGCACGTTCGTGTTCGTCGCCGCGCTCGGCACGGGCACGCTCGCTAACGCGTACAACAACTCCAACAACCTGCCGAACACGGTCTACTACCTCATGCTCGGCGGGATCTTCACGAGCGTTGTGGTTCCGCTGCTCGTCAAGGCGGCCAAGGAAAACCCGGACCGGGGCGAGTCGTACGCCGAGCGGATCTTCACGCTCGGCGTTGTCGCGCTGCTCAGCGTCACGGTCATCGCAACCGCCCTGGCGGCGCCGCTGGTGGACCTGTACGCGGGAAACATCAACGGGCCACCCGGCAGCGCGGGGGCCGCCGAGCACCACCTGATGGTGATCTTCGCGTACTTCTTCATCCCGCAGATCTTCTTTTACGGGATGGACTCGCTGCTCGGCGCGATCCTGAATACCAAGGGCCGGTTCGGCGCGAACATGTGGACGCCGGTGATCAACAACGTGGTGGTCATCGCCGTCGGCGGGCTCTTCATCGTCACCGTGGGGCTGCACAAGTCGCCGCAGACCATCTCCCCGGCAGGTGTCAAGCTGCTTGGCATCGGCACCACGCTGGGCATCTTGATCCAGTCGATCGCCCTGTTCCCCGTGATGCGCCGGGCCGGGTTCAGCATGCGGCTGCGGTGGGACCTGCGTCGTGCGGAGATCTCCGAGATCGGCATGATGGCCGGCTGGATGGTGTTCTACGTCGCCTCCCAGGCAGCGGGCAACCTGATCGTGCAGCGCGTGGCGAACGCGGCCTCGGCGAATGCGCCAAACCAGGGGTACTCCGCCTATTCCTACGCGTGGCAGCTGTTCCAGTTGCCGTACGCGGTCGTCGGGATCTCCGTGATCAGCGCGTTGCTGCCGCGGATGAGCAGCCACGCTACCGACCGCCGCTACTCGCTGGTCCGTGAGGACTTCTCGACCGGTGTCCGGCTGGCGTCGGTCATCGTCGTGCCCGCGGCTGTCTTTCTTGGCGTGCTCGGCGCCCCGCTGTGCGAGTTCCTCTTTTCTTTCGGAAGCAGCTCAGCTTTGGACGGCCGGTACATCGGCGAGGTGTTCGCTGTGTTCGCGCTTGGGCTCGTCCCGTTCATGCTCACCCAGCTCCAGTTGCGGGTGTTCTATTCGTTCCACGAGAACCGCACCCCCGCCATCATCGGCATGGTGATGCTCGTGGTCGGCGTGATCGGCGACCTGGTCGCACTGAACGTGCTCCCGTCGCGGCAGGTGGTGATCGGGCTGGCGCTGGCCTACGACCTGATGACCCTGGCCGGCGCGGTACTCGCCTGGCCGCTGCTGCTGCGGCGCATCGGGAGCCTGGATGGCTGGCGCATCACCCGCAACCTGGTCCGCATGGTCCTCGCGACGCTGCCCGGCCTGGTGTTCGCCTTGGTTACGATGGCTGTCGTCGGCTCCGCGCTACACTCCGGACGGCTGTATGGCCTGGTGAGCACGGTCATCGGCGGCGGCGGCGCGCTGCTGCTCTATGCTTTCTGTGCGAAGTTGCTAGGAATTGACGAGTTCCGATATCTTGTACGTTCCGTCGCCGGGCGCTTCGGACGGTTATGTAACAAAACAGCGTCAATGTGATTGCAGTGCGATCGGCAGGGGATGACGGGCGGATGACCGGTTCTGGAACAACCGCGACACGCGAGCGAACTCACGTGCGTACTCGCCGTTCGGGTGTGAGACATTGAAGTGTTCGCGTATAACAGGGAGGCGACCCGACCCGAAGCGGTGGCAGGTTGCCTAATCCGGGCTGAGGCCGGACATTAGCATTGAGAGATATCCGCGGCGGGACCCGCAAGGTCATCGTGGACACCGGGGCTGGAAGGAGGCCGAGAGCGGCCCACTCTTGGCGCTGACGTATGAGCACGTACACTTCTGAACCCGGAACCCGGCTCGCCGGGCGATACCGGCTTGTGGACCAGGTCGCTGCCGGCGGCGGCTGGACCATGTGGAAGGCCATGGACGAGACGCTCGCCCGTCCGGTCTCCGTGCTGACGTTCGCGCCAGGCTTCCCGCGAATCGGTCAAGTCGTGACCGCCGCCCGGGCCGCCAGTCGGCTCACCGACTCCAGGCTCGCGCAGGTGTTCGACGTCGAGGACGGCGGCGAGCAGGCGTACGTGGTGCTCGAGTGGGTGGGCGGCGAGACGCTTGCCGATCTGGTCGGCGACGGCCCCCTCGACCAGGCCCGGGCGTGTGCCCTCGTGGCCGAAGCAGCCCGGGCGCTGGCCGGAGCGCACGCCGCTGGGCAGGCGCACCTGCGGCTCACGCCTGAGTCGGTGCGCTGGACGCACAGCAGCGGCGTGAAGATCACTGGCCTCGGCATCGACGCCGCGCTGGCCGGAGCGAGCCTGACCGGGTCGGCCGCGAGCGACCCCGCGATCACCGACACTCGTGACCTAGCCGCGCTCCTGTACGCGGCGCTGACCGGCTACTGGCCCGGTGAGTCGCAAACCGGGCTGCCGCAGGCGCCGGTATCGGACGGCGTCGCCTGTACACCGCGGCAGGTCACCGCGGACGTGTCGCCCGCCGTCGATGGCGTAGTGAGCCGGGCGCTGCTGCAGCGGACGGGCAGGCACGGACCGCCGATCGAGTCTCCCGCTGAGTTCGCCGACGCTCTCGCCAGCGTGGCGCCGCCCGTGCCGCTGCCTGACCCGGCGCCCGCCATGCCGAGCGGTACCCTCGAGCAGCGGTACGACCGCACCCGCAACGACGGCTACGGCGGCTATCCGCCGAACCCCAACGATCCTGGCACCTGGGCGCTCCCCGATCGAGGCCGGGGCGGCGGCGGCTCCTACCAGCGCGGCTATCAAACGCAGGAACGCAGCGCCGCGAGCCGCGCGGTGATCAGCGTGGTGATCGTGCTCGTGCTCGCCGCGGTGGCCGCGACCGCCTGGGTCATCAGCACCAGCTTGCACAAATCCACCAGCAGCAACGGCAACCAGGCGACCAAGACGCCGCGGACGAGCGCGAGCTCCCCCGCTGCTGCCGGGTCGACGGTGCTCAAGCCGGTTGGCGACAGCACTTTCAACATTCTCGGCTCGCCACCCGGCAACACCGAGGACCCCGAGTCGGCAGGGCTGGCGATCGACAACAGCCTCAGCACCGCCTGGGCTACCTCCTACTACTTCCAGGCGAATTTCGGCGGCCTGAAGTCAGGCACCGGGCTCCTCATCGACATGGGCCGCGAGGTCAGGCTGAACCAGGTGACCGTGCTGTTCGGCTCGCAGTGCTGCACCACCGCGCAGATCTATCTCGGCAACTCCAACGCAATGACCCGGACCGCCCTGAGCAACTTCACCAAGGTGGCGCCGGCAGCGACGTCGACCGGACAACACGTCTACACGATCAACTCCTCGGCTCCTGGTCGCTACGTTCTGATCTGGCTGACCGGAAACCTGCCGCCCATGCAAGGGCAGTCGGGCAAGTACCAGGCACTGATCTACAACGTCGTTATCCGCGGGAACGCCGTCTCCGGCGCGGCGTGACGGCGGGTCACGCCGATGGCCGGGGGCGAGCCCTCTGACGCCGAGTTGCTCCAGCACCATGTGGCCGGAGACCCCGAGGCGTTCGGGATGCTCTTCGCACGGCACAAGGACCGGCTGTGGGCAGTCGCGCTGCGCACCGTGTGCGATCCGGAGGACGCGGCCGACGCGCTGCAGGAAGCCATGATCTCGGCCTTCCGGCGGGCCGCGGACTTCCGCGGCGACTCCGCCGTGACAACGTGGCTGCACCGCATTGTCGTAAACGCCTCCCTCGACCGGCTGCGCCGCAGGCAGACACGCAGTGTCAGCTGGTCGGGTGACCCGGAGGCGCTCGACGCGCTCGCCGCCCAGGCCGCCCGCGGCGGGGCGGCCCCGGGCGGCTCACCGTCCAGCGGAATAGCCGCCCAGGCGCCGGGCACCGCCTCCCTCGACTCCGCGGAGGCCGTCGAGACCAGGCTGGACGTCGACGCCGCGCTACGCACGCTGCCCGCCGAACAGCGCGCGGCGCTTGTCCTCGTCGACATGCTCGGCTATTCGGTCGCCGACGCGGCCGAGATCCTCAGCGTTTCCCCTGGCACGGTGAAGAGCCGGTGCGCGCGCGGCAGGTCGCGACTGCTCCCATATCTTTCGCATCTGCGCACTAATTCCGCCCGCGGAGGGAACCGGCCAGGTGCCGCCAGCGTCTCATCTGAGCAGGAAGGAGGCGTATGAGCGGGCAACGGCACCCCGACACGGAGACACTCGCGAGCTTGCGGGCCGGGCTTGTCGGTGGTCTGCACGGCAGGCGACTCGCGGCGCATGTCGCCCGCTGTGCGCGCTGTGCCGCGACGGGCGACCAGCTCGCCGCGGTCAGCTCCCTCCTGGCTGCCACGCCCACCCCTCCGCTGCCAGCGAGCTTCGAACAGCGAATAAGCGCCGCGCTTGCCGCCGAGACCGCACTTACGGCTGGCTCGAGCGAAGAGACGGCTACAGATCCGGCCGCACCGGGTCAGGCCGGTGCCGATCCGGGCATCGCAGGGGAACACGCCGGAGCGCGGGTCCCGGCAGGGCGGCCGAAGGCTGCTCCGTCCCGGCGCCGTGGACCCGCGCTCCGGTTGCGGCCCGCCATGGCGTTCGTCCCGCTGGTCCTCGTCGTGCTGGCAGGCTTCGGCTACCTGCTGAGCACGATAGGCGGGCCGGGCACCAGCTCCTCGAGCTCGCAGGCCTTCTCGACGGCCTCGCCAGGAGCGGCTACCGCGGCGGGGCAGGCGGCGCCTAATCGCCCGGCAACGTTCGTGGTCACCGCAAGCGGCCTGAACTATCTGCCGAGCACGCTCGGCTCCCAGGTCAGGCTGGTGATGGCCGCCCAATACAGCAGCAGCTCTGGCCAGCAGTCAATGGCCCCTTCCGCGAGCGGCAGCGCGTCGCAACACTCATTTGCCGCGGGGTCGGTGACGACGATCCCGTCCGCATTCGGCGCCCCCAACTCGGCGCTCAACGGCTGCGTGCTGCGCGTGACCGGAGGCGTGCAGCCCAGCCTCGTGGACAAGGCCACCTACCAGGGCCAGCCCGCCTACGTAATCGCCGTGCCCGCCCGGGCCTGGGTGGTCGAGCGAGGCTGCACCGCGAGTCACCCGGCGATTATCACGACGGTGGCGCTGACCGCGACGCGATAGCGTGCCTCTTCGGGAATCTCCGCGCCCTAGTATCGGTTGAGCGGGTTGCAAGTCTTGAGAGAGGCGCTTTGACAGTGACCGACGTACGTGACGTCATCATCATTGGTTCTGGTCCGGCGGGGTACACGGCTGCGATCTACGCGGCCAGGGCGAAGCTGAACCCACTCGTTTTTGAGGGATCAGTGACCGCCGGCGGCGCGCTGATGCAGACCACCGACGTGGAGAACTACCCGGGCTTCCCCGACGGCATTATCGGGCCGGAGCTCATGGACGGGTTCCGCAAGCAGGCGGAACGGTTCGGTGCTGAACTGGTGTCCGATGACGTGGTGGCGGTCGATCTCACCGCGGTGCCGAAGGTGGTGCGGACCGAAACGGACACGTACCTGGCGCAGGCAGTGATCATCGCCAGCGGTTCGAAGTACAAGGAACTCGGCGTCCCAGGCGAGAAGGAGTACGCCGGGCATGGCGTGTCCTGGTGTGCCACCTGCGACGGGTTCTTCTTCAGGGAGAAGGACATCGCGGTGATTGGCGGCGGTGACTCCGCGCTCGAAGAGGCGACGTTCCTCACCCGGTTCGCCAACTCGGTCACCCTTGTGCACCGTCGCGACCAACTGCGGGCCTCCAAGATCATGCAGGACCGGGCGATGTCCAACCCGAAGATCAAGTTCCTCTGGGACAGCGAAGTCGCCGAGATGCTCGGCGACAAGAAGCTGACCGGGCTGCGGATCAAGAACGTACGGACCGGCGATGAGCAGGTGCTGCCGGTGACCGGCGTGTTCGTCGCGATCGGGCACTCGCCGCGCAGCGAGCTGTTCGACGGCCAGCTCGCCATCGACCCCGACGGCTACCTGCTGGTGGACCAGCCGTTCACGGCGACCGCGATCGACGGCGTTTTCGCCTGCGGTGACGTCGTGGACAGGACCTACCGGCAGGCCGTTACCGCGGCCGGCACCGGCTGCTCGGCGGCGATCGACGCCGAGCGGTGGCTGGCGGCGCACGAGTCTTAAGCCAGTACGTGGCATGAGGGCATAGCGACAAAACAACACGGAAGGTGTGATCAGGATGGGTGCGACCAAGGTCGTGACCGACGCGACGTTTGACACGGAGGTCTTGCAGAGCAGCAAGCCTGTGATCGTGGACTACTGGGCCGAATGGTGCGGACCCTGCCGGATGGTCGCCCCAGTTCTCGAAGAGATCGCCGGCGAGTACGCCGACAAGATCGAGGTAGTCAAGCTGAACATCGACCAGAACCCTAAGGTCGCTCAGCGCTACCAGATCATGGCCATCCCGACCATGAGCGTCTTCCAGAACGGCGAAGTCGTCAAGCAGATAGTGGGCGCCAAGCCCAAGGCAGCCCTGCTCAAGGAACTCGCCGAGTTCATCTAACCCCCAGCGCCAAGCAGAAACGGCGGGCCGAGCAACTTGCTCCGCCCGCCGCTTCCGTTTTGGCGGCGTCCCACCCGGGCGGCCGTCCGCCTCCGCGGCAACCCGCCCCGCGCCGCGCGCACCCGCGGCGCCCCACACGGCACGGCGCGCACTCCGCGGCGCCCCACATGGCACGGCGCGCAGCACCCGCGGCGCCCCACCCGCACCGCGCGCACCCGCGGCTCCCCGCATGGCACGGCGCGCAGCGCGTCCCCCGACAGGAGTAACCCGCGAGTCGGCCGCGCCTAGGGAGCAGGAATGCGGCTGCCGGTGACGGGGCGGGCGCGACCGAGGCCCGCACCCCGTCGCCGCGGGGTCCCGGCAGTCACATCAGCCTCTAGTTTTGACTTCGCACACCGAGTGACCATTTCGATGGTGCATATATGCCGATATTTCCGGTATGTTCTGGTCACAGGGTGAGCTAAGTGGGCGCGGCGCGCGGCGCGGCATGCGGCGCAAGTCCTAGGCGCGACGTCAACCGATTCTGAATCAACCCATATCGCGTCTGGGGACACGCATAAAGCGAAACTATTTCCCGGGGGTGACGCGGGATACGGTGCGCGGCCTATGAACGCGGCAAGCTGGTCGGCCGGGTTCGCGGCCTGGGGGGGTCGGCTGCTGTTCGGTCCGGACCCGCGCCAGCGGAGGTAAACGGTTTGGACTAACGTGGATCGGTTTCCATGGCGGGTCATGGAAACCGATCCACGTTCATGGAATTAGGTCGGCGGACCCGTCCGATCAGGCGCCGCTTACTACCGCTGGACGCAGGACGCGCTCTGGTGTCATCGAGCCCAGCAGTCGCTCCAGGGCGACCTCGACGTCCTCACGCCAGGTCAGTGCGGTCCGCAGTTCCATCCGGAGCCTCGGGTGCCGGTGATGCGGCCGGACGGTCTTGAAGCCGACCGCGAGCAGGTAGTCGACCGGCAGCATACAGGCTGGGGCGGTCCACTGCTTGTCGCCGAACGCCTCGATCGCCCTGACCCCGCGGCGCGACAGATCTTTGGCCATGCCCTGGATAAGCATCCGGCCCAGTCCGCCCCCGGTGAATTCGCTGAGCACTCGCGCCGTCATAAGCAGCACCGCGTCCGCGCTGACCGGGCTGGTGGGAAATGCGACGGATCGAGGCACATAGAGCGGCGGTGCGAAGAGCACATAAGCGGCGGGCACGCCGTCGACATAAAGGATCTTTCCGCAGCTTCCCCACTCAAGCAGTACCGAAGAGATCCAGGACTCCTTTTCCAGCCCCGGATCCGAACCCTCCGCGCGTGCTTTGCTCACCGGGTCAAGCTCCCAGAAAACGCACGAACGGCAGCTTGGCGGAAGGTCACTCAGATTATCAAGAGTGATGTTGGCAAGACGGCGTGACATCGGCGTTCCGTTCCCCGATCAAGATCTGCGCTGCGTGCCCCGCGCTGTACCCCTATTCTGGCATGGTACCTCGCCGATGGGAGGCAAAGCGGTGGCCCCTGATCTACCTCAGTCCCCGAATTCTGGCGCCGGATCGCGAATTGACCCGTATATAGGACATTATGCCGGACGGGCTCGCGGGATGGTCGCTTCGGAAATTCGCGCGCTGTTCGCGGTGGCCGCGAGGCCAGAGATCGTGTCGCTGGCCGGCGGCTCCCCGTTCGTGTCGGCGCTGCCACTGGGTGCCGTAGGCGACATGGTCGGCGGGCTCATAGCCAGCCGGGGACAGGACGTCCTCCAGTACTGCACCGCCCAAGGCGACCCGGTGCTGCGCGAGCAGATCTGCGAAGTGATGTCGCTCGAAGGTGTCGCGGCGCACCCGGATGAGGTCGTGGTCACGGTCGGCTCGCAGCAGGCCCTTGACTTGATCACGAGGATCTTCGTTGACCCCGGCGACGTGATCTTGGCCGAGGCCCCGACCTATGTGGGTGCCCTCGGTGCCTTCGCCGCCTATCAGGCAGACGTCGTCCACGTGACCATGGATGAGTCGGGGATCATTCCCGGGGCGCTGGTGGCAGCTATCAGCCGGGTATCGGCGCAGGGTCGCAGGATCAAGTTCCTGTATACGGTTCCCAGCTTCCACAACCCGGCAGGCGTCACCATGGCCGCCACCCGCCGCGTGGAGGTGCTGCGCATCTGCGAACAGGCCGGGATCCTAGTCGTGGAAGACAACCCGTACGGGCTGCTCGGGTTCGAGGGCGACCCGGTGCGACCGCTGCGCGCGCATGCCAGGGATGGCGTGGTCTACCTTGGCAGCTTCTCCAAGACGATCGCGGCTGGCCTGCGGGTGGGCTGGGCGGTCGCCCCGCCGGGGATCCGGGACAAGCTCGTGCTCGCCGCGGAGTCGGCGGTGCTCTGTCCGGCGAGCTTCGCTCAGCTCACAGTCAGGGAGTACCTGGCCACTCAGCCGTGGCGGGAGCAGATTAAGGCATTCCGCGAGCTTTATCGCGAGCGCAGGGACGCGATGCTTAACGCGCTCGCCGCGACGATGCCGCCGGGATGTGGATGGACCAAACCGGGCGGCGGCTTTTTCGTATGGCTGCGGATGCCGGAGGGGATCGACTCCAAGGCGATGCTGCCGCGAGCCGCGTCCTCCCGCGTCGCTTACGTCCCGGGGACCGGGTTTTACGCCGACGGATCGGGGTCGGCGTACGCCCGGCTGAGCTACTCGCTACCCGATCCGGCCCAGATCACCGAGGGCGTGCGGCGGCTAGCCGGCGTGATCGGCGTGGAACTCACGCTCCGGGCAGAGTTCGGGCCGGTACTGCGCCGCGATGGGTGAACTCGACTACGTCGTCGTGCTGGCGGGCGGCCTGTCCCCGGAGCGTGAGATCTCGCTCCGGTCCGGCGAGCAGGTGCGCGACGCGCTGTCCGAGGCCGGCGTGCAAGCGATCCTCGCGGACGCCGACGCCGGACTGCTGGATCGGCTGCGCTCCGATCCGCCGACCGCTGTCTTCCCGGTGATCCACGGTGCCCCCGGAGAAGATGGTTCCATCAGGGAGGTCCTGGGGCTGCTCGGCGTTCCTTACGTCGGCTCACTGCCAACCGCCTGCCGGATGGCCTTCGACAAGCCGACCGCCAAGGTTCTCGCCGCCGCGGCGGGCTTGCGCACCCCGGCGTCGGTGACGCTGCCGCGCGAGACGTTTCACGACCTTGGCGCTGCTGCCCTCATCGAGCTGATCATCGACCAGCTCGGCGTACCGCTGTTCGTCAAGCCTTCCCGCGGCGGGTCCGCACTCGGTGCCTCGGCCGCGCACACCGCGGCGGACCTAGCAGCCGCCATCGTCGGCTGCTTCGGATACGGGGACACGGCGCTGGTGGAGCGCCTCGTGTCGGGAACCGAGGTAGCGGTCGGGGTCGTCGACCTTGGGGACGGGCCCCAGGCGCTGCCGCCGGTTGAGATCCTGGCACCGGGCGGAACCTATGACTACGCCGCTCGATACACGGCGGGCCAGACGGAGTTTTACACACCGGCCAGGTTGCCTGTGGAGACGGCGGCCGAGGCCGCCCGCGTGGCGGTCGCCGTGCACACGGCGCTCGGCCTGCGCGACATCTCCCGCACCGACCTGATCGTGGATGCCACGGGTGCGGTGCACTTCCTGGAGGTCAACGTGGCACCGGGCATGACGAGCACGAGCACACTCCCGATGGCCATGCGAGCGGCGGACATCGACCTTGGGGCCTGCTGCGCTACCTTGCTCGACCGCGCCGCGAACCGCACCGATCCGCCGCGCCGCTGAGAGGCCGGCGACTGAAATAGGCTCGCTGCCATGACGAAAAGCTTTGGCAGCGACAATCACGCCGGGACGCACCCGGCGGTCATGTACGCCATCATGGAGGCGAACACCGGTGATGCCGTCGCTTACGGGGCGGACCCGTGGACCCAACGCGCTACCGCGGAGCTTCTGCGGCTTTCCGGAGCCGCGGGCGAGGTGTTCCTGGTCCTCAACGGCAGTGGCGCGAACGTGCTGGGTCTGGGCCTGCTGCTCGACCGGCACGAGGCGGTCATCTGCGCCGAGTCAGCGCACATCAACTCCGACGAGTGCGGCTCGGCCGAACGGATACTTGGGACCAAGCTGCTCACCGTCCCAGCGGCTACGGGGAAGCTGACACCCGAACTGATCGCCACGCGGCTGGCGGGGCGGGGCGACGAGCATTTCGCCCAACCGGGCGTGGTGGCCGTCACCCAGTCGACTGAGTTCGGTACCTGCTATTCGCTGGCCGAGCTACGGAAGATCCACGACTTCTGCGCCGCCAACGGGTTGCGTGTTTACATGGACGGCGCTCGCCTCGCCAACGCGGCGGCTTACCTGGGTTGCACGCTCGCGGACCTCGCCGAGCACGCCGACGTCCTCAGCTTCGGCGGCACGAAGAACGGCGCGCTGGGTGTGGAGGCGGTCATCGTCATGCGCCCCGGTGATGCGGCCAACGCGCCTTTCCTGCGCAAGCAGCACATGCAGCTGTCATCGAAGATGCGGTTCCTCGCGGCACAGTTCATCGCGCTGCTCGAGGACGACCTGTGGCTGAGCAACGCCGGGCATGCCAACGCGATGGCCGCCCGGCTGGCGGCGGGCCTCACCGATGTTCCTGGTGTTGAGGTCGTGTATCCCGTGGAGGCCGATGCGGTCTTCGCTCGGCTGGACAAGCGTCACATCGCCGAGTTGCAGCGGGACTGGTTCTTCCATGTACGGGATGATTCCGATTCGCTGGTTCGATGGATGACCGCCTTTGACACGTCGGAGAGCGATGTCGACGCGTTCCTCGCGGATATTCGCCGGGTTGCCGGGGCGGGGACAGGGGGCGGCGCCTAGGGTCTTGCGCCCCGCGCCTACCCCCGCAGGTTGGGGCGGCGCCTTCGACGTCGTGTGTGCTTGGTTTCACGTGAAACCACGCCTGACGATGTCGTTAAATTAGACGGATGAACCGAGGCGGCGGTGCTCATCTTGCTGCCTCGGGTGAGATCTGCGGGCCTGCCCGCACGCTTTGAGGGAGACGTAGTGGCGCAGCAGCGGCGAGGACTGGGCAAGGGGCTTGGAGCGCTTATACCGGAAACGTCTCGCCCTAGTGCGCCCGGCGGTGCGGGGGTGAGCGCGGGCGCTTTCGCGCCTCAGTCCGCGCCCCCTGGTACTACACCTGAAGGCTCTGGCGCGGGCGGCTACGGCAGCGGAGCGGGCAGTGGCGAAAGTGGCGACACCGGACTGCGGCCGGTCGCGGGGGCCTACTTCGAAGAGGTGGCTGTTGACGCTATTACGCCAAACCCTCGGCAGCCTCGGAGGTCGTTTGACGAGGATGCGCTTGACGAGTTGGCGGCGTCTATCACCGAGGTGGGGCTGCTGCAACCGGTCGTGGTGCGCAGCCTGGGGGGCGGGCGCTACGAGCTGGTTATGGGCGAACGGCGCTGGCGTGCGAGCCAGCGCGCGGGGCTGGATTACATTCCGGCCATTGTCAGGGAAACGCCCGACAATGACATGCTCCGCGACGCGCTGCTTGAGAACCTGCACAGGCAGCAGCTTGACCCACTTGAAGAAGCGGCCGCGTACCAGCAACTGCTTGATGACTTCGGCGCTACTCACGAACAGCTCGCCCAGAAGGTCGGCCGGTCCAGGCCGCACATCAGCAACACGCTGCGTCTGCTGAACCTGCCACCCGCGGTACAAAAGAGAGTCGCCGCCGGCGTCATCAGCGCCGGCCACGCCCGCGCCCTTCTGTCGCTGGACGACCCGCAGGCCCAGGACCGCCTGGCCCAGCGCATCGTGGCCGAGGGCCTCTCGGTCCGCGCCGTCGAGGAAATCGTCGCGGTTGGCGACGACACCCACGTAAAGCAGCCACGCAAGCCCGCCGCCAACAAGCCGGTAGCCCCGGCGCTCAGGCACCTAGCGGACCGCCTCTCCGACCTCTTCGAAACCCGGGTCAAAGTAGAGCTAGGCCGCAACAAGGGCAAGATCGTCGTAGAGTTCGCCTCCATCGACGACCTAGAGCGCATAGTAAAAGCCATGTCCCCCGACGGTGCCCCGACGGACGAACCCCCCGAGTAACTACCCGCTCCCGCATACAACCGCCGCAAGCGGGCGTCAGCGTCGCCGGTGGCGCAGCCTAGGTTCTAGGTGTCCGATTCCCCGCCACGCAGGCGGGGGCGCAGTGGAGTTGAGGCGCGTCGTTCGGCAACGGAAGGCTGCCGACTAAACGCGCCGAAGCCCCACAAGCCCCAGCGCCGCCCCGCCGCCCAGAGTCACGCCGGAACAGACCGGTAGGCCAACTCCCGCGCCGCCTCCGAGTACGCGATAGCACCGCTAGAAGCAGGATCGTACGTGATCACGGACTGCCCGTAACTAGGCGCCTCCGACACCCGCACGCTCCGCGGGATGATCGTGTCCAGCACCACGTCCCCAAAGTGCGACCGGACGTCCTCGGCCACTTGCGTGGCCAGCCGCGTCCGTCCGTCGTACATGGTCAGCAGGATCGTGGAGATCCGCAGCCGACCGTTCAGGTGCCCGCGCACGAGTTCGACCGTCCGCAGCAATTGCTCCAGGCCTTCCAGCGCGTAGTACTCGCACTGAATCGGGATCAGCACCTCTTCGGCCGCCACCAGCGCGTTCACGGTAAGCAACCCAAGCGACGGCGGGCAGTCGATGAGCACGTAGTCCAGGCTGGACGTGTCAAGCTGTTCCAGCGACCGGATCAGCCGCGACTCTCTGGCCACCATGGGGACGAGCTCGATCTCCGCGCCCGCCAGGTCGATGGTCGCCGGCGCGCAGAACAAGCCTGGCATTCCCGCGACCTCGGTGATGACCTCCGACATCGGCCGCTCCTCGACCAGAGCGTTGTAGATCGAGTCCTGGCCGACATGGTGATCCACGTCCAGCGCCGTCGACGCGTTGCCTTGTGGGTCGAGGTCTATCACCAGGACGCGGCACCCGTGCTGGGACAGGCTCGCCGCAAGGTTAACCGCGGTGGTGGTCTTACCCACCCCGCCCTTCTGGTTGGCGATCGTCATCATCCGGCATCGGGCCGGCCGGGGCCAGGCCTCGCGCTCGCTCGCGCCGCGAACACCGACGGCGGCCTCCGCGGCCCTGCCGATCGGAGTGTCCGCCGTGTCCGCTGGTACGTCAGGGACGACTACCTGCGAGTCCTGATCGCCCTCAAAAGCAGTAGTTGGTGTTCCACGTGAAACCGCCGCCGCGAGCGCCTGCCGTACCCGATCAGAACCCGGCAGGAGCGACTCTTCATGACCGTTCAACAACGCACCTTTCGAGACCTGGTCCGGTTGGGAAGACACATGTTTCGGTAGCTGCCCCGGCCAGCCGAGTCCAGTCGTGCCCGGGAACCGAACGGCCATCCCCCCGTCAGGCCACCCCACGCCGGCTGCGATGAGCACCCGCCTGCTCCTCTCGGCCGCGTCCTCCGATGACGACACGGACTACCGTGGTCGCAGATACGACCCTACCGTGATCGACCCGCAGAACCTCGGCGCTACGCGCGCCAAGTCGCGACAATACGGGCCTGGCGGCCGCGAGTTCTTCCGCGGCCGACTCGCCTTTGATCGCGAGGATCTGCCCGGATGGCTTCAGCACGCCCGCGGCCCAGCCGACGAGCCGGTCAAGCGGCGCGACCGCTCGAGCGGTGGCGATGTCCGCCCGGATCACGCCGACCATCTCCTCCGCTCGGCCGCGTACCACGGTCGCGTTCGTCAGGCCAAGCCTCGCCACGCACTCGTCGAGGAAGACGGATCGCCGCAGCATCGGCTCAAGCAGGATTACCCGTACATTGGGCCGGAGCATGGCGAGCACCACCCCGGGCAGGCCAGCGCCCGAGCCTATGTCAACGAGCTCACCGTGCTCTGGCACAAGATCCGCTACCAGCGCGCAGTTCAGCAGGTGCCGGTCCCAGAGCCGGGACGTCTCACGGGGGCCGATCAAGCCCCGCGTCACGCCATCGGTCGCCAGCAGTTCCGCGAACCGCCGGGCCATATCCAGGGCCGAACCGAATACCTCGGTCGCCTCCACTGGAGGCGGCGGCAGCGCGGCCGACGCCGGACTTTCCGCCGCCACAGTAGTGCCTCAGCCGACCGGGAACACCACGACGCGCCGGTTCGGCTCCTCGCCTTCCGACTCGCTGCGCAGTCCCGCGTTGGCAACCGCGTCATGGATGATCTTGCGCTCAAACGGGGACATGGCACGGAGCTTCTTGGCCTCACCGGTGCGCGAGACCTCTGCCGCGATCGACCGTCCAAGCTCAGCGAGCTCGGACCGGCGCCGCGCGCGGAACCCGCCGACGTCGAGCATCAGCCTCGCGCGCAAACCGGTCCTGCGGTGCACCGCCAGCCTGGTCAGCTCCTGCAGCGCCTCAAGAACCTCGCCGTCGTCGCCGACCAGCTCATCGAGGGTGGCGCCCACCACAGACACAACCGCACGGTCGCCTTCGACATCCATGTCGATGTCGCCGTCCAAGTCGGCGATGTCCAGCAACCCCTCGATATAGTCGGCGGCGATCTCGCCTTCTTCTTCGAGCGAGCTAAAATCGGCCTCGTCGTCAGCGTCCTCGTCGTCGTCCTCGGCCTCGTCAGCCTCGTCGTCGTCTTCCGCGTCGTCAGCCTCGTCGTCAACGTCAACGTCGTCGTCGTCCTCAGCTTCGTCAGCCTCGTCGTCAACGTCGTCGATATCCTCGTCGATGTCTTCGTCGTCAACAAGGTCCTCGTCGGCCACGCCGTCCAGCTCCTGCTCGTCTAGGCCAGCATTTCCCGTTGGCACAGACCAGCCGGCCACCGTGCCAAAGCCCTTGCCGGGATCATCCCCCACAGTCGCTCACCTCTTGCCCGAACGCTTGCTGCGTGTCTGCCTGGTCGGCTGCTGCCGGACCGTCTTCGTCTGCGGAGCGGCGGGCACCTCTTCAGGCTCAGGCTTGGTCCTCCCCAGCCGCAAGAGCCCCCGCGCACCCCCGGTCGCCGGGGATGCGGGCGCACTCGGCGACGACGACCCGTTCGCGCTGGCCTTCGGAGCACTCGGCTTCGGCCCACTCGGCTTCGGAGCACCGGCCTTCTGAGCACTGGCCTTCTGAGCACTCGGCTTCGGGGTGCTTGCATTGGCCGCACTGGTCTTCGTCCCGGTGGTCCGGGCAGCGCTGGTCTTCGGAACGCTCGTCTTCGCAGTGCCAGCCTTCGGCACGGAATCTTGCGGTTCGTCTGTCTTGCCGGTTATGGCCGCTTTGACCGAGCTGCTTATCTTGCCAGTGTTGCTCTTGCCAGTAACACCCGTGTTGCCTGATGCCGCTTGCACCGCAGACGCACCTACCGTAGCGCTCCCCACCACGGGAAGGTTGCGGAACAGGATGTGCTGCTGCCCCAGCGTCCAGATGTTGGTGGTGACCCAGTAGATGACGAGGCCGAACTGCCAGTACAGACCGGTCAGCGCGAAGAACGGCGCGATGTACATCATGTACTTCTGCATGTTCGCGGCGGGGTTGTCCGGGTCGACCGGGCCCTGCTGCATCATGCCGCGGCGCGAGCTCTGCCGCATGGTCATGAACGTCGTGGACGCGCTGATCGCCACGAACACCAGGATCACGATCCGCTGCGGCCACGTCTCACCGTGGATGGGGAAGAGGAACTTGTCCGCCAGCGACACGCCGAAAATGTGCGCGTTCAGCGCGCTCTGCACGACCGGGACCGTAAGGCCGTACTTCGGAGCCTGCCCGGGCTGCCACTCGGAGATCGCCCGCAGGTTATAGAACAGCGCCCAGAACAGCGGCAGCTGTGCGACGAGCGGGAGACAGCCCCCCAGGGGGTTGATGCCGTTCTCCTTGTAGAACTTCATCGTCTCTTCGTTGAGGCGCTGTTTGTCGTTCTTGTACCGCTTGCGGAGCTCTTGCAGTTGCGGCATGTGCGACTGCATCTTCCGCTGCGACTTCACCTGCTTGACGAACAGCGGCACCATCAGCGCACGCATCAGCATCACGAGGAGGACGATGGTTAGGCCCCATGCCCACCCGCTCGAGGCGCCGAACGGCACCGAGAGCGCCGCGTGGATGCGCATGATCACCCACGCGACCGCCTCAAACAGCGGGTTTAGAATGCTCACCTGATAACTCCTTGGGGCCTAGCCGGCACGGGATCATGTCCGCCCGGGTTAAAAGGATGGCAACGGGCAAGCCGACGTACGGCCAGCCACAGTCCCCGTGCCGCGCCGTGCGCGCGCAACGCTTCCAGTGCGTATTCGCTGCATGAGGGGGCGAACCTGCACCGCGGACCGAGCAGAGGGCTCAGGAACCGGCGGTAGCCGATCACAGGGACTATGAGCACCCGAGCCGGCAATGTCGGCACGGCTACCTCTGTCAACCTCGTCTCCGACGCGCTCATTCCTTTTGCAGCGCCCCAACCTGCCGCCTGAGCAGTCGTTCGATAACCAGGTCAAGATCGGCGGCGAGACCCGCCTGGCGTGCGCCCGCGGCCGCTGGACGGGCGCGCAGTACGAGCAGGCAACCCCCCGGGAGCGAGGCGAGACGCCTGCGCATCAGTTCCCGGAGCCGTCGCTTCACCCGATTACGAACCACCGCCGAGCCAACCGCACGGCTGACAATAAAGCCTACCTTTGCCGGGTCACCGGAGCGTACCGCTCCGTAAGAGCCGGAGGGCAGCAGCAAGTGACCCGCGACCACGGATCCGCCCGCTCGGCGGCCCGCTCGCAGCGCCAGCCTGAACTCCGCTGGGCGTCTCATCCGCGACTGCTGCGGCAGCACCACACCTCCTGCGCAGCCTGGCGTGCCAGCGTCTGGCGGCGGCGACAGCCGCGTCAGGCGCTCAGCTTCGCGCGGCCCTTGTTGCGGCGTGCGGCGAGGACGGCCCGGCCAGCCCGGGTGCGCATCCGCAGCCGAAAACCATGGACCTTCGCCCGCCGACGGTTGTTCGGCTGGAACGTACGCTTGCTCACTGGGGCTCCAGGTGCAGTTCTGATCTGTGAAGAAAAAAGGGCCAGACATCGCCGCGCGCCCGCACAGCCGGGCTCCGGCCCTGGGCCGCCGCGGACGCAAGCTCAGCCTGTTAACGGTAAGGGTGATGCAAGCACAGGTCAAACCGGGCCGCCAGCACACTTCCACGCACCTCCGTGCGACGACACCGATCGGCCCAGCGCCTGCCCGGTTCTCCGCGAAACGTGTCAAAGACGGCTAACCGACCTGCCCCTAACCGGGTCTACCATCATCTAACACCGCGGTTTCCTGAACGCATCCCGCCCCGGCGACTTAGGCTGTGGAAAATCAATGTCCGCCGAACTGTCCGATTCGGACAGGCGGCGGCTACGGGAGGGAAACGGGAGGGGAAACCGCGGCTCAGCGGCCGTGGTACGCACCTGGTGCGCCGATGGCAGGCATGGTCTGCCCGACGCGACACGTGCACACCTTGTGGACCATCCTGTGGACAACGGGCCTGGTTGCGGCCATGCTCTGCACGACAGCTAGGCGAGGGGAGCCCATCAGTGAGTGATACAGACCTCGCAGATGTGTGGGCACGGTCATTGGAAGAGCTCGCCAAGCTCCCAGTCCAGCCGAGCCAGCTGGCCTGGCTCAAGCTCACCCGGCCGCTCGGGCTCGTCGAGAACACGGCGCTGATCGCCACGCCGAACGAGTTCGTCAAGGAGCAACTCGAGACCCGGCTGAGCCCGCTGGTGACGCAGGCGCTCACCCGGGTGCTCGGCCGGCCCGTCCGGCTCGCCGTCACGGTGGACAAGAGCTTCGAACCCGAGCCGCCGGCTGCTCCCGTATCGCCGCTGGGGGGCGGGGCGGTCCAGCCACCGCCGACCGGCCGGCACCCGCTCGACACGCCGTTGGCACACGACGGCCGCCCGCTCGGCGCGGCGGGCGTCCCGGGCGTCCCGGGCGTGCCGGGCGTACTAGGCAGGCCGCAGATGTCCCAGGGCGAGGACGGGCCGCCACAGTCGGCGGGCGAGGCGGCGCGACCGCATCAGCCGGACCAGGCCGGGCCGACGCCGCGGCTCACCTCGGCCAGGCTCAACTCGAAGTACACATTCGAGACCTTCGTCATCGGCTCGAGCAACCGGTTCGCGCACGCGGCCGCCGTCGCGGTAGCGGAGGCACCGGCGAAGGCCTACAACCCGCTGTTCATCTACGGCGACTCCGGGCTGGGCAAGACCCACTTGCTGCACGCCATCGGTCACTACGCGCAGACGCTGTACAACGGGCTGAAGGTCAGGTACGTGAGCTCCGAGGAGTTCACCAACGACTTCATCAACATGATCAGGGACGGCAAGCAGGACGGGTTCCGCCGCCGCTACCGCGACGTGGACGTGCTGCTCGTCGACGACATCCAGTTCCTGGAGAACAAGGAAGGGACTCAGGAGGAGTTCTTCCACACTTTTAACACCCTCCACAACGCCAGCAAGCAGATCGTCATCTCGAGCGACCGCGCTCCCAAGCGCCTGGTCACCTTGGAGGACAGGCTGCGCAGCCGGTTCGAATGGGGGTTGCTGACCGACGTGCAGCCGCCCGAACTCGAGACCCGCATCGCCATCTTGCGCAAGAAGGCGATCCAGGAAGGCCTCAATGCCCCCGCGGACGTCCTGGAGTACATCGCCAGCCGGATCTCCACAAATATCAGGGAACTCGAGGGAGCGCTGATCCGGGTCACGGCGTTCGCCAGCCTCAACCGCCAGGGCGTCGATCTGCAGCTGGCCGAGATCGTGCTGAAGGACCTCATCCCCGAGGCGCAGGGCCCGCAGATCAACGCGGCGACGATCATGGGGCAGACCGCCGCGTACTTCGGCCTTTCGATCGAGGACCTGTGCGGCACAAGCAGGTCGCGGGTGCTGGTGACCGCCAGGCACATCGCCATGTACTTGTGCCGGGAACTGACCGACCTGTCGCTGCCCAAGATCGGCCAGCAGTTCGGCGGCCGCGATCACACGACGGTCATCAACGCGGACCGCAAGATCCGCTCGCTCATGGCCGAACGCCGCTCGATCTACACCCAGGTAACCGAGCTAACCAACCGCATCAAACAGCAGGCGAGAGCAGGATGAGGATGGACAAGCCTTCGAGCGCGGCCAGCAGGGAGAGCGGGTTAAATCCCCCGCGAGCCAAAGGGCCGCCCCGCGGTCATGAGTGAGGAGCGAGCGAGCAAAGCTCGTGAGCGACGAGCGATGACGGCGGACTCCGGCGGCCCGGAGGCGAGCGGGACAGCAGAGTACACAGCTTGTGGATAACACTGTGGAACGGCTAGGGAGAACCGGGGGACAATACGTGGGTAAGACCGGGATAGCAGCGAACCGTGCACAGCAGCCGCTCGCGCGTCCCCGCGCCGGCCACACCCACTGTGCACAAAGAAACGGCGCTGACCTGACGAAACGGCCGTATCCCCAGTTTCCACGGCCACTATAACTACGACGATCTTCTAACTAAAGAAAAGCCGAAAACACTAGGTTCGCGGCCCGGCTGGGGATGCGCCGTCGCCACGGACATCCCCGCTCGGGGGAAAGCACAAACATCCCGGCGGGCCGATTGGCCGCCGAAACCGGCAGGAGGCAATTCGTGAAGCTCCAGGTTGAGCGTGACCCGCTCGCAGATGCCGTAGCGTGGACCGCCCGCGCGCTGCCCGCGCGCCCCACAGCGCCGGTGCTGGCCGGTATGCGGCTGCAGGCAGGCAGCGAACTGGTCCTGTCGACCTTCGACTATGAGGTTTCCGCGCAGGCCACGATCCCCGTGGCGGCTGACGAGCCCGGCACGGTGCTGGTGTCCGGCCGACTGCTCGCCGAGATCGTGCGCAGCCTGCCCGCCAAGCCCGTCGACCTGTCCACCGATGGCACCAGGACCACCCTGCGCTGCGGCAGCGCCACGTTCACCCTGATGCTGTTGCCGGTCGAGGAGTACCCGACGCTGCCGGACATGCCGGAGACCACCGGCAAGGTCGGCGCCGACACGTTCTCCTCGGCGATCAGCCAGGTCGCTATCGCCGCGGGGCGCGACGACACGTTGCCCGCGCTGACCGGGATCCGCGTCGAGATCGCCGAGGACACGCTGACCCTGGTCGCCACCGACCGCTACCGGCTCGCCGTCAGGGAACTGCGGTGGACGCCCGTGGTGCCGGGGCTGAACACCGCCGTGCTCGTGCCCGCCCGCGTGCTCTCCGACACCGCCCGGGCGATGACCAGCGGCGCTGAGGTCTCGGTCGCGCTGGCCGCCGCGGAGGGCAACGGCAACGACGGCATCATCGGCTTCGAGGGTGCGGGGCGCAAGACCACCACGCGGCTGCTGTCGGGCGAATACCCGAGGTACCAGACGTTGCTCCCCAGCGAGTTCTCCGCGGTCGCGGAACTGCCCGTCGCGCCGTTGGCCGAGGCGGTCAAACGAGTGGCGCTCGTCGCCGAGCGGAACACCCCGGTCCGCCTCTCCTTCACCGCGGGCGAGGTGCTGCTCGAAGCCGGGACCGGTGACGAGGCACAGGCGAGCGAGGCGATCGGCGCGTCCTACGACGGAGACGACATGCAGATCGCGTTCAACCCGCAGTACCTGCTGGACGGCATCGGCGCCATCGACTCCGACACGGCGAGGATCTCGTTCACCACGCCGACCAGGCCGGCCGTTATCACCGGCAAGGGCGAGGCGCAGCCGGATTACCGGTATGTGCTGATGCCGATTCGTTCGGCCGGTTAGGTCAAGCCACTACGCTCGAAGATGTGCATCTCACCCGGTTGGCGCTGACGGACTTTCGCTCGTATCCGAGCGTCGACCTGGCGCTCGGCCCCGGGGTGACCATCTTCAGCGGGCCGAACGGCGAGGGGAAAACCAACCTGGTCGAGGCCGTCGGCTACGTGGCGACGCTGGCTAGCCATCGCGTCGCCCACGACGCTCCGCTGATCAGGCAGGGCGCCGAGCGTGCCATCGTCCGCGCGAACGTGCACGGGGCGGTCAGCGACACGCTCATCGAGATCGAGCTCAACCCGGGCCGGGCGAATCGGGTCCGGCTCAACCGCGCGCCGGTCACCAAGCCCCGCGAGGTCCTGGGCCTGCTGCGCACGGTGCTGTTCGCACCCGAGGACCTGGCCCTGGTCAAAGGCGACCCAGGCGAACGCCGACGGTTCCTCGACGACCTGCTCGTGGCGATGGCCCCGCGGTACGCCGGGATCCGCGCCGACTATGACCGGGTGCTCCGGCAGCGCACGGCGCTGCTGAAGTCGGCGGGTCACTCCCGGGTTTCCGGGGGGTTGAAGGGGGGTCATCCCCCCGCGCCCCCCGATAGAACCGGTAGGAGCAGCTCCCGCGAGACGGTGATGAGCACCCTCGACGTGTGGGACGCGCACCTGGCGCGCGCTGGCGCGGAACTGCTTGTCGCCAGGGAGCATCTCGTGACCGCGCTCCGGCCGCACGTGGAAAGCGCGTACTCCGCGGTGGCCGGGGAGCGCGGGCCGGCCACCATCGAGTACCGGCGGTCGTTCGGGGCAGCCACGACCCTCCGTTCGGGGCAACAGGGCGACGAGCCTGACAGCGACGGAGCAGCGGCGAGCGGCGAGGACCCGAGCGCCCGGGGCGGGACCGGCCACGCCGACCGGGTGCGGGACACGGCCGCCGCGCTCCGTGCGGCGCTCGCCGAGGTCAGGGACAGCGAACTGGACCGCGGCGTGTGCCTGGCCGGGCCGCATCGCGACGAACTCGAGCTCGGGGTCCGCGGGATGCCCGCGCGCGGCTACGCGAGCCACGGCGAGTCGTGGTCGCTGGCGCTGGCGCTGCGGCTGGCCAGCTTTGACCTGTTGCGAGGCGGCCCAGGGCGGGAGGACCCGGTGCTGATCCTCGACGACGTGTTCGCCGAGCTCGACGCCGGCCGCAGGGACCGGCTCGCCGGCCTGGTGGCGGGCGCGGAGCAGGTACTCGTCACGGCCGCGGTGCCCGCCGACGTGCCGCTGGTGCTGGCCGGGGCCCGCTTTACCGTGGCCGCCGGCGCGCTTCATCCTCCTGTGGGCACCGGCCAGCTGGATCCTCCTGTTGGCACCGGCCAGCCGGCCAGCCGTGCGCCCTGAACCGGACCGGGTAAGGCTGGCCACCGAGGCTCTGGCGCGGGCCAGAGCAGATGCCTGGGCCCGCGGGGACCGCCCCCAAGCAGGGAATAACCTGACTGGTCACGGTGTTTCAAAAGAAGATTCGTCCGAACGAACCGGCGTGACCGCCGACAGCCAGCTCCCCCCTTCCTGGTCGGCCCGCCCGCACCGGGATGATCCACAGCCGCTCAACGCAGCCGTGGACGGCCTGCTCTCGACCAGAGGCTGGCAGCAGCGAGCAGCGGTAGGCGGGATCTTCGGCAAATGGCCGGAAATAGTCGGCCCCCAGTTGGCGGCCCACACGCAGCCCGACTCCTTCGACGACGGCGAGCTGACACTGTCAGCAGACTCCGACGCTTGGGCCGCTCAGCTCCGCTTGCTGACCCCGCAACTGCTGAACCGCCTGGCCGACGAGCTAGGCGTTGGCACCGTCCGCCGCATCAACGTCCGCGGCCCCTCCCGTCACAGGCCCGACCGAGGTGCAAGAGGAAAGCGAGCCCCGCGGTGAAGCGAGCTCCGCGGTCCCTCCAGCCCCAAAGGGAAGCGGGGGGCGCAGTGGGGGGTCCGGCGCGTTGTTCGGCGACCGCCGACGAAACACGCCGAACCCCCACAACCCCCCCGCGCCCCCGCGAGGGGCTTGAACCGCCCCGTATACGTGCAGTGAAGGCGACCGCGAAAGTCAGTAACCACAGGTAAAATAGGACGTGCCGGGGGTCAGGGCCTTGCCCGAAGCAGGATGGAGTTTCTTTTGTCGTACGATGCGCGGTCAATCACGGTACTCGAGGGCCTCGAGGCCGTCCGTAAGCGTCCCGGCATGTACATCGGCTCGACTGGTGAGCGGGGACTCCACCACTTGGTCTACGAGGTTGTGGACAACTCGGTGGATGAGGCGCTCGCTGGATACGCCGACAACATCGAGGTGACTCTGCTCGCCGATGGCGGCGTCCGGGTGTGGGACAACGGGCGTGGCATCCCGGTGGACGAGCACCCGGTCGAGAAGCGTCCGGCGCTCGAGGTCGTGCTAACGACGCTGCACGCCGGCGGCAAGTTCGACGGCAAGTCGTACGCCGTGTCCGGCGGCCTGCACGGCGTCGGCGTCTCGGTCGTGAACGCGCTGTCCTCCAGGCTCGACATGGAGGTCCGCAAGGACGGCTACGTGTGGCGCCAGTCTTACGCGGGCGGTGACCCGGCCACGGAGCTGACCCGCGGCGAGGAAACCTCCGAGACGGGGACGACCACGACGTTCTGGCCGGACGCGTCGATCTTCGAGACGACCGACTGGTCGTTCGAGACGCTGTCCAGGAGGTTGCAAGAGACGGCGTTCCTCAACCGGGGCCTGCGGATCTCGCTGACCGACGAGCGGCCGCGGCAGGCCGACGAGGACGACGCCGATGCGGCGCCGGGCGCGGCCGTGGGCAAGGCACGGGTTGCCGTCTACCAGTACCCCGGAGGCATCGCGGACTTCGTCCGCTATCTGAACGCGTCCAAGGACCCGGTGCACGGCTCGATCATCGAATTCGGCGACGAGCAGCCCGGCATGTCGGTCGAGATCGCGATGCAGTGGAACGCCTCCTATACCGAGTCGGTACATACCTTCGCGAACGTGATCAACACCGCCGAGGGCGGCACCCACGAGGAAGGCTTCCGCGCCGCGCTGACGACGGTGGTCAACAAGTACGCGCGCGACCAGAAGCTGCTGAAGGAGAAGGAAGCCAACCTCACGGGCGAGGACGTCCGCGAGGGGCTTACCGCGATCGTCTCGATCAAGATGGCCGAGCCGCAGTTCGAGGGACAGACCAAGACCAAGCTCGGCAACACCGAGGCCAAGTCGTTCGTGCAGCGCGTGACGAACGATCACCTGCGCGACTGGTTCGACCGCAACCCTGGCGAGGCCAAGGAGATCATCAACAAGGCGAGCCAGGCGGCCAGGGCCAGGATCGCCGCTCGCCAGGCACGGGACCTGACCAGGCGCAAGTCGGCCATGGAGTCCAACGGACTGCCGGGCAAGCTGGCGGACTGCCAGTCCACAGACCCCGCCCGTTCTGAGATCTACGTGGTTGAGGGAGACTCGGCAGGCGGTTCGGCGAAGGGCGGCAGGGATCCGCAGTTCCAGGCGATCTTGCCGATCCGCGGCAAGATCATCAATGTCGAGAAGTCGCGCATCGACCGGGTGCTGAAGAACAACGAGGTCCAGTCGATGATCACGGCGCTCGGTGCCGGGATCCACGACGAGTTTGACATCGCCAAGCTCCGCTATCACAAGATCATCCTGATGGCGGACGCGGACGTGGACGGGCAGCACATCAGGACGCTGCTGCTCACGCTGCTGTTCCGGTTCATGAAGCCGCTGATCGAAGCCGGCCACGTCTACCTGGCGCAGCCGCCGCTCTACAAGATCAAGTGGACGGAGCGAGGGGTCGACCCGGAATATGCGTTCTCCGACCTCGAGCGGGACCGGGTGATCGAGGCAGGCATGGCCGCCGGCCGGAAGGACCCGCGGCCGCGTGACTCGGTTCAGCGGTTCAAGGGCCTTGGCGAGATGAACGCCGAGGAACTCTGGAACACCACGATGAACCCGGCGCGCCGCGTGCTGCTGCAGGTGACCCTGGACGACGCGGCGCAGGCCGATGAACTGTTCAGCGTGCTGATGGGCGAGGACGTCGAATCGCGGCGGTCGTTCATCACCCGCAACGCCAAGGATGTCCGGTTCCTGGACATCTGATGAGCGGCGCCGTTAAGCGAGGCGTCGATTTACGAGGGATAGCGAATTGACCGAAGTAACTGATCTGCCCGGCGATGGCGGTGGGCACGACAGAACAGAACCGGTTGACATTCAGATCGAGATGCAGCGTAGCTACATCGACTACGCGATGTCGGTCATCGTCGGCCGGGCGCTGCCCGACGTCCGAGACGGGCTCAAGCCGGTGCACACGCGCATCCTCTACGGGATGTTCGACCAGGGCTTCCGCCCGGAACGCGGTTTCTTCAAATGCTCCCGCGTCGTCGGCGAGGTAATGGGCACCTACCACCCGCATGGCGACAGCGCGATCTACGACGCGCTGGTGCGGATGGCCCAACCCTGGTCGATGCGAATGCCGCTAGTCGATCCGCAGGGGAACTTCGGGTCACCGGGCAACGACCCGCCCGCCGCCATGCGGTACACCGAGTGCCGCCTGGCCCCGCTGGCGATGGAGATGCTGCGGGACATCAACGAGGACACCGTCGACTTCCGGCCAAACTACGACGGCCGCTCCGCCGAGCCCGTCGTGCTTCCGGCCCGCTTCCCTAACCTGCTGGTAAACGGCTCCGAGGGCATCGCGGTCGGCATGGCCACCAAGATCCCGCCGCACAACCTGCGGGAAGTCGCGGCAGGCGTGCAGTGGTACCTGGAAAACTACGAGCGGTTCGAGGTGCAGCCCACCGCGGAAGGGCACGCTCCCTACGAGGAGCTGCTCGACGGGCTGATGGAGCGAGTCAAGGGGCCAGACTTCCCCGGCGGGCCTGACGGTAGCACCGGCGCCTTGATCGTGGGCCGCCGCGGCATCCGGGAGGCGTACCGCACCGGGCGCGGATCGATCACGATGCGCGCGGTCGTCGACGTCGAGGAGATCCAGGGACGCACCTGCCTGGTGGTCAAGGAGCTTCCGTTCCAGGTCAACCCGGACAACCTAGCGTCCAAGATCGCCGAGCTCGTCAGGGACGGCCGGCTCGCCGGCATCGCCGACGTGCGGGACGAGACCAGCGGGCGGACCGGCCAGCGGCTGATAATCGTGCTCAAGCGCGACGCGATCGCGAAGGTCGTGCTGAACAACCTGTACAAGCACACCCAGCTACAGGACACGTTCGGTGTCAACATGCTGGCGCTTGTCGATGGGGTTCCGCGCACCCTGCGGCTGGACCAGATGATCCGCTACTGGGTCGCGCATCAGGTCGATGTCATCCAGCGCCGCACCCGGTTCCGGCTGCGCAAGGCCCAGGAGCGGCTGCACATCGTGGCCGCGCTGCTCGCGGCGATCGACGCCATCGACGAGGTCATCGCGCTGATCCGCGGCTCCGAGTCCGCCGCGGTCGCGCAGACCGGGCTCATGGCACTGCTGAACATCGACGAGATCCAGGCGCGCGCGATCCTCGACATGCAGCTGCGCAAGCTGGCCGCCTTGGAGCGGCAGGAACTCGTCTCGGAGCGCGACGACCTCGAGGCAAAGATCGCCGACTTCGAGTCGATCCTCGCCTCCCCGGCGCGGCAGCGTACGATCATCGGCTCCGAGCTCGCCGAGATCGTCACCAAGTACGGCGACGACCGGCGAACCGAGATCATCGCTTACGACGGCGAGGTGGCCGACGAGGACCTGATCGCCGAGTCCGACATCGTGGTCACGATCACCCACGGCGGCTACGCGAAGCGGACGAACACCGACCAGTACCGGGCGCAGCGGCGCGGCGGCAAGGGCGTGCGCGGGGCGCAGTTGCGCAGCGATGACATCGTCGACCACTTCTTCGTCACCTCGACGCATCACTGGATCCTGTTCTTCACGAACAAGGGCCGGGTCTACCGGGCCAAGGGGTACGAGCTGCCCGACACCGGCCGCGACGCACGCGGCCAGCACGTGGCGAACCTGCTGGCGTTCCAGCCGGACGAGCGGATCGCGGAGGTGCTCGCGCTGCGCGACTACCAGGTGGCTCCGTACCTGGTGCTCGCGACCCGCTCAGGCCTGGTGAAGAAGTCGCGGCTCGGCGAGTACGACTCGCCGCGAGCCGGCGGCCTCATCGCGATCAACCTGCGCGAAGACGACGAGGTGATTGGTGCCTCGCTGGTCTCGCCAGACGAGGATCTGCTGCTCGTCAGCAAGGGCGCGCAGGCCATCAGGTTCCCTGCCACCGACGACCAGCTACGCCCGATGGGCCGGGCCACCTCTGGCGTGATCGGCATGCGATTCAACGACGGCGACGAGCTCCTTGGCATGTATGTGGTCAGGGAAGGCGAGGACGTCCTCGTCGCGACCGACGGCGGATTCGCCAAGCGCACGCCCGCCGATCAGTACCCCATCAGGAACAGGGGCGGCTACGGTGTTATCACGGCGCGGATCGTGGAAGGCCGGGGCAGCCTGGTCGGTGCACTGATGGTCCACCCTGAGGATGAGGTGTTCGCCATCACTTCGGCGGGCGGTGTCATCCGCACCCGCGCTAGTGGGGTGAAGCAGTCCGGGCGTCAGACCATGGGCGTGCGGCTGATGAACCTGGCTCCCGGGACCAGTGTGGTCGCCCTCGCGCGCAACGCGGAAACCAACGAAGCTGGTGAAATTGAGGATGAAGGCAACGATCCAGGGGACGACAGCGTCTGATCTATAACTGCTGACAACTATTCTGCAGATGCGGGGTCGGGTGCTCATACCCCACCGTTGACGGCTACTGGCCCGCGATCAGGTAATCTCTGCCGAAGGTACAAAAGGGGCACCATTGGGTACCGAGGAGGACGGCGTGGACGAGGCGGGACGAGCTACGGAACCGTCCGTGTTGTTGGCGCCGTCAGGTCAGGATGTGGACCCGGACGCGGAGACCGCTGAAACGATCGATGACAATGGAACCATGTCTTCATCACGGACGCGGTCGGGAACGTCACGGTCGGCATCGTCGGCATCGGGAACGTCACGGTCAGCGGCCAAAGCTGCCGCCGGCCAGAACGGCGCTGATCCGGTGCCGGACGACGCCGTGACCGACGGCGCTTCTTCTTCGCCTTCGTCCTCGGCTTCTTCTTCGCCTTCGTCTTCTTCGTCTTCTTCGGGTGCTGGTTCCTCGGGGACCGGGTCCTCGGTTCTGGCTGCGGCCGCGTCGAGCCACGCGCCCGTTCCGTTCCCGGCGGACGACATCGGGAGGCCGAGGAGCTCGAACACGCCGGGCACGGGTTTCCGGGCGGCGACTGGTGCCAGCTCGGCTGCCGGTGGTTCGGCTGGGGACAAGCCCGCTCAGAAGGCGGACGAAGACGGGCGCGGCGACGCCGCGGGATCAGGCAACGGCGTGCTCGACAGCGGCCGCCAGGCGGTCAGGCAGGCGATGGCGGCGACGAACAACTGGTTCGCCGCCCGCGCGTTGAAGACCGGCCCGTCAGACTCGGCCGCATCGCCGGGCTCGTCCGGTTCTCCGGCCGCGTCGGGGTCCGCAGGTCCTTCTGGTTCCGCAGGTCCTTCTGGTTCCGCATCTCCTTCTGGTTCCGCTGGCATGGCCGGCGGTCGCAAGCCGTCCTTCACGCCGTCATCGACGCGACCGTCGAGTCAGTCGCCGGCCTCGCCCACGTCGCACGTTTCACCGGCGCCAACGGCTTCCGGGGGCTTCGCGGGGTCTTCGCCGTCGCCGCAGTCCTCGCCGTCGTACTACGCGACGCCTCCGGCGTTCTCGCCCGGCACCGGTCACTCGCCCACCGGTGGCCCCGCGCCAGCTGGCGGCCCTTCCGGCCCTTCGGTGCCCCCTGGTACCGCGTCGGGTCCGCGACTGTCCGAGCTGTCTCACGGCGCTGGTACCGGCATGCGGCCTGCCGCACCAGGTTTGTCCGCCGGCGCCGCCGGCGCGTCCTCTGGTGCACCAGGTGTGCCCGCTGGCGTCTCCGGGTTTTCGTCTGGTGCCGCCGCCGCGGTCAGCGGAGCAGCCGCTGGGCTGGCCGGCTATGCGACCTCGGTGACGAGCGCTTTCCAGAACCGCGGCAAGGCTCCCAAGCGGGCGAAGTCCCCGCGCCGTTCGGCCAGGCGACAGGCGCAGTTGACACTGGGCCGGGTAGAGCCGTGGTCCGTCATGAAGGTCAGCTTCGTCGTCTCGGTCGTGGCGTTCATCATCTTGTTCGTCGCGGTCGCCGTGCTGTACTCGGTGCTGTCCGCCCTCGGCGTGTTCACCTCGCTGCAGCACACGGTGACGACGATCACCTCGAGCCAGGGTTCCGCGGGCACGAACATCATGCCCTGGTTCTCCGAGTCCAAGATCCTCGGCTACACCGGCATGATCGGCGCGCTGAACATCGTCTTGATCACCGCGATGAGCACGATCGGCGCGGTGGTCTACAACCTCATCGCGAAAGCCTTCGGCGGCATCGAGGTAACTCTCCGCGAGACGGACTAGCCAGGCGTAGCACCGCCTCCCGTCGTCGGGGCGCTGTGCGAGCAGTGGCGGCGATGCGGTAGAGTAGCGCAGTCGCCGCCGCGGGAGCAGTGCTAAGCGCGGCAATCCCCTGGGGGTATAGCTCAGTCGGTTAGAGCGCGTCCCTGATAAGGACGAGGCCCGTGGTTCAAGTCCACGTACCCCCACGCGCGACGATGGCGACCCCTGTGCTTACGCACCAGGGGTCGTCGCGTTCATATCGCCCGGGGGGACGACCCCCCGGAACCCCCCGGCTGCGGGCTTCGCCCGCGACGGGTGCGGATCAGCGCCCCGCCCGCGGAAAACGCAAATAAACCTCGTGGGGCGGACGACCTTTGAGCAGGGGCGACTTGCCTGGCGGTAGGCTATCCAGCGGGCGCGAGGCTCATGGCGCCCGGCATAGTCCGCGTTCAAGGTTGGAGGGTCCGGCGCCGTGAAGAAGGTATTCATCCTTGCCCTGCTGGTGCTCGGCGGTTTGGCCGTCTGGCGGAAGGTCCAGGCCCAGCGTGCCGACCTCGACCTGTGGAGCGAGGCGACTACCGCCGACGACTACTGACGCCCGCGACGGGTCGCGTCGGCTCGCAGTTGCGGCCGGAATACCGCGCTGAGTCGGCCACTTACACTCGTTAACATGCCTGAACTGCCGGAAGTGGAATCGCTCGCCGCGTTCCTGCGCAGCCGCGCCAGCGGCCACGTCATAGCGCGCGCCGAGGCGGCGTCGTTCGCCGTCCTGAAGACGTTCGATCCCCCGCTTTCCGCACTCACCGGGCTCACCATCGGGGATATCGCGCGACACGGGAAGTTCCTCGACTTGTCCTGCGGCGACCTGCACTTGGTGATCCACCTGGCACGCGCGGGGTGGCTGCGGTGGCGGGACGAGCTTCCGGACAAGCCCGTGCGACCGGGTAAGAGCCCACTCGCGTTCCGGCTGGCCCTCGACGACGGTTCTGGCTTCGACCTGACCGAAGCAGGAACGCAAAAGCGCTTGGCCGTCTACCTCGTACGCGACGCGGCGCAAGTGCCTGGCGTCGCGACGCTCGGGCCAGAGCCAATGGCGGACAGCTTCACGGTGGAGGCGCTCGCCGACATCCTCAAGGAGCGGCGCATGCAGATCAAGGGCGTGCTGCGCGACCAGCACATTATCGCCGGGATCGGCAATGCCTATTCCGACGAGGTGCTGAACGTCGCCAAGATGTCGCCGTTCAAGCTGGCGTCAAGTTTCACTCCGGAGGAGGTTGCTGCGCTGCACAAGGCGATCGTCACCACGCTGCGAGACGCGGTGGACCGGTCGGCCGGGCTGGCGGCGGCAGACCTCAAGGGCGAGAAGAAGACCGGACTGCGCGTGCACGGCAAGGCCGGGCTCGCCTGCCCGGAATGCGGGGACACCATTCGCGAGGTTTCGTTCGCCGACTCCGCGCTGCAGTACTGTCCCACCTGTCAAACAGGAGGCAAGCCGCTCGCGGACCGCCGCCTCTCCCGGCTGCTCAAGTAAGGCATCGTCGCCGGCAGGCCGGTGGTTCGCCTCGCTACCGCCGTTCGGACACGGAAGTTCTTATTTTCTCGCGTGTCGCAGCCAGTCGACTTTAATGTCGCCACGGGTCACGCTAAGCTACGGAACGTGTTCGATCAGGTGACTAGAGTAACCAAGACTCACGTTTCAGTCCCCACATGGGCGGATAGTCGGTTCCACAGGTCGCGTAGGAAGCGCCCAATGCGGTGACGTATACCAGCACCTCTGGCGGAGGAGCGATGGTCGGCCATGCCCTCGCCCCAGATCACGCCCACAGTAAAACCTCCTCCTCGAGAGACAAGCAACGGCGGTCGGCCCCCAGGCAGGGTCGCCTAGGGGCCGGCCTGCGGGCATGTCCGGTAACCCCCCAGAACCTAGGACGCCCGCGGCGCTACCGTGCGGGGTAGCCCGGGGGGAAATAACCGGGCAACTGTACGTAGCGCGGTGATCACTGTAGCGCTATCGGTAGTGGATGTCCACATGGAGCTACAATCCGATTACGCAGCGAGTAAGGGCAGGTTAGGGGCGGCATGGATCACCCTCAACCGACCGAGATCTACCAGTATGTACAGCTCGCCAGCTGGCTTCGCGGCGAGATCATCGCCGGCCGCATACCGCTCGGTGGCAAGCTCCCAGGCGAGGAGACGCTCAAGCGCAGCTTCGGCGTCGACCGTTCCGTAGTTCGCCGCGCGGTGCAACTGCTGCGCGAGGAAGGAGTCGTCGTGACCCGACATGGAGTGGGTTCGTTCGTCGCGACAGTCCCGCAGCTGATGGTCGCCACCGTCGGCCCAGGCGACCGCGTGTCCGCGCGCATGCCGGACGAAAGCGAGCGTGTCCGGCTCGGCCAGCTCAGCCCCGGCATCCCCGTCCTGGTCATCACCCGCGCCGACGGCGGGGACCCCGAGGTGTACAGCGCCGCCCTGACCGTCGTGCACGTCCAGGATTGACAGTGCCCGTCCTGGCCGCGGTCTGCAGTACCCTTAACGACGCGGGGCTATAGCTCAGCTGGAAGAGCGTCTGGTTTGCATCCAGAAGGCCAGGGGTTCGAGTCCCCTTAGCTCCACCGCTTTTTGAATACGTGTGCCCCCGGATACGGCAGTTCGATACGGCAACGGCCCGCTAGCGCTCGTAGCTGCTTCCGCTCAGCAGCCGCAGCAGCACGGTGCCGACGGGTGAGCCAAGTCCTGTGCACGCGTCCCAGCCTGGCCCGGCCTGGTACGCGCCGTTGTTTCCGCTCGTGATCGAGCGGAAACAAGGTGCCGTCTCCCGGGGAGAGGCGCCCTGGTAGAGGATCGGCTGCAAGTGGCCTAGGCTTCGCCCGGTCGCCTGCGCGAACAGGCATACCAGCGCCGCCCAGAGCGCGGCCGCCATGGCGGTTCCCCCGACGACCCCGGTCTGATTGTCCATGAGGACCAGGTAGCCGGTCGCGGGGTCGGCGTTCGCGGCCACATCGGGGACGCCACGACCCGGCTGGCCGCCCTCCGCGTGCACCGTCAGGACGGCTTCGGCCTGCCAGGACGGCAATGCGAAGACGTCGCTGATACCGCCGCCGGTGCTCCGCCACACGACTTCCGAAACGATCAGCGCCGACGAGACGTCGATCGACAGGCTGGTTCCGGCGCAGGCCAGGGCGTACGGGCTGGACGCGGGGAAGTAGACGTGGCTCTGGGAGTCCCGCTGGCCGCTTTCGCTGCCGCCGTCCCCGGCGGCGGCGCACACCGTGATCCCGAGCGCCGCCGCGTCGGCGAGCACCTGATTGACCGCTACGCGGGCTTGCGGTGTCCACGCGTCCTCCGAGTCACCCCAGCCGATGCTGATCGCGGTGGGGGCCGGACTGGCGTGAATGGCCGTCGACAAGGTGTCGACGAACCCGCGGTCCGTGTTCGGCGAGAAGTACACCAGGTGTTCCGCCGCGGGCGCCAGAGCTCCGGACACCGCGTGACTTACCGGCATGAGCGTCGCGCCGTCAGCGCTCCCGACGACTCTGACCTGCGGTGTGCGGATCCCGAGGCCGGAGAAATACTGATCGGGCGGAAGCACCGCGTACCTGGTACCAAGCTCGATGACAGCGAGACGCTGTCCGGCACCGTCTGTCCCCGTCGGAAACTCATAGCAGCTGGCTACCTGCAGCGGCGTGAGGGGTTCGCCGCTGCGGGAATCATCAGCCTGCGGATAAGAGGGCCCGCTGCCTAGGCGCAAGCAGGGCTCAGCCTGCGGCCGATTGTCGAGCCCGAGCACCGCCGTGACCACGCCGTCCAGCTCCGCGGGGATCATCAGCGGACCCTTACGGTAGCGATGGATCACCGACCCGCTGCCTTCGGGATTATCGGTGGAGACCTGGCGCAAGCTCGTGCCGAACGCGGTGGCGAGATCCAGCAGCGCACCGGAGACAAGCATCCGCCGCGAGCCAAGGTGGACCTCGGTGACCGTCAGCCCGAAGCCGCGCAGCGAACGCTGCACCAGGTCGACATCATCCGGGCTGGCGCCGTACCGCTGCACCAGCTCCTCGGCAGACAGGCCACCAGACACGGGCGACGGAAGCTCAGTACGGCGACGCAGCACCAGGGTGATGGTCACCTCGGCACTCAGGTCCAGCTCCCCGGCTGGCTGCGCGCTCGCCAGCGGTTGCCGCTCACTGCCCGGCAGCGGCATCAGATTGACGCGCGGCGTATACGGCGAGACCTGGTACACGAGGCCGCGCGGGGTCAGCAGGCTGGCCGGCCCGGAACCGGCGGGGACGCTCACCGCGCCGCCCCTGGGAACGGCGATCGCCGTCCCGCGCGCGGCGGATTCTGACGGCAGCAGCTCGACGATCGCGGGATCGGTGTCTAGCAGCGGAATCAGCGCCGCGCCGGGCGTCGCACCGATGTCGCCGATCTCCAGCTGCCCGCCGGTCAGCCGGACCGCCACCCAGACATCGGGGACGTCAGCGGCGAAGTCGGCGAGATCGGCGACGCCGAAGCCCGCGGGCACCACGCCGAGCGGCAGCCCGCTGGTGTCGGTGTGCACGCTGGCGGCCTGCCGCAGTTGCCAGGCCAGCTTCGTATCGCGTACCGACTCCGGCAGCCGCGGCCAGGCGCCGACGAGCCAGTCCGCGATGCCCGCGCGGCCCTCGTCCCGAAGCGCGTGCAGCGCGCCCCGCAGCTCATCGTCGATCACCGCCCGGCACTCGTCACCTCCCCGCGCTGCCAGCCAGGCGACCTTCTCCTCGAGCACAAGCGCGGGAGACGCCCACGCGTGTACCTGCGAGGTGATGTTCCACACTGACCGGATGGGGTCATCCGTTCCGCCGCGGTCGAGGCGGTCAGCCAGCCGCGCCCGCAGTACGGGCAGCACTTCCGGCCTGAGCACGATCGCGTCCGGGCCACGGGAGGCCACTAGACCGTCGTCGAACCACAGGTCCGACTCCGCCGACACGTCTAGGTGCGGAAGGACGGCCAACCGGATCGCCCGGATCAGCTCGGGCTCGATGCGCACAGCGATGCTCAGCGGAACGGCGAGCTGCGCAGCGCGACTGTCCAGCCTAAGGCTGCCCGACGCGGACACATCAGCGAACATCGCGGGTTCACCGCTTCCCCAGCGCCGCAACGGCCCGGCCCGCGGTCGTGCTTCGGTCCCAGAAGACGAGCGGCATCAGCGTGCTCAGCCACCGAGGCCAGCGGTCCGGCGGAACAGGCAGCAGCGCGGCGGCGTCGCATCCCCCGCGCCGGAGCGCGCTAGCGAACGACCGCCACTCGTCCGGAGCGCCCTGGTACGAGTACGTGGCCGGGCCGGCCTGCCCGAAATCGGAAAGCACCAGCACGCGGGTGCCCGGGTCGGGCGGCTCGTACGGGCGCCACGTCCGGCGCGGTCCCGGACCTGCGCCACGCGCTGGGATGTCGGCGAAGTACCTGACGCTGGTCAACTGCTCCCCGACGATGGTCCGCAGCTGCCTGATCACCTGGAGCTGGTCGCCTTCGAACGGCCGCATCGGCAACCCGACGTCCACCAGGACCTCGACACCGAAGCGCAGCGTCGGCCACGCCTCCCGCGGCAGCCGATCTGGCACCCGCCTGCACGCCAGCACCTCCACGATGGCCGGCACGTCCAACGGGCCCTCCGCGGTCTGGACGGCGATCAGCGTCTGCAAGATCGTGGCCCCGCCGCGCGGCGCGAGCAGCGGCTCACGTTCCGGCAGCCTGCCCACGTCGCCGGCGCTGACGCGGGGCAGCGACCGCACTCCCCAGCCCGTCGCCCTGGGCGGCGGGCGCCGGCCGACCGGCGACAGCCGCGGGAGATCGCCTTCGCCTGGGGACCGCGTCGCTGGGGCTGCGCCGCTCGCGTCGACCGGTTCCGCTCCGTCGTCATCGGTGAGCCAGTCTCCGGGTGGCCCGGAGTCCGGGACTGCTGTATCCGGTGCCAGCTCGGCCCGCGCGTCCTCGCGGGCCGGCGCGGCCAACCCGAGCAGCCTGGCGATGACGCGCACGTCGTCGTCTGTCTCCGGCCCGATTTCCGCGAGCGCGCGGGCCAGGTCACCGAGCCAGATCTCACCGGTCACGATCGCTACCCCGGCTGCTGCTGCTTGATCAGGACCAAATCGCGCAGGCGTGCCCAATCGGGACTGCCTACCGTGATGTCCAGGCTCCGGCACGCGCGCAGCGCGTCGAGGAACTCCGCGGTGCTCGGCGGGCGCAGCCCCTGCTGTTTCGCCGATGCACGCACCGTCATCATCTCGGTCACGAGCGTGTCCACCAGCGCCTTGTCCGCGACAGCGATCGCGCCCTCGTATTCCCGCAGGTGAGCCAGGCCGATCTCAGCGAGCTGCTTCTCCTTAGGGTGCTCCAGCCACAGCACTACGCAGCGCCGCAGGAAGGCCTGCGGCAGGGCCCGCTCCTCGTTGGTGGTGATCACGATAATCCGCTTGCCGGACGCGTGGGCGGCCTCGATCCGCGTGCGAGTCTCCGTGACGACGAACTCGTTCGACCCGAGCGGCACGAGCAGGCCGTTGGGCAGGTCGGGGTCGGCCTTGTCGATCTCGTCGATGAGCACGACGGCGTGTTCGGCGGACCGGTGCTCGTTAACTCTCGCGTTCGGCTCGATGGCGGCCCCGGCTCCGGCCCCGGCTCCGGCTCCGGGCCCGGCCGGTGCAACACCCTCAGCCGCCCCGCGGCGCAGCGCCGAGTCGCGGGCAAACGCCCACCACAGCACGCCCGGCTCGACGTAGGCGTAGTCGTGAAGCTCGCTGCCGTGGGCGTGCACCTCCGCGTCGGCGAGCCTGCGGACACTGTCGAACGTCCACAGCAGGTCCCTCGCCTGCGTGCGCGATGTCACGACGTGCTCGTAGTAGCGCCAGCCACGCTGCCGGGCGATGTACGCGGCCAGCGAGGACTTGCCCGAGCCCGGGTCACCGCGCAGCAGCAGCGGCCGACCGGTCGCCTCCGCCACCCGAACCGCGAAGTCGATCTCGCGGGACATCACGTAGACGCGGCCGTCGCGGGGGTCCGGCGCCTGCCGCGCCGTCTCGCCGGGCTCCGCCGCGACGCTGGGCACTTGCTGTGTCATGCCGCCCCCTGTGCTGGGTAGCCGCTCATCTTGTCGCGCAGTTTCTCGAGAGCGCCGATGATCTGGAGTGCTCGCAGTTCGACTCCCGGCCCGAGCGCCGGTTCCAGTCGCCGCGGTCGGGTCAGCTGCCAGGAGCTCAGATCCGCGTCGGTCGGCAGGTCCGGGCCGGTCAGCAGCACCATGACCAGCCATGGGAAGCGGTTGTGGACCGCGCGTACGCCCTCGGCGACGAGGCCACGCGGGGTGTTCCTGGGATCGATGATGAGGAACAGCGCATCGCTGTCGTCGGGAACCGCCTCGTCCACCGTGTAACCGGAATCCGGCTTCACGTTGAGCAGGCCCGCCACAGCTTTCGCGCAGTCGCGCTCGAATTCCTCAAGGAACGCCTCACCGGCGACTGCCGACACGGTCTCGCACTGGAATCCTGACGGGGAGCAGCAGCTCGCGCGCTCGACGTACTGCATCGCGCTCGCCTGGGAGCGCGCGTTCAGTACCACGGTCCCCGGCCTGCCCACGCTGTAGTCGAGCAGCGCCCTGGCCGCCTCGCTGTCCACCCACGTCGCGCTCACGTTGGCGATGAGTTGCCGCATCGGCCAGGGTGGCGTGAACCTGGCGATCTTCCCGGTCGCGAGCAGCAGGTTCTTGCCGTGCCACTGCGCGAGCAACTGCTGGGCGAGGAACCGGCAGCCGGCCTGCGGATCCCGCACCCGGTCCAGATAGGCCTCCTCGACGAGAAGCTCCCGTGCCGCGTCGACCAGGCTTTCCCTGTTCCCGACCTGGCTTAGGCAGTAGGCCACGACGGTTATCCAGTTCGCCATGGGTGACTTGTCCTCAGGGAAGTCGGCCGCGTCGGGGAAACGGGCGACGACCCTGGCCGCGAGTTCCGCGGGGTCCAGGGCAGGCTCTCCTGGCCGGAACCTGGCGACCTGCAACTCGACGAGGTCCTCAAAGCCGGCGTTCTTGAGATCGGCGGCGCTGAGATCGTCGAGGATCGCGGGCACGATGAACAGCGGATAGCCGAGCGCACGGCGCCACAGCAAGACGTTCACCTCACGCCGCACCCACGGCGACGCAAGCGCGTTCCTGCTCAGCAGGACCACGGCGCCCTGGCATTCGGCGAGCCAATGGTAGAGCACGGCGCGCCACTCATCGCCAGGCTGCAGTTCGTCGATGTCGACGAATACCTGATGGCCCGCGAGTCCCGTGCGCACGGCGGAAAGCACCTCGCCGCCGAACGAATCGTCATCGCGCGAGCTATGGCTGACGAAGACCTTCACCGTGCCGCCCCAACCCCCGGTGCAAAGCGTGACTGAAGTGTAGGACAACGGCGCGCCCGGTGTCAGTGTCAGACCGGAACTGACACCGTTAGCCCGAACCGACCCTCCGATTCCGTCATACCGTCGACGCTGGTGCCGACCTCCGCAGGGTGTCCGGTCAGGAGGATCCCGCCGTTTCCGGGCCGTTGTCGCGGGCCTCGATGGCCTTGACGGTCTGGTCGAACCTCTTTTCAAGGACGCGCTTCCCGCCGGTGCCCAGCGCGATCGCGAGCACCCGCCCCTTGAGGTTCTTACCCTCCCGCACGATGACTACGTCCACGTCGGTCGTCCCATCGGATCGGCGCGTGAGGCTGTAGGTGTAGCCCGAGTGGCCTCCCCATACGTTGGAGTCGGTCGTCGTGAGGACGACGCGGTTGGGATCAGACCAGTCGTAATGCAGGCGTTCCCAGACGCCGCCGGAGCCTTCTTTAACGTCGGCCTCATCGGAACCCCGTTCGTAAACCGTGAGGTAGTTGTCCGCGCTGTTGCCCCACACCTTCGAGCGGCCTGGCCCGAAGTCAGTGAGCGCCGCGACAAACTGTTCGGGCGTCGAGGTCGTGGTCTCCTTGAAGTGGATGGTCGACATGCATTCCCCCTTGCGGTCCCTCCAGCCGGCAGACGAGTAATCGGAGATACCCGTCCGCGGCGCGGCGAACCGTCTGGTGACCGCGGTCAGTGGAGGATGACGGTGCGGTTGCCGTTCAGCAGTATCCGGTGCTCGGCGTGCCAGGTGACCGCGCGAGCGAGGACCTGAGCCTCGACATCACGGCCGGCCTCGGCGAGCGTTTGCGGTGAGTAGGTGTGGTCGACGCGCATCAGGCCCTGCTCGATGATCGGCCCCTCGTCGAGGTCCGGCGTCACATAGTGCGCCGTCGCCCCGACCAACTTCACGCCCTTGGCGTACGCCTGGTGGTAGGGCCTCGCGCCCTTGAAGCTAGGCAGGAACGAGTGGTGGATGTTGATCATCCGGCCCTCTACGCGCTTGCAGACCTCCGGAGACAGGATCTGCATGTAGCGCGCGAGGACGATCAACTCGGTCTTGGTCTCGTCGATAAGCGACATCAGCGTGGATTCGGCGGTCGGCTTCGTCTCCGGTGTCACCGGGAAGTGATGGAACGGGAGCTGGTAGGACCTGGTGAGATCACCGAAGTCCTCGTGGTTGGAGACGACACCGACGAGGTCGACGGGGAGCGACCCGCTCTTCCAGCGGTACAGCAGATCGTTGAGGCAGTGCCCGAGCCTGGAGACCATCAGCAGCGTCCGGATCCGCTCCGACTTGTCGTGCAGCCGCCAGGACATGTGGAACGACTCGGCCACCCAGGAGAAATCGCGCTCGAGCTCGCCTGTGCCGCGCCCGGGCGGCGGGACAGCGAAGTGGACCCGCATGAAGAACCGGGCGTCGTCCGGGGTCCCGTATTGCTGGCTAGCGATGATGTTCGCCGAATGCTGCACCAGGAAGCTGGACACCGCGTACACGATGCCGGGCTTGTCCGGACAGGACAGCGTCAGAATGAACTCGAGACCTGTGCGTTCCTCGTCGGCCATGACTCCCACCATTCGCGACGGCCAACCCGGCGTCAAGGGCTCCGGGGCCGCTTTTCCCCGGTATGTAACCCGCACCCAAATGTATCCGTGCCAAGGCTGTGCACGACCCTCATCATCACCATCGATAGGTCGATGACCACCTCGTTAACCTGATAACGAGCCCCCCGCTTCCTTTGGGGCTGACCACAAAGGTCAGCGACTGTCCCGGGCCGATCGCGCCCAAGTCCAAGTCGACGACGACGACGTCTTTGCATACTCTACGACGGAACATACCCGGCATATCGGTTTATATCTACCAGGCAAAATGGTCACACGGTATGCAAAGTCAACACCAGAGGGTGATGTGACCGGTGGGATGATGCGCGACGGGGGGCGGGCCCTTGAGGACGCCCAGGCGCAGCTGGGCGGGATAATCGGTTCCGTGCGACTTCACCGGGTGCGGGTTGTGCGGCGACTGCCGCATCCGGAGCGGGGATTTACCCAGGGGCTGATCGCCGCGGACGGCACGGTGTGGGAGTCGACCGGGCTGTCCGGTCAGTCCGCGCTGCGGCGGTACCAGCTTGGGGCCGAGCGCTCCGAGGCGCTGGTCGCGCTGCCTGATGACCTTTTCGGCGAGGGCATCTGCCGGGTGGGTGACGCCATCTGGCAGCTCACCTGGAAGGAGCGGGTGGCGCTGCGCTGGGACGCCGGCACGCTCAGCCTGAGCGAGCGGGTCAGCTACAACCGCGAAGGCTGGGGAATGTGCGTGGCCGGGGACGATGTGGTGACAAGCAACGGCACGAGCGAGCTGGTCCGCAGGGACCCGGCCACGCTCGCGCAACGCGCGATCGTACACGTCCGGTGCGGGGGCAGCCGGGTCCGCTGGCTGAACGACCTCGCCTGGGCCGACGGTCTCGTGTGGGCGAACGTGGCGGGCACCGCCTGCCTGGCGGGGATCGACCTCGGGACAGGGGAGGTGACCGACATAGTGGACGCTCGCGCGGCCGCCGAACGGCACTGGGCCGACCCGCAGGCGATCATGAACGGGATCGCCGCGCTCGATGCCCCTGGCGAGTTCCTGCTTACCGGGAAGGGGTGGCGATCGATCCGGCACGTTCGGCTGGTCCCGGACCGGGACCGGGGTCATCGGCGACGGTTGCTGGCCGGGCCGGCTGGCTAGCGTGGCGGGGCCGCCGGAACACCGGGCGCAAGGGCACGTCCGCGTAGCCGCCATCGGCGAGCCCGGCGCGGCGTTCGAATAGGTTCCACGCGCCGACGTCGCCGCTCAGGATCCAGGACGCCCCAGCCGCGGCGAAGTACAGCGGCAGCATGAGCACCCCCCCGCACCAGGCGTACTGGGTGCTATGCCGCGCCTCGTGCCGGAACAGCGCGCTGTCCGTCGGTAGCGAGTCCCTGCGGGTCACGATCACGCTGCCTATCGTGAACGCCGGGACGGGCGGAACTGGCAGCCGGTAGGCGGTGCCGGTCAGCAGCCCATCTGGAGCCCAGGCCAGCCGGACCCGGCCGGCCAGTCCGACACCAAGGCCGGCCAGCGTGGATCCGTTGGCCAGGTTGACCGCGAACCGCACCCGGTGCCGCGGCCGCACCGCTAGTCTTGCCCGTCCGACGAACCGCCCGACGAACCGCCCGATGAACCGTCCGGCGGGCCGTAGAGCGGCGGATCGTACGTCGGCCCTACGTGCGGGATGTCGCCGTTGGGTGATCCGCCGGCCTGGGCACCGTACCCGTCCGCGAGGGCCACGCCGGATGCGAAGACCGGCTCGGGCACTGGCATCGGCAGCTCGGGATTACTGTGGTTGCGGTGCGCGAGCGCCGCCGACTGGTGGTATTCGCGCAGCCTTTCGATGAACGCGTCGTCACCGTACGGCGTGCCGTCCACAAGCGGACCACGCTGACACTCCAGGACCGCGGTCACGTCATCACCGCTGAGCGTCTTGTGGGTCTCCAGCGCGTGCGCGAGCGTGAGCACATGCCGCTCGTTGTCGCGCAAGATCCCCTCCGCCTGGACCAGCAGGACAGACAGGTTGTCCTCGATCCGGTCCGCGAGCCTGCCGAGCATCGAGTCGCCGCCACCGCGCGGACCGCCCGGCGTTGCCGCGGCCCGGTTGCCGCCGCCCGGCGTGCCCGCCTCGAGACGGCGGGCCGCGGCGGACGAGGACACCGTCTTCCCCATGCCCCAGTACCCCTCCATGTAGGAGGCGACGGTGGTCGCGGAGTCCAGGTCGCCGGAGACGCCGGACGAGCTGTCGTTGTCAAAGAACATCCGCTCCCCGGCGAGAGACGCTAGCGACACCAGGATGTCCGACTCGTACTCGCTGCGCCACTGGGTGAAGAGGTCCTCCGGCTTGATGGACGACACCATGCCGAGGTAATTGCTGCCCTTCTCGATGGTCGCGATGTCGATCGTCAGGTGCTGCCGCGTCTTGTAGGCGACAACCGCGTGGCACGCCTCGTGGACAGCCACGGCGTGCCGCTCCCGCTCGATGTATTCGACGTCCTCGGGCGGCCCAAGCTCCTTAAGCTGCTTGGCCCTGATCACGTCCTGCCAGGTGATGACGTCGCGGCCGTCTCGGATCGCGATGATCAGCGCCTCATTGACCATGTCCTTGATCGTCGCACCTGTGGCGTACGGGGTGATGGTGGCGAGCTTGTCGACCTGCTCGTCGGTCAGGTCGTTCGAAACCTTGGCCAGGTAGCCCTGATAGGTGCGGACACGGCCCGCCTTAGTCGGGTAGCCGACCCGGTAGATGCGGTCGATGCGACCTGGTCGCAGCAGCGCCTCGTCCAGCGTCGACGGCATGTTGGTGGCCATCATCACGAGGATGCGGTAGTGGGGTGGTGGCTTCGGCCGCATGCCGAGCATGCGCCGGACGACCCGGTTGATGAACCCGCGCGGCTTCTTCAACCCGGACAGCTCGGTTAGCAGCGCCTGCAGCGTGCCCATGCCACCGCCGCCCCCGCCGCCAGCCAGGCCCGCGCCGATGATCTGCCGGTCGCGTTTGGTGCCCGGCGCGTCAAACACCGCCGACAACTCCGAGCGCATCGCGTCCCGGGTCAGCATCGTCTGCATGTCTGGTGACAGGTAGGAGAAACCGTGGCAGCCGGCCGTGGCGAACGGCGCCGCGCGGTTTCCGCCTCCGGGTGCGCCCTGGGTGGCCATGCCGCGGTTGCCGAGTGAGTCGGCCTCGTCGAAGAAGACGATCACGCCGCCATAGCGCAGCGAGAGCTTGCGGAGCTTGCGGAACAGCCCTTTCACCTTAAGGACGCCGATGCCGAAGAACATGTTGATGAACGCGCCCGGGTCGACGAACACATAGGGCTTGCCGGTCTCGCCCGCGACCGCCTCGGCCATCAGCGTCTTCCCTGTGCCGGGCGGCCCCCAGAGCAGGAGGCCGCCGGGGACGTAGCCGCCGTGGTCCTCTACAAGCTCCGGGTTCTCCAGGAAGATGATGTTCTCCTTGACCCGCTCGAGCACGTGGTCCTGGCCCCAGACGTCGGAAAACCTCGTCTTGATGTCGTCAGGGAAGTAGACGTCCACGCCTCCCCGGGACAGGAACCAGAAGAGCAGCGCGAACTGGGCGACCGTAAAGAACAAGAGGAAGGCGTACTGGATGATGGTCGGCAGCGCGTGCCACACGTTTTCAGGCACTCTCAGCAGCGCGAGGACCGGCGAGAGGTGCGTGATCTTGCCGGCGAGGATCGCGATGACGGCGATCAGGACAACCCAGCGGATCAGGCGGCCGATGCGGAACTGGGTCCAGGCCGAAAGTTTGCTGTTCGTGAACCGGTGGGAGGCACCCCAGACCCTTTTCACCCAGAACTGGTTGTACGCCGCCGAGTGCTCGCTGATCAAGAAGTGAATTTGGTGCAGGGCCTCGAGGCCGGCGAGGACGAAGACCCACCACCCCTCGCTGACTTCGATCCGCATGGCGTCGACGAACCCGACAAGCGGGTCGTCCGCCATCACCGACCAGACCAGGATCAGCCAGATAGCGGCCAGCAGTACGAGCCACTTGATGCGGTCCCAGAGAGGAACCCGCTTGCGGGTCAGGATGTCATCTTCTCTCGGCCGCCCACCCGCAAAGATGAGTCCTCGCCCCGCCTGCTGCGCCTTCTTCATGTCGGACTCCCGACGGTAAATGACGACATGATGGTGTTAATGTCGTTTTGATTCTGCGAGTAACAGGCGTTAGTGCAGTGGACCATGAGGAAGTACACGATTGTCTGATCGGCGTTGGTCAGCACATCTTCGTCGAAGGTGTCCACGGCCCCGCCGGGGAACGTGTACTGGAATGTCTCCCGAACTCCGTGCACGCCCTGGCTGCCGGTGATCGTCTGGTCGCGTATCTGCTTGAAGTCGGTAAGCGGGAAGCCGCTCTGCGCGTCTTGTTGCCGCGAGGTCGACGTCACCGGCAGCATGAAATCGCGCAGCACGTTGTATGAAAGTTCATTGCTCACCGTGGAGGAAACCTCACCGACCTCGGCGAACAGGAACGGCTGGGACACGCTGCCGTCAAGGAAATGGTTAGCCGACGGTGCGGACCCGGCGTCGAAGGCTGTGGACCAGACCCCCGCGCCCGAAGCACCCACCGCCTGCAGGGCCGTCTTGAGGTCCTGCTGTGAGATCTGGTGCCAGCCGTAGGGCACCTTGTAATACGTCCCCTGCGAGGAGTCTGCGACGTAGGTGTACTGCGGGGCGCCGCAGGCGGTCAGCCCTGTCATGCCGAGAACAGCCGCGAAGAGGAGAGACAACCCCCCGACGAGGCCTCTTGATGAGCGGAAGGCCCGGTTCGTCAATGGGTGACCTCCACCATTTGTCGCCTGGAACAAGTATGCCGCTTCATCTCGATTTGGTATAGGCGGTCATGCCACTGAACGGACCCGCGTGACTGTCATGGCCGCCATGACTGTCACAACGCCGGCCACAGCGAAGAGGGCCGGGTAGCTGTTCAGTAGTCCGAGTACTACCCCGGCGAGCAGCGGAGCCACCACCAGGGGCGCGCTATATCCGATGTTGATCAGGCCCATGTCTTTGCCGCGGTCTTGCGCCGCCGGCAGCACTTGAGTCAGCAGCGCCGGTGCCGCGGCCCAGTAGGTTCCGAACCCGGCGCCGAGCAGTGGCGCCGCTATCAATGCCATCCCCCATGTCGGCGACGCGGACAGGATGAACGCGGCCGAGGCCATGAGCACCACCGAGCCAAGGATGAACGGCTTGCGCTTGCCCGACCGGTCCGACATCGTGCCGCAGACCGCGCCGGCGATCAGCAGCGCGACCGCGTACAGGGCCATGAGCGTGAGCAGCCCGGTCTGCGGGTCGTGGTAGTGCACGCGGTTGTTGAGGAAGTACAGCAGGTACAAGGTGCCCAGGTCGTTACCGAGGTTCACCAGGAAATGCGTCCCCCAGGCCCAGCCGAAGTCGGGGTGCTGCCGAGGCGAAACCCACAGCCGCCGCAGCGCGGTCCGCACGGGTACCCGGGGCTTGAACTCCGCGGGCAGCGGCTCGTCGGGCGTGCGCGCCGCGAACAGCGCCGCACCCGCGACGACGATCACCGCGCATGTGACGTAACCGGCCGACATCCTTGTCACGATCACGGTCACGATCAGCGCGCCCAGCACCGTGCCGAGCATCTGGCTGATCCCGATCAGGCCGCCGAGCGTGCCACGCTGCGTCGCGGGCACCCGGTCGGGTAGCGCGGCGGTCAGCGTCGCGAGCATGCCGCCAAGGCCAAGCTCCGCGATGAACCACCCGATCGCCATCACCCAGATCGCCGGTGCCGCCGCGACGATAAGAATGCCGGCGGCGGCCGTCAGCGCGCACGCCACCGTCCACGGATGACGCCGGCCGCGCACGTGCGTGGTCCGGTCCGACAGCGTCCCGACGACCGGGTTCGCGACCAGCGACGCGATCGCGCCCACGCCCATCACGACCGACAGCAGCACCGCGTCCGCTCCGGTTGGCACGCTGCCGCTCTTGGTCACGTGATCGTGCAGCGACTGCACCTGTTCGGGCAGCAGCACCTGCAGTGGCGCGTAGACGCCCAGCCACAAGCCGATATTGGCCAGGAAGAGATACGTTATCCAGCTTGGCGCGACCCGCCGCGTTGGTTCCGCGAGGGCGGCTGGCAGCGCGGTTTCTGTTCCCGCCGCGATCGTTTCATCCAAAGCACTGTCCTTCGCCTCTATAGGTGGGAACGCTCGCCGCGTCCGCCCGGTTCGGATCGATCAAGTGGTAAGTAGTGAAGCGCTCGGCGAGTTCGCCCGCCTTCGCGTGCCGCATCCATACCCGGTCACCGGGGCGCAGCCGGCCGGCGGCCGCACCACGCACCGGCGTCTGGACCTCGCCCGCGCCTTCTGTGCCGGTCAGGCGCAGGCCCGCGGGACGGAACGGCGAGGGCAGCCGGTCGCGGGTCCCGGCACCCGACGCGACGTAGCCGCCACTGAACAGGGTGGCGATCCCGGGGGCGGGCTGGCGCACCACGGGCAGCGCGTAAAGCAGGGCAGGCTTGGGCCTGAACCTGCGGTAGGAGTCGAACAGCGTGGGTCCGATCAGGCCCGACCCGGCCGCGACCTCGGTGACCGACTTGTCCGCCGATGTCGACTCGAGCGACCCGGTGCCGCCTCCGTTGACGAAGTCAAGGGCGGTGAGCGCGCGGATCCTGCGTACTGTCTCCGCGCGCCGCTCGCGCAATTCTCCCGCCGAACGCGCCTGGATCACCCGGAGCAGTGCCGCCCGGACCGGGTGACCGGGCGGGGAGTCGCCGAGTCCGGCGATCTGACCCTCGTAGCCCATGACGCCGACGAGCGCGAATCCGGGCCGGGCGAGGATGGTCTCGGCGAACCGTGCCGCCTCCTGCGGAGTGTGCAGCGGGGACCGTCTGGTCCCGATGTGCGGCTGCGGCCCGCGGGCCAACGGCCGCCACGACACGTCGAGGTCCAGGCAGGCCCGGATCCGCGGGTGGCCGTCGCCCAGCGTCGCGTCGATGAAATCGAGGTGAGCGGAGGAGTCCACGGTCACCGTGACGTGCCGACTGGCGACGGGGTCCGCCGCCAGCGCGCGCAGCGCCGCGCGGTCTACGGTCGGATAGGCCACGAGGAGGTCCTCGCTCGTCCCCGACGCGTGCAGCCACAGCGCCTCGGCGAGCGAATAACACATGACCCCCTGGTACCCAGGCCGGGCCAGCACGCGTTCTATCAAGTACCTGCAGCGCAGCGACTTGCTCGCCACGCGGATGGGCAACCCGCCGGCCCGGCGCACCAGGTCCGCCGAATTGCTGTCAAAGGCCTCGAGGTCGACCACGGCGAACGGCGGATCCAGCTGGGCGGTCGCCCGCTCACAGCGATCCAGACCCGTGCCGGGTCTGGCGAGAGTGCCTGACATGCTGGGAACGATAACCGCTCCGCGGAGCTTCTGGAACACACTGACCTGGTTTGCCGGTAGTGATGTAATGAGGCCGGTGGGGAGAACACTGAGCTAATGACCTGGCAGAACTGGGCAGGCACGGCGTCCGCCGATCCCGCGCGGCGATACTGGCCGCGGACCGCGGAAGCCATCGCCGACGCGATCAGGGAAGCGGTTTCTGCTGGCCTTCCCGTGCGGGCCCTGGGCAGCGGGCACTCCTTCACCCCGGCCGCGGCCACCTCGGGCGCCGCCCTCGACCTTTCCCGCTGGGCCGGCGTGATATCGGCTGACGCTGAATCTGGGTTGGTCACGGTGCGGTCGGGCACCACGCTGCGATCGCTCAACGCCGCCCTCGACCTGCTCGGCCTGGCACTGCCGAACCTCGGTGACATCGACGAGCAGACGATCGCGGGCGCGATCTCGACCGGCACGCACGGCACCGGGGCCCGGCTCGGCGGCCTCGCCACGCAGGTCGTGGCCCTGGACCTAGTGCTCGCGGACGGCATGGTGGTGTCGTGCTCGGCGGAGCAACGGCCTGACCTGTTCGCGGCAGCGCGGGTCAGCCTCGGCGCCCTCGGCGTCATCTCCACCGTGACGCTGCGCTGCGTTCCCGCGTTCGCCCTGGCCGCCGACGAGCGCCCGATGCCGCTCCAAGAGGTCACGGCCCGGTTCGGCGAGTTCGCGGCCGGCAACGATCACTTCGAGTTCTTCTGGTTCCCCTACGGGAAGAGGGCCCTGGTCAAACGAAATAACAGGCTCGCCGCGGAAGCCAAGCAGGTGCCTCCTCCACTGCCGGAGTGGCGCAGGTTCTGGGAGTACGAGGTCATGGAGAACGGGGCGTTCGGCGCGCTGTGCCGGACCGGGCGAGCGCTCCCTGGCCTGATCAAGCCGCTCAACCGGCTCGCCGCCGCGACCTTGTCCAAGCGCTCTTACTCCGCCCCTTCGCATCGGGTGTTCGTGACGCCGCGCCGGGTCAGGTTCGTGGAATCGGAGTACGAGGTGCCCCGCGACGCCGTGCTTGACGTCCTCGCCGAACTGCGCGGGTCCGTGCCGCGGCTCGCCGACCCGGTGATGTTCCCCGTGGAGGTCCGGGTTTCGGCCGCGGACGACATCTGGCTGTCCACGGCCTACGGCCGGGAGAGCGCCTACGTGGCGATTCACCAGTACGCCGGACTTCCGTACGAGCAGTACTTCCGCCTGTTCGAGTCGATCAACGCCGCCGTCGGCGGCCGCCCGCACTGGGGCAAGATGCACACCCTCGACGCCGAGCACCTCGGTGTCCTGTACCCGCGCTTCCCCGATTTCCTGCGGCTCCGCGATGAACTAGACCCGGACCGAATCTTCGTCAACCCCTACCTGGAACGGGTTCTGGGCCCCTGAGAGGTCCCTGAGGCGTCAGGGTGAGTACTTCAGGATCACGCCGAAGTAGCCCTTGGCGCCGAACGAAGATCCGGTCGCCCAGACCGAGCGCGTGCCGGGGATCTGAGTCAGGATCTCGGGTGAGTGGATGTCCACACCCGGCGGCGTGATCTGCAGCCAGTGGCCGCGGGACAGATGGTAGAAGTACCAGAACCCGCCCGGGTTGATGTCGATGCCGTCCGCCCACAGGCCGCCGTCCCCGTCCGGGATCAGCGAGCCGACGATGTCCGCCGGGCTCGGCGCCGTCAGCCAGGACGTGCCGTTCCAGCGCATCATCGCGGTGCTAGGCAGTTGCGTGTTCTGGGACCTGATCGTCCGGAACAGCCAGGCCTCCCGCGGGCCGACCGCCGTGATGTTCGTGTACGAAACGGACTCGCCGACCCGCAGCGGCAGCAGCGGCAGGCGCACGGTCGTCCACTTCCGCCCGTTCCAGCGCATGACGTAGCCGATGCTCGGGCCGAGTGCCCAGATGTCGTCGGGCGCGGCGACGCTCACCTCAACCGGTGTCTCCGGCAGGCTTACCCGCGCCCATTCGCGGCCGTCGTAGTGGGCGGCGTAGCCACCGGCCCCGAGGCTGAAGACCCAGACGTTCTTGGCCCCGAACACAGCGCTAGTAACGCTGAGCGTGCCGGACGACCGCCTGAGCACCCAGGACGGAATCGGCTGGAGCAACCAGCTGCTACCGGTCCAGCGCAGCGCCTCCGTGGTCCGGTAGCTGGCGAACAGCCAGATGTCGCGCGACGAGGACGCGCTGATCGAGACCGCCGTCTTGACGTAGCCGTCCAGCCTGGCGGGTACCGGGACGGAGCGCCAGGCGCCGCCCGTCCAGTGCTCGACGACGCTGAGCCTGGACCCGGACCAGGCTGACCAGGCGTCCGTCGCCGAGACCGCGGCGAGGACGCCGGAGGGCGCGTTGACTGGGTCGGGGCCGAAGGTCTTGACTACCCGCCAACCTGGCGTGGCCGCCGCCGCGCTCGCGGCATGGTGCACCCCGCCGGGCGCAGCCGAGGTCGCCGCGGTCGCGCAGGCGGCTGTGGTCAGCAGGGCCACGGTCGCGGCCAACGTAAGTCCACCGCCGCTACGCCAGACAGCGCGCATGGTCAGCTCCCGGGTATCCACAGACCCCGTACGCGGGATCGTCTCGCACCTTGGACGCGCTCTAGTCGTGACAGGTTGCACTAGATGTGATTTGAGCCGAGACCTAGCTATATATCACCCTTTGTATCTATACTTATCCACAGAGTAACTAACAGGTGTGCGTTTCGAGGGCTGGATGGCGGGCGACGGGTTGTGGAAGCGCCTCGAAGCGGCAGGCGCTTACAGGGTCACGGAGATTCCGCGCCCGGACGAGGGAATCGCGCCGGAAGAAGCCCGGCGCTCGACGGCCGATCAGGGCATGTCGCAGCGGATCGCCGCGCTCGCGGCCGCCTATCACGCGGGCGGCCTCGTGGCGTTCGGGTGGGTGCGGACCGCGGTCGGCGGCCCGGTGCATGTCCTTGCCGCGGGCGACGCGCTGGCGGGCAGCGCCGCGGGCGGCGCAGCTGCTCGCGCTGGCGCCGGCGCCGGCGTGCTGCTCGCCCTGCCCGGCGGCGCACGCGGGACCGTCCTGTGTCCCGGTGAGCTGGCCGGACTGCTGCGCCGGATCGGCTGCTGGCGCGAGATCGCGGGCATCAGCGACGGGCTGCTCGCGCCAGAGACCGGGGTAACGCACAGCGCCGGGGCCGCCAGGCCCGACGGGCCGTCACTCGCGGAAGGGCTGCTGTCGAGCTGGACCGAACCGTTCGGCTGGGTCGTAACCGCCGAGCCGCTGCCGACCGCGGAGCTACGGTCGCTGGCCGACGAAGTGGCCAGGAAGCAGCGGCTGGCGGAGGCGGCGGCGGACCGGTTTCCCGAGCGCGCGGTGGACGCGCGGCGCCTCGCGCAGCGTCATGCCGAAGTCAGGCGCGGCGTCTCGGCCGGTTTCTGGCGCGTGGGCGTCCTGGCTGGCGGCTGCGGCGAGGCATGCGCGGCCAAGGTCGCCGGGCTGGTCTGCGCATCCATGGGGCTCGACGGGCTGCCCTACGCCCTCACCCCCGCACCGCGCGGCACGGACGCCCCGCTCACCTGCCACGCCGGCGGCGACAGCACGCCGGCATCGCCTTTTTACGGGTCCACCGAGCTGCTAGCGGCGCTGGCGCGACCGCCGCGAGCGGAGATCCCCGGGCTGCGCCTCGCGCTGCGATCCAGCTTCGACGTGACACCGGAAGCCCCGGACACCCCCGGCGTTCCCCCAGACGGCGCCATCCACCTCGGCGACGTCCTCGACCGCAACCGCATGCCCGCGGGACCGTTCACGCTGCCGCTCGCCTCTCTGAACAGGCACGTGTTCGTCTGCGGCGCCACGGGCGCCGGAAAGTCGCAAACCGTCCGGTCGCTGCTTGAGGCGGCCACAGGACAGCACATCCCGTGGCTCGTCGTCGAGCCCGCCAAGGCCGAGTACCGGCTGATGGCCAACCGGGTACCCGGGACCGCTGTGATACGGATCAGGCCAGGTGAGGCCGATGCCACCGCCGCCGGCCTGAACCCGCTTGAACCGGCCGGCGACGGCGGCGCGAGGTTTGCGCTGCAGACCCACGCGGATCTGGTCAAGGCCCTGTTCATCGCGTCATTCCGGTCAGAGGAGCCGTTCCCGCAGGTGCTCAGTGCCGCGCTGACCCGAGTATACGAGGACGCGGGCTGGGACCTCGCGCTCGGCGAACCGGCGAGAGTCACCGCCGCTTATCCCACGCTGACCGATCTGCAGCGCGCGGCTGAGCAGGTGGTCGGCGAGATCGGCTACAGCCAGCGCGTCACCGACGACGTGCTCGGGTTCATCCGGGTCCGGCTGGCGAGCCTGCGGCAGGGCACGACCGGCCGGTTCCTTGAGGGCGGTCATCAGATCGACTTCGGCGCGCTCATGCGGAACAACGTTGTCCTCGAGATCGAGGACGTGGGAGACGACAGGGACAAGGCCTTCCTGATGGGCACCGTGCTCATCCGGCTGGCCGAACACCTGCGGCTAACCCACAGGACCCGCCCGCCGCCTGGTCAGGATCGCGGTCGGCGCGGCGTGACACTGCGCCATCTGACCGTCGTCGAAGAGGCACACCGGCTGCTGCGCCGCCCGGAGACGGCAGCCGGAGCGGCGGAGGCGGCTGGGGCGGCCGGGTACGCGGTCGAGATGTTCGCCGGCCTGCTCGCGGAGATCCGCGCCTACGGGGAGGGCCTGGTCATCGCCGAGCAGATCCCGGCCCGGCTGCTCCCGGACGTCATCAAGAACACCGCGGTGAAGCTAACCCACCGGCTGCCAGCGGCGGACGATCGCGACGCGGTGGGCGCGACGATGAACGCGACACCGGAGCAGTCCCGCTACCTGGTCACGTTGCCGACCGGGCAGGCGGCGGCCTTCGCCGACGGGATGGACTTCCCCGTGCTCGTGAAGATAAAGGATGGTACGGAACGAGAGCTGGCGGCTGTCCCGCGTACTGCTGACGCGCGGACCGTGGTGAACCAGCGGTCGGCTACCTGTGGGACCGAATGCGGCAGCCGTCCGTGCACGCTCAGGGAGATCCGCGCCGCGCAGCGGGCGCTCGCGGCACCGGGCTGGGTAGCGGTGTGGGCCGAGCTCACGGTGCTCGCCCATCTGTCCGGCTGGCCGATGCCGGTGCCCACGCCCGCCCGGCTCGCCGAGTTCAGGCAGTTGCCGATCAGGCTGAGCCAGTGCGCGATATCGCTCGCGGTGGACGCGGCGGTCGCCGCGCGAGCGGCGGCGATCGATACGGCAGCCCATATGGAGGCGACCCCGACGGCGATGGCCGCGCACGCGTGCGCGGCCATCAGGGCGCGTGCCGAGCGGGATCAGTGGCTCTGCCGGCCAGACGAGCCGGAATGGCGGACAGCCGGGGCGGTGACAGAGAGGGTAGCGTTCGGTACCGCCCGCCCGTCGGTCATCGAGGCCGCGGGATCGCTGACCGCGTTGCTCGGCGCGTTCATCGACTGCCGCTGGCCGGTGCCCTATCTGCTCAGGCGCTCGGTGTCGCCGGCGCCTGCGGCAGGTTCGGCAAGTTCGCCGGACGCCCAGGCAACCCAAACGCCGCCCGGCCCGCCTTGATCGCGCTCTGGTCAAGGACGCTCACCGCGGTCGCCGTCGAGCCGCTCACGGTCGCGGTCACGGACACCGTGTCGCCCTTCTTCACCGACCCGATCCCGGCCGCCTGCGCGTCGACGAGGGTCTTGCTGCTCACCACGTACGTGGCGGTGAACCCGTCGGCGCTCTTCACCGAAATCGAACCCGAGCTCACCGCGGTCACCGTGCCCCGCTGCACGTCCTCGGTCTGGTAGCCGCCACCCGACTTGGGCACGGTGAACTGGCCGTGCACCACACCGCCCGCCCCGGCGATCCCGCCGAAGCCGAAGCCCGCGCCGGGGAACCCGCCGGCGAACGCGCGCCAGCCTCGCCCGGTAGGGTGCCGCGGGACCGGCGGGGCGGTCGCCGACGGGGTGGGCGCGGCTGCCGCGGCGACCGCCGCGGTATCCGGGGCAGCGCTGCTGGCAAGGGAGTGCGTCGCGGCGTATCCGATGCCCGCACCTCCCGCCAGCGCCGCGATAGCCACGCCCGCGACCGCGACCGGCCGGGACCGGCCGTCTCGCCAGCGCTGCCAGCGCGGCGGGTTCATCGTGACCATGTCGGCGTCGAAGTCTTCGTCGGGTCTGAAGTCCGCATTGTCAGGGCCGTCATAGGGGTTCATCACGATCGCCTCCCCGGCGCCGTCGGCAGCATCCACCGATCCTGAGACAACGATGAGCGGCGGAACTGAGGAAAACCTTAGAGCCGGTGCATAACACACTCAACCGTGCGGCGATCCAGGGAGGTTATCCACAGAGTTCTGCACACCGGTGCGCACACAGTTGTCCACAGCTCCCGCGCCCCCGCCGCGACCTTAAGTTTGCGGCTGCAGGACCGGTGGGGTCGCCGGCACGGGGGGTTCGCTTGGCTCCGCCCCCCAGCGGCCCGATATGCACATCCACAGGAGCGCGGCCGCGGTCAGCATCCGCACCCCCGCGGTTATCCATTCGCCTTCGAAGAACTGCCAGTGCTGTACCCACGAGAACTGGCTGACCGCGGTGGCCTCCATGTAGGTGATGGCGCCAAAGCACAGCCGGACGAGGACCAGCCAGTCGAGCCAGGAACGCTGGTAGAGCACCAGCGGAGCGATGATCATCACGTCGTACCAGGGGCGTTGATACGGCCAGAAGAGCGTCCAGGCCAGCGCCAGCGCCAGCGCGGGTGTTACCGCGGGAAGGCCCGGGGCGCGGTCCGGCATGCGCAGCAGCGCGAGCACCGCCACCGCGACGGTCACGACCCCGGCGATAATGTCGAGGTGCGAGGGGATGTAGGTAGCGCCGAACGGGCCGGCGACCCCGAACGGGCGGTAGAAGATCTGGTACAAGTTGTCCCAGGTCGCCTGAGTACCGCGCTGGAAGAGCACCTTCACCGCTGGCATTCCGGCGATCGCGTAACCCGGAATGACCGCCGCCAGCCAGCCCAGCGCCAGGATTGCGATCGCGGTCGGCTTGCGCCGCATCGCCCACACGGCGCCGAGCGCGAACAGCACGAACGGCGACTTGATAGCGGCGGCCGCGCCGAGCAGAACCCCGGCGATTAGGCAGCGTCGTAGTGTCGCGGCCTTGTCCGGTGCGGCAAACCTCAGGGCGATCAGGCCGCCGATGCCGAAAGCGATGGCCAGGCCGTCGATGTGCCCGCTGGCCACGATCTCCCAGATCAGCAGCGGATTCAGAGCCCACAGCAAGAGCGCGCGCAATCGCATCGCCGGATCGCCGCGCAACAGCCGGTCAAACAGCAGAGTCACTGCGCAGAACGCGAGCGCCACCCACAGCTTCAACCAGAAGGTGATGGCCGCCATCGACGAGCCGCCAAGCTCCGCTGACACCCACTCTTCGCCGGTCGCGAGCGGCCCGTAGTCGGACAGCGTATTCACCCACGTGTTGGGGCTGTTCTCGGCCAGTGGGTCACCGAGCCGCGCTGCCTGCTGGGGCGTGTCCACGTAGGGGCTGTGGCCGAGGACCAGCATGTTGCCGTCGATCGCGTACGACTGGGTGTCGGTCGTGCCGGCCGGCGGGAGCACGGTGAACACAGCGGCGACGATGAACGAGACAATGACCAGCGTCCGGGCCCGGGGCCGCGAGCCGCGAGCGACGGCGAGCAGCCCGGCACCGACTCCGACGGCGGCGACAATGGCGGCGGCCCAGAGGCTGAACAGGGCCACGTCGTTGGGCAGGCCAAGGTACACCCACCACGGCGGGCCCCCCGTGGTGTGTGGCATCGCGGGCACGCTAACGGACGGGCCCGCGACGGATATCGCGATCATCACGAGAAGCGAAACTGTGATGCAGGCCGTCGCGGTCCAGACGAGCCCCCGGTTCTGGCCGACGACCCGTATGTTCCGGTCACTCACCGTATTCACTCCGGAGATGGGTGTGTCCAGGTAGACAAGCAGACCGTACCGGACCAGTCCTTCAGAATCGGTTAAGCCCCCACGCCGTCCGTCCGGGTGGCCCACCGGCGCCCCGTGTGCTGGCGCCAGACGTGCCACCCGGGGACATCTGGTCGGACACCTACGGCCCGGTCACCAACCGGAGCTGGAAACCCGTCCGTCTACCCCGGCATCGGCCGACTCGGAGCCGGCAGGACCCTGACCGCCGGTCGCCTGGCCCTCGGCGGGCGCTGTCGCCTGGGTCGAGGTCCCACCGGTGTCCGTGCCCGCCTGGCCGACCGGACCGAACTCTTCTTCGGCGTCGACCTCAATCGAGCTGCTGTACCTGTACCTGACAAGCGCCGCCACGGCCCCAGCCGTCGCGACGACGGCGGCCGCCAGGAGCGACCAGGTCAGCATGGAACGCGACTTCTTCTGGTTCACGTCAACGGGACGCACCTGCTGCGCGGTGGACCGCAGCGCCGATGAGACCGCCGGCGCGGCGGTACCCGTGGTGTAGTCGGCCACGCTCTCCAGCCGCGGCGCGGCCCAGACGCGCGTCACGTAGACGCCTTGGCGGACGCCCTTGCTGACGCCGGTGGCCGCCGTCTGGGCAGCGCTGCTGATGCCCTGCGCCGCCGACTGGCCCGCGTTCGATCCGAACCCCCGCACCCGCACCGTGAAGCTCACCGGCTCGCCAGCCTTGTTGTCTTGTTTCGCGTCGAACACGATTACCCTCCCCATCCTGCTCTCGCAAACTCAAGGTTCCCTGCGAGGCCGTGTTCAACCCTGTCGTCCTGCTACAGGAGGACAGGGCAGGGAAGTGGGCGGGGCAAGTACTGTGATTAATGCAGGACGCACAGGCACGAACAGCGGCCGGAAAGCCCGGCCTCCGATGCGAACCGGAGTCATAGCATGACAGAAAAGATGACCGCGACGCTGACGACGACGCAGGGAACGGTCACTGTCCGGCTGTTCCCTGATCACGCGCCGAAGACGGTGCGGAATTTCGTCGAGCTCGCCGAAGGCGGGCGGGAGTGGACCGACCCGCGTACCCGCGCGAAGACTAAGGACAAGCTTTACGACGGCACCGTCTTTCACCGGGTCATTGCCGGGTTCATGATCCAGGGCGGGGACCCGCTTGGCACCGGCACGGGCGGCCCCGGCTACCGGTTCGCCGACGAGATCCACCCGGACCTGCAGTTCGACAAGCCGTATCTGCTGGCGATGGCGAACGCGGGCCCCGGGACGAACGGATCGCAGTTCTTCATCACGGTGGGGTCCACCCCGTGGCTCAACGGCAAGCACACGATCTTTGGCGAAGTGATCAGCGGCGCCGAAGTCGTGGACAAGATCAGCCGCGTGCAGACCGTACCCGGTGACCGGCCGGCCACCGACGTGGTGCTGCAGTCGGTCACCATCCAGAACGACTAGGCGAAGGTACCCCCCATGACCGCACCGGACCAGCAGGCCGATCCTGGCCGGGAAAACCCGGGTCAGGCTGGCTACACCGGACAGGACGGCCCGCCGCCGACCTGTTTCCGGCACCCAGGCAGGGAGACGTGGGTCTCCTGCGTCCGGTGCGGTCGGCACGCCTGCCCGGACTGCTTGCGTCAGGCAGCGGTAGGACAGCAGTGCGTGGACTGCGTCCACGGGACCGGGCCCGGGGCCGGCCCCAGCCCCCGGCCGGCCCGGACCGTGTTCGGGGGCCGGCCCTCCCGCACCGCCGTCGTGACCTTCACCCTGATGGGCCTCAACATCCTGCTGTACCTGGCCGAGCTGGCGCATCCGAGCCTCGCCCAGGATTGGGAGATGCTGGGCTACGCCAGCCCAACGGGCCTGCCGCCGTATTCGGGTGTCGCCGCCGGCGAGTGGTACCGCCTCATCACGTCCGCGTTCCTGCCGGGCACCGGCAGCCTCGGGATCCTAGACATCGCGTTCAACATGTGGGCCCTGTACGTGGTGGGGCCCGGCCTCGAGCAGTTGCTCGGCCGCCTACGCTTCATCGGCGTGTACCTGGTGAGCGCGCTGGGCGGCAGCGTGCTCTTCTACTGGCTGGTCCCGCAGAACCAGCCCGCGCTCGGCGCGTCCGGCGCCATCTTTGGCCTGTTCGGGGCCTGGTTCGTGGCCTCAAGGAAGCTGCGCCTCGACAGCCGCGGCATCGTCATGCTGATCGCGATCAACCTCGCGCTCAGCTTTATTTACCGCAGCACGATCGCCTGGCAGGACCATGTGGGCGGGCTGATCACCGGAGTGGTGCTCATGGCGGCCTACGCGTACGCGCCACGCAAGAACCGGATCGCGGTCCAGGCTGGTGCGACGATCGTGGTGGTGGTCCTGCTGGCCATTGCCGTCGTGATCAGGAACGGCCAGCTCAACCCCTAGCGCCCCGGTCAGCGCCACCTGGTGGCGAGCACGACGCCGGCGACGATCAGCGCGAACCCGCACACCAGGTTCCACCCGCCGAGCACGGAAAGCCCTGGCATGTCCGCCTGGGTCACGTAGTACAGCGAGATCCAGGCGAGCCCAATGAGGAAGCAGGCGATCATGGTCGGCGCGAGCCACGCCGCGCTCACCGCGTGCCTGCGTCCCTGCGCCGGGGGCGGCGTGTAGACCTGCTTCTTCCGGACGCGGGACTTAGGCACCGCGCACCTCCTGCTCGGGGGAACGTGCATTCTTCCGGGGCAAGCGTAATGCACGCAGACCGTCCCCGCGCCCTCACCGGCTCGGCGCGGAGGAAACGGTCAGCGTGCCTTCAGCTCAGGGCGCCGGCGTTGTTGTGGTGCCACCCGTGGGGGGCGGAGTCGTAGCCGGGGTGCTGGTAGGCGGTGTAGGGCTGGGCGAGGTGTTGCTCGCGCTTGGGCTTGGTGAGCTCGTGGTGGGCGTCGGGGTCGGCTGCGGCTGCACCTGGAGAACCACCTGGTAGCCCTTCGGCTCCGTGGTGCCCTGGGTGGGGATCTGCTGCCAGACGTAGCCTGGTTGCGTCCCGGTCGGGCCTGCCGCGTACTCGATCTTCCAGGTCAGGTTGTAGCCCGCGAGGGTTTGCGTAGCGCTGGCGACCGGGATGCCGGTGACCTGCGGCACCTGGACGCCACCGCCGGAGACGTACAGCGTGATCTGAGTGTCCGGCGAGTACTTGGTGCCAGGGCTTGGCGTCATGTGATCGACCTCGCCGCTCGGATCGGTCGACTGCGGATCGGACTTCACGACGACGTTGTTGAAGCCGTCGTTGGACAGCTTCTGCTGGGCCACCGTGGCCTGGAGTCCCTGCACGTTGGGCAGCAGCACGTTCGCGGTGCCCTCGGAGACGTAGACGGTGACCGTGCCACCCTTGCCGACGGCGTCTCCGTTGCCCGGGTTGGTGTTGATCACGTAGCCCGTTGCCACGGTGCCGCTGTTCTGGTCGACTACGACGGGGTTGAGGCCCTCAGACCTGATCTGCTGGAGCGCCGTCGCCTTGGGTTCGCCGTTCACCTGCGGCACGTAGTAGCTCTTGCCGTTGTTGTGCAGCAGCAGGACCGCCGCGATGACCGCGGCGAGCACCACGAGCAGCGGGATGAGCCAGGGCAGCCAGCGACGGGCCCAGCTGCGCCTGGGCTCCATGTCGCCGCCGTCATAGCCGCCGCCGTAGCCGCCCTGCTGGTAGGGTGCGACCGCGGTCGGCGCCGCGCCCATCATCGTTTGCGGGCTCATCCGCTGGGTGCGGTCGGGGTAGCCGTAGTAGTCGGCCCGGGTAGGCATGGGCGGCATCGCCATCGCGGCCACCTGCATGCCGGAGGCGGCGCGCTGGATGTCGGCCGCCATTTCCGCGGCGCTCTGATACCGGTCGTTCGGCGATTTAGCCATCGCCTTAAGTACGATCGCGTCGGCCCACGGCGGGATATCGGGGTCGAGCCGGGACGGCGGGATCGGGTTCTCTCGCACGTGCTGGTAGGCGATCGCCACCGGCGAGTCGCCGGTGAACGGCGGGCGGCCAGTGAGCAGCTCGTACATCAGGCAGCCGGTGGAGTACAGGTCGCTGCGCGCGTCCACCCGCTCGCCCCTGGCCTGTTCCGGCGACAGGTACTGCGCGGTGCCGATGACCTGGGCGGTCTGCGTCATCGTGGCCTGCGCGTCGCTCATCGCACGGGCGATGCCGAAGTCCATCACTTTGATGTCGCCGTTGCGGGTGACCATCACGTTGCCGGGCTTGATGTCCCGGTGCACGATCCCGGCCTGGTGGCTGTACTCGAGCGCGCGCAGGACCCCGCTGATGATCTCCAGCGACCGTTCAGGCAGCAGCCGGTGTCCCTCGATCAGGAGGTCACGAACCGTCCGGCCGTCCACGTACTCCATGACGATGTACGGCACGGGCACGCCGGTGGACATGTCTTCGCCGGTGTCGTACACCGCGACGATCGACGGGTTGTTCAGCGACGCGGCGGACTGTGCCTCACGGCGGAACCGCGCTTGGAAGGTCTGGTCCCTGGCGAGATCGGCGCGGAGGGTCTTGATCGCGACCACCCGGTCGAGCCGGATGTCGCGGGCACGGTACACCTCCGCCATGCCGCCCCGTCCGACGACGCCTTCTAGCTCGTAACGCTCGCCGAGCAGCCGGGGCTGTGTCATATCTCGCACTTTTCCAAACCACCCTGAATCATGAGTGTGATCCCTCTTTTCCCGCCGCCCCGATCGCCTTCCCTAGCACTACCACTACCCCGGGCGTCTCCGTTGCTGTTGACGTCGGTGTTGTCGGTGTGCTGCTTGGGCTGCTCGAACTGGCCGTCGGGCTGGTGCTCGACGCCGAGGGTGACGCCGACTTCGTTGCGGACGCCGTTGGTGTCCCAGAAGTCGGCGGTGCGTCTCGCGTTGGCGTCGGAGACGGATGGCTCGGCGTAGGCTGCGCCGACCGGGCCACGGTCGTCTGCGGTGCCGTATCTAGATTAGTGCCTGGGACACTGCTGCTGGCCTGTGTTGCCCGTACGGACGCGGTCGTCGGCCGCCCCACGTTTGCCGGGGCGGCAGGCGAAGTCGAGCCCGCCGGTGTCATGGGGTGATTGCCGGAAGTGAGTAGCACGGCCACGACCACGGCTACCCCGCACAACGCTACCCCCATCCCGGCCGCCGCCAGGCGGTGGCGACTGAGGGGGGAAGCGGTGCTCCGTTCGGGATATTCATACTGATCATCGGGCCCGGTCGGAAAGTCGGGCACGACGGGAAGCCCGGCGGTCGTCGAGCCCTCGCCTCCCGACCTGATCAGGCCGTTCAGGATGATGTCCGCGCGGTCCGCTACGTGCCGCGCCGACTCCGGCCGCCCCTCGGGGGACTTGGCCAGCATCGCCAGCACCAGGTCGCTCACCGGCCTCGGCACGTCCCCCGGCAGCGGCGGCACCGGGTCGTGCTTGTGCATGATCGCGATCGCCAGCGGCTGGTCCGCGAGGAACGGCGGCTCGCCGGTCAGGCACTCGTAGGCGACCACGCCGAGGGAATAGATGTCGGACGAACCGGTGACGGTCGCACCGGTCGCCTGCTCAGGAGAGACGTACAGCGCGGTGCCCATCACGATCCCGGTCGCGGTCAGCTGCGCCGCCTGCGCCTCGCGCGCCTTCGCGATGCCGAAGTCGGTGATCTTCGTCGTGCCGTCGGCCATGATCAGCAGGTTGCCCGGCTTGATGTCGCGGTGCACGATCCCCGCCTGATGCGCCGCGTCAAGCGCGTGCGCCGCCTGCCCGACGATGTCGAGCGTGACCTCGGGCGCCAGCCGTCCTACCCGCTCCAGGATCGCCGACAGCGGCTCACCGTTGACGAGTTCCATGACGAGGTAGGCGCCGCCGAGTGGGCCCCTCGGGTTTCCTGGGGGTTGAAGGAGTTGTCCCTCCCGGGGTAGCGGGGAGAACTGAGTTTCGCCGTAGTCGAAGACGCGCGCGATGCCGGGATGGGACAGCGCCGCCGCGAACCTGGCCTCGGCGCGGAACCTGGCGCGGAACTGCTCGTCGCTGGCGTGCGTGGCGGACAGCAGTTTCACCGCCACCGGTCGGCCCAGGATCTGATCGACGCCGCGCCAGACCTCGCCCATGCCACCGGAGGCGATCCGCTCGATCAGCCGGTAACGGCCGTCTAGAACGTACCCGCTCACCGTATCCCCAGGGTAGCCAGGTAGGCGTTGATCACCGAGACGGCGATCGGCGCCGCCGCCGCGGCACCGTAACCTCCGCCCTGAACTATGACGCCGACGGCTATCTTCGGGTTGACCGCGGGGGCGAATGCGGTGAACACCGCGTCGGGGTTCGGGCTGACGCCGTTGAGCTGGTTCTGCGCGGTTCCCGTCTTCCCGGCGATGATCAGGCCGTTCTCATTGGCCGCGTTGAACGCGAACGCGGTGCCCTGCGGCTGCTGTGTCACGGCTTCCATCATCGTCTTGACGTAGCCGGCAATGGTCGGGCTGACCGGCTGGCTCAGCACCGACGGCGTCGTCGAGCTCACCACGGCCAGGTCGGACGCCGTGACCTGCTGGATCAGGTATGGCTTCATCAGCGTGCCGTTGTTGGCGATCGCGGCCGCGAACATCGCCTCTTGCAGCGGAGTCACGGTGTCGCTGAACTGGCCGATGGCGGAGTACGCGGTCGTGGCCAGGCTGGGCGGGAGGTCGTACTGGCTCGGCGAGGTGGTGACGCCTGGGATGTTCAGGTTGGTGTTCATGCCGTACGCCTCGGCCATGCGGTTCAGTGCCCCGCCGCTGAGGTCCAGGCCGATGTTGCCGAACGTGGTATCGCAGGACTGCGAGAACGCCCACACAAGCGTGGTCTTACCGTTGGCGCCGGCCGAGCCGCAGACCTCGCCGTTGTCATTGTGCAGCTGGTTCGTCGTCTGCGGCAGGGTGAGCACCTGCGGGGAGTAGACCTGGGTGTTCGGATTGTTGGTCGCGGAAGCGGCGAAAAAGGCCGAGCTCGTGACTATCTTGAACGTCGACCCGGGCGGGAGCGTGGTCTGGGTGGCGTTGTTGATCAGCGGGCTCGGGCTCTCCCGCAGCAGCGCCTCGTCGTTCTTGTTGAGCGCAGTGCCGTCGTGGGTGGCGAGCAGGGTCGGGTCATAGCTGGGGTACGACGCCATCGCGAGGATCGCGCCCGTGGTCGGGTTGAGCGCGACCACACCGCCGACCCGGTTGGTGCCCTTGAGGATGTTCTCCAGTCCCTGGTACGCGGCCTGCTGTGCCTTCGAGTTGATCGTCAGCTGGACGGTGGCGCCTTTTTGCGGCTTATTGGTGATCATGTCGATGAAATTGCGGAACGCTAGCTGCGATCCGTTGCCGGACAGCAGGGAGTCTTCCGCGTGCTCGACACCGGTGGTGCTGTAGATCGTGTCGTAGCCGGTGACCGGCGCGTAGACCGGGCCGTCGGCGTAAGTACGCTGATACTTGTACAGGTCATTGGTCGGCGTAGTGCTCGCGATCACCGTGCCGTCGGCGGTCTCGATGTTCCCGCGCTGGTACTGGTTGGCGTCGTAGAGCGCCCGCGTGTTGAACGGTCTGGTCGACAGGCTCGTAGTCTCGAACCCCTGCAGGTAGTTCACGTTGATCAGGAGCAGCAGGAACATGACGAGGACCGCGATCGAGATCCGCTTGAGCGCACGGTTCATTTGACCGACACCACCTGGGTAAGGCCCTCCTCCTGAATCGGGCGCGGCGGCGGCCGGCGGGCCGTGTCAGACAACCGCGCGAGCACGGCGATCAGGATCCAACTCGCGACCAGGCTCGAGCCACCCTGGGAAAGGAACGGGGTGGTGATGCCAGTGAGCGGGATCAGCCGGGTTACGCCGCCGACGATCACGAAGACCTGCAGCGCGAGCATGAACGACAGGCCGCCGGCTAGCAGCTTGGAGTACGGGTCCTTGATCATCAGCGCGGTCCGCAGCCCGCGCTGCACGATCAGGCCGTAGATGAGCAGCAGTGCCATCGCTCCGGCCAGGCCAAGCTCCTCACCGAATGCGGTGAAGATGAAGTCGCTCTGCACCAGCGGCGTCCACCATGGCTGGCCATTGCCCAGGCCACGGCCGAGCAGTCCGCCGTTCGCCATGCCGTACAGGCCCTGCACCGTCTGGTACGCGGGCTGCGGGGTACCGGGTGGCGGGTTGATGGGAAGGTTCGCTGTGCTGAACGGGTGCAGCCAGACGCTGAACCGCTGGCCCACGTGCGAGAAGAGTTCCGCGGTGATGAAGGCCCCGGCCACGAAGGCGGCGAAACCGATCAGCAGCCAGGAGGTCCTGGATGTCGCGATGTAGATCATCGCGACGAACAGCCCCATGAAGACCGCGCTGGTGCCGATGTCGCTCTCGGACACCAGCAGCAGCAGAGCCACCAGCCACACGACCGCGATCGGACCCAGGTCGCGGCCCCGGGGCAGGTCGACGCCGAGCACTCGCCTGCCGGCCAACGACAGCACATCACGCTTGGCGACCAGGTATCCGGCGAAGCTCGCCGCCAGCGCCAGCTTCGCGAACTCCTCAGGCTGGATGCTGCCGAGACCGGGAATGGCGATCTGGATCTTGGCCCCCGTGCCGGCGACGCCGCTGATGCTGGTCGGCAGGAAGGCTGGCAGCGCGATCAGGAAAACCCCGACGAGGCCGAAAATGTAGGTGTAGCGCTGCAGGATTCGCGGCTCTTTGATGAACACGAGAAAGGCCACAAAGCAGCCGATCCCGATCACCGTGTAAACGATCTGCAGGATCACGGCCGACGAGCTCAGCGACAGGATCGGGATGGTGACTCCGCTGTCGTTGACGGGGCCGGGGTTGCCGCCGCGCCCTACCTCGTGCAGCCGGTAGATCATCACGATGCCGAGCCCGTTGAGCAGCGCGCCCAGCGGCAGCAGCAGTGGGTCGGCGTATGGTGCCCAGCGCCGTAGCGCGAGGTGCGCGCACATGATGATCGCGATGAACACGACCATGTACTCGAAGATCGTGGACGGTCGCTGGCCCTTGAGGCTGAAGGCGACGTTGGCGAACGCGAACGCGACCAGGCCGAACACGAAAAGGAGCATGCTCAGCTCAGTGCTCCTGCGGCCGACATGCGCCTCCTCCGGCGGCTGGTTGCCCAGCGCCGGGGACGGCATCGTGATGCTACTCACGCGGCCTTCCGCGCGGTCGAGGAGGTCTTCGGCGTTGCTCTCGGCTTCACGGAGGCTTTCGTACTAGGTGTCGTGGTCGGCACCGTGCTGGGATGCGTCGCCGGCTGGCCCGTCGGCAGTGCGCTCGCCGGGATGCCGAACGCGGTCGACGGTGCGCAGTCGGCCTGGTCGGGCACGGCGGGCTGCGGGCCCGGGCTGGCCGGCGGGTTCTTGGGCTTCTTCTTCGCCGCGTTGTAGGCGGCGAGGGCGCGCTGGTAGTTGGTCTCCGCGGACTGCCAGACCGCCAGGTCTTCGTATTTGTCGCGGCAGTCGCTGACGGCGCTCTGTATCTGGCCGACGAGGTTCCGCGCGTCGGACAGGCTCGGCTGGCCGATCGTCTGGCGGATCATGGTCTGGTTGCTCGGCACCACCTGGCTGATCGGCAGGGTGGTCCGCTGAACCGGGCTGGACAAGCTGATGCCGAGCAGGTTCTGGTTCACGCCGCGGAAGATCGCGACGTTGTTGTTCTCTACGCCAACGTAGTACTGGCCCTCCACGTACCGCCAGCCGCCGTACAGGCCCCCGCCGATGAGCAGCGCAAGCACCACGAGCAGCGTGGTGACGATCGGCCACCGCCGCCTGCCCTCGCGCTGCTCCCGCACCGGGAAGTCGTCGTCATCATCGTCTGGCGGACGGCGCCCGGCCCGATGGCTGTGCCGTCCTCCGGTGACGGCCTCATCGGCCGTCTGATGCCTGCCGCCATAGCCGTTGTAGCCGTTGCTCCAGCTGCGCGTGTCCTCCTCGTCCGGCACGGCTTGCTGAGGGTTGGTCCTCGCGAGTCGCATTGCCCGGGTGGCCGGGGAGCTCTGCCGAGCGCGCGGCTCCGCCGCCGACCCGAGCGACGCGGCGCCCGCGAGCACCGGCACCCGCGTTGGCGGCAGCGCCGTGGTCTGGGTGTCCACGACATCAGCGACGATGCACGTGATGTTGTCGGGACCGCCGCCCCTGATGGCGAGCTCGACCAGCTGGAGCGCCGCCTTTTCCGGGTCCCATACCGAGCTGAGCGTCTGGTGCAGCGTCTGCTCGGTCACCACGCCGGACAGGCCGTCGGAACACAGCAGGTAGCGGTCGCCGGCCATCGTCTCGTGCGTTGATAGATCGGGCTCAGCCATCGTCCGGCCGTCCAGCGCCCGCAGCAGCAACGACCGGTGCGGGTGGGTGGCCACGTCGTCTTCGGTGATCTTGCCCTCGTCGACCAGCGACTGGACCAGCGTGTGATCGTGCGTTATCTGGTAGAACTGGCCGTTCCGCAGCAGGTACGCGCGCGAATCGCCGATGTGGCACAGGGCCGCGTGCCCGTCTGACCACAGCAGCGCGGTCAGCGTCGTGCCCATCCCCTCGACCGACGGGTCGGAGATGATCAGTTCCTGCAGCCGCATGTTGGCGTTGGCGACGGCGCCTGCCAGCGCGTTGACCAGGTCCGGCCCCGGGTGTTCGGCGTCAAGGGTCGCGATCGCCGAGATCGTCTCCGCGCTCGCGACCTCCCCGGCCGCGTGACCCCCCATGCCATCGGCGACCGCGAGCAGGTGCGGTCCCGCGTACGCCGAATCCTCGTTCCCCTCGCGGAGGAGACCGACGTCGGAGCGTACCGCGTAGCGGAGTGCAAGTGTCATCTGCGCAGTTCCAGAACGGTCTTGCCAATGCGAATCGGAACACCTACGGGTACCGGCGTTGGCCGTGTCACCTTCTGGCGGTCCAGGTAGGTGCCGTTGGTCGAACCGAGATCCTCAACGATCCACTGTCCGTCCTGAGGGAAAATACGGGCATGCCGGCTTGAAGCGTAGTCGTCATTCAGCACCAGCGTGGCGTCATTGGCCCGCCCCAGGGTAATTTGCTGGTCGCTCAGGTCGATGCTCATGCCGCTCAGGCCGCCCTCAGTCACGACGAGAAAGTGCGGGGTGCCGCGGCTCGAGCGTGGTGGCCGCGGTGGCCGCTGGGGCTGACGCTGGACCGGCCGGTTCCGGCCGCGGCGCACCTTCGCCGCCGCCGTGCCGAACAGGTCAGTGCGCACGACACCGATGGCCGCGATGATGAACAGCCACAAAACGGCCAGGAAGGCCACCCTGATGAGGGTGAGGGTTAGGGCGTTCATCCCGTGCGGTTTCCTCGGCTTCTTCGTCACTAGCGTCGCTTACGGATTGCTGCCCTTAGGGTAGTCAGTCCTGAGTCCTCTAGTACCTGTCTCGCGCGTGTCTAATACTGGTCGTCCTGACGGAAAACGAGCGTTGTCCGGCCGAGCGTGACGTTCGTGCCGTTGGTAAGCGCGACCCGGCGCACTGGCTGGCCGTTGACGAACGTTCCGTTCGTTGACCCAAGATCGACAAGGACGACCTGGTCGTCCTCTACGCGCAGTTCGGCGTGGTGCCGGGAGACGCCCGGATCCACTAGCCGCAGGTCACAGTCCGTGCCACGGCCGAGCAGGGTCACCGGCGTCTGAAGCTCGTACGTGCTCCCGGCCTCGATGGCGCCGCCGGAACCCGAGACCACCAGCCTGGGTCTACCGAAGAACCGCGCGCCCGGCACCCGTGGCAGATCGCTGACCGGCTGCCGGACCTCGCCCGCCTCCACGGTGTGGCCCCGGATCACGCCGGACCGGATGCGGAAGGTGCCGGTCGTCAGGTCAGGCACGCCCTCGAACCGCATCCGCACCGGGCCGACGAACGAGTACCCCTGCTCTTTGGCATAGTCGCGAGCCAGGGTGGCCAGCTCGGTGCCAAGGCTCTCGGCGTACACGTCGAGGCGATCATGGTCACTTTCCGCGATCTCGACGACGAAGTCGTTCGGCACCAGGGTCCGGCCCTGTGCGACGATCGCGGCCCGGTCATCCATCTCGCGCTGAACCGCGGTGGCCACCTCGACCGGCTGAAGTTCCGACTTGAAGGCGCGCGCGAAGGCACCCTCGACCATGCCCTCGAGCCGCCGCTCGAAGCGCTGCAGAACTCCCACTCCTTGGGCCTCCCCTCGGCTGCTTACGTACCTGATGGTATCCGGGGTACGAGTACACCTGAGGCCGTGCTAATCTAAGTCCTCGCCCCGGGCGGGTGGCGGAACGGCAGACGCGCACGGTTCAGGTCCGTGTGTCCGAAAGGATGTGAGGGTTCAAATCCCTCCTCGCCCACTCTAAGGCTGGCCTGCGGGAACGCGGGCCAGAACCGCGACGTCAATTCCGCGATTCAAGCTGGAACGCGCGACTAGCCGATCACGGTTATGGAGTACGGCGCCAGCGTGACGGACTGCCCCGTCACGCCGTTCTTGACGGTGAGCTGGCTCGCCTCGCTGATTCGGTCGACGGGCTGACCGGTGACCTGCTCGTACCGTGTACCGGACGGGATCGCCGCGTTGGTCGTGATGCCACACGACTTGCCGCTGAGGTTGACGACGATCTCGGCCCGGGAACGGGTGCCGCCGAACGACTCGCCGACCAGGGCCGCGTCGCCGCTCGAGCCGAGATGAGGCGCGCCGGCGAAGACCAGTGGGCGTTCAGTGCGGGCGCCCCGTGCCGCCTGGTCGAGCCAGGTCATCGCGAGGCCGTTCGCGGTCAGCCCGGAAGACGTGTAGGCGTAGCTAACGACCGAGCCGAAGGCAGCCCAGTAGTTGACCAGGGTCGCGTCATGGACGTCCTGTGCGATCAGGATCGCGGCTTCGCTCTCCCATAGCGCGTTCGCGTAGGTGTACTGGGCTGGGTTTTTCCCTGAAAAGCTCAGCGACAGGCCGTATTCCGTGATCCAGGTAGGCGTGCTGCCGAAAGCCTTGCTCACCTTCGCGAGGTTCGCGGCGCTGGTGTACGGCAGGGTGAACAGCGCGGGCAGTCCGCTGGTGGTGAGGCTCTTGTTGTATTGAGGATGGTCGTGCAGGGTGATCACGTTCGGTCGGCCGCCGCCTTTCGCCTCGCTCAGCATCCCGGCGTTCCAGCCGGACTCCCTGGCGGTCCCGTTATCCGCTGAACCCACCGCCGCCACGACCGCGTCGGGAAATGCCTTGTGCAGCGCCTTTACGTCCGCGGCGACCGCCTTTCCGTAATCCTGGGCGGTGGGGAACTTGTGTACGTAATCGGAGTTGGGCAGGTAGAGCTCGTTACCGAGCTCCACGTACTTCACCGGCAGCTTGTAAGTGTTCTTCGCGGCCTTCAGCATGTCTATTTGCTGCGTGAGGGTGGAGGTCATGATGTTGAGGTCGAAGATCGGTATCGCTCCGCTGGCCTTGTAGGCAGCCGCAAGATCGGCGAGCGTGAACCGAAAGCCGTCCGTTTCACATTCGTGGTCAGCACATGTCTGGCCGCTCGGGGGCTGCGGGTAGCCCTTGCGCCACTGGAAGTAGTTCGCGCCGGTCCCTCCGGGCCAGCGCAGCGTTGCCGGTGCGAGGGCCGCGAGTTGCTGCGGAACGCGGCTGTCCTTTACGTAGACCGCGGCGCCGCCGTAGTCGTAGTTGATCCCGAAGAACCCCGCGGGCAGCGCCCGGGACGCGCCGAGTTTCACCGTCACCGCACTGCTGTCCGGGGCATTGGTCATGGCCGAAGCCGAGCCGTACACACCCAGGGACAGCACGAGTCCCGCCATCGAAACGACGGCGGATTTTCTCAATTTCCCCATCTGGCACTCCCGTAGGCCTGTTGGCCCTGCGGGGGCCGGAGGAAGCCCCCGGAGAGCGTTATCGACGTCCTTAGACAATCACGGTTATGCGCGAGCATGAGCAAAATCGACGGATCGGTGTGTGCTTCACCGCACCAGGCGCAGTTTCCGGCAGTGCTGAATCGGGGCCCGCACCGGGCGCCGTCAATGGCCCGCATCCCGTCAGCGCGGTCCCGCCGGTCACATCATCCTCTGCTTTTCACTTCGCACACCTCCCGACCATTGCGCCGGGTATATATATGGTGTTATATCCATTATGTTCTGGTCATAAGGTGCGTTAAGTCAGGCGCGGCGGCCTGTCTCATGGCGCGAGACCTTGATCCTGAAGTGCCAGCTTGAGCGCCTTCAGCGCGTGCAACGCGCGGGACTTCACGGTGCTGGCCGGAATGCCCAGAGTGGCTGCCGCCTCGACTACAGAAGATCCTCGAAAGTACGTCTCGACGAGTACCTGACGATGATCCGGTTGCAGCGACGCCAGCGCCTTCGCCACCGCCGACGACTCAAGCGCCAGCACTACGGGAATCACCCCGGACGTACCCGGCCTGTCCCGTCCCATCGCTGACTTCCTTCCTCGTGCGAAGAGCCCCCGACAATGCGTTCGTATCATCACCGCAAGGCGGCAAACCCAGCGAATCCGAACGGCTTGCCAGGCGACACTGACCGGGGCGGGTATCGGCGCAGGCTGGGGCAGGACCGCCTGGTCGGCTGCCGGGTGGCAGCTGGCAAGCCCGTTGGCAAGAAATGTCGGGTCAGGGCCGTCAGCCCGCCCATACCCACAACAGCCTCGGGTAGCCGTCCGGCGGCGGCGCCATGTCCTTCGCCGCGGCGGCGATTCGCCGGCCGGACTCGGCGTCCAGCGTCATCCCGCATGCCGCGGCGCGGTGTTCCAGCTTCGCCGCGAGCGCGGCCGCGCCAGCCGGGTCATCACTGGCGAGCGCCAGGCAGGCGTGCAGCGCTAGGTGATCGAGGCCCGGCTGTGGGCTGTTGGCGAGTTCCGTCCCCTCGACCATCGCCCAGACCTCGTCCGCCTCGTGGCGAGCGGCGTCCAGGTCGCCTGCCGCGAGCAGGCGCAGCGCCCGGTGGAGGGCGATCTCCGCGAGCAGGTGCGGCTCGCCGATCGCGGCGGCAATCTCGGCGGCCTCCGCGAGGCGCCGCTCGGCGGTGCGCAAGTCGCCGTCGGCGAGGGCGATCATCGCGGTCGTGTCCAGGTAATGGGCCCGGCTGCGGCGCTCGCCAAGCTCGGTGGTCGCCGCCAGGACCGCGGACATCAGCGCACGCGCCTGCGACAGCCGACCCATGGACAGCAGAACGAGGGCGGTTGACTGCTCCGAGTTCGCGGCGCCCTGCGGGTCGCCGCTCCGCCGCTTCAGCGCGCAGGCTTCTCCGAACAGGTCCAGCGCCTCCTGCAGCGCCCCGCCCTGATGGCGGATCTCGGCGAGCGAGTGAAGCACGCGTGCCGTTCCGTATGTGTCTCCGACGGCCCGCATCCTCGACAGCGCCTCATCGTAGATGCTCTCGGCCCCGGCGGGATCGCCGCCCTCCTGCGCGATTCCCCCCAGGTTGCCGAGCGCACGGCCGGCCATCTCGGTGAGCCCGGCCGCCTGCGCCTCGGTGGCGGACCTGCGCAGCCACTCGGCGGCCGACTTGGAGCGGCCCTGTAGCCGGTCCACCGTCCCGAGCACCGAAAAGGCGCGCGCCTTTATCGAGCCCACGGTTTTCGGGGTCGCGGCGATCAGGTCAGCGAACGCGGTCGCCTCGGTAGCCATGGCCTTGGCCGCGCCGTATTCAGACAGCATCAGGTGGGCCGAGCCCTGAACGGCCGCGAGCTGGGCTCGCAGCAGGTGCTCGTCGGCCGGCAGCGCGGCGCTCGCCTGGCGGCACAGCGTGAGCCCTTCCCGCACCTGCCCGCGCTGCAGCAGGCTCTGCGCGAGTCGCCAGGCGACCCCGGCCCCGGCAACGGGCCCAGGCGAGCGCGCGAGCGCCTCCCGGTAAGCAGCCTCGGCTTCGGCCGATCGTTCGGTGCGCAAGAGCAGGTCGCCGCGCGCCGCGAGCAGTTCTGCCGCGGTGCCGGCGGCGACCGTGCCGGTGCCGAGCAAGTCTGCCGCCAGGTCTGCGGCGCGCTCGGACCGGCCCGCGGCGATCAGCGCCGCAGTGTTCGCGACGAGCACGCTGGCGGCGGTCTCCTGGTTACCCGCCCGCCAGTAATGCCAGCTCGCCTCGAGCGGGTCGCGGAGCGCCTGCCCGCAGTACCGCGCCGCGAGCTCGTGCAGCCGCCTGCGTCCAGGCATCCATGCGTAGACGTGATCGTGGACCAGGGGATGCAGCGCGGCCATCGCCGCGTGCTCGACGAGTTGCCTGCGCCGCAGCTCCTCCAGGCCGCCGAGGACGTCGAACGGCCCATCCAGCTCGGCACTGGCGTCAAGCAGCCGCTCGTCGAGCAAGTCGACGGGGTGGCGAAAGACCGCGAGCAGGGCGAGCAGCCGCCGCGCCGCCGCGCCGAGGCCGGACAGCGTGGTGTCCAGGAGGTACCCGGCGATCGCCGGCTCTGCCTCCAGTCGGCCGATTAGTGCCTCCGGATCGGGTCCGCCCGCCTGGACCTGGCCGAGGGCCAGCCGGATCAGCATCGGGTTGCCGGCGGTGCGCTCGATCAGCCGCCCGGCCAGCACGGCCGGGAGCAGCACAGGTACCGGGCGCGGGCCGAGTAGCTGGCGGATCAGCGCGCGAGCCTCCGCCTGCTTCAGTCCGCCGAGGCGGAACATGCTGAGCCAGGACAGCGGCATCTCCGCACGGCTGATCGCGAGGAACTGCGCATGCGAGGCGGTGGCCAGATGCTCGACCACGGCTATCGTGCCCGGCTCTTCGGCGAGCAGGTGGATGTTGTCGAGGCAGACCAGCGCCCGGGTCTGGTTAAGCGCGGCGGTCAGCAGGTACATCTGCTCGTCGCGCGGCAGCGGGCGCTCACGTTTCGCCGGGTCCACGAACGGTGCCATGTCCCGCTGGCCGTGTCCGGCCAGGAACCGGGCCAGCCGCCGCATCACCGCCTCGGCCGATGTGGTGATCCCCGGGGTGAGGGTCAGCCAGCACACCGGGACCTCGCCGGCGCGCTCCCGGGCGACTGCCGCCGCGATCGTTGTCTTGCCGGTGCCCGGCGGGCCGCAAACGAGCACGCACCGGTCGCTCATCAGGCGCCCGCGCAGCTGCCCGACCGTCTCCGGGCGCTCGATGTCTGGCCGCGGCGGCGGCGGGATCGCCAGCAGGTCGGCCGGGTCAGGCCGCTGGGCGGACTTCGCGGCGAAGTTCACCGCGTGCGGATCGCCGCGGGCCGCCCGCGCCAGCGCATGCAGCCTGGCGGCCACGTCAGGGTAGTCCTGCAGGGCGAGCGACGGCACGAACAGCGCGGCCACCACGGACGGGTCGGGCCGCCGCTTACCCTGCTCGAGCCGCGAAATCTGCGCCTCGCTGTAGCCGACCGCGATGCCAAGCTCGCGCTGGGTCAGGCGTGCCTGGCGGCGCAACGCCCGCAGCAAGGTACCGAAGTCCGCGAATGAGGAGGCGGGCAGTGGTGCGCGCCGAACACCCACGCAACCCATTGTGCCGGTTATCTCCCATTCATGCGGAGTATCCGCCACGTCAAGTTGGATAGCGCACGGTGGCGTCAAGGGGTATGCGCAGACTATAACTAATAGTAAACTTTCCTATTAGTTGGGGAGCGGGCGTATCCCTACCGGAGGTCACATGAGACCGATCCCGCTACGTCGCAATCGCCGACTCCGGCTACTCAGCCTGCTCGTCCCGCTGGCTTTGCTAGCGCTAGGGGTTCAAGCCAGCACCGCGAACGCCCAGACCAACCTCCTCACCAACGGCAGCTTCGCCACCGGCAGCACGGCCGGCTGGACCTGCTCATCCGGCGACACGGTGGTGACCTCGCCGGTCTACTCCGGCTCCTCTTACGCACTCGCCGGCACGCCGACCAGCAGCGACGACGCCCAGTGCAGCCAGGTCGTCAGCGTGCAGCCCAGTTCCGCCTACTCCCTGTCCGGCTGGGTCGAGGGCGACTACGTCTTCCTCGGCGACAGCGGGACCGGCACCAGCGACACCGACACGTGGACGCCGTCGGCGTCCACGTGGACCGAGCTGTCGACGAGCTTCACCACCGGCGCGTCGACCACCAGCGTGACCATCTACATCCACGGCTGGTACGCCCAGCCGACGTTCTACGCCGACGCGCTGACGCTGACCGGGCCCGGCGGCAGCGGCGGTGGCGGTGGCGGTGGCACCGCGCCGGCCGCGCCCACGGGGCTGACCGTCACCGGCACCACCTCGTCGTCGGTATCGCTGTCGTGGACCGCGCCGTCAGGGACGGTCACCGGCTACTACGTGATCGAGAACGGCAGCCAGGTCGCTAGCGTCACCGGCACCAGCGACACGGTCACCGGCCTGGCGTCCTCGACTAGCTACACCTTCACGGTCGCCGCGTACAACTCGGTCGGCCAGTCACCGCAGTCTGGTCAGGTCAGCGCCACAACGTCGGCCTCGGGCGGTGGCGGTGGCGGTGGCGGCGGCGGCAGCGGGCTGCCCGCGCACCTGCTCATGGGTTACTGGCAGGACTTCACGAACGGCGCCGAGCCGCTCACCCTGGCCGACGTGCCGACAAGCTACAACCTGGTGGCGGTCGCCTTCGGCAACTCGGACAGCACGCCGGGACAAGTGACGTTCAGTCTTGACTCGGGCCTGTCCTCCGCGCTCGGCGGTTACACCCAGCAGCAGTTCACGAGCGACATCAAGACGCTGCAGTCCCGTGGCCAGAAGGTCATCCTGTCCGTCGGCGGGGCGAACGGAACGATCAGCGTCGACGACGCCACCAGCGCGAGCAACTTCGCGAGCAGCGTCTATTCCATCATCCAGCAGTACGGCTTCAACGGCGTCGACATCGACCTGGAGAACGGCGTCAACCCGCAGTACATGGCGTCCGCGCTCGAGCAGCTGGAAAGCGACGTCGGCTCCAGCCTGATCATCACCCTCGCCCCCCAGACCGTCGACACCCAGTCCACCGGGGACGACTACCTCGCGCTGGCGCTGGACATCAAGTCCATCCTCACCATGATCAACACCCAGTACTACAACTCGGGCTCGATGAACGGCTGCGACGGCAACGTCTACTCCGAGGGCACAGAGAACTTCATGACGGCGCTGGCCTGCACCGAGTTGCAGGGCGGGCTGTCGGCGTCGCAGGTCGGGCTGGGCCTGCCGGCGTCGTCGTCCGCGGCCGGCAGCGGGTACGTATCACCCTCGCTGGTCAACGACGCACTGGACTGCCTGGCCGCGCGGGCGAACTGTGGCAGCTTCGTCCCGTCTACCGCGTATCCCGGCATCCGCGGCGTGATGACGTGGTCCATCAACTGGGACGCTTCCAACGGTTACAACTTCGCCAACACGGTGGCGCCATACCTGGCAACGCTGCCGTAACACCCGCGTTAACTACCCGGATGAATGTCCCGTTCAGCTGCCAATAGCAAGATGCACGGGACATTCATCCGCTGGGGGGCGGGGGCGCGGGCTAGGCCAGTAGCCAGTCCGCGGTGAGCGCCAGCGCGTCTTCGTGGCTGCGGTTGCCGTGGTCGGCGGCCATGAAGTGGTGGCCGATCGCGAGAGAGAAGGCGAGCATGCTGCGGGCCTCCGCTTCGTCCTCATCGCGAGAGATCTCGCGAAACAACTCACGCAGATACGTCATGCGCCGGTTATCGACGCCGCGGAGGCGCTCGGCGACCGCCTCGTCCCGGCGGGACCACTCACGGATGGCGAGGTCGATGGGCAGCAACTCGGCGGAGAAAGTGAGCGCGCCCGCCCGCCGCAGCCTTGTCCGCACGTCCGTGTCCTTGCGCTGGACGCGTTCGATCACCTCATCGGTCGCCTTCCGCTCCCACGTGTCGAGCATCTCCTCAAGCAGCGCGTTCCGGTCGGCGAAGTAGCCGTAGAACCCGCCCTTGGTGACGCCTAGCGCCTGGGCCAGGGCCTCGATTCTCACGGCACCCGGACCACCCGCCGCCAGAGCCTGCAGGCCCGCTTCGATCCACCTGCTTCTAGGCGTACGCGTGACGGCGACCATGATGTGTACAGTACCGTATATATAGTGTAGGCGGAGCCGTGCGACAACCGCTATACGAGTAGCCGTGTAGGAGTAATTCTCGGCCGGGACAAATGGCAGACAAGTAATTAACGAGCGTCGCGTCGTGGGCGTCTTGTGCGATCAGGATCGTGGCTCTACTTCGCGAAAGCGCGCGATCGCGATCGAAATCGGTGCACAGGCATTTGCTTCTGCTGATCGCTGTTGAGATCCGAGCGCCTCGCCGGGGCGGCCCCCCAGCTGGAACAATCGGTCTATGACGATTCGCCGCGACCTCGACATCAGCCAGCTCACGCACCCAGGTGAGGCCAGTCCCGCAGTGCGGCAGGAGCTGACCGCGTGCTGGATCACGGTCACGAACGCCGGCGGCGCGGCGGGATTCCCGTTTCCCCCGGTCGACGCCGGTCAGGTCGCCCCCGCAGTCGATGCCCTCGCCGCCAGCCTCGACCCGCGGCGATGCCGGATACTGCTCGCCCGGATCAACGGCACCCTCGCCGGATGGGTGGTCCTCAGCCGCGATCCGAGTCCACTCATAGCCCACTGGGGGACCGTCAACCACCTGCAAACGCAGCTGGCGCATCGCAACCACGGCATCGGATCTGCCCTGATGCAAAGGCTCAGGGAAGTCGCCCGTGACGGGATGGGCCTGGAACAACTCCACCTGGCGGCCCGCGGCGGAATCGGACTCGAAGACTTCTACGGCAAGCTCGGCTGGCAAGTGACAGGCCGCTGGCCTGGCAAGCTCCGGTTGGCGCCCGATGACACCAGAGACGAGATCCTGATGATCCTCGCGCCACTGTGAGCGCAACTAGTTAGAGCCATTAACTAGTTAGATCTAGCGTTTGGCAACCGTTTGTGCCATTATCGGGTGGGTTGTTTGGGGGGGACGATGTTAACACCTGCCTTGCGTGTCGAGGCATCGCTGCACCGATTGGGGTGTCTACGTGCAGAGATCTTCGACTGGACGCAACGACGCCAAAAGCTGGATAAGCGAAAGCAGTTCGTCACTCAGCTAGCGAGCTTGCAAGCGACTCTCGATAGCGCGCTTGAGCGGCTAGCCGCCAAAGCAAGCGGATTCGCGCCAAGGTCGGCGGCGGAGGCATACGACCTGTGTCGCGAATTCGATAACCGATTGCTGATCGTACGGCGCTTGTGGCGCTGGTTCGCCGACAAGTTCGATCAGCGTGACGTAACCCAGCTGGCCAAGACGCTGAGCGCCGCCGACGAGGTGGTGTGGTCAATCCACGCGGGGATCATGCGGGCCGTCCACGATGGCGAAGTTCCCGCACCCGCGCCATTGCCATACCTCGACGAGGTTGGCGCTCCGGAGGCGATACCCCGTGATATTCCGCCGCATGATCTGCGGCTGACTGACTATGACGAGGCGCTTGCGCTCATCCTGGCCCGGCTGCCCATTCCGGTGATAGGGCTCGGAGCCGATATCCGTGAGGCGCCATGGGAGCTCGCGTTGCTTGGCCACGAAGTTGGGCATCACCTGCAGTACGACTTGCTCCCGGACCAGCAATTGGTGGAGTCGGTCGGCCAGACGGTCGCCACCGCTGCCGGCGGCGGGGAGGCGGGCGCGCAGTGGCGGTGGTGGAGCCGTGAGCTGTTCGCCGACCTGAGCGGGCTCATCACGATCGGTCCCTCTTCCCTGACGGCGTTGTTGCCGCTGGAGTACGGCGCGGAACGACACATGTTCGATCGGGAGCGCGGCCGCTATCCGGCTCCGGTTGTCCGGCTCGCGGTGATAGCGGCGATGGCCGGCAAGCTTGGGCTCGATGTAGCCGATGCGATGCGCGGGACCGACGCGGTGCGGTTGGGAGCCTCCGCGTTGATTCGCGCCGACCTTGACCAAGCGCCGGATGTAGCTGCCGCGTTGGTCGACTGCAGGGTGATTGGTGATGACACGCTGGCGACGCTGAGCGGCTTCTCCGCCCGCGAGTTCGCACCGGAGGGCGCTATCTGGGGCCGAGCTGATCAGTTGATGAGAAATGACGGGGTCGTCGAGACCGGTATTCGCGCGGCGCGCAGGCTGGCGAGCGCGGGAGTCGTCGCTTGGCAGCAGCTCATCACTATCGCCGACAGGACCGAGCGCGACCGCAGGCTGGCGATGCTCAGCGCCGCTCTTGTGGACAGCATCATCGACAGCGCGGAGGAAACCACTCGAGCGGTCGACACGAATATCAGTGAGGTTTCTGTCGGCGCCGAAGTCGCCGGCATCTTGACGCGGGGGCTTTAGTCATGACCACCTCGGTACGCATTGAGGTAACCACAACCCGAACGGAAACTGGTGACTGGCGCTTCACCATGAAGTGCCCGGACAAGAAGAATTGGTCTATCAGCCGGAGCGTCCCCGCATTTACGCAAGCACCCCACTATCCGCGGCCGCGGTTGGACTGCTGTGCGGACTGCGACCACCTGCTGTGTGCGCAGTCGGACGCCGCGTCGGTCAGCCAGATACTCAGGCAGCTGGCAACCCGGGAGATCGGTGGCGAGGTCCTCGTACGCCTCGGGCGTTACCTTTTCGACACTTTGCTCGGTGACCAGTGGGAAAGCATCACAGACGTGGCCAGCAAGCTTGAGTGTGACGTCGTGGAGCTTGCGCTGTTCTGGCCCTATGAGCAGGGCGGGGACGCGGCCGATGTCTCCTGCGCGGCCCTCGCGCATCTGCCTTGGGAGCTGATGCGAGACAGGGGTAACCGCAATCTGTCGGCCGCGGCCCAGGGTGTGGGTATCACGGTCACCCGCGTGATCGAAAATGCCAGTCATTCCGCACGAGCGCTTTCTGTCCCCCCGAAAGTGCTGTTCGTAGTCGGCGCCGCGCTTTACGATCCGTCGGTCCGCGCCGGAGCCGAGATGCTGGCTGTGCTCCGGGAGGTGCGGCAAGCAGGCGGCCGGATCAGGTTCCGGATTCTTGAGAACACGACGCCCGGCAGGCTTCGGGCGGCGATGAACGCCTTCCGTCCCGACATCGTGCACTTCATCAGCCACGGCTTGCTGGAAAACGGTCGCGGGCATCTCCAGCTCAAATCGGACGAAGGAGAGCTCAAACCGTGGTCCGCGAAGCTGCTGCTCGATTGCCTGCAGACGGACATAGACAATCAGCTGCCGCCCATAGTCGTGCTCAGCGCGTGCGACAGCGCCGGGAAGGTGATCGCCGGCTCGCGGATCGTAGCCCCGCTTGCCGCGGAACTCGTTTACGGCGGGATTCCGGTCGTTGTCGCAATGGCCGGCACGGTATCGGACCGAGCATGCCGGGTGTTCACCCGCTACTTCGGGCGCGCGCTTGCCGCGGGCGAGTCGCTTGTCGCGGCGACCGCGCACGCCAGACAGCGAGCCTTCGCGCAGACTTCGACCGGCGCCGACTGGGCTTTGCCCGCCGTCTTCTTCTCGGCGGGAGTCAACTCGAGCATGATCGCACGCTCCGATGATCCGGTAGCGAAAGACGTCGACACCATCGCCGACAACGCGCGCTGGAGCGAGATCCCGGTGTTCTGCGCCCGGGAGAAGTTCCTGCAGGCCTTCTGGGCCATGATCGGCAACGGGCAGGCGACCGGATGGGAGGTGCGTCCGGGTACCCGGCCGTCGGTGCTCACGGTGTGCGCCGGGGTCGGTCAGAGCGGCGTCGGCAAGACCCGGCTGCTCGAGGAACTCGCCCGGCAGGCGCTTGTGAACGGTGACCTGCCGCTCGTGATCGGTACCCATAACAAGAACGATTACCCCCCACGCGACATACGCGACCTGGCGAAGGCCTTGGTCAGCGAGATGCGGCGATTCGGAAAGAAAATACTCGAGATCGACACGAGCCGCGCAGGCACCGAGCTGAGCAAGTTCAGCAGGCGAGATCCCACGACGGCACTCGGCGAAGACAGCGGATTGTCCCCAGACGATGAGGTCGCCGAGCTCGCGAGCAGGCTCGAGCAGGATTCCGGTGAGCTTCGTAGCGCGGCGATTGCTCGATATCCGAAGCTCTTCACGGATGCCAGCCGGATCGTCGTGCTCATTGACGAGCTAGATAAGACGAGCGACCCGCTTCTTGCGCAGCTTTTCGATCACGACAACGGACTCGATAGGCACGGGCTGGGGTCGGCCGACCATCCGGTGCCGGTAGTTCTCGTTGTGCTGACGGACGGTAAGCCTGGCTTGCGCACCGACCTGCTCACTGGCCGGAAGAGCGAAACCTGGCTGGTTAGCCGAGAGCTCGAGGATTTCAGCGATGACGGAGAGGACATGCTGGCCTATGAGCTGGTCATGCTGAATCCCTGGCGTAGCAATGACGACGAGCAACTCCAGCAACGATGGATCTTCAACAGGGAGATCGATACAGCGGCTCGCGCCAAACACGCCAGGATCTCACTGCAGGGGAAGCCGGGCAATTTCGTGGATGATAAGTACGAGATATTCGTGCGTTTGGGGGTTCTGTGGAACGTGCTGACAGAGGCCAATGACGGCGACGTCCCCGTCGGCGCCGTGCGATGACCGAACAGCCGGTCGACTTTTCGCAGGTTCTGGAAGATGAGGTTGCTGCCAGCCGCCGCGAGAATGTCGACCGGTGCGGGCATGAGGCCCTGGCTTGGCTGACGCTGCCTCCGGTGTGGACGGAGGAGCTTGCCGCGACAGTGCCTTTTCCGGAGTCTCGGCTTTCCCGGACGGAATTCCTGGCCGAGTGCGAGAAACTGGGATGGTGCATTCGGCGCCCCGCCGGTGTCACCATAGGGCCGGAAGAAGCGGCCGATCTTCTTGTCCGGGTTCTCGGCGAACTGGTCGTCGCCGCCACGGACACGAGCATAAGAAACCAGATCGTCGAGGCCGCGGTAGCCGCCATCGAGCAGATCGAGACGCCATCGCATCGTCAAGACCTCAGCAAGCGGCTGCTGGGGATGCCCGGCTTGACCGCCGAGACAGCGGGGCGTGTCCGGGGGATGGCAGAATCTGACGGCCCCGCGGCCGAGCCCGACCCGACCGAAATGGTGCGCCGGCTGATCGCTGCGGGAGCGCGGCACGAACTCGATGAACTGCTCGGCGAGATCCGGCCCGCCGATTTGCAGCGAATCCTTGCCACGCCGGCTGATATCCCACCCGACTTGCTGGGAACCGCGCTGCGCCGGGCCGTCGCGGAATGCCTTCCGCGGGTGGCGGCGAAACTCCTCGCGACGACCGCTCCTCAGCTGTCCCGCGAGCTGGTTCCCGAGCTTGCTGCCGCGCTCAGGGAGCGAGTCACCGGCGAACGTGGCGCGGACGGCATCCTGACCAACCTGGCCATAGCGCTGGCGACCGCGGGTGATCGCAAGGAGGCCCTCGCCATCTCCGATCGGCTGTCCGACGACCGATTGCGGGCACGGGCGCTGGCGGTGGTGGCCGAGTTCACAGCATCGGGTCCCGACCGGGAGCGTCGCCTTAAAAGCATCGTGGGCACAATCGCCCACGTGATCGTGGAGGGCGAGGGAGTAGATCTCGCAGGCGCCGCGGACGCCGTTACCCGGCTCGCCCGTGCCCATGCGCTCGCCGCGGCCAGACCCGTTATCGAGGTCGTCCACCAGGGACTGAGCCTGGCAAGACTGCTGCCCGCGGACGTGGGAGCACTCGTTAGCATCAGCATCGAACTGCGCGGTGCGGTCGGCTATTCGACGGATGCGACGCGCTTCGCGGAGGTGGCGGTCGAGACAGCGCGGGGCCTAGGCGACCCGGTAGCACGCGCGGCGGGCCTCGCGCGCGTGCTGGAGGTGGCGGAGGGGCGCAAGAACGAGTTGATGGCCGAAGCCCTCGCTGCTTCCCGTGCCGTCGTGGACGTCAACGACCGTGTGGATGCCCTCGCCCGCCTCGTCCCTCATGCGACACACCAGAATCTGGCCGAGGTCGTGCGCGAGCTTGTCGCATCGATCCGGCCCATCGATCCCGGGCAGGCATTCTGGGCGCCCGACGCGGCACGAGCGGACATCCTCGCGGAACTCGAAGTCAGGGGATTGCCCTGGCTTCGACGGACGGCCAACGAGATCGCGGGGGCCCTCCTTCGCGTCGAATCACCCGGCCTGGTACCAACCGCGGTGCGGCGCTGGGCAATTCTGGCCGCCACCTTGGCTCCCAGAGACGAGGCAGGCAACAAGGCTGGCGACGCTCTGCTGAAGCAGGTGGAGCCGCTGCTCCGATCGGGTGACGTGGCGGAGGCGCTGGGCTGGATCGAAGCCGGGCACCGGTTGCTCAGCCTCGTCCACGGCGCCTTCGAGACCAGCCTGCTGGTAGCGACCCGCCTAGTCGAGCTAGAGCAGCGTCGCTCAGATGACCGGCGCCTGCTGCAGCGGTTCCTGGCCAGGAAGGAGCAAGTGGCGGCATTTGAGCGACTGCTCCAGGTCCCGGATGGCGAGGAACCCTGGGCCCTGCACTATCTCGGCCACGGAGGGGTCGGCAAAACGATGATGGTGCGGCACATCGCCGCTGAGCTGGCCCCGGCGCAAGACCGGATCGTCGCCCGCATCGACTTCGACCATCTCAACCCCGAGTTTCCGCTGCGCAGGCCGGGCCAACTGCTGCTCAACATCCTCGAGGAGCTTGAGGCCTACGCGGACGCCGAAACCCGGCCGTTGTACGAAGACGCCAGCACGTTCCTTCGACTCCAGAATTGGTGGCGTACGGACGCTTATCAGCGCCCGGCGCCGTCTGCGCTGACCCAGGCCGTACAGCGGTTCTGTACTTTCGTCCGCGCGCTGCCGCCTGGGGTTGTCCTGATCTTGGACACCTGCGAGGAACTGGCGAAGTTCCAGCCGAGCGGTGCCGTTCTGCCCCAGCTGGATGCCGCATTCCGGCTGCTCGAACGGATTCACAAACAGGTGCCCTCGGTCCGGGTCGTGCTCGCGGGCCGCCGGCCGCTGGCCCGCACCGTCCACGGCGGGCGAAGCCTTAATCCGGATCGTTCATCGGCTGCTTCCCTGCCGGCCGAGAAGAGCTACCTGGACGTGTGCGAGGTCGCGGGGTTCACCAATGCGGAGGCACGAAGATACCTGCGCGTGATGGAAGGCCTCACGCTGCCCGACGACACGGTACGAGAACTGCTGGCCCGAAGCCCGGATAAGCTGGAAGCCCCCTTCTATTCAGGTGGTCAGGCGAATCGGAGAACCTCACGGCACGTGCCGTTCGACCTGGCTCAGTACGCGACGATCTTGCGCGACAGCCCGACATATCTCACGCACAACCCGCGCAGCCAGGCGTACGTAACCTATGTGCGCGACCGCATCGTCCTGCGGCAGGGCACCTACTCGAAACCGTTGCTGCCGACAGTCGTCCTCCTGCGCCGCTTCAACCGAGCGATGCTGGCGGCAGCGGACCAGCGGGCTCAGGCCACCCTGGACGAGGCCTGGCAAGAGCTCGCTACCACCGAGTGGATCAGCACGCACGTCGACAAGGATCTGAAGACCACGTTCCTTGAGGTGGACCGTGCCATGTTGGAACGGCTCGAGGCCTACTACTGTGCGCCTGAACACGAGCGTGAGTACGAGACGGCCAGACAGCGGGCCGCCGATGCGCTCGACGGCCTGGTACGGACCCGCCCGCTGGACGAACTGACGGTTGACCTGGTGGACGCGGCCCTGCGCTGTCTGCCTGAGGATCGGGCTGCCGCGCTGTGCGACGCGCTGGCGCTGCGCGTGGCCCGTGACGGGTTGTGGATGTGGGCATACAACGTCCTCGGCCGGGTCCTCGGTGTGGACGGTGCGCTGGCCGACCCGCGGCACCTGGCCGCCGCCTCTGCCACCGCCCTGTACTTCACAGCGCTGGCCCAGATCAACCCCGCGGAAGACTACCGGTCCCAGTGGGCGCAGATCGCGCAGCAGGCCATGCTTCATCGCGCGACGCCAAGCACCCGTTGGCTCCGGGCTCGCGCGGAGGTACTGGCCCAGCCCGGGGACACCTCGCGCTGGCGGCGCGCGATGCAGCTAGTCGACGAGCTGATGGCGGGCGATGAAGGGGATCGCGGGCGCGCGGCATGGCTGGTCGGGACCACCCTCGCCGCCGCCTGCGGCATCGTGGACACAGCGGCAGAACGCCACCTCTCGACCGGCGCGGCCGACTGGGAGCGGATAGCCGGCCCGCTCCTCGACCACAGGTTCGGGTCACAAGTTTCGGCGGTCACGGCGGTCCTGCTGGCTCGCGGCTTCCTGCTGGACGGCAACGCGGCCAGAGCCGGGGAGCTCTTCACCCATGCCCTGGCCGACACCGAAGGCCCGGGCTCGGCCCTGTCGGCAGCAGAGGCCGCCGTCGACGGTGCCGTGCCACGCGATCCGCGCGACCGCGTGCGGCTCGAGGCGCTACTCGCGGGCATGACCGAGGAGATCGCGGACGAGTGGCTCTGGCAGGCCGTCGATGAGGTCGCTGAGTGCACAAGAGCGGGTCAAGTCGCCGATGCCGATAGCGATCGTCTAGCGTCTTTGCTGCTCAGCAGCCGACTAGACCAGCGACCGGTACCGTCAGGCGATCTTGAGCGCATCCGGGACTCCGTTGGTAAATTGCCACCTCCGCCTGCCTCTAGCTATGCGCATCGCCTGGTGCCGCCGCTGCGGATCGCATTGTCTCGATGCTGGCTGGCACTGGGGCGACTCTCCGACGCGAGGTCGGCTCTTGGCGGGCGCACCGCTTTCGCCCTGACAGCCGAGGAGCAGCAACTGCTTGATATGGCGCGAGTAGAGGTGTCACGGCGGCTGCGGCTGCCCAGAAGTGACACCGATGTGCGCGCGAAGCTCAGAGACAGCCTTCCGCTCGTCCAGGCTATTAGGGTTCACGAAGCAGCGGCGCTGTTGGGAGAACCGCCCTCGGCACGGCCGGATTTGGCCGGCATTCCAGAAGAGGTGCACGTCTGGTGGCGGATCAATCCCGGCCTGGCCGGTCTGGCGGACCAAAAGGAGGTCGCTGACGCGGTTGATCTCGCACCCGACTGGGCCAGAAATCGACCGCTTGCTCAGGCCGCCGCGATCCTTGACGCGGCCGAACTCGCGTATCTGCGAGACGGTCGCCTATCGGAGGAGTCATACCGCGACGTCGCGTCCTGGCCGCTGGGTGCTTGGTTCAAGCAGTACCCGGACCGGCTGGAAGACGTGTGGCGGGTAGCCCTGCGCGCGGGCGCGCTGAACGACGATCCCGAGGGCGAGGTCGAGCGTCTCGGCATGAAGCGCAAGGATGCGCTCGCGGGTGTTCCCCGTCCTGGGCGCAGGCGACTGGCGGAGTTGGCGCTCGAAGAGGGCGAACTCCTGGCCCTGCGACTACCGGAACGCGGAGCCTGCCTTCTCGATGCGGCGGCCAGGTGGTTCCACGACGCCGATGACAGAGTGGGCTGTCTGATCGCGTACACGGCCGCCAGGCTGGCGGACTGGCGGGCCAGTCGCCAGTTCCAGATTCAGGAACTTGAGGAGATCTACAGCGATGCCCAGCGATTCGGAGCGGATCTGCCGGATTGGCCCAAACTTAAGCGGAAGGTGGGACGGGAGCTTGCGCCGTGGCGTGCTAACCAGGCTTGGCAAGGCTGGCTGCAGCGGCTGACCTGGCTGATCGCATGGGCTGGCTCGACCATGCGACGTGAGCTTGATCCGCAAAGCACGGTCGTCCCGCCCGAACTATGCAGGGCCAAGCCAGCGGATTCACTGGAGCGGCGGCTTCAGTCGGTAGTCGCTCCTGGCAGCAAGCAGAAGCTGGATGCTGGCTACGCCAGCAATCGGCTGGTCTCGCGCAGGAAAAGAGTCACGCTTGCCACTGGCGCGACGCTCGGCGCCGCACTGGTCGCGCTCATCCTGTACGGCTTTTTCGCCCGCGCGGTCGGCACGCTGCCCGTGCTGAGGGTGCAGCCGTTGCGAGTTGCCGCCTATGTCTGTGCTCTGCTCGGCATTGCCTGCTATGTGCTGCTCTTCATGGCCAGCGGGCCGCGCAACAACTCGGCCCGCGTCATGATCAGGGGCGGGCAACTCCCGGATGCCGCGGAGATCGCGATTGTGGGCGTAGTCGAGCGGCGATGGCCGTTGCGGGCGAAGGTCAAAGAGACTAGCTCGGTCGTCAGCCTCGCGGGCAGCAGTGTCCTTGATTCAGGGGAAACGGACGTTCATCGGATACTGGCCCTGATAACCCGGCAGCGCCACCCGCTGCGTGTGTCGCTGTCTGTGGCCCGAGGCCTCGCACACGTGCCGTGGGAGAGGTGGCTGGCGAGTCCGCTCACCGGGCCGCCCCCGCTATACATGGAACGGTCTAGTCCGGAGTACCTGGGCTTGCCGGTTGAACTGGAACAGTCCGAGGGCACGTACTGGGTGCTCGCGCCGCAGCGCTGGCGAAGCCTGATGCTGGCCGCACTGCCCGCCGAAGGTGCCAAGTCCGCACGCGGTTTCCCTGAAGCGAGTCCCCAGGATGTCATCATCGTGGTCGGGACCGCGGTAGACACCGGGGCAGGCCGCAGGCTGGTCGTTAGGCAGGGCCGCTCTGGTGAGGATCTGATCATCGAGCCCGACGGCGCTGCTGCCGTCGCCGTGAATGTGGTGATCGTCGGCGAGCCGGGTCTGACGGAAAGCCTCCCCTTGGCCGCGGAGTCCGCGGCCGCCTTGCGCGACTGCGCTGCCGATCTGGTCCAGGCCGGGGTGCAACTCGCGATCGTGGTTCCAAGCACGTCCGCGGATAAGGCTTCCGCGGTTCTGGCGGCGCTGGCTCCCGTGCTGCGACCCGGGGTTGACGCTCCGGACAGGGACCGGGCGGTCTTCGCCGCCCGCCGGCAACTGGCAAGCGGCGACGTTGTGGGCTTCGGCTACGAGCTCACGGTGATGAGACGCCCCTAGGTCAAAGGAGATCCATGTCTGTATGGGATATGGTTCGGCGCACCGGTCAACGGCAGTCGCGAGCCTTTGTGCTTCAGCAGATCCCGTCGTCCGGGGCTGATCCGGGCGGGCTCCAGCCCGCGCTGGTCCCCGAGCAGGACTACTTCCAGGTCTGGCTGAGCCAGATGTTCCTGGGCACGCGATCGACGCTGACCGCGGACTGGTTGCCCGCGGCGCACGCTCGTGTCTCATTGGTCAGGACCGGCCGACCGCCGATGGAGTACAGCAAGGTATTGCGGCCCGAGGCACACCAACTGGCCCAGGGGGTGAAGCTGAATTATCCGCTGACGCCGCTCATCCCGTTCAACGGAGGAATGGTGGAGATCGAGGCGGCGCTGGTCGCGTGGCAACAGTCCAACCGCATGGATGTCGCAGTCGAGCTGCTTCAGTCAGTGTCGGCACTGGCTTTCCCGCTGCCCGCGGTCGCGCCGGCATTGGGCGTCGCGACGATAGTGACGACCGCTGCCCGAGACCTCGTGGACAAGTGTGACGGGCGGGTGCACCTTAACGTGCATCAGTCCTACACAGCGGGAAATGGTGCCGGCAATAGCCCGGAGCCGGACACTGCCCTGCGGCCAACGTACCTCGCGGTGCTGCTTGCCGATGAGAACCAGGTTTCGCCCGGAACGCTGCGAGTGGTGGACAGCCAGTTGCGCCAACTAGATGGTCATGGTCAGTTGCGCCATCTGGTCGGCTGGGACTTCCTGTTGCTGCGAGTGGAGGGACGGGCGACGCTCGACAGCTTCTGGCTGCCGGAGATGGAGGACCTGTTCGACCGGGCCATCACGGCGCTAGAGGCAGGCAACCGTGCGCTCGCCGAGAGCTATCGCACCTCAGCGATCGCTCTCGTTTGGCGTTCGCCCCTTTTCACCTGGGTCGATCGTGATCGGATCGTCGACGCCGTCAAGGCGCGGTTTGACCTCGTTGCCAGCCGCGGTTTGGGTGCCGTGCCCACCAGGAAACCAGAGTCGCTGACCGAGCTAGTCACGCAATACGGACCCTCGGTCAGCGAGGTGCAAAAACGCGGTTCAATGTCCGAAGCGAGCGCTTTCCGGGCTTGAACCGTACTTTCGCGAAGGCCAGGTTGTCGTGATCCCCGTAGCCTTCTGCCGCCAGCTTGAGGCTCACTTGTGCCTGCTTACGCTGCCCGTCACGGTCCTGCGCTGTGGCAAGAATGACTCGCGTGTCGCAGGCTGCGTGCCAGTCCCCCGTGCGCTCATAGTGGCCGATCGCGTCCGACAGCAACGCCACGGCCTGGCCGGTCTGACCACCTTTAAGCGCTACTTCCCCACGACATCGACTGACCCGTGCCTGCAATGATTCGCGCGCCAGGGGAACGATATCCAGCTCGCTAAGCTGATATTCCAGCCGGTCGGCTAGCGCGGCGGCCTCATCATGCCGCTGCGTCAGCAACAGCGCGCGCGCCAGCAGCGCACCGGCACGGATCTCGCCTGCTGAGTTGTTCATTTCGTGGAAGATGCGGACCGCATCCCCTGCCTGCCCGACCGCTTGATGTCCGATCTCTAGCCGACGGCGATCGTTTCGTTCCAGTCGGCCCTGGCGGAGCAGCAAGCGGGCCGTTCGGTACCGCACCGAAGCGCAGCGACGGACATCGCCGTAGTTGTCTTCATAAATCCGGTCGAGCGCGGCGCGAGCCTGTTCCCACTCTTGCTCCCGGGTCATCTGTTCGGCGAGCCCAATGTCCGCGTAGAACCTGACATCGTCGTTGGGCTGGTCCGCCAGCACTTCGAACGGATCACGGTCTAGCCATTTCCTGGGGACCGCCCATGAGTCATTCTCCGCGATCACGGCACGGACCAGCGCAGCCTCCGGGGCCATTTCCTGACAGCTTCGCACCGATCGCGTCGCGCTAAGCGCCACATGTAGCTCTTGGCTTGCCTTGCTGTGCACGCCCATCTGCTGCCAGGCTTCGGCCTTCCGCCGATGCACGGACGCCCTGAGGCGGTGGACTTGCTCTGCCGTCAATTCCGGAGTCGCCTGGTCAACAGCTTCCAGCGCCTGCTGCAGCACATCGAAGGCCTCGGAATACCGCTCGACTGCCACCAAGAACGAGCCGCGCGCAAGCAGGACTTCGATCCGGCCTATTCGGCTGCGTTCCTTATCGGCCGCCTCCGCGGCGGCATCGAAGGCCGCGAGGGTTTCCTCTGGTTCCAGTCCGTTGGTGACGCATGCGCCCAGCAGCGCGGCGAGACGCCAGCAGGCATGCCAGGCACCATGGATATGCGCGAAGGACACCGTTCGCACCAGCGTGCAGTACTCCGCGCGGATCCAGCGGTGCAGCGCATCGTGCACACTTCTCGTCCATATTGGCTGCTGAGGACGCCAGGCCGAGGGCGGCAACCAGGGGCCAAGACCCTCCGCACCACCCTCATCGGGCAAGATGGCGGCGAACACGGCACCCAGGTAAGCGCCGTGCAGCCGAGACTCTGCCTCTGATCGCTCCCGCGGGGACACATCTTGTATGAGCAGTTGCCGGGCGACCATCCACACGAGCGGGTGAATGCTGTAGCGGGGCAGCTCCAACTCGGCCGCTTGCCCAGAGCCGAGCAGCAAATGGTATGAGGCGAGCCTTGCGGTCAGCCTCTCGGCTTCCACCTCGGTCACCTTCATCAGCGGCACCAGGACCCAGGGACCGAAAGTCGGCGATTCCACGATCGCCAGTAGTCGCAGCGCACGCTGTTCGGATTCCGGAAGCCGCTGATATTCGAATTTTATTCGCCGCCCGACGTCGCGCCCGCGGTAACGGAACGCGGAAAGCTGCGTGTCTGGATCCTGGGCCGAGCCGAGGTGTGCGGCGACGCCTTCGATGCTGTCAGGACCGTCGGCGATCCGCTCGCCGACGTTACGCAATGCGAGCGGAAGTGCCCCGCAGTAGTTCACGATCTCGGCCGCATCCGTGGCCGTCTCGCTCTGGTCCGTCCCCGCGAAAGCGGTCAGTATGCGCAATGCGTCGGAGGTCTGCGGGGGTGCCAGCGGGTACCGGAACATGTCTGGCTTATATCCCAGACTCCATCTGGTCGTAATGATCACTAGGCAGCGGGTGCCACTCGGCAATAGCTGACTGACCTGCTCGTATCCGTACGCCGCGTCCAACAGCACAATCAGCCGCCGACCGGCGGTTATCGACCGGAAGACATTGATCCGCTCCGACGTTTCCTCGGGAATTCTCCCCTTGTCGAGGCCCAGGGCCAGCAGGAAATTCTGCAGGATCTCGGCCGGGGCACGGCTGCCCCCCACGTAGCCGAGGCTGGCGTACAGCTGGCCATCGGGGAACCGTTGCGTTCCAGCGAGCTGGTGGGCGAACTCGAGCGCCAGTGCGGTCTTGCCGACGCCGGGCATACCCTCGATGACCAGTATTACCGGTCCGGTTTCCGGCTGGGGTGCGGGCCCGGGTGAGACGGGGGTGTAGCGCAGCATTCGTCTCAGCGCGCCCGGCCTTACGCGGGCCCGGATCTGCCGCTCGTACTCGGCCCGGAGGTCTTGCAGGCCCTTCTTCCGTCCTTTGAACTGCAGTTGCCGTACTGGCAGCTGTCGTGGCACTACTCCCCTGCGCAGCGGCCACTGGCTTGAGCGCCGGCTTCCCAGGAGTCCGTCAACGGCCCGTTGGATGCTGGACTCGTTCAGGACGGCAATCGACGCAGTGGCTAGTGCCGAGGCAACGAAGACGCCACCTACGAGCCAGATACCCGCAGGACTCGAGTGATTGACGGTCAGGCTCAGTGCCAAAGCTGCGGCAACTGCCAGCGCGAGCAGAATCAGCCAACGTACTCGCGGGCGCCGGGGGGGCATTATCAGCGACGCCTCCGCAAGGTTCCGGCCCAGTTCGGCGGGGGCGGGCCGGATCGGACAGCCGCCAGTTCACCCTGGATCTGCGCCGAATCCCAATTGTCGCCAAGGACCTCAGAGATCCGTCTGGCCTCCGCCAGGTCGTCCGCGTCAGAAAGCTCCTGGCCCCGCCGACGTAGATACGCCGCAAGCAGTCGTTTGGCCTCATTCTCGGCCGCTCGATCACCGCAGTTCTGGAAGGTGTCCACCGCATCGCTCGCCAACGCGATCGCCTCGTCCAGCCGGTCGCTGCCGACGTCGGCATATATCCGGCTCAGTAGCAGGCGGGAGCTGCCGTCACCATATCGCAGAGACATGGCGCTGAACCTTTCGATGGCCTCGGTGCACGCGGCGACCGCCGCACGCTCATCGCCAAGCTCCATCGCCAGGCGCCCGCGTAGCCACGCCATCCAGGCGAGCCAGAGTGCCTGTTTCTCAGAAGCCCTCCGGACGGCTTCGGCCAGGCATTGCCTGGCATCATGGGCGCGACCGCAGGCGAGCAGTGCGGAGCCGCGTGCAAATGAGGCTCCGGCCAGCAGGGAAGCCCCAACGGTAGAGGCACTGAGCCGCGGATCGTCGCGGCACAGTGCGATCGCCTTGTCCGCGGCCGCGAGGCTCCTGGCCGGGTTGTCGCTTTGCGCGAGCGTCAAGGTCGTTTCGATGAGGATCCTGACCTGCTCCGCCGTGTCGCCGCTAGGCCGGGCCGCGGCGAGAGCCTCCGCCAGCTTCTTCGCGGAATCGTCGAGCTCGCCGTTCCGCCGCGCGACCCGGCCCAGGCATCGAAGTGCTCGGGCCGGCGCTGGTATGTCACCCACCTGGCATGCCGCGTCAGCGAGTTCGTATGCCTCACTGATGTTGCCGATGACGGCATGAAGATCGGCCAGCGTGGCGAGGGCGAGCGCTTGTGTGTACCCGTCGCCACTATCGTCTGCGGCAGCGACGGCATCGCGGCTTGCCTCGAGCGCTTCGGCGAGTCTTCCAGCGTCTCTCAATTCCTGGATGGTCTCATTCAAGCGGACCATGGTGTCGCGTCGACGACTACGGGCTCTTCGCTCGGCTTCCAATTCACGTCGCCGCGCGGCCTGCTCGTCCGGCGGTACCTTGCGCGCCATCCTCCGCCGCAGATACTGCCAGATGTAGTCGTCGACGATAAACTCCACGACACCGGCCCGCCCCACGCTCACCCGCTTGATGACCCCGGTCAAGCTCAGATGCTCGAATAGCCGCAACGCATTCGGTTCGCTGATTCCGAGCAGGGCCGCGAGTTCCCAGGACTCGAAAGCTGGCTCGTCAAGGAGGGCTATGTAGGGCAGCGCATCGCGTTCTTCGTTGCTCAGCAGCTCAATAGTCAGATACAGTTCTTGGGCCAGCGCGTCCTGCGGGGTAGCCGCCTCCGTGCGGCCCGCCTTGGGCGTCAGCACCTGATCAAGCGACCAGTAAGGCCGATTGCTCAGCACAGAAGCAGCGAGCTGAATAGCACGGGGATGGCCAGCGCTGACCAGTCGCCGAGCGGCCTGGGAGTGAGCCTGCACCCGATCTTTGCCGACAGCCGACTCCAGCAGGCGGATGGCCTCGCTCTCGGATAGCGGGGATAGCGGCAAAGGCAAATCAGGATGCAATTCTCGCAACGGATTGCGGGACGTTACGATGACCGTGCACCTGGCACCGCTAGGTAGTAGCTTCCTGACGCACTTGGGATCGCTTGCATCGTCGATAATGACCAGCAATTTCAAGTTGCTCGTCAGCATCGCGTATTTCTTTGACTGGTCCGCGGTGCTTTCGGCCGTTTGCTGGCCAACTATCTGCAGCGCCACGAGAAATCGGCTCAGCGTCTGCTGTGTCAGCGAATCACAGTCAGGGGTGTTGTCGAGGCTCGCGAACAGCTGACCGTCCGGGAAAAGGTCTTGATGGAGATAGGCGAACTGAGCAGCCAGCGCCGTCTTTCCCAGCCCGGGGAGTCCGGTGATGTTGACGATGGCTGGTCTATCTCCCGACCAGGAGCCGACAAGATCCCGAATCTTCTTCAGCTCCGCTGTCCTGCCCTCGAAATTCCTGGGAGGCGGCGGAGACGCGAGCGGTACGATGAAAGAGCGTTCTGTCGTCGGCCGTGCGGCTTTTACCGAGGCCTCTTGGTTGCGGTTCGACAGCCTCGCGATCGCCGGGATACCGCCAACCAGGCATCCGGCGGCGAACGGCAATACCAGCCACAGCGGGGCGCCGAGAATCACAATGATGGCAAAGACAGTGCAGACCACGAGGCCATACGCGGCGAGGGACATGGTGGTCATAGTCAGCGCGCGAGACTTATCTTCGCGATAGATCACGATTGGACCCATCTCTCCCCCCGCCCCTCATCGTGCCCAGCCTCTATCCAGGATAAACCCTGCGGATCCCACGTCCAGAGTATCTCGGCCGTGCCATTCACCTGAACCAGGCAACTGCTGCAAACCGAGCGCGCCCCCCACCCGTATGTTGACTAACGGGGCAACCGGTGGGTTCCTTGTCGGAGGCTGGGAAGATGAATGTCCCATCCAGCTGAGAATAGCCAGATGAATGGCCCATTCATCCGGCTGAAGCGAGCGGTTAGCCCGGCGCGCTCAGGCCTCGATGGCGTAGTCCGTCTGGCGGGCGCGGCGGGTGCGGGCCCAGTACTCGAAGGAGAAGCCCGGCCAGATGGCCCGGTTGACCCCGGAGTCGTCCAGGTACCAGCTGCGGCAGCCGCCCGCGCTCCACACCGCGCGGCGCAGCCGCCGTTGCAAACCGTCGTTATAACGTCGCGTCGCTTCCGGCGTGGCCTCGATCGTGCTGGCCTTTCCGCGCGACAGCAGGCGCAGGCAGCTCAGCACGTGCTGAACCTGGGTCTCGATCATGAAGACGACCGAGGTGTGTCCAAGCCCGGTGTTCGGCCCCAGCAGCAGGAAGAAGTTGGGGAAACCGGGGACCGTGATGCCGCGGTAAGCCTCGACGCCGTGCTGCCAGGCGTCGGCGAGCTTGACCCCGCCGCGCCCGGTTATGTTCAGTTCCACCGCGGCGTCCACCACCCGGAACCCGGTGCCGTAGATGAGAACGTCCGCCGGATGCAGCGTCCCGTCCGCGGTCACGACGCCTGACGGCACAACCTCGCTGATGCGGTCGGTGACGAGAGAGGCGTTCGGCCGTTGCAGCGCTGGATAGTAGTCCGAGGACAGCAGGATCCGCTTGCAGCCGATGGTGTAGTCCGGTGTCAGCCGTGCGCGCAGCTCCGGGTCGGGAACCTGACGCTCCAGGTGGCTCCTGGCCATCGACGCTAGCGGGGCCATCAGCCGCGGGTCGACCGCGAAGCCGAGTGCCCGCATCTCGAGCAGCCAGTAGATCGTGTGGCGCAAGCCGCGGGCGGCGCCTGGTACCGTGCTCAGCGCGAGACGCATCCGGTCTGAAATGGCGACGTCCGGCCGCGGATGGATCCACGGTGGGGTGCGCTGGAAGACCGACAGGTGCGCCGCCTGGCGCGCCACCGTCGGCACGAACTGGATCGAGGAGGCGCCGGTGCCGATGACGGCCACCCGCTGGCCGGACAGGTCGACCGAATGATCCCAGTGCGCGGAGTGAAACGAGTCGCCCGCGAAGCTCCCCGTGCCCGCGAGATCCGGGTACTTCGGGATGTGCAGGGCTCCGGCAGCGGAGACCACCGCGTGCGCGACATACCTGTCACCGGTCGCGGTGCGCACCGTCCACACTCGCTGCGCGTCGTCCCACTCCATCGATTCGACCCGGTTGCCGTACCGGACGCGGGAGGCGATCCCGTACTTGGCGGCGCAGTCCCGCAGGTACTCCCAGATCTCCGGCTGGGGCGCGAACAGCCGCGACCAGGACGGGTTGAGCGCGAACGAGAACGAGTACAGCGGCGACGGCACGTCACAGGCGCACCCCGGGTATTCGTTGTCCCGCCAGGTCCCGCCGACGTCGGACGCCTCCTCAAGGATGACGAAGTCGGACAGGCCCGCCTTGAACAGCGCGATCGCCATGCCGATGCCGCCGAAGCCGGCGCCGACGATCACCACTTTGTGCCGCTCGGTCATGGAACCATGATGAGTCATCCCATGGTGATGAGTCACGACCTACGCTCAGGGCACCACGATGACCGGGCAGCTCGCGTGCCGGGCGAGCCACCCGGGCACCGACCCCGCCACGTGATGCCAGAAGTGCCTGGGCGCGCCGATCACCAGCGCGTCGGCACTGAACTGGGCCGCCACCGCCGCGAGTTCCCGCGCCGGGCTGCCACGCCGGGTGCGTACGTGCACCTCGAGTTCGGTGGGGTCGGCCACTTGGTCGAGCTCGGTCAGCAGCCAGCGCTCGAGCGAGTCCGTATCTCTGGGCAGCCCCACGACCTGGCCGGTGAGCGGTTCGCAGTAAACGCCCGGCGGTGTCACGTACACCACGAGCAGCGGCCTGCCGAGCCGACGGGCCATGCCGGCGGCGTAAGCGAGCGCGTTGCGGGCTGACGCGGAACCGTCGTAGCCGGCGACAACAGGGTGTACAAGAGACACTGAGCGGGGGTGCCGGGGATCCTGAAACTCTTCAGGGCGCGGACGTTCCCGCTGACGGCGCCGCTCTGGCCGACGCTGCCGCTCTACGGGACCGTGCTGCGCAGCGCTGCGCTGCTCAGGCGGGCCCGCATCCGGGTAAGGCTCAGCCTGGTCCATATACGCGTCCTAGCGGCCCGGGGGCTTCCCCGCTGGCTCGCGGGTGGGTCGATAGTTTTGTTATAGCAAGTATCTACCCGCCAGTTAAGCGGAACATCCATACAACCGTTGTCTGCCCTGCGCCGGCCGTGTTATTCGTGACGCGACGTCCAGGCAGCCTGAACTATAGGCCCCAGACGGCTGTCACGGAAGATCCGGCACGGAAGATCCGCGGCCGGGTGGCTACCGGCCGACAGTGACGATAATCACGCCTAACGCACACAACCCAGGAAGAACCGGAAACTTCAGGAGGCCTGTTTCGGAACGTCAAGCAGGGAAGTAACGGCCTTTACCTGATCCGGTCCGCAACAGGTGGCACGATTGAAGGGTGGTGGCAGAGCAGGCGCGCCCCTCGTTCCGTGGGAAGGACGTGGGGCAGGCAGGGGGCAGCGCCACCCCCCTCGGCCGGCGGGACAGGGTAGACGCGACCGCGCGCGCGGTCATCGAGAGCGCCGCCGACGCGATCGTGGCTTTCGGGACAGATCGTACGGTCATGCTCTGGAACCCGGCGGCGGAGCGGATGTTCGGCTGGGCGGCCCACGAGGTCGTCGGCCTGCAGCCGCCGATCATCCCAGAAGAGCTCAGCGCCGAGCACAACGCGGTGCTCGAGCGGGTCCGCGGCGGCGGGCAGATCTCCTTCGCCACCCGGCGCATCCGCAAAGACGGCTCGGTGCTCGACGTGCGCATCGACACCAGCGCGCTGAGAGATGACGGCGGCGACGTGATCGGCTGGGTCAACATCTGCCACCAGACCGGCGAGGACGACGTCGCCAGGCATTACATGGCCGAACGGGCCCGGGTGGTGCGGCGCCTCGGCGACGTGGTCGCCGACATGAACGCGCAGCGGGACCTCGAGTCCGTGCTCGACCGGATCGCCGCCAGCCTGCGCGAGCTGACCGGCGCGGACGCGGGCGGGTTCGTGCTGATCGAGGACGACCGGCTCCGGCTGGTGTCCACCGCGGGCCTGCCCGCCCGGCTGCGCGGCCGGGTGGCCTCGCTGGGCGGCAGCCTGGTCGGGGAACTGCTCAGGTCAGGCAAGACCGTCATGATGGCGACCGGCGAGTCCGGCGGCTTCGATGACCTGGTCTGGTCCGCGCTGCCCGGGCTGCACACGATCGCGCTCAGCCTCTCGCACGTGGGCGGCCGCCCCTATGGCGCGCTTTACGCGCTCTACAGCCGGCGCACGCTCAGCCACGTCGAACTTGAGCTGCTCGAACTGCTCGCCGGGCACGCCGGCGTGGCGCTGACCAACGCGATGGCGTTCGAAGAGGTAGTGCGGCAGCGCGCGCACGAACGGGCGGTCATCGACGGCAGCGCCGACGGCATCGCTGTGCTCGACGAAGATGGCCTGGTCAAGCAGTGGAACCCGGCCGCGCACCGGATCACGGGTATGCCCGCCACCGAGGTCATGGGCGCGCCGCCACCGTTCCCCCTGCCCGAGCCGGGTGAGCGTCGCACGCACAAGCTGGAGAGCGGGCGCTGGCTTGACGTGCTCTGCACGGCCTTCGGTGACGGGGGCGAGCGGGTCGTCGACTTCCGCGACGTCACCGCCGCCAAGGAGCTCGAGGAGGCCAAGGACCTGTTCCTCGCCACGACGAGCCACGAGCTGCGCACCCCCATCACCGTGGTGCAAGGATTCGCCTCCACCCTGGCGAGCCGCTGGGACCAGCTTTCCGATGCTGACCGGCGGTCCGCCGTGCGGACGATCGCCGAACGCGCGGGCTCGCTCGGCCGGCTGGTCGAGCAGCTGCTGCTGGGTGCGCGCGCCGGCGCCGACCAGCTGCCCGTGAACAACGGGCCATTCGATCTCGCGGGCCTGCTGAAAGCGACGGTCGTCTCGTTCGGCCCGCTGTCGGACCGGCACGAGGTCGTGGCCGACGTCCCTGAGGACCTGCCGCTCGCGCACGGCGACGCGATGGCGACCGACATCATCGTCGGGCAGTTGCTGGAGAACGCGTTCAAGTACTCGCCGTCGGGCGGGTTTGTCACGGTGCGGGCCAGGGTCACCGGGCCGATGATCGAGGTGGACATCGAGGACGAAGGGATCGGCATCGCGCCAGGAGACCACGAGCGGATCTTCGAGCGGTTCGTCCAGGGCGAGACAGGAGACCGCCGCAGGTTCGGCGGGGTGGGCATTGGCCTGTACATCGTGCGCCGCCTGGCCGTCGCGCAGAACGGCACCGTGGTGGCTCAGTCACGCCCAGCCGACGGCACCGTGATGCGCCTGAGCCTGCGCCGCGCCGACCTGTAACAGGCGGATCCGTTACAGCCGGGCCTGTTCGCGGTGCCTTGGCTCGCCGCCGGTGGCGGCAAGGTACTCGTCGATGACGCCAGGCACGTCGTCGCTGTCCCGCAGGATCTGACCGGCTTCCATCCAGATCACCCGGTTGCAGCTCTGCTCGATCTCACCGAGGTTGTGGGCGACAAGGAAAACCGTGCCCGCTTCGTCGCGCAGTTCCTTGATCCGGTCGTGGCTCTTAGTGCGGAAGGCGGCGTCGCCGGTGGCGAGTGCCTCGTCGATCATGAGGATCTCGTGGCTCTTGGCCGACGCGATCGCGAACCGCAGTCGCTGGGCCATGCCGGTCGAGTAGGCGCGCATCGGCAGGTCGACGAACCTGCCCACCCCGGAGAAGTCCACGATCTGCTGGTAGCGGGCCTTGACCTCCTGCGGGGGCATGCCCATCGCCAGGCAGCCGAGCACCACGTTCCGCTCGCCGGTGAGGTCGTCGAGCAGCGCGGCGTTGACGCCGAGCAGGGCGGCCTCCCCGGTTGTGTAGACGGAGCCCTTCTCGGCTGGGAGCAGCCCGGCGATGGCCCGCAGCAGCGTTGACTTACCCGAGCCGTTCCGGCCGATGATGCCCATCACGTCGCCGTGGTTGACCACGAACGAGATGCCGCGGATGGCGTGCACCTCGCGAATCGACGCCCGACGCTGCCGCCTGAGCACACGCATCAGCGAGGTGGCCGCGGTGCCCTTGTTACCGCCGGCCCCGTACACGCGGTAAACCACGTGGAGGTCGTCAACTACTACGGTCGGGTCAGCCACGGCGTCTTCCCAGGCGGATCGTCGGAACAAGCGAACGTCACGACCTGACGTTACCTTGTCAGCGGTGCGTTCGCGTCCGACCCCTCGAACCCCCTAGGACCGAGTTGACCCCGGGGGACGACCCCCCGGCTAGCACGTGAAGGGTGCGTGAAATATGCCGTTCACGGTTTCGCCGCGCCTGCACGGGGCATTTCCGCTCGTACCGGGTTCGTTCAGTTCACGGGCGGGGCGGGGTGACTTTGGAGGTGGCTACGTCGAGCGCGCTACTGCTCCCCTATACGGCATCTAGCGTTGGCGTGGCACGCCACCGTCTGATCGGTGACCTCACCGATGCAGGCGTTTACGAAGGCACGGCCTGTGACGCAGGGCTAGTGCTTAGTGAACTTATCAGCAATGCCCTGCGCCACGCTACCCCGCTGCCGGGCCAAACTGTGAAGGTTGCCTGGCACCTGCGCCAGGACAGCGTGGCGGTCTGCGTCAGCGACGGCGGGGGGCGGACCGTGCCGATGGTGAACCAGCCTTCCAGCTGGTCGGTCGGCGGGCGCGGCCTCGGGATCGTGGACAGGCTCTCGCTGCGCTGGGGAGTCTGCGTGGACGCCGCTGACCAGAACGGGCCGGTCGAGTTCGCTCCAGGGGAGACCACCGTGTGGGCCGAACTGCCGGTCCGATACGGCAGTTCCGCCGGTTTGGTAATTGCCTTGTCACGGGACGCGTAATCACGCCGGAAGTGGTGATAACTTCCCGCGGGGGATGTCGCACGGCGAAGTTCTCGTATTTAACGATGTGCGGCAATCAGGCGCGAAGGCATCTATCCGGGGGGATTCGTGTCCGAGTTCTACGGGGTAGACAGCGAAGTCGGACGGCTGCGCACGGTGCTGGTTCACCGGCCGGGAGCGGAGCTGCGACGGGTTACCCCAGAGCGCAGGTGCGGGATGTTGTTCGCCTCCTTGCCCTGGGCCGAGCGTGCTCAGCAGGAGCATGACGCGTTCGCCAATGCCCTGCGCGAGCGGGGCGTCGTCGTGCTGTACCTGACCGAGCTGCTGCAGGACGCGCTCGAGTACGCCGCCGCCAGGAAGCAGGCGGTCGAGTCGGTGCTCAGGGATCCGCGCCTGGGCGATGAGCTTCGCGGTCAGCTCAAGGCCCACCTCGAAGCGCTGCCGCCAGAAGAGCTCGCGCAGCTGCTCATCATGGGGCTAGCACGCGATGAGTTTCCCAGCGGCCGGGGCGCGGTCTTCGGGCTGCTCGACGCCTGGGATTACGTAATCGATCCGCTGCCCAACCTCGTGTTCGCCCGCGATTCCAGCGTGTGGATCGGGGACAGCGTGGCGGTCACCAGCCCGCGGGGCAGAAGGGCGGAGGCGGAACTCGCGGCGATCGTCTTCGCCCACCATCCCATGTTCGCCGGGACCAAGCGGCTGTACCAGCCCAGCCACGAACTGCTCGCGGGCGGCGACGTGCTGCTGCTCGCGCCCGGCGTGGTCGCCATCGGGATCGGCGCGCAAACCTCGCCCGCCGGGATGGAGCGCCTCGGCCGGCGGGTGCTGGACAGCGGCTTCGCGCACACCGTGCTCGCCGTTCTCCTCGACCCGGCCCGGGACGAATGCCTGGACACGATGTGCACGCTGGCGGGCCCCGACACCGTCGTGATGCGGCCCGCGGTGGCTTACTCGCTCGCGGCGCGGACCATCACGCAACGCGGTGACGGGCTCCGGTTGTCTCATGCGCAGCCGTTCCTCGCGGCCGCCGCGCGGGCGATGGGGATCGACCGGCTGCGGGTGATCGAGACGGGCCTGGGGCCTGGCCGGGCCGGATGGCCCGGTAGCCCAGGTTGTCAGTGGGACGACGGAGGGAACCTGCTGACGATCTGCCCGGGGACAGTGGTCTCCTACGAGCGCAACACGCTGACCAACGCGCGGCTGGAAGCCGCGGGCATCGCTGTGATCCGGGTGCCCGGAGGTGAGCTGGCCGGCTGCCGAGGCGGCCCGCGCGCGATCTGCTGTCCCCTTGGCCGCGATCCGGCGAGCATGCCGGACGAACGAGAGCGCGCGGCGTGACACTGGGCACACACCTGAGCACAAAGTGACGCTAGAGTCGCCCATCAAATCGTGTTATGACCGTATACGGGCATTAACTGATTGTGAATTTAGCCACCTCGGGCGACCTCACGCCTAGCGTTCCGCCTGCCGGGGACGGTAGGGTTCCAGCCGTGGAGCTCAATGTCTCGAGTCGGTCTCAAGGAGATCACGCGGTCGTGATCGCGGCCGGAGAAATCGACCTTTATACCGCTCCGCGGCTACACAGCGAACTCGCCGCAGTGATCGCGAACTCAGCCCCGGAGACCCGGATCGTCGTCGACATGTCCGGCGTGGAGTTCTGCGATTCCACCGGTATGAACGTCTTGCTGTCTTGCCTGCGCCAGGCACGCGAGCGGGGTGGTGAGCTTGAGCTCGCCGCGCCCCGCCCGGCGGTCAAGAAGATCCTTCAGGTGACAGGCCTGGACGCGGTCTTCACAGTCAACACCGACCCGGCGGTTAACTAACTCTCCCGGGTCAACTAGCCATACCATCCTGCTATGTCGCAGGTGGCCGTGGTAATCCCGGCGTACAACGAGTCGGATCGCGTCGGCGCCACCGTCGCGGCCGCGGCGACACTCGACGGCGCGGACATGGTGGTCGTGGTGGACGACGGCTCGCGGGACGGTACGGCGCGCGCCGCGCGGGAGGCCGGCGCGGCCGTGCTGCGCCACGCCAGGAACCGCGGCAAGGCCGCGGCCATGGAAACGGGGGCGGAAGCCGTCCGGCTGCTCGACCAGCGCGAACACCGACCAGAGGCGCGCCACCTGCTATTTCTTGACGCCGACCTGGGCGCGACCGCGGCGGCGGCAGGCCCGCTCATCACGCCGGTCAGCGCGGGCGCGGCAGACATGACGATCGCCGTCTTCACCCCACGCGTCAAGCTCGGCGGCCACGGGTTCGTAGTACGGCTGTCCGCGGCGGGCATCCGCCGCGCGACGGGCTGGACGCCGGTCCAGCCGTTGAACGGACAGCGCTGCCTGACCAGGGCGGCCTATGACGCCGCTCGCCCGCTCGCCCGCGGGTTCGGCGTCGAGACGGCGATGACCATCGACCTCAAGCGCAAGGGTCTGCGGATCCTCGAGATCGAGGTCCCGCTCGCGCACCGGGCGACCGGCAACGACCTGACGGCGCAGCTGCACCGCGCGCGCCAGTTCGCCGACGTGGCCTGGGCTCTCACGACCCGGCTGTGAAGGGCGCCCGCACCCGTCTAGGCCGCGCCGGGCTGGCCGCCACTGGCGTCAGCATCGCCTGCACGATCGCCGTCGCCGCGGCCGGCCCCTCACTGATGGAGCCGCCGCTGCCCGGCCGCGCGGGGCAGCCGCCCTGGACGCTTGACCTCCGCCTCGATCCCTACCTGGCGGTCGGCCTCGCCGCCGCGGGCCTGGCCGCGGGCACGCTCGGGCTGGCCCTCACCCTGCGCGCGATGCGCCTCGGCTGGACGGTCAAGCCGCGGTACGTCCTGCTCGCAGGGGTGATCGCGGCGGTGGTGGCGGGAGCAACGGCACCGTTCGGAACATCTGATTTTCTCTCCTACGCCGCCTACGGCCGGGAGCTTGTCACCGGCCATAACCCCTACCTGATGGCGCCGCAGGCGCTGGCCATGCTCGGTGATCCTGTCGCGCGCGCGGTGCAGGACTGGGCGGGCACCCCGTCGGTGTACGGCGCGCTCGCCTCGGGGGTGTTCGGGCTCGCGTCGCTGATCGGCGGCACGTCGGCGCGGCTGACCGTCTTCGTGCTCGACCTGCTGAACGTGGCGGCGTTCGCGGCCACCGGGCTGCTGCTCGACCGGCTCGCTCGCAGGCCGGGGGCGGCGGCCGGAGCACGTCTGCGGGCGGCGGTGCTGTGGACGTGCAACCCGCTGCTGCTGCAGGTTCTTGTGGCGGGCAGCCACGTCGACGGGCTGGCCGCCCTATGCGGCATCGGCGGGATCGCGGTACTCGCCCTAGTTATTCAGAACGGCTCAGCGGGCTCCAGGTCAGGTCTGCGTGCTCTCGCCGCTGGTGCCATCCTCGGACTCGGCTTCGCCGTCAAGCCAACGGTGCTCCTGGTCTTCGTGGGCCTGGTGATCGCCCTAGCTTCGAGCCGCCCCGCCGATTTGTTTGTGATTTCAGGTGCTATTACGCCGCAAACCGCAAATAAATCCCGGGCACCCGCCGCGAGCGATCCACCTCCCCGAGTCGCGCGGTCGACGGTGGCGGGGCTCGCGGCTGGGTTTTTGGCGGTGGCCGCCGCCGATGTGGCGCTGATCGGGAGAGCGGGCGTGGCGCAGTCGTTGCGCGCCAGCGGGATGGTTTCTGTGGGGTCCCCGTGGCGTGTGGTGCGGACCCTGTTGCGGGTGATCGTGATGTCGGAGTCCGCCGCGGACGATGTGGTGCGCGTGCTCGCCGTGGTACTCATGGTGGGCCTTGCGGGCGCGTTGCTGCGACCTCGATCGCGCGATCAACGGCGCTCGAGCGACCCTTCCGATGGCGCAATCGAGTCCCTGGCGGATCCGGGCCCGCGCGAGTCCTTGGCGGATGTGTGGGCGTGGGCGCCGTTCGCGCTGGTGCTCGCCTGGCTGATGGCCTGGCCGTACGTGCTGCCTTGGTACGACGCGCTCGGCTGGGCGCTGCTGCCGCTCCTCCCGGCGACCGAGCTTGACTGGCTGCTGCTCGCGCGGACAGCCGGGCTCGCGTTCGGGTACCTGCCGGCCCGTTCTGCGGGGATCACGATTCCTGACGGGCTGCGTTGGATGGAACCCGTGGTGCGGTCGGCGCTGACCCCCGCGGTGCTGGCAGCGGTGACGTTTTTCCTGGTGATCGCGGCCGGGCGGCGGGCGGGACCAGTACGGCCATCCCGGCCGGGGCGGTCGTCGCGAACCTCGCGGCCAGCGGGCCTGACCGATGCGAACCAGGCGTGACCGGTATAGTGCTCAACGTGAAAGCCATTGCGTTCGCCTCTGCGGTCGGGGCGTTTTGCGGGGTTGTCGGGGTCATTCTCGCGCTGCTGGCCCGGCGGCGTGCCGCTCGTGCCGTTCGCGAGTGCAACGACCTGATCCAGGGCGCCATCGGCTCACGCGGCACCGTCGATCCGCGCGCGCTGCGCGACGTCGCGATCGTCAGGTACGACGCGCTGAACGAGATGTCGGGTCAGCTGTCCTTCTCCGTGGCGCTGCTGAACTCCTCAGGCGACGGGGTGGTGCTCAGCTCGATCAATTCACGCGCCGAGACGCGCACCTATGCCAAACCCGTGATGGCGGGTCAGGGTACGGAGGAGCTGTCGCCCGAGGAGGCGCAGGCGGTTCGTTCGGCCCGGGCGGGCGCGGGGCTGGTCGCGGACGGGCCGGCGCCGCCGGGGAGGCGCAACAACGGGTCGCGGCGAGCCCGCGCTACGGCATGATGAGGCTATGCGCTATGCCTACCTGGGGCCGGAGGGAACGTTTACCGAGGCGGCTGTGGCGAGCCTGACCGGCTCGCTCAATGCCGACGAGGTGGTGCCGGTTTCGTATCCCTCGGTCGCCGCGGCTCTGGGGGCGGTACGCTCCGGTACGGCTGACCGGGCCGTGGTGCCGATGGAAAGTTCCGTGGAAGGCATCGTCACCGCCACGGTCGACGACCTAGCCGCCGGCAGCGGCCTGATCATCCGGGCCGAAACGCGGCTTCCGATCGAGTTCGCGCTGCTCGCCGCGCCGGGTACGGGAGTGGCGGACATCAAGACCGTCGGCGGACACCCGCAAGCACAGGCGCAGTGCCGGCGCTGGCTCGCCGCCAACCTGCCGGACGCCGAATGGGTGCCGCAGGCCTCCAACGCCGAGGCGGCCAGGCAGGTCTCAGAACAGCACCTGGACGCGGCGCTCGCGGGCGCCTTCGCCGCGGCCAGGTACGGCCTGGCCGTGGTGGCCCAGGACGTCCACGACCGGTCTAACGCGGTGACCAGGTTCGTCATGGTGGGCCCGCAGGGCGAGATCGCCGGGCCGTCCGGCGCCGACCGGACCTCCCTCGCCGCGTTCCTGGCCGACGACCACCCTGGCGCGCTGATGGCGATTCTCACCGAGTTCGCGGTGCGCGGCATCAACCTGTCGACGATCCAGTCCCGTCCGACCGGGGACGCGCTCGGCAGCTATTTCTTCTTCATCGACTGTGAGGGACACATTGACGACGCGAGGGTCGGCGAGGCGATGATGGGCGTGCGGAGGGTGTGTGCCGATGTTCGCTTCCTCGGCAGCTATCCGCGAAGCGACGGGGGGCGGACGCAGGTCCGCCCCGGCACGTCCGATTCCGACTTCGCCGAGGCCGCGGCCTGGCTTGGCAGGCTCCGCTACGGTCGGCCGTTAGGTTTACAGGTACGGGCCTGAGGTGCGGTGTGGCTGCAGTTGCTCTTGATCTGGTGCTGGCATGAGACCGGGCGGAAGCGCGCGGCGCATCTGCTCGAGCTGCGCGCGAGCGGCCATCTGCTGCGCGAACAGCGTGGTCTGGATGCCGTGGAAGAGCCCTTCGAGCCAGCCCACGAGCTGAGCCTGCGCGACCCGCAACTCCGCCTCGCTGGGCGTGACGTCATCCGCGAACGGGAGTGACAGCCGCTCCAGTTCGTCGACGAGCTCCGGGGCCAGGCCGTCTTCGAGTTCCTTGATGGAACTCTTGTGAATCTCCGCGAGCCTCGCCCGGCTCTTCTCATCAAGCGGCGCGGCCCGCACCTCCTCGAGAAGCTGACGGATCATGCTGCCGATCCGCATCACCTTGGCGGGCTGCTCGACCATCTCGGTGATCGGACGCTCGGCGTCGCTACCCTCGGCGCTCTCCAGACCGCCGTCGATGGCCATGCCGTTTGGTCCCACCACAACCACCTGCGGCCTGCCCTGCTCTTCTGGGGTCTTTTCCTCGTTCATTTTCCTCACGTTACCGCGTGCTCGAGATCACTGGGTCCGCAGGAGGATCTTGCCGGTGTGGGTGCTCGCGGCCATGATCCTGTGCGCCTCTGGCGCCTCCCACATCGGCAGCTCACGGTGGATAACCGGGCGGATCTTGCCCGCGTCGATGAGGGGCCAGACGTGCTCGCGGACCGCGCTGACAATGGCCGCCTTCTGCGGCGCCGGGCGCGCCCGCAGGGTCGTCGCCGTGATCGTGCCCCGTTTTGCCATCAACATGCCCATGTCAAGTTCGGCCTTGCGGCCGCCCTGCATGCCGATGTTCGCGAGCCTGCCGTCGGCCGCGAGAGCCTCCACGTTGCGGGCGAGGTAGGCGCCGCCGATGATGTCCAGGATGACGTCGGCTCCGCGGCCCTGCGTGGCCTCGCGGATCTTTTGCACGAAATCCTCTTCCTGGTAGTTGATGAGGATGTCGGCGCCAAGCTCGCGGCAGGCGGCGAGTTTGTCCGCCGAGCCCGCCGTCACCGCGACCGTCGCACCGGCATTCTTGGCCAGTTGGATGGCCATCGTGCCGATGCCGCTAGCACCGCCGTGCACGAGCAGGATCTCGCCCTGGGCCAGCCGCGCGCCGGCGAAGACGTTCGAGTACACCGTGCACGCCGTCTCGGGGAAGGCGGCGGCCTCGGCGAGGCCGACCGACGCCGGGGCTGGCAGCAGCTGACCGACGGGGACGGCCACCTTCTCCGCGTACCCGCCGCCGCTGAGCAGAGCGCACACGCGGTCGCCGGGCTGCCAGCCGGTAACCCCGGGCCCGACAGCGGCGATCGTTCCCGCGCATTCAAGGCCCGGATACGGGGGTGCGCCGGGCGGTGGTGGGTACATCCCTTGGCGCTGCATCAGGTCCGCGCGGTTGACTCCGCTGGCGGCGATGTCCACCAGCACCTCGCCAGGACCTGCCACCGGGTCTTCCACCCAGGTCCAGCTCAGGACGTCTGGGTCTCCAGGTTCGGTGATGACGACCGCATGCATAACTTCCTCCCCATTGGGAACATTTATCACTAAAGTCCGTCAACGTCGGTCATTCGGGTCGGGTGATCAGTGCGATGAGCCCATTGTCTGCCGCGAAAAGTATGGCAAGAGCAAGTAGGTGGCTTAGTCTCGGTAGTAGGTGCCAACCCCTGCCGCGTTCCCGGTACTCGTGAGGATGGGGACGAAACGTGACACCGAACGAGCATGACGATCCCACGGCCGCTCGCGATCCCGAGGAGCGTACGAACGGCGCGGCCGAGAGTCCGGCCAATGGTGCGGCCGCTCCGGTGGCGGACGGGTCATCCGGAGCGCAAGCGCCCGATGAGGCTAAAGTGGCCGCCGCTGATGGCTTTGACGAGGTCCCGTACGACGACTACGTGGTCTCTGGGGCGAACCCGTTCTCTTCCGTGCACCCGCAGGGGACCGGGCTGTTTCCGCGGCTGCTCCCGCGGGAGTTCCCGCAGGAGGAAGAGCCGCCCGACGTGCCCGTGATGGAGCAGCTTCCTGATCCCAACGCGCTGCCAGGCTATCCGGACATGCATCAGGCGTTCCCGCCTGCGCCGTCCGATCCCTACCATGCCCCGCGCTCTCCCGATGCGGCTCCGCCGCTGCCCGGCACGCCCGGGCACTGGTCGGATGTGCGGGCGGCTCAGAAAGCAGAGGAGGCGCCCCCGCTGTTGGCGTCCGCCGCTCCATCGTCGTCTGCCGGCGCATCTTCTGAGCCCCCGGCGGCGCAGGCGCCGCGGACGTCGCTGATTTCTGCGGCGCCTTCGACGCCTTGGGCGCCGGGCCCGCCTTGGGCGTCTGGTGCCGCAAATCTCGCCCGAGAGCCGCACGCGGCGCCGGTCGCGCGGTCTCCTCTTACTTCAGCGGCTACGCAGGGGCCATCGACACCGCCGGTCAGGGAGACGGCGGACAGCCTGACCGCGGACCTGCTGCTGCACGGCAAGCGACCGCCGGGTCCGGGCTGGCGCCGTACCGTCTACCGGGCAACCGGCGGCCTGGTCCGGGTCGGCGAGTCCTCGGCGAACCTGCGGCGGCGCGACCTGGTGAACCGGGTCAGAACCCCGGTCGCAGGCGGGCACCACCGAGTCGCCGTCATGAGCCTCAAAGGCGGTGTAGGGAAGACCACGACCGCCGTGGGCCTCGGCGCCACCCTGTCGTCCCTGCGCGGCGACCGCGTGATCGCGATCGACGCCAACCCCGACCGCGGCACCTTGTCAGACAAGGTCCGCCTTGAAACATCCGCAACCGTCCGCGACCTGCTCAACGAGCGCGCCGAGGTCACCAGATACGCGGACGTCAGGGCGTACACGTCGCAAGCGTCCAGTCGGCTTGAGATCCTGGCTTCCGACCGCGATCCGGGCGTCACCGTCGCGTTCAGCGCCGACGACTACCGCGCGGTCGCCCGTGTCCTTGAGCATTACTACTCGATCTGCATTACCGACTGCGGGACTGGCCTGCTGCATTCGGCCATGTCCGGCATCCTCGAGCTAGCCGACCACATCGTGCTGGTCAGCTCTCCGTCAGTTGACGGGGCGCGTAGCGCCAGCGCGACGCTCGACTGGCTGGAAGCCCACGACTACGCCGACTTGGTGCGCAACGGCGTCGTCGTGCTGTCCACGATCAGGCCGAGGAGCAAGAGCACGGTGGATCTGGACCGTCTGGAGCAGCACTTCGCCGCCCGCTGCCGGGCCGTGGTCCGCATCCCCTACGACGCCCATCTTGAGGAAGGCGCCGAAGTCGAGCTCGAACTGCTCAGCTCGGAGACCGCCGAGGCCTACTTGCAGCTAGCCGCTCTTGTCGGCGACGGCTTCGCCGTCCCCCGCAGGCCCGTCTCCCGCATCACGCCGCCACCCCGATTCGCGTAAGGTTGGTCCACACAGGAGGGCTCGCCTAGTGGCCGATGGCGGCGGTCTTGAAAACCGCTAGTAGGGGTGACCTTGCTCGTGGGTTCGAATCCCACGCCCTCCGCGGTGGCCTGATCGTTTCCGCAGGTCGCGGACTGGATCAGGCTCAGTGACTATCCTGGCCACGTGCACAAGACCACAGGGCAGCGTGATCCGGCTGCTGCCTTTCCGCTTAGCCACAACCGCGACGACGCAGACGAGCGGCGCCAGGCTAACCGTGCCATTGCTGTCAGCGCGATCGGCCTGGGCGTTACCGGTCTGATTGAACTGTTCATCGCGATCCTGACTGGTTCGGTGGGCCTGCTCGGTGATGCGATCCACAACCTGTCGGATGTCTCCACCAGCGCCGTGGTCTTCCTCGGGTTCCGGCTGTCGCGGCGTCCCCCGACCGACACATACCCCTACGGGCAGGAGCGGGCCGAGGACCTGGCCGGAATCGGCATCGCCATTGTCATCTGGGCCAGCGCCGCCTTCGCCGGAATTGAGAGCATCCGCAAGCTCATCGAGCACGGGCACACCGCCCACGTCACTGCGGGCATCGCCGGGGCGGTGCTGGGCATCATCGGCAACCAGGTCGTCGCACGCTACAAGCTCACCGTCGGCAAGCGCATCAACTCAGCCACGCTGATCGCCGATGCCCGGCACTCCTGGCTCGACGCGCTGTCATCTGCCGGAGCGCTCGCGGGCCTGATCGCGGTGGCTCTCGGCCAGCCTTGGGGTGACCCCGTAGCAGGCCTAGCAGTAACAGCCTTCATCTGTCACGTGGGCTACGAGGTCGGCAAGGACGTGCTGCACCGCCTCGCCGACGGCATAGACCCCGAGGTGATCACCACCGCTGAGGCCGCGGCCGGATCGGTATCCGGGGTCATCCACGCCCACGCCCGGGCACGCTGGACCGGCCGCTCCCTCCGGGTGGAAATCGAAGGATGGGTTGACCCGGACCTTCCCGTCAAAGATGCTGACGCCCTCGGGCACCTGGTCGCCGACGCCATCTCCCGCCATCTCCCCCAGGCAGACAGCCTCACCTGGACGACCCGAGCGGCACCCATCTGATGGCTTGCCCGTTCCCGTGACCAGGACAGAGCCGAGGGTTTCCCGTTGACTGACACAGTGCTCGCGACGGCCGGGGCGGCCGTCGTACTGTTCACAGGGACCAACATCGACGACATGCTCGTCCTCTCGGTGCTGAACGCGTCCTCCCGCGCGAGCGGGCTGCCCACGCGGCGGCAGATCTGGACCGGGCAATACGCCGGAACCGCCATCCTGGTAGCCGTGTCGCTGGCGGCCGGGCGTGGACTCACTTTGATCCCCGTGCACTGGATCTGGGTCCTTGGCCTGGTGCCGCTCAGCCTCGGGCTCTGGAGGCTCGCGACCGCGATCCGCGCACACCGCAGCGGCGAACAGGCCAGCATCGCAGTGGCACGCGGGGTGATGGGCGTGGCGGCGCTCACGGTCTCCAACGGCGGCGACAACCTCGCCGCATATACTCCGGTATTCGCGACCATCAGCGTCGGGGCCACAGTCGTCACTATCGCGGTATTCGCGGCCGGTGTCGCGGTGTGGTGCCTCGCCGGGGCATGGCTGGTGTCTCACCACCGGATCACCGAAGTGCTACACAGGTGGGGACACTGGATCATCCCCGCCGTATACATACTCATTGGCCTGTACATCTTCCAGAAGGCGGGCGTGCTCTGATCCGCGCAACGCTGGCCCCAGCAGATGAATGTCCCTTTCAGCTTGCTATTGGCAGCTGAACGGGACATTCATCCGGGTAGAACGCATATCCGGACATAGACGCAAATCCGTGTACTACGCTTCGGGCAGCTCGGTCGCTATTTCCCAGACGTAGCCGTCCGGGTCCTGGAAGTTAGCGGTGCGCATGCCCCAGGGCCGGTCTTCCGGACCATTGAGCAGGGTGACGCCCTTCTCGGTCAGCTCCGCGCATACCGCGTCGACGTCGTCGACGATGATGGCGAACACATGCCGCGGCCCGTTACCCGGACCGCCTACAGTTGCGGGGGCAATCATCCTCGACGCGGCGGAGGACTTCGTCAGGAAGAGCAGCGTGTTCTCGAGCCGGAACATCGTGTCGGTTTCGTCCTCGAAGCCCGGCTGCAGGTCGAAGACCTGCTGGTAGAACAGCTTCGAACGATCGAGGTCCTCTACGAACAAGGTGACAGCGCCGATTTCCTTTTGCCAGTCACTCATCGTGGGTGAAGTCCTTCCGCGTCTGGGTTGGCGCATTGCCCTCCGTAGCCTCTCACAGTTGACCTGCGGATACCGCGAGGCAGGGCGGGCCGGCTCACTCGAGCGCTGACGCGCCAAATCAGGGCGGCGAAACTTTCCGGTTTCCGTGGCGTCGACGCAGCCGTTGATGGCAAAGTAACTGTATGAAGGCAATTAACTACAGTCCGTCAATGTCACGGTTGGACACAGACGTCCAGCGCGCGGTCCGGCTTAGGGCCTCAGACAGTTGCGAGGCGTGCGGGGTGCCACTGGACGGCTCTGGAGCCTTCTTGCCGGTCGTCCGGTACACCCGGGATCCGCTCCCCGAAGCCGTAATGACGAGTGCGGCCAACGTGGTGCTCGTATGTCGCCCGTGCAAGGAACTGACCGATGCCCGAGACCCGTGGATGGAAGTACTGGGATTCTCCCATAGCCGTGGCAACGACCCGCGCCTCGAGCCGATGGTGATCCCCGGTAGGCGAGGGATCATGACGGTATGGCGCGGGACCGATGGTCGGTATCACTCCGAGCCTCCCGACGTCAGCGACTAGGTGACCTTGGCCGCCCTGTCGGAGGCGAGCAGGTTCACGGCCTGCGCCAGACCCTGAGCGCGGGACTCGCATGTGTCGGGGTTCGATGTGACCTGAGGTGTTCTGCGGGTTCGCTGGGGTACATGATGCGATGCGCCTCGCGGCGGGCGGCGAAAGCCGCCGCAAACGCCTGCATGACGGCGTTGATCGGGGGATCAGAACAATGAGCACGATGTCAGAGGGGGATGCGGCTGGCCAGCAGGGCGGCACCCAGCACGGAACTCATCCCGGAGCACCGCAACAGGGCGGCGTTCCGAGCGAGGAACAATACAGCGGCACGTCGTACGGTCAGGTTCCCGCGCAGTCGCGCGGCCCACAGCGGGGCGGGGAACGCGCGACTCCCGTACCGAGGGCTGAGACCCGGGTAACTGGGCGTCGTGTCGTGCAGTACCTGATCGACTCTTTTCTCGTGGGGCTCATCCCTGCACTTGTGTCGATACCGTTCGATCGAAGCAACAGCACGTTCATCCACGTGCTCGGCGGGATCGTCACCTTCGTCGTCTTCGTGGTGATCGGTTTCGTGTACTGGGTCTTTGTCCCGGACAGGCAGAACGGACAGACGCTAGGCATGAAGCTACTGGGCCTGCGCATCATCAGCAAAAGTGGCGGCCGGGCGAACATGGCGCAGCTATTCATCCGCTGGATCTGCCTGATCTTCGATGCCATTCCGTATACCTGGCCGTTCACGGGTCTGGTCGGCTTCATCGTCATCCTGTGCTCCAGAGACCGGCAGCGTATCGGTGACCATCTGGCCAGGACCCTGGTGATTGCCACCGACGGCGCTGCGCGCGGCCGCGACCCGCGGTATAGGGGAGCGGACACTCGATACGCGGACAACGGCCCAAATCAGCCGCGCATGGAGCCGCGTCAGGAGAGCATGGAAGCGCAGCAGCCACCCCCGCAGCCGAGTCAGCCGGGGATGCAGCCCGGGCAGCCGGGGATGCAGCCCGGGCAGCCCGACACTGGGCGCGACGAAGGGTAAGCCTGCCGCGTCCAGGCGGGCGTCTGAGCGTGCCAGGTCGACGGAACCGTGGCGGCCTGCTGCGGCGTCTAAGGGCAAGAAACCAGCCCGCCACGGAGTCTTACGGGGAGGCTCCCTGGGCCAAGTGTCGGCAGGACGCGGAGCACATAGATGAAGTCTGTCCCCGGTAGCAGGACCCTGGCCGCGTTTGCCTGGCCGACGATGGCTGTCGGCGCCGTGACCCTTGTGCTGGCCGCCTGCGCAAGCGCCCAACAGTCAGCCCTTCCAGACGCATCCTCGACCACTACGGGTCCCCACCCGACGACCATAGTCTCCCACTACAACCCGTGCGCGCTGTCTTTCCCCGGAATGCCAGTCGGCCGCGCGCTGGCGAACCTGTACGTGGGCAGCCTCCTGTGCGAATTCGCCGTGCCGCCGGGCGCGCGGCGGCTCGCCAGCGCCCCGGCTGCGGGCCACGGCTCCCTTGAGCAGTCGCTGCCGCAGAATGCAATCCCCGACCAGGTGAGCCGCGCTGAATTCTGGCAGGTGCCAGGCCGCCCCCAGGGTGTCCTCGCGTGGGAAAAGCGGCAGATGCCACGTGCGCTCGCATACAACGGCGCGGGATTTGGGTCCCTGCGGGGAGTCACCATCGAGTGGCAAGACGACTACACCCTGCCCGCGGTGCCGGCCCAGCCGTCGGTAAGCGGTCAGATTAGTTCTCGTACCATGTCGCTTTTCGCGGTCGATGCAGGAAACGGCCGGACCGACATCGAGGTGGTTGTCTCGGCGGAGTGGATCCCGCCCCGGCCCGCCTCCGAGGTGATCCCCCAAGGCGTCCGGGCGATCACGATAACCGCTGTGCCTGACATGAACCTGGGCATCACCCCGCCCGCCGCGGTGACCGTCACCGACCCCGGGCAGGTGCGAAGGATCGCGGGCCTGATCGACGCCTTGTCGCTTTCGCCCCCTGGCGTTTTCAGCTGCCCGTTGGATGCGGGCGCCAAGCTCGTGCTGACCTTCCGCGCCCAGGGGCCTGACGGCCCCGTTCTCGCCGTCGCAGAGCCAAGCCTCGAGGGATGCGAATGGACTTACCTGACCATCGGCGGCAAGCAGGAGCCAAACCTCGGCGCCCCGAGCGGCGGCCGCTCAGTCGCTGCCGATGTCCTGCGCATCGCCGGCCTGTCGTGGAACCTCTCCAAGTTGGTCATGTAGCCCCGCCACTTCGCATAGACCATGACCGCTTCGCATAGACCGTGACCATTTTCTCGCCCGTTATGTCCGGGTATGTACAGTCGGCCGTTATGCGAAGTGGTCGACCTCTATGCGATGTCGCACTCTATGCCGGGTAGTAATGCAGGTAGCAGAAGCCGTTGCCGAATCTGCGCTCATCCGTCAGTGTCAGGCTCAGGCGGACCTGGTCGGGGAGGGCCCGGGTGCCGCCTCCCACTACGGCCGGGACGATGAACAGCTGGTATTCGTCTACCAGCCCGGCCGCGATGGATTGGGCCGCTAGCCGCGCGCCGCCGACGGTGAGGTCGCGGTCGGCGCCCGCCTTCAGCTCGCGGACCTGGTCGGGGTCGAAGCGGGACTCGATGCGGGTTCTGGCGGTGTCGGGCGCCCGCAGCGTGGTCGAGTAGACGATCTTGTCGGCCGTCTGCCAGATCCGCATGAAATCGAGCGCGGCCGGTGACTGACCGGCGATCGTGTCCGCGGTTTCCCAGTAACGCATCGTCTCGTACATCCGCCGTCCGTAAAGGTAGGTGCCGACCGGTCGTTCAAGGTCGTTAACGAACGTGAGCACCTCCTCGTCTGGCTCCGCCCACTCGAAGCGCCCGTCCTCGTCGGCGACATAGCCGTCCAAGGACATGATGGCCGAGTAGATCAGCCGGGCCATGCGAGCCTCCTTAAGCTGCCGCCAACACCGAGCGCCGTGAACACCACCAAAGCAAGGGTAGTGATGGCCATAACCCCGTGGGCGAGAACCACTGGCAGCGGGAAGTTCCGTTCCGGCGGCACGACAACGGCCCTGGCCAGGGACGAGCCGGGGCGAGCATAGGCGCGGTATACATGAACCCAGCGCGCCGCCATGATCAGGCCCAGGGACGCGACAGTGCCGAGGGCCACGACCGAGGCCCACGCCAGCCGCTGCTCGTCTACCAACAGGTAGCCGATCCACAAGAGCAGGCCGCCCATGCCGAGCAGGGCGTGGGTGACAATCACGGGCACGGGCAGGCGAGTCGCAGCCGAGCGCTGGAAGTCGCGGTCGTACTCCATGATCCATATAACAAGAAGCAGGAGTCCACCGAGGATCGTGACCATCCAGGTATACAAGGCAGCAATGTCCATCTGAATCTCATCTCTGACGCTCTGGAGCTCGTGCCGCCGGTCTTCCCCGTGCCGGAGAGAGTGGACCAGAGGACCCCTGCCCATACCTACGTCAATGACCAGGAAATGGTTCGAAACGCGTGAGGCGGGGCGGAGATGGAGATGAGGTGAAGATGCGAGGACGCAAGACGCCCGGGTCGGCCGAACAGTGTCGGCCGACCCGGGCGCCAGGAACTCGCGTCAGGAACTCGCGTCAGGAACTCGCGTCAGGAACTCAGGCCACGTCGAACCGGTCGAGGTTCATGACCTTGGTCCAGGCCGCCACGAAGTCCGAGACGAACTTCTCCTTCGCGTCGTCGCCGGCGTAGACCTCAGCGAGGGCACGCAGCTCGGAGTTCGCGCCGAAGATCAGGTCGACCCGGCTGCCGGTCCACTTGACCTCGCCGTCGGCGGTGCGCCCCTCGAACTTGTTCGCGTCCTGCGACGTAGGCGACCACGAGGTGTCTATGTCGAGCAGGTTGACGAAGAAGTCGTTGCTCAGCGCCCCGGGGGTGGCGGTGAAGACACCGAGGTTCGACCTGTCGTAGTTCGCCCCGAGCACACGTAGCCCGCCGACGAGGACGGTCATCTCGGGCGCGCTCAGCCTGAGCAGGTTCGCCTTGTCGATCAGTTGGTACTCGGCCGGCAGCCGGATGGCCTTGCCGACGTAGTTGCGGAACCCGTCCGCCTTCGGCTCGAGGTTGGCGAACGACTCCACGTCGGTCTGCTCCTGCTCCGCGTCGCCGCGACCCGGAGTGAACGAGACCTCGACGTCGAACCCGGCGGCTTTGGCCGCCTTCTCTACGCCGACGCCGCCGGCGAGCACGATCAGGTCGGCGAGCGACACTTCCTTGCGGAAGCCTTGCTGGATGCCCTCCAGGGTGCGCAGCACCGGAGCCAGCTCGTCGGGGTTGTTCACCTCCCAGTCCTTCTGGGGCTCTAGGCGGATGCGGGCGCCGTTGGCGCCGCCGCGCTTGTCGCTGCCGCGGAACGTCGACGCCGCCGCCCACGCGGTGGAGACCAGCTGGGACACCGTCAGGCCAGAGGCCGCGACCTCGGCCTTGAGCGCGTCGACGTCAGCCGCGGTGAGCTGGTTCGTCGTGTCAGGGATGGGGTCCTGCCAGACGAGCACCTCGGATGGCACCTCAGCGCCGAGGTAGCGCACGATCGGCCCCATGTCGCGGTGGGTCAGCTTGAACCACGCGCGGGCGAACGCGTCGGCGAAGGCCTCCTGGTCCTCGGCGAACCGGCGCGAGATCGGCTCGTAGATCGGGTCGAAGCGCAGCGCGAGGTCGGTGGTGAGCATCCGCGGCTCACGCTTGCCAGCGCCGAATGCCTCGGGCACCAGGTCGTTGCCCGCGCCGCCCGTGGGCCGCCATTGGTGCGCGCCGGCGGGGGACTTGAACAGCTCCCATTCGTAGCCGAACAGGATGTGGAAGAACTCGTTGTCCCACCGGGTCGGGTGGTAGGTCCAGGTGACCTCGATACCGCTGGTGATGGCGTCCTTGCCGACGCCGGTGCCGTAGGCCGACTTCCAGCCGATGCCCTGCTGCTCGATAGGGGCGGCCTCGGGGTCGGCGCCGACGTTCTCGGCCGGGCCCGCGCCGTGGGTCTTGCCGAACGTGTGCCCGCCCGCGATCAGCGCGACCGTCTCCTCGTCGTTCATCGCCATCCGACGGAACGTCTCACGGATGTCGCGGGCCGCGGCGAGCGGGTCCGGGTTGCCGTTCGGGCCCTCAGGATTGACGTAGATGAGGCCCATCTGGACCGCGCCGAGCGGCTCCGCGAGCTGCCGGTCGCCGCTGTAGCGCTCGTCGCCGAGCCACTCGGTCTCCGGGCCCCAGTAAACGTCGGCGTCCGGCTCGTAGACGTCCACGCGGCCACCGCCGAAACCGAAGGTCTTGAAGCCCATCAGCTCCAGGGCGACGTTGCCGGTGAGCACCATCAGGTCGCCCCAGGAGAGCTTCTTGCCGTACTTCTTCTTGACCGGCCACAGCAGCCGGCGGGCCTTGTCCAGGCTCACGTTGTCCGGCCAGCTGTTGAGCGGCGCGAAGCGCTGCTGCCCGGCGCCGGCCCCGCCGCGGCCGTCGTCGATGCGGTAGGTACCCGCGAGGTGCCAGGCCATCCGGATCATGAGCGGGCCGTAGTTGCCGAAGTCGGCCGGCCACCAGTCCTTGGAGTCCGTCAGCACCACCGCGATGTCGGCCTTCACGGCCGTCAGGTCGAGGGTGTTGAACTCCTTGGCGTAGTCGAGGTCGCCGTGGAACGGGTCGGTGACGACCGGGTTCTTGGCCAGGATCTTGAGGTTGAGCCGGTTGGGCCACCACTGGCTATTCGCGTCGCCCTGAGTTGGATCAACGCGGCCGTGCACGACCGGGCATCCCTCCGCGCTCGCCCCTCCGGTCGCTTCCGCGGCCTCCGGGGTCTCGCCTTCGATCACTACCGGATCGTGGTTCGCGTTCTCAGTCATGAAAAATCCTTCCGGGCTAGTCGGATTGCGGTGCTCAGGATGTGCGGGCGGTGGAACAGTCGGGACACATACCCCAGTAGACAACTTCAGCCTCATCTATCGCGAAGCCGCGGTCGTCAGAGGCGGTCAGGCAGGGCGCCTCGCCGACCGCGCAGTCGACGTCGGCCACGACACCGCACACCCGGCACACGACGTGGTGGTGGTTGTCGCCGACGCGTCCCTCGAACCGGGGCTGTCCGCCAGCCGGCTCGATGCGGCGGATCAGCCCCACCGCGGTGAGCGCGTGCAGAGCCTCGTAAACGGCCTGCAGTGACACGTGGCCCACGCGCGCTCGCACGCCGGTGGCGATCGCCTCGATGCCGAGGTGGTCACCGCCCCTGACGGTCTCGAGCAGAGCGACTCGGGCGGCCGTTACCCGCAGGCCGGCCCCACGCAGCTCTTCGGCGCTTGTCGGAGTCTGGGGCGCGGTCACGAGCATCAACCTACTCTCCTAAACACGAACGTTTCAAGAGAACGAACGCTTCAACTCTGGTGTCGCGCCCGGGCGGAGAGGGCGTGGCCGGCGTGGCGCGAGGGAGGAAAACGCTATAAACGGGGTGTTAGGGCTATCATCGGGCCTGGGTTACCTGTCCGGATTTCCCGCGAGCCGACGGAGGGCCACATGATGTCCAGAGGGACGATAATCCTGTTCATCTGGCTAATCATTGGCGCTGCCGCTGCAGGTCAGCGCGGTTATTTCGGCAGCAGCAAGAACTTTGGCTGCAGCTCGGGCGCGACAATCGCCTTGACGATAGCGGCGGGCCCGCTCAATTACGTGGGCATAGATCCCAGCGTCACCTGTGGCTGGCCGAAGCCTTCCCAGCCTTCCTCCGGCTAAGTACCGGATAGCACCCACTCTCTACGACGCGGCGTAGGGGTAGTCTCGGCTGCATGGAAAGCTTGCCGCCGTTCGGCTGGAGTGAGGCTGCGACCCGGTGGCAGTTCGCGCCGGTCGTCACGGCGTTCACCGTGCTGTTCGCCGCGGTGTACGTGTGGGGCGTGCTGCGGGTGCGCCGTCGGCATCCCGTGCGGCCCTGGCCGGTGCCGCGGACGGCCGCTTTCCTCGGCGGCCTGCTGGTCGTCGTGCTCGCCACGGAAAGCGGCGTCGGCACCTATGACGACACCCTGTTCTGGGATCACATGATCCAGCATCTGATGCTGATCATGATCGCTCCGCCGCTGCTCGTGGCCGGCCAGCCGGTGACCCTGCTGATGCACGCCAGCCGCAACCCGCTGCACACGTGGGTCAAGCGGGTAGTGCGGTCCCGCCCGGTGACCTGGCTGACCTGGCCCGCGTTGGGCGTGGTCGCCTACGCGGCGACCATCGTTGGCACCCACCTGACCAGCTTCATGAACCTGGTGATGACCAACGACACGGTGCACAATCTCGAGCATGCGCTGTACCTCGTCGTCGGGTACCTGTACTTCCTCCCGCTGATCGGCAGGGAACCGCTGCACTGGAAGGTGTCGTATCCGCTGCGGCTCTTCCTGCTCTTCATCGTGATGCCCGTGGACGCGTTCACCGGTGTGGTGCTCAATTCCTATGGCACCGACCCGTTCCCGCCGACGGCGCCGCGCTCGTGGGGGCCGTCGCAACTCGACGACGTGCACCTGGGCGGCGCGGTCATGTGGATCGGCGGCGCGGCCATCATGTTCGTCCTGATCATGGTGACGTTCTTCGCGTGGTCGCGGGAAACCCGGCCGTCCGGCGGCATGGGCTGGCTGGAGTCGGCGCGCCGGGTGAACCTGGCCGAACGGGTCAGCGAGGGCGCGGCGCAAGTGAGTGCGCAGGCCGTCGGCCGGCCGCGCGAGACCCGCGGCATCGACGACGACGAGCACCTCGACGCCTACAACGCGTACCTGGCCCGGCTCAACGGCCCCCGCGATCCGGACGCCACCGGGGGATGAACCGATTGCCCCGCGGAAACGTTTATCTGGAAGGGTGAACCGCCCCGCCCTTCGCCTCGTATCCCTGTGTAGTGGCGCGCTGCTACATGGCTAACTCCGGGGGATCCCGGTAATCCGAGAAGGAGCAGGGAGCATGCGGGTGATCCATCGGGTCACCCTGGCAGCAGCGGCTTCGGTGGCGGTAAGCGCCATCGTCGCCGTGGGCGTAGCGGTTGTGCCTGCGGCTCAGGCGCAACCGCGGGACTCGTTCGTGGGCGGCTTCAACACGCTCACGGTCGTCTCCTCGACGGTGCCAGGGAACGGTGACCTCAATCCTTACGGTGTAGCGGTGGTCAGGCACAGCCTGGGCAAGCTGCACAAGGGCGACGTTCTAGTCAGCAACTTCAACAACTCACTCAACCAGCAGGGCACGGGGACGACGATCGTCGAGATCTCCCCGGGCGGACATCAAAGCCTGTTCGCGCAGATCAACGCGGCGCATCTGCCTGGGGCGTGCCCCGGCGGAGTCGGACTCACGACAGCCCTGACGATCCTGCGCGGCGGCTGGGTGGTCGTCGGCAGCCTGCCAACCAACGCGGGCAGCCCGACTAGCTCCAAGGCCGGCTGCCTGATCGTGCTTAACAACCGAGGGCAGGTCGTCGAGACGTTCCACGGGCAAGGCATCAACGGACCCTGGGACATGACGGCGGTCAACTTCGGCCGGGTGTCGGAACTGTTCGTCACCAACGTGCTCAACGGCACGGTGGCGGCCAACTCCACGCGGCTGGACACGCAGGTAGACAAGGGCACGGTGCTGCGGCTCCTGGTCACGACGCCGGACTTCGGCGTGCCCAGGCTGCTGAACGTCACCAAGATAGGTTCCGGGTTCCCTGAGGAACTCGACGCCTCCGCGCTTGTCATCGGCCCCACCGGGGTCGGGCTCGGCAGGAACGGGACGCTCTACGTCGCGGACACCGTGAACAACAGGATCGCCGCGATTCCTAACGCGGTGTTCCGCTTCAGCGACGACGGGACCGGGCGCACGGTGAGCGAAGGCGGCGGCATCAACGGGCCGCTCGGACTCGCCATCGCACCCGGAGGCGACATCCTTGTCGCTAACAGCAACGACGGAAACCTCGTAGAGACCACGCCGTCAGGCAACCAGGTCGCGGTGCAGACGGTGAACCCGGCCGGTGCCGGATCGCTGTTCGGTCTGGCCGTGGCGCCGCACGGCGCGGGCATCTACCTCGTGGACGACGCGCTCAACAACCTGGATCTGTTGCACTAGCAGATCCGCGTGCGGAGCAGGCCCGGGGAACCACGTTCCCCGGGCCTCGCGCCGGCGAGGGAGCGACACGCCGGTAGCGGTCTCTACGGAAATCTACGGTTCCCGCTAGAGGAAGCCATAGAGTCCGATTCGTGGACCCTGTACGGAATCCCTACGCCCCCGGAGCTGGCCAGCGACCGCCCGAGCTGGCTGGCCGCGATCGCGAGATCGGCCAGTTCGAGATCGTGCTCGAGCGTGTGGCACGCGCTCGTCCCGAACGCAGCATGGTGCTGACCGGGCTGCGCGGTGTCGGGAAGACCGTGCTGCTCAACACGTTCCGCTCGATGGCGCTGCAGCGGCTGTGGGGTACCGGCAAGCTGGAGGCCCGGCCGGACCAGTCGATCAGGCGGCCGGTCGCCGCGGCGCTGCACATGGCGGTGCGGGAACTCGCGCCGCGGCACCGCGCGCCCGACCGCGTCGACGCGTTCCTCGGGGTGCTCAAGGCATTCGCGCTCCGCGACCCCAAGGCGCCCAAGGGCTCGTCCGTTACCGCGCAGTTCGGGATCGACGTCCCGGCGGCCCGGGGCCGGGCCGATTCCGGCGACCTCGAGGTCGACCTGACAGAACTGTTCACCGACGCTGCCTCGGTGGCGGGGGACCTCGGTGTCGGCATCGCGCTTTTCGTCGACGAGATGCAGGACGTGCCGGCGTTGGACGTCTCGGCGCTGTGCGCCGCGTGTCACGAACTCTCACAGGCCGGCGGTCCGCTGATCGTGGTCGGTGCTGGGCTGCCGCACCTGCCCTCTGTGCTGTCGGCGAGCAAGAGCTACTCCGAGCGGCTGTTCAGGTACGTCCGCATCGACAGGCTCGACAGGGACGCGGCCGACCAGGCGCTCATCGCGCCCGCGGAGCGCGAAGACGTGATCTTCAAGCAGGACGCGCTCGACGCGCTGTACGAGGCGGCCGACGGCTACCCGTACTTCGTGCAGGCGTACGGCAAAGTCACCTGGGATGTCGCCGCCGCCAGCCCGGTGACCGCCGCGGACGTCGCGGTGGCCGCACCCGAAGCGGAGTCCGAACTCGCGGTCGGCTTCTTCGGCAGCAGGTACGAGCGAGCCACCCCGGCCGAACGGGAGTACATGCGGGCGATGGCCGTGATCGGCGACGACCCGGTCCCCACCTCGAGCGTCGCCGACGAACTCAGCCGCAAGCCGTCCAGCCTGTCCCCGGCCAGGGACGGGCTGATCAAGAAAGGCCTGATCTACAGCTCGGAACGCGGGCTGATCGCCTTCACCGTGCCGCACTTCGGCAAGTTCCTCAGGTCGCAGCCGATCTGAACGTCTTACCAGACATGCCGAAGCAGGGAACCGGACATGAGCCGCGCCGGTTCGTTCGGAATATTCGGACTATTCTTTATTATTGCGCTTTTCTTATAGAGGCTTAGAGATCCGCAGAATGCCGGTGACGGCTGCGCGGCCCGCGCTGCGCCGCCGGGTGCGGCAAGCGACGCGCGGCGCCGTGCGCCTGCGCGGACAGCACGACGGGGACGGCATGGCCAGCAGGAACCTGGCCAGCCGGGGCCCGGCCGGACCGGACCTGGCCGGGCGGGACGTGGCTGGCCGGGACCTGGACGGAAGCGGGCTTGCCGGCCGGGGTGAAACCGGAGACCGCGACCTCGCGCGGCGCAGGAACGGTGATCGCGGCGACCGCACCATCGGCCGCCTCCCTGGCCCGTCTGTCGGCCGTCGCGTCGAAGATCCCGGCGCGCACCGGCGCGCGTCGCGGCTTCAGGTAGACCGCGAAAACCACCTCGACCCGCCTGCTAGCGAGCATCGCGGGAAACACGACGTAGCGCCAGCAACCCTCGCGCCACACGTCAACCGGTTCCTCGGAGGTCAGGTAGCGGCGGTAGCGGCGCCAGTGCCCGCTGCCGCGCAGCGCGGACAGCGTGCGCGCCACCGGCAGCCTGCGCACCTCGCAGGGTTCGGAGTAGCCGAGCCGGACCATGAGCTCGCCGATCTCCGGCGACAGCGCGGCCAGCACGGCAAGCTCGACGGCGAGCACGGTGAGCACCAGCCCGGCGTGCTTGGCCGTCTCAGGCGCCTGCAGTGGCGCCAAGCCGATCGTGGCGATGGCGGCCACGCACAGCAACGCCGACCGGACCAGCGCACGCCAGCTAACCGGGGTATGGCTCAGGTCTCCGAAGCATCCGCAGCCCGCGTCGGGCTGGCGGTCGCGCAATTCGTGCAGCGCGGCGACGGCCGTGCCGAAAAGCACCGCGGTGACCGAGCGGATGACCACCGCCAGCGGTCCGGCGCCGAACCGGCCCGCCGTGAGCAGAAGCCCGGCGCCAAGGGCGAACTCGAGGGCGAACAGCGCGATCGCCATCGGGCTGCGCAGCCGGACGGGGAACATCCCGGTGGGCCCGGTCGCCGCGGCGAGCGAGTGCCCGGAAATCACGCGGCGCGCCTTGGCCGCGCACCCGCCAAGCAGCAGGACGGCCAGCACGGGAAGCTGGACGTCCCTGGCGACGGTGAGCAGTTCGGAAACCCTATCCGCGGTAAACAAGCCAGAAACCCCCACGATCATCTCCTCAACCCGCGATCGTCAATGTCGCGTTGAAACAGCCCTTTTCAAGGGTGCCGCCAAGTTCCACGAAGGCGGTTACGGTCAAGTCGGCGACCCGTCCCCGCGGGGACGTGCCGCACTGCACGCAGCGGTCGCAGAACAGCCGCGCCGCCGCGCCGCAGCTTGTCACGGGCAGCACCGCCGAACGCTCCGTGCACTCGTTGTGAATCCGCACGGCGCTGCCCACGGACAGGTAAGGCAGCCGGACGCACCCAGGGCCAACCGTGTGCGGATCGATGACGTGTGGTTCTGTCACAGCCTCGGCCGCGACCTGAGCGGACTCACAGTCCGTCTCCGGGTCGAGGGCGGGGTAGGCGACTCCAAGCAGGCCAGGCGGTTCCTCGCCCGGCTCGTGCCAGACCGCCGTTCCGCTGACCGGGACGGGGATGTGCCCGTTGATCAGCGGAGGCGCCGGGGGGTGGTCGGCGCGGTACGGCGGCTGGTAGGTGGCCGGCGTAAGCGCCTGCAGGTAGCCCTGCTGGCGCAAGCCGATCACGTCAATGAGGTAGCCCGGCTCGAGCCTGGGGAACTTCACCTGGATCTGCTGGTGCACGCCCTTGTCGATCAGCACGATCTTGCGGCCCTTGGCCGGGCCCTCGTCGATGAGCAGCGTGCCGCCGTTGATCTCGATAATCGTGCCGGCGACCCGGCCTATCTGCGACCACAAGCGCTCGGCCACGTTCTGGGTCGCGTGGTGGCGGACGACGACGTGGTCATCCTTGCGCAGCGCGGCGGGTGCCACCGCGGTGCCGCGCCAGGCCGTCGTACGCGGGGACAGGGCCAGCCGCTGTTCTCCCTGCGCGGTGTGCAGGACGAGGATGTGCGGGCTGACGTCCACGACCGTGCCCGTTATGGCCGTCCGGGCGGACGCCTCACGGGGGTCCCAGAGCTTGTCGTACGAGCTGTCGCGCGGGCTGAACACCGCCGCGCGGAGCAATGATCTACGGGTAAATCGGGCAGGAGTGGCGGATTCGACGAGATCGTCACAACCTTGGCGAAAGTCCGCGTTTCGCCGCACTTGCCCTCCGTGGGATTGCATCTGGCGACATGTCTCTCCTGACGATGCGCGTATTCACTCGGACACGTCAAGTGATTCCCGGATATGTGTCCGTGCCGATACATAGATACATCCATGTGGATAGCTCTAGCTGCCCTGTGACCCCGTCACGAGCCGGGGCCGGGTGCTAGACACGACCTGCTGAGGCGTATCGTTATCCAGCACTCACTCTCAGTAGCTTAGAGCGTAGGGGATCCATGGGAATAGCGGAGCGCGTCGCGTTCGGCGACTATGTGCGCTCCCGTGGCGGGGCGTTGCTGCGAGCAGCGCATGCACTGACCGGCAACCGTGCCGATGCCGAGGATCTCGTGCAGTCCACCCTCGTCAAGACCTATCAGTCCTGGGACAGCATCGCCGACCCGGCCGCGCTCGACACCTACGTCAGGCGCGTCATGATCAACACGCACATCTCGGGGTGGCGCAGGCGCCGGGTGGACGAGTATCCCACTGACGAACTGCCCGACGAGCCGGCCGCCGACCATACGGACGACAGCGACCTGCACGACTTGGTGCAGCGCGCGCTCGACCGGCTGCCGCGCCGGATGCGCGCGGCGGTGATGCTCAGGTACTACCACGACATGTCCGAGCCGGAGGTGGCCGCGGCGCTCGGGATTTCGGTGGGAACGGTGAAGAGCACGGTCGCGCGCGCCGTGGCCAAGCTACGCGAGGATGCGGAGCTCGGCGCGGACACCGAACCAGGAGGATATGGGGAACCGATATTACTGGAGGGTTTCGTGGCGGGTTGTCCGCGTGGCACTATCACCGTCAGTGGATAGTCAAGGGAGGTGCGGCCGTGGACAGCACGATGATGGACACCCCGCTAACGGTCACGTCGATCATGCGGTACGGGACGACCGCGTTCGGGAGCACGGAAGTAGTCACGTGCACGGGCGAGGCACCGCCCCGGCGGCGCGACTACGCGACGGTGGGCGAGCGAGCGGCCAGGCTGGCGAACGCGCTGCGCTCCCTCGGCGTCGACGCCGACCAGCGGGTCGCCACCTTCATGTGGAACAACGCCGAGCATCTCGAGGCTTACGTCGCCATTCCCTCCATGGGCGCGGTGCTGCACACGCTGAACATCCGGCTGTCCGCCGATCAGGTCGGGTACATCGCCACGCACGCCGGGGATTACGCCGTCATCGTCGATGCCTCGCTGGTGCCCCTGTTCGCGAAGGTGCTGCCGCACGCGGAAACGATCAAGCACGTGATCGTGTCTGGCGCCGGGCCGGAGGACGACGCGGTTCTCGGGGGGCTGGCTGGCCCCGGGCGCAGCGTGCACTCGTATGAGGACCTGCTCGCGGCCGCCTCGCCAGCGTTCAACTGGCCCGAGCTCGACGAGCGATCGGCGGCCGCGATGTGCTACACCAGCGGCACGACGGGGCTGCCGAAAGGCGTCGTCTACAGCCACCGGTCCGCCTACCTGCACTCGATGGGCGCGTGCCTGGGGAACGCGTTCGCGGTCAGCGAGCGGGACCGGATCCTGCCCGTCGTGCCGCAGTTCCACGCCAACGCGTGGGGGCTGCCCTATGCCGCGTTGTTGTCCGGCGCCGCGCTGGTGATGCCGGACCGGTTCATGGTGCCCGCCGCGATCGTCAAGCTCATCGAGACGGAGAAGGTAACGATCGGCGCGGGCGTGCCCACGATCTGGCAGGGAGTCCTCGCCCACCTGCGTACTGTCGGCGGGGACCTGTCCTCGCTGCGGACCCTGGTCTGCGGCGGCTCGGCCCTGCCCGAGGCGGTCATGCGCGCCTACGCCGAGGAGTTCGGCGTGGTCATGACGCATGCCTGGGGCATGACGGAGACCTCGCCGCTCGGTTCCATCGCACACGAGCCGGCCGACGTCACCGGCGAGGCCGTGTGGGACTACCGGGTCAGCCAGGGACGCCTGTTCTGCGCGCTGGAGGGGCGGCTCAGCGGCGACACCGGCGAGGTGCTGCCTTCGGACGGCAAGGCCGTGGGTGAGCTTGAGGTGCGCGGCCCCTGGGTCACCGGTTCCTACTACCGCGACAGCGCGCCGGAGAAATTCCACGACGGATGGCTGCGCACCGGCGACGTGGGCACGCTCGACGAGGCCGGCTTCGTCAGGCTGACCGACCGGGCGAAGGACGTCATCAAGTCAGGCGGCGAGTGGATCTCGTCGATGGAACTAGAGAACCTGCTGATGGCACACCCGTCCGTCGCCGAGGCGGCGGTGATCGGCGTGCCGGATGAGAAGTGGGGCGAGCGCCCGCTCGCGGCCGTGGTGCCCGTCGCCGGCGCCTCCGTGACCCCTGAGGAGCTGCGCGGCTTCCTTGGCGAGCGGGTACCCAGGTGGCAGCTTCCCGAGCGCTGGGCCTTCATCGAGGAGGTGCCGAAGACCTCGGTCGGCAAGTTCAAGAAGACCACGCTGCGCGCGCGGTACGCCGCGGGTGAGCTTGACGTGACCAACTTGGCGCCCGTTCCGCACTGACATCAGGGCCGCGATCGCGGCCCCGGAGCCGCCCGGCTTCGCTTTGCCGATGGTGGCCGGATGACGGTACGCTATTCCGCACCGCGTCCCTTCGGCTCTGGCCCGGGGTTGGCCGCGGATGGAGGCTTCGCCTAGTCCGGTCTATGGCGCCGCACTGCTAATGCGGTTGGGTAGCAATGCCCTCCCGGGTTCAAATCCCGGAGCCTCCGCTTCAGTTATCAGGTGCGGGCCCAAGATCGCGGTCCGACCCGTTCCGGCATGCCTCAACCTGGGATACCGTCATCAGTGCACTGGATGGTTTGAGGAGGATTCATGCAGGATTGGGTGGCCGTTGGGATCGACAACGGCGGCACGAAGAACAACGGCACCGTTCTCGACGAGCGCGGCCGGTTCCTCGTGGACAGCATGAACGAGCTGCCAAGCCTGGTCCAGGAGGGTCCTGACAAGGCCATCCAGGCGCTGGTCGACTCGTTCGACACGGTGCTCGCGCTGACCGGCGTGCCCAGGGAGAAGGTCCGCGCGGTCGGCCTCGACACGCCCGGCCCGGCCAGCGCGAACGGCGTGCTCTCCACAGGCGGCGCGACGAACTTCGGTCACCCGGCCTGGGGCGGGTTCGACATCCGGGGCGCGTTCGAGCGGCGCCTCGGCATCCCGGTCGTCTATAACAACGACGGCAACGCCGCCGCGCTCTATGCCCACCACGTCCGGTATGGCGTCGCGGCGGCGGCGCACAGCTCGGTTGCCTCCATCGTGGGCACCGGGTACGGCGGCGGCGTGATCGAGGACGGCCGCGTCGTGCGCGGCGCGACCGGCATGGCCGGAGAGCTCGGCCATATGCCGATCCCGATGGCGGGCCTGCTTGAGCCGGATCAGCCGCTGCCCTCGTGCAACTGCGGCCTGTTCGCCGACGCCGAGTCGGTCGCCTCGCTGACCGGGATTCTGCGCAACCTGCTGCCGTACTGGCTGTCCAGGTACCCAGGCCACGAACTCGCCGAGGTGCCCATCGCGCAGGCCGCGAAGCTCGTACGCGGTTACGCCGAGCGCGGCGACGAGATGGCGCTGTCGATCTTCCGGCAGCAGGCAATGGCCATCGGCCAGGTCAACACGATCGCCGCCAAGTTCACCGACCCCGACATCTACTTCGTCGGCGGCGGGGTGATCGAGGCCGCGCCTCATTTCCGCGAGTGGTTCCTCGCGATCGTGCGGGAGAGCACGTCCCTGCTGTCAGAACAGGCCCAGGTGGCCGAGGTCAACCTGGTCCCCGACCTGGACATGGCTGGCGCGCGGGGTTCAGCGATCGCCGCGGCGGAGTGGATTCAAGGACATTAGTCCGAACGAAGGGTTGGCGCCTGCCCTACCGTCCGCTCTGCCTCAGTTGCCGCTCTTGTCGAAGAGAACCGCGCACACCTCAAGGTAAAGCTGCTCGGGGTAGGGCAGGTGGTCGATGTGCTGGAATGCCGGGTTGGGACCGGCCGACTCCACGATGAACTCGCCGTACCCGAGTATCTGGCCCAGGGCTGACCGGCGGAAGGTCATATCGTTCACCTTGTCCAGCGGCATCATATTGACGTTCCGCGTAAAAATGCCCTTGGCCAGGATTAGTCGCTTGGATGTTACTACGAAGTAGGCGTCGAGCCATTCGTAGACCCTGACCAGCAAAATCATGACCAGGACCAGCCAGGCCAGCCAGATGACCAGCAGCACAGCGCCGTCGCTGCGCGCGATGGTGGTAGAGAGCAGGCCCGCGAGCGCGAGCCCGGCCAGGCACAGCGCCACGGGCTTGATGAGCACCGCGGGGTGAAATCGCACCGTGATGACCTGACTTTCCGTCGGCAGCAGGTGCTTGTAGACCCTCGCAGGGACCGTCTCGTTCGGTACGACCCTAATGCCCATCGGTAACCCTCAGATCGAGCTGACGAAATGCGATAGCCCGTTGGCAGCGGTAGTGAGAAACGAAGCAATGTTGTGCACCAGATGAGCCGCATTCGTCGGCTGCTGGATGACCCACCATATGGCAAACGCAACAAGCGCCCATGTGAGGATCGTCTTGAGGTTCACTGCCGCCTCCCTCGGAGCGCAGAGTTCTCCATTATGACAGTTTCCTTTATCTTAGCCCGAAACCCGGCTTGGATGGGGTTCCCCAAGTCGGCGCGACCCTGGCGATGCTCGTCTGTCGGCTGCAGTATGCCCGGAACCTCCCGAAGCTACGCATGCGCCCGAGTGAGAGTATGCCGCCCGGTGGGCAAGTATCTCGGTGATTGGGTGCGCTGGCGTTCATCGATCTGACAACATTCCCCCGTGCGAGGCATGCTTGGGGCATGGCGATGCCTGAGGTAAACGAGACAGACTTTGCGATCATCGTCTTCCGCGAGGACGACCGATGGGATGCCGACGTGCTTCCGGTCGCCGTCACCAGTGACCTGACCGGATTTATCCGCGCGCTGCGACAACAGCCCAGCATCGCCGGCACGATCGGCCTCGCCGGGATCGACGACTACTTCTTCGTGGCGGTCCGGCTGATCGGCAGCCAGGTGTCCGTGCTGCTGTCCGACATCGGCGCCGCCCTGGACTATTCCCTGGCCGAGCAGGTACTCGACTACCTCGAGATCCCCGTTCCGGCCGAGGAGGACATCGACCAAGTGCTCCCGGTGGGGGACCTGTCGATCTTCGCTGACCTCGGACTTGACGAGATGGATCTCGCGGCGATCTGCAGCCGCCTGGACCTGGACGCCGACGACCCGCCGGACAGCGTCGAGGACGCCATGGAAAGCATCGCGGCCAGCCTGGGATTCGGCCCAGCGATGGAGCGCGCGCTCGACCGCGCCCTTGGCCCCTGAGCGTGGCCGCTGAGAGGGTGCCCACCGGGTACGAGGCCTCGTTCGAGCCCGCGATGCGGGAGGCGCTCGCCGAGGCTTCGGCGGCGTCCTCGGTGGCAGGGCCGGCCTCCTCGGCGGATGTCCCTGTCGGCGCGGTGATCCTGGACGCCGCCGGGACCGTGCTCGCCAGGGGCCGAAACCGCCGGGAGGCCGACGGCGACCCGACGGCGCACGCGGAGATCGTGGCCATCCGGGCGGCGGCCCAGGCGGTCGGCGGCTGGCGGCTCGACGGCCTGACGCTCGTGGTGACGCTCGAGCCGTGCACCATGTGCGCCGGCGCGATCACCGCGGCCAGGCTGAGCCGACTGGTTTTCGGCGCGCCCGACCCGCGGGCCGGCGCGGTCGGCTCGTTGTGGGATGTCGTGCGAGATCAGCGGCTGACACCGGTTCCCGAGGTCATCGGTGGTGTCCTGGGGGACGAATCTCTGAAGATAATCCGAACTTTTTTCCAGGAACGTCGCTAGCCCCTCGGGTCGTTGTTCGCAATGAAGGTCAGGTAAGCTCACGGGCGGTGGAGTCGCCTAGTGGCCGAGGGCGCACGCCTCGAAAGCGTGTGAGGGGGCAACCTCTCCGTGGGTTCAAATCCCACCTCCACCGCCACGCAAGGAGCCGTACGGCATGCGCGCGCCCATGTGTCGCGTGTCAGGGCAAGGAGTACGAGTGCTAGAACCGCAGGGAACGCTGTTCTTCCTGCTGCTCATGGTGGCGTTCGCGGGGCTGCTTATCTGGATGGCGCTCACCAAGCAGATCGTTTTCCGCGTACTCGCCGCGTGCCTCGCTTTCATCCCCGCCATGGTGTTCGGGATCGCCGCCGTGAACAAGTACTACGACTACTATCAGACGTGGGGGGCGCTGTTCACCGACCTGTCCGGCACGTCGGGGTCGGTCCCGCACCTATCGGCCGCCAGCCTCCGCTCGACCCACGGTTCCGTGCGGACGTTCATCGCGTCCAGCTCCAATGCCCAGCTTGACGCACAGATCGGCTACCTCTTCAACACGACGGTCACCGGCCCGCACAGCCACATCAGCAGGACGGTGTTCGTCTACCTGCCGCCGCAGTACTTCCAGAAGGCCTACTCGAACTACAAGTTCCCGGCGATCGAACTCCTGCATGGCTCGCCTGGAAAGCCGAGCGCCTGGGTTGGCGCGATGGACCTCATCCCCATCTACCAGGGACTGCTCGCCAGCCACAAGGCCCAGCCCGCGGTCCTGGTCATGCCGGACACCGACGGCGGCTACCAGTACTCGCTGCAGTGCCTGAACGACCCGCAGCCGCACGGCCTGCAGGACATGACGTGGGTAGGCGAGGAGGTCCCGAGCTGGGTCGCCAGCAACCTGCGGGTGCAGCCGCCCGGCCCGCTTTGGGGCGTCGCCGGGTACTCCGAGGGCGGCTACTGCGCGGCGAACATCGCGCTGAATCTCTCCGCCAGGTTCGGGTTCTCTGGCGTGCTGAGCGGCTACTTCAAGCCGTACCCCAGCCAGGTGCCGGCCAACGGTAAGCCGAACGGCACGCCGATCCTCGTCAACGTGTTCGCGCACCGTCCGCACCTGGCCATGCTCAACACGCCGAACAAGTACATCCTGCACTTCCCGATCGGGACGGGGCTCCCGCAGTTCTTCATCGTGGCGGGCGCCGAGGACGTCGACGACGTACGCAACGCCGAGTACTTCAGGCAGGAACTGCTGACCCGCAGCCCCACCGTGCTCCCGGTGGACGTCATCAGCGGCGGCGGGCACCAGGGCTCCGTATGGCGCGAGGCACTGACCCCGTTGCTCAGCTGGATGACCACGACCATGACGCAGGACATGAAGACCAAGCAGGCCAACGCCCGGCTGGAGGCCGCCAAGCGAGCGGCGGCGGAGAAGGCGGCGGCGGAGAAAGCGGCGAAACACCACACACACACCGTGGTTCGCAAGCCGGCCCCGCAGATTTCGAAGATATCTCCCTAGATCCCCTAGCCCACCCACGCTAGTCCAGTCATCGAGCGGGGGATGCGAGACTATGTGCCATGAGTGACGCTTCACCACGCTTCCGTCCAGTGCTCGACACCTTCCCGCCCTACCGGCCAGGCAAGGTCCCGGCGGCCGTGGACGGGCAGGCGCACAAGCTGTCCTCGAACGAGTCACCGTACGGTCCGCTGCCGTCGGTAGCGGAGGCGATCACCGCCGCGGTACTCGGCGTGCACAGGTACCCCGACAACGGGGCGGAGGCGCTGACCGTGGCGCTGGCGGACCGGTTCGCCGTGCCGCCGGAGCACGTCGCGGTCGGGTGCGGCTCGGTCGGTGTCCTCAAGCAGCTCATCGAGTCGGTCAGCGACGCGGGTAACGAGGTTCTTTACGCCTGGCGGTCCTTTGAGGCCTACCCGCCGCTGTCCGACCTGGCGGGCGCCACCTCGGTGCGGGTCCCGCTGCGCGGCGAGACCCACGACCTGGAAGCCATGGCGGCGGCCATCAGCCCGCGCACCAGGCTGGTGCTCGTCTGCAACCCGAACAACCCGACCGGCACCGTCGTGACCCGGCAGGAGCTCACCGCCTTCATCGACGGGGTGCCGGGGGATTGCCTGGTCGTGCTGGACGAGGCATACCGGGAGTACGTCAGGGACGCCGAGGTGCCGGACGGGATGGACCTGTACCGCGACCGGCCGAACGTCGCGGTGCTGCGCACCTTCTCCAAGGCTTACGGGCTGGCCGGGCTTCGCGTGGGCTTCCTGATCGGGCACCGGCCCGTCGCCGAGGCCGTCCGCAAGACCATGCTCACGTTCTCGGTCAACGCCGTCGCGCAGGTGGCCGCGATCGCGTCCCTCGCCGCGGAGACCGAACTGCTCGAGCGCGTCGACGCGGTCGTCAAGGAACGCGACCGGGTCCGTGAGGCCCTGCTGGCCGACGGCTGGGCGGTGCCCCCGACCGAGGCCAACTTCGTGTGGCTGCGCCTAGGCGAGCACACCATGGAGTTCGCAGAAGCGTGCGACCGCGCGGGCATCTCGGTCCGGCCGTTCGCCGGCGAGGGAGCCCGCGTCTCCATCGGCACCCCAGAAGCCAACGACGCCTTTCTAGCCACAGCGAGCGCCTTCCGCCACCGCGCCTAACCCGGCCCGATGGCCACCCCCCATTAACGTAGTAAAAGGA